>OGIV01000075.1_pt1 | contig 80370 bp, 91 predicted proteins | sample 1571861 | NCBI WGS metagenome assembly OGIV01 (sample SAMEA2582099, study PRJEB24529) | metagenome | biome: Human gut stool | place: China | collected 2011 | reverse complement strand
TTGGCTTCAGCACCTCAATGGCATCGGCCACGCGCCACAACAAGGCACTTCGGGTATCGCTGCCCTCTTTCAGTCCCATTTGCTTTCCGGCTTGGCTGATGTCCTGGCATGGACTGCTATAAGTAAACAAGTCTACTTCGCGACCTTGCAGCGACTGCTTTACCTTGTGCCAATCTATTTTCGTAATATCGCCCAACGCACGGTCGGCATATTGCGGAAAAACGATGTTGTGCATTTGGCAAGCATTTTTGTCAATGTCGCTCCAACCCATGCACGTCCACCGAAAGTTGGGATGATCCTCGCGTAAGGCATCGGCTGCCATAAGTTGGGAGTCGTACCCGCTAAAGGCGGTAATGATTACTTTTTCGCCTTCGGGGGTGTCTACCGGATGGAGCGGTAAGGCATCTTCGGGAAAGAAGGCATCGAACATAGACAGCTGCGCTTGGGGGTTGGGCGGTTTGGGGTACCACAGTTGTGCGTAAATGGCTTTGAGCACATCCACCACAATGCTATTGCCTGCTTGCTTGTATTGCTGGCTCACCGACACCGCCATGTCGGTGGGTTTGCCTTTGCCCTCAGTGCCAGGCATGCGCTCGGCGGCTTGGGCATTGGTGCTTTGCATCACGTTAATCACGTCCTGACGCACACCCATCAAACGGAAGCATTCGGAGGGGGTAAGTTTCCGGATGGCATAACTTTTTATGGTGTGGTCGGTGAAGTTGAGTTTCGTTATCATTGGTTCTTAGGGGTTGGGGGTTATTCATAACAGATAAGCACACTTGCATCGTGCATGGTACTCTTTACGCATCGGCTAAGGTGCCATAACGCGCCACGGTTGAATGCTTCGGTAACTTGCGAAAATACCCACCAACAAGGGGGATGTGGTAGTTTATCTTTATCATTTCTCAGTGTCGGTTTTTTTCGGCTTATCGGCAATCATGCTAAATCGGCAGCCTTTCAACCACGATTTCAAATTGATGTTGCCTTTAGTTTCGCCATACTTGATGTTGGCGTCGCGCCATTCGGCATACTCATCATAAGTGAGGTTAGCTTTAAGGATGAGCACCATATCCTCGGGGGTGAGAAAGTCGGTGTCTTCAAAATCGCATATACCGCCAACTTCGTCGGCTACCCAATAGGGATTGCGCATTCCATCAAATAGTTGTAGGTTGACGGCATGGGCAAGTGCATTGCATGCGGAGTAGAACTGCTGAATAAGTTGTGCGTTTCTATTTTGGTCCATAAGGGTTGAAAGGTTAAATGAAACGTGCACCAGGCGTTTCCATATCGTCCATGGTCTTTACCTTGTGCCACTTTTTACGAACAACAGGCTTGAAGACCTGAGCAATGGAGAGAAACGCATGACAAGCACGTGCAAAGGGATTTACAATTCCTTTATAATGTATAGACGATTGTTCGCGGCATTCATTACTGATGCTATTGTAGTAAACACAACGTTCGCAAGTTGGGGATTTGGTAATCATGCCTATATGAAATTATGAATTTGAATGGTGATGCCAGCCCTTACATTTCTCGTGTTGTCAAAGAAACGATTTATCTCACCATAAAGCCATTGGCCAAGAAGGCGCTGAATGTTTTCGGGGCTGCAGTTGTCGGCGTCAGCATAAAGAGCGGCTTCCTTTTGCAAGGTGTCTGCATCGGCAATGGTCATGCCGTTGTCTAAGGCTTCGACCTCCCAATGTGCGGTTTGCGTGTTAATAAGGTCTTGCTTCATGATGCTTTATGTTGTTGAATTTATAGTGGAGCAACAGGGTGAGCACAATGAATGCGATGGCCAATATGCCAAAGCTGCACCACCATGGCAATGCGGTTACAAAGGCCATTATAGCATAGCCCACACCCACTGCGGCGGCTAAGGCAAAGGCAGTGACAAGAACAAGGGCGAATGCGCAGCCCATAGCGCGGAATAACTTTTGCATAACTTATTTGATTTTGTTTGTTTGAATTTGTATTGTTCTTAGACTAATGAAATGGCGGTTGCCTCCATACGTGGCGAACGGTCGGCAAGGCTGTCGTAGCATATATAGTCGCGATTGTCGGGGTCGGCAAACTTGTGGGGCGTTCGTGTGTAACTCATAGTGCGACCTCCCCACTACTTGCTGCAGTCAGCAAGGCTTGTTTTTCCCTCTGCTTGAAGTCGTCCCGTTTGTCGCGCAACCAAAGGCCAAGCATGCACAAGCGGGTCTGCACTTCGGCCTTATACGATTCACGGTCGGAATGGAGCATGCGCACGGCACTGTCGCGACGGTGAATAAGTTGGTTCAGTTCATCTTGTAAGGACCGTAGGCGGTTTTCCATTTCGGCTATGGTGCTGTCGTAGTCGGCACGCAACTTCTTTTCTTGGTCGATGAAATCCATCTCACGCGAATTACTCTCGGCCAATATGCGGCTTCGGGTGGTCAGGAACAGTTCTGACAGGTCGTCAAGACTTTTCACATCGTGGGTGGAAGGCAGATAGTGGGCAAGCACTGCCGGCATGCCTTTATGTATGGGTTGGTGGATAGACATAGACTGCTTTTTTTTTATTGATTAAAATGTTTCCTTTGCGGATAATGCCGCATTATCGTTTGGTGTTGATGTGCTCGTCGTTAGTGAAATGCAAGCCCATGGCGCGGAGTGCTTCTTCATTATATCGTTGCGATGCACCATAGCGGTGGCCATCGGCAAAGCCTTCTTCGCGTCCTTTCTTGAGCCCGATCTTTTCGCCCTCGGCAAATCCTTTCTTATATCCTTCAAGTTCGCCACGGGCATGGCCCGCAGTGCTGCCTTGGTCGAAAGCCTTGGCTCTATCGCGTACAAGGTGCTCTCTGCCTTTGCGCACACCAAAGAGGAAGGCTATGCGCATCAGTGCCGGAAGGAGCAATAGTGTGATAATGCAAACTGTGATCATAGGGCGTCGGGGTGTTTAGCAAATTCTTCGGCGGCCGAAGTTTCCTGTTGGCGAATGCTCGTGGTCAAGTGGTCGTACATGCGCTTGCACCACTCTTCGGCTGGCACACCATTCATGTTGTCGGCAAAAAGACGGAGCGAAACGAGTGTGATGTAAACGCCCGTTTGGTAGGAGTTGTGGTCTGTTTGCTTTATGTCGGCAGCGACAAAACCGCCTAATTTCCGGATTATCCATACCTTTATTTTGTGTAGCATAAAGTGAAGTATTTATCGGTTTAACGTTTCAAGTAACAGTTTCGCTTGTTGCTCCATCAACCATTCGCATGGGCCGTCGTAGGAGCGAATGGTAATCCAAATGCCACATACACGCATTTGCACCAAGAACACCTTGTAAGTGGGGCACTCGTTGGCATAAGGTGTATTGAAGTAGGCTTCGACATTTTCAACAACAAGTTCTTTCAGTCGGTATTTGCGTTTCATTCGCCTGTTTGCATTACGGTGTTCTTAATGTCATCGTACATGGCCATCTCCACTTGTTTGCCATCGTAATGACCAACAGCAAGCAACTGGCCATTTGCTTCGGTAGCGTTCTTGGCAGATGGGGCCGAGGAGCGAATGATCATGATGTCAAACTCCTTCAGCACATCTAAACTCTCAATGTCGATTTCGCCCATAGTGCTGCGTGCAAACTGGCGAATGCGGTAGATGTCGGAGTTTGACAGATTGGGATTGTCTTTCTGTGCCTTGCGCACTGCCTCAGTTTCAACCTTAATGCGATGCGCCTCGTAAGCCTCGTTGATGAGCTGAAAATTTTGCCAAGCCGCCACTTGATCGAGAAAATGCTGAAAGCCTTCTTTGCCCTCGGTCAACTTGATTGTGGCAAGACTTTCTTCAAGGAGCAAGATTTTGTCTTGTGCTTTCCAATAGATAAGTCCTCTGCGAGCAATTTCACCAACCAGGGCGAATTGTTTAGAGATTAAACCTAACTCGTTGAGTTGCTTCCGGTTTTCTCTTCGTTTGAATGGGTTCCACATATTTCTTTGTTTTTTTTCGTTAGTAAAAACTCTTCCTATTCTCCCGAACCAGAAGAGGCTATGAACTTAATCCTAATCAAAATGAGTATATCCTAACAGAAGAATATTCGTTCATTGTTTTTAGTGCGTAATAAATCGTGTGCCGTCCACCTCGAGCACCAATATGTCGTTGACCACACGTATCTCACTGCTCGCAACAAACTTTACCTTACGCTGGTGGCGCATGGTGTCGACCGAGAGGCAAACGCACTGGCCTTCGTCGACATGGCCCGTCTTGGTGAGGAACTTGATATAGAACGGGTGGCGCTCTACATGGGTGGCGGTCTGTGGGTGAACATATCCCGTAACCAACTGCTTGGATCGTGGGTCTATCCACTGCCATTTCTCTGTGTATTGACGGAGGTTGACGTATGATTGTCTTGGGCGAGTGTTCATAATTATTCGTCGTAAGGTGGAAATTCTAAGTGAATGAAAAGCGAAAGTGCTGCGGGTAACGCCATCTTTTGCTCCTTGCTCAGCACCTTGCGGTGGCGAAGCACATCGGGCAACAACACATTGCGCAGAGGGTTACCCCAATCGTGTTGCGATGCCGAAAGACTGTGATTTGGGTAGAACACCATATTATAGGCGACTAATCGAATGCCATTAAATGGACGATCGTACATGGGGCCATTCAGCACCAAAGCGCGGTCGGCATTGTAAAGCACAAGGTGCGATGAAAGGTCGGTCACATCGCTGCCATTGGTGTATAATATGCGGTTGGAATATTCGCCCAAGTAGCGCTGCACCAACGTTTGACAATCTCGCGAGGTGGAAAGCACAAGGTGCGTAATCCAATTTCGCTCAAAACATTGTTGGACAAACACCAACGTTTCGGGCTCCACCGCAGGCATGGCGATAACCATCACGTGGGCATCAATGACCATATAACTCACAGCACGATAAAATTTTTCCATCGTTACATCGCCATGCGTGTAAAATGTCAAAGCGCGATGGGGGGCTTGCATGACTGCACGAGGCAATTTTTTGTCAACGCAACAAGGCGGAATGAAAAGTAAAGTGTCGTCCATCAGTGTTTGTTTTAATCGTTATACGTTTTTTTAGTCGTTAAATAGCACCGGCATACATAATGTGATTGTGTCGGGTGCCGGAACATGGGCCATCATCAATGCCGCATGACTGGAGTCTATCAGCTGCATGCGGATTTCGTCGCCGTCGATGGCTTCTATGCAGCTTGTCAGCATGGAAAGGTTGAACCCTATGCCAGATCCATCTTCGCATTGTGCGTCAGTAAGGATTACTTGGTCCTCGGCTGCTACTGAATAATCAATGTCTTGTGTCTTGATGTCGAGGAACAGACCATCCTTTTTCAAAATAACCTTGTTACTGCTCTTGTCGCTGAACAGTCCCACACGCTTTAGTACGCCAAGCATTTCCTTTTTGTCGAAACTGATGAAGTATGGGCAGTTAGCAGGAATGACCGATTTGTAATTGGGGTATCGGCCCTCAGTAGCCTTGCAAAGCAATTCCATGCCGCCACTACTGAAGCGAATGGTGCGGTCGTCGCTTTCAATGTCAATCGTTTCGCAATCGTCGAACACGGAAAGTATGCGGAAGTAGCAAGAATTTACTAACATTCGCGTTGGCTCCCCACTTACAAAGAAATTGCTGCCGCCTCGTTCGGGATCATTACTATACACCATTTTGAACAACAGCTGCGCATTCGTGGCGGCAAAGGTAATATCCGACAAATCATCAGCTATGTCAATGCACAATGATGCAAGAATGGGACGCAAGTCGTTGCGCGGTGCAAAATCAGTGGCATTGGCCACAATGCTCTCAAACTTGGTGCGCGGAAGTACAATGTGCGTTACTTTGTCGGAAACGGTTCTCAACAGAGGGAAAGCATCGCCTTCTTGGTAGGTAAGTGACACTTTGCCTTCCTTTACATTACCCTCCTTGCCAGTGCAATATTCCAGCAACAAGGTGTGGGTGCTACTGTCTAATGTCATGGTAATGGCGCAATCGGGCAGTGTAGACAAGAAGGGGGTGATAAGGCCAACGGGCAGGGCTATGGGTTGTTTCAACTTGCCATCAATCATCGTAATTGGTGCCGCAATGGTAAGTTGTGCATCTCCATTAGATGAAGTAAAAAGGAACTCGCCCTCGGCATTCTCGGTCAGTAACACATGGTCGAGAATTGAAATGGTATTTTTTACAGCGACGCACTTTGAAGATTTTTGAAGGACTTTCAAAAGCTCGCGTGAGGATTTTGCTTGTAGTTTCATTGGGCTGTTATGTTTTTATGGTTAGAATGGGAGGTCGGACTCATTGAAGTTCTCGCCCCATTGTGGTTGGCTCGTCTGCTCGGTATTGGCGGGTGGCACATAGGCGGTGGCTGTACCGGCTTGAGCAAAAACGGGTTGTTGATAAGTGGTTTGCTGCGGTGTGCTCTGTGGCTGATAGAACATGGCCAATCGTTTGTTCATGCGGTTGCGGAGCGCCTTGAACAAGTGGCTGTTCTCATCTTGCACATCTTGGGTCATGATGCTTGGGTCACGTTCTTTGTTCTGCTCCTTTACTTGTTCTACCAACTTAGGGAATGACTTCGCAATGTCCTTTACATACTGCACAGAGTAAGAAAGTTGCATTTCGTGTGTAGGCACATTGACATTGCTATCGCCTCGCTCTTGTGCAGAACGGCGAACGGCATTTTTATAAGCCTCGTTGAGTGGCCAAATGTTTACGCGCAGACCTGCTATCTGCTTGTTGGCATCATTACGTGAGGTGGTCAGTCTGATTTCGTTCAGATCAACCGGCACACATACAAATGCTCGGTCGGGGTTCATTTTGTCAATGCCCGTAAATACTTGTGCGCCATTGAGCGCAAGGAGGTCGATGCTCCCGTTGAAACTTGCCATAATTGTTGGGTTTTATTTGTTTGTTGTTGTTTCGTTGTTATTAGAAGGGTAAATCCTCCTCTTTGATTTGAGCAACCGATTGAGCGGCTTGGTTGTCAGTGTTGCTAATAACCATGCGTTTGCCTTGCTTGCGCGACATGAAGTTGTCCCAACGGGTTTGTTCTTCGTCGGTGAGCTTCACAATTTTGCCATCTTCATCGCGACATGGCAAAAGGTCGGGTTGTTCGGCAAACTTGCGAGCAATGCTTTTGAGCTCTTTGTAGTCATTGGGTACTTTATCCTTACCAGGTCGGTAGAAGAAGAACACATGCTTTGACGTTTGCAAGTAGCGAATGTATTTAGGCGAAACGGTTTTGTCGTTTTCCCACTCGCGACCCACAAAGTACTCTTGTGTGACCCATGCTTGCAACTTAAAACATTTGCGGTGCTTGTCGGCATCGTTCTCAAAGAGGTGCTTGGGGTTGCAGGTAATGCCCATGTTCTCGCAATAGTCGTAAATCTTCTTCTTAAAGGTGGCTCGGCTATACTCTTTCGATTTTCCCTCACTTGCATCTGCCCAGTTACGAAGAAAGTCATTAAACATATCGTCAGTACAAATGGGCACAGCATAAATCTCAGACTGCGAGAAGAACCATTCAAAATAGTTCACAATGTTCTCGGTGAGTTTCTGCACCATTTGTCGGCGACGCACATTCTCTTGTGGTGCAATGGCAAAAGTGTGGTAACGCATGAGGAACTGTACCGCCAAAGCACATATATAAATGATTTGGTTGCGGTCGGTATCGGACAAGTCTTCGGGGTTTTTACTGAACCCTTTCATCAGATCGCTCATCATACGTGCCGGTTGCCGCTTTTGTGGATTCTCACGTGCAAATCGGTTTGAGAAGCTTACTAAAGGGAAACGTCCGATTGTAGACGAGGCATCATCCGACAACGGATAGTTAGACGTGATAACATGCAGAGGCGAGTCCTTCATCTTAAAGGAAACAGCATCGCTATTCTTTCGCTCAGCACTCGTTCCACCCGTTATCTGCACGTAGAAATAATCCAAGGGGAAACTTTTCGGTTTGTCTTCCCAGTGAACCACTCTGAATTTACCAGGGTATTTGATGATGTCTGTAAGAACAAACCGAGCATCGCCAATATCCTTAAAATGTCGCATATCAACGCTAAACACATTAACGGCAGCACCGACGAAAGTATTTATCACCCACGACTTACCTGAACCACCCGTAGCCTGCTTCTCATCTGGAATAGAGTCCTCGAGCAGATATGGGCAGACGTTCTCCATCTTGTCCCATGTTCGGAAGCAAACACGACCTATTCCTGAAATCAGGTTCACGAAATGACTATTGATAACCGCTATGTCATCCTCGGACATCTGTTGCTTTTTACGGATAGAGTCTTGTTCCTTCTCCCACAAGGTGTTGGCACAACCGCGAATGATACGCAATGAAGGCCACAAGTCTTGCTCACGCTTGCCATTCCAATCTACCTGCCAACGGTATGTCTGCGCCCACTCAGCCAATTCTGCTTTCATTTGTCCCACCTCGATGATAGAGAACACTGGCGAACCATCCTCGTTGCGCATAGCCTCTTTGGACTCAATGGACTTCTTCTTATCGATATACTCCTGACTCTCCCTTATAGCAAATGGAGGTTTGAATACACGCATCGTGAAGTCGTAGGGTTTTCGAGCCAAAGCAGGAATGAAAAAGTTGATGTTGTCGTAATTGACAGGTATTATAGCATCAGGCGTAATCTTCAGAGCCATATTGCGGAAGTAGAAATATTCCGTCTTGGCATTAAAAGCGTCTGCAAAATCAATCACCATAGACAGTAAACCACCTGCGCTCTTCTCGGAAAAAGTTTTATCTACCATATTGGCACAGTCCGACATAAGGCGTTGCTCGAGGTCGTTGTGTCTCCAACATTGTTCAATAAATTCAAGCAACAAATTCTTCATAGCCTGAATGATACTGTTGCTTTCTATATATTCCACAAAGCAGCGGTCAAGGTGGATGTATTGTCCTACAAGGTCGGTGCTTTCGGGGTCTATCATGCGGTAATAGCCGTGTGCCGACATAAAGAGCCATACTTTGGAGGGTGAGACCTTGCAAGTAGGTGGCTTTGGTTTGCCACTTCGCGGATCACGCGGATATTCAATTTCAAAGGGGTCGGTATTCTTGGCACCACGCAAACGCGAGTAGAGCGGTATGCGGAGGTCGTGGTCGAACTTAAAGTTGTCCTCGTCGGTCATGCGGTACGTCATCATGTAGTCGCGCACACTTCGAGGCGAACAACCATAAAGCCATTGCCAACGCTGGTTGTAACGAGATCGGAAGGCTTCGGGCAACATGGCATAGCAGATGTCGCTATACTTGGTGGCAATGGCTCCGCAATCGCGCTGACTGGCAATGTCATTGGGGTAAAGCATGACCACACGCTCGGCGAAGCGTTTCATCTTCTGATATTGCACGGCATTGAAGTCGAGCTTTTCTTGTCGCCACTCACCACGGTCGATGTACCAGAAGTTTCTACGTCCGATACTGAATGCCACGTGATACCAACAATATTTTTGGAAGTGTGGGTCGCCCTCTTTGTCAATGCGCAATGAGCGCATGGCGTAATACACGCTAAGTGCATCTTCGGGCGTGCGGCAAAACACAATGTGGCGAGCCTTGATGTCGGCTGTTTCTATGGGTTCTTGTATAAGGTGGTAAGTGCCTTTGCTATCACCCTCTTTATCTACGTTCTCTACCCATACGTCTTTTTCCTTGGTATAATCCTCGTCGGGCTGGAACAATTCAATAGCTGCATGCACGGCGGTAGATGCACTGTCTCGGTGATCCATGGCATAAGTGAACACCTTGTCTCCCATCAGCCATCGGCTCACCTTGCGCACGCTATGGTCGTCGGTAGTTGAAAAAACGATAGGATCGTCCTTCATGGCCGGACGGAACAGACAACCGCATGAGCCTTGAGGTGCAATTACATCGGTAGCAAAGCAAACGAAAAGTGGGTTCCAAGGTGTGCCATAAATAACCTCGCTAACCTTTTTGCCATTGCGCACCACATTGGGCAGTGTTACTTGGTCTACTGCATAAATGCGGAAATCGTCATTCAGCATTTGCGTGGTAAAATCCTTACCAAAGCCAAAGGTTGGGAGACCTTTTACAAGAGTTACGTCACACCCAAGCGCGGCGAGCTCCTGCGGATTAAAATCCGCCTTCGGCATGAACGAGAAGGTATCAATCGTTTGCGGAGCTATGGTGCGGTAGTCCATCTTGCCGAAAAGCATAGGAAACGCCGCACGAGTTTTGTCGTTGTCACCATAAACTCTCACAGCCAAATCGCGGCACAAACGCAGCAGATTAGCACCATGCAAGGGGAGATTGCGCATAGCGGCATAAAGTTCCAATGCTCCATACCCTTGCTTGCCGGTCTTGGTGCATTTCCAATGAACGGCACCTTGCTGCGCCCGTCTGTCGTCGTCCACTCCTACCCCATTATACAGACCGCCTCGATCGTCCTTATATATGATAAAGTGGGGTGTGTCATGCCCATCACTCTTGCCAACGGATGCCTCCGTGCCATCGCCCATCCTCTTTTGGCAGAATGGGCAAAAGCAAGCAGTCTGATCCTGAAAATGCTGCTCGTCGGCCTGCTTTACAAGAAAAAGCAGGTCTATATTGGCAAGACGATTTATAATAGGGTGGAACAGCATTATTATAGCTTCGTTATAATTGTTAAGTGAAAAGGGAAAGAACTTGTTCCTATGTTCCAACGAACAACGAACAGCAGGAAAGCTATCCATTGGTACTTTGTTCTGCGAGGTGTCACCACTCCCGCCAAGTTCCAACCCATTTGTGTGTTTATAGATTGAGGAACGTTCCCGTCCGGTAATGCCGTATGGTGCAGTTGCTTATGCGCTTCATGTGTGAAAGGAGTAATTGGGTGAATGTCTCGAACGAGAGAAATTGCTCGTTAAGATTAACCACTGACACAACAACACGCCAATAGCATTTGCCATTACGCACCCGGCATGAATGCTCGTTGCTTATCAATAGATTACCCAGATTGCCTTGCAGCTGCCGGAACAGATTGTTGCAAGCATCTTTTACCAACTCAAACGGAGCACCATAAAAGAGCAAGGCGGGATATTCGTCATTCACGCCACGCACAGTTTCCGTATAAGCAATGCGGTGCATATACTTATAAGGTGTGGGACGTCCGGACACCTTCTTGTTTTGCCGGTTTGGGAAGTATGGATAATGAAGGTAGCTAAACAACCGCATGAGGCATTATTCTTTTTCGATTTTCAGACTGCGGAGGTGCTTCATCATTTGCCAAGTGGAAGCAATACTCCGCTGGCAGTCGAATGTGGGGTCATGCTTAACACCGTCGCCTTCATAGTCATCTACCATGGCATAAGCCCTTGATTGGTCAAATTCTACTCCGGCTATATCGCATAAGGTTTTCGCACCCTCCATGTAAAATGTACGATGGTCGCGGAAGTGGTTATGCTTAATAGGCAAATCAATATGATACTTGTTGCAGATGTTTCGCAATATGGCAATGTCGAAGTCTGAACCTTGACACCAGAGATTGACATCAGAACTTTGCATGGACTTCTCAACTGCGCTCACCCAACTAAAGAAGTTTTCTACTACATCTTTTATGGGCAAGCATGGCTCGTCGTAATTGTCAACGGCTAAAACATTCGCCTTCGCTTCATCACTCTGAGAGCCCCACCACTCGGCAGTGCGCTTGTCGAAATCAAACCCGTCGATAAACATGCTGCGCAAATCGACATGCGCGGAATAAGTGGGATATTTCAAACGATCTTCATCAGTGTAAAAAGGCGTATCTTCACCATTTCTGTCCCAGACTACGGCAGCCATGCTCATGACAGCCGCATTGGGCGAAAGCGCACAAGTTTCAAAATCAAATGTTATATCAATCATGTACAGATACTATATATGCTTCTAATAATGTTTGAATGCCTATGTTTTCCCAAGGTTTCCAATTTTCATCGGTAAAACGCTTGATGGTGGTGCCGCCACTCATGCCCTTTTGCGCCATGAACTCGCTAAACCTTACACAAAGGCCACCTTGAGCCTTTTTAAGGCATGAATAAAACACATTGGGCTTGTCGCTCTTGGCTAACGTATACAGATACCCCTTGTCGCCAAGGGTAGCGCCAAGTACATCTGTCTCAACATAGTCTAACAGGCATTTGGCTACATCTGGTAAAGCTAAAAATTGCTCTTTACAATTTTCAACACCAAGAATTTCCCACTCCGAAAATCCTTTCTGAAAGAAACGAAGATAAAAAGTAGACATGGTGAAGCCATAATCCAGAAAAAAAGTCTGAATTGACTTCTTTTCCTCTACCGGAATAGATGATATATTCCATGCTTCACTTTCTTTCAATATTTTGCGAAGTTTTTCTTTGGTCATTTTATTTTATATTTTTATTTTCGTTGCAAAGATAAGAATTAAGAATTGAAATACCAAAGGTTAGCTTTGTTTTTATTTCTTCTTTTCTACTTTTAGGTTAGTTTTTTCTACTATAAAAAATTTGAACTATGAAGTATCAGTACAATTACTCTTTCCTCTCAGAATGGATGGAAGCCAACAAAAAGATCTCCGTCACTTCCATTCTACAAGCAATCGGCACTAAATCCAACAACAGTTTGCGCGTGTGGGAACTGGGAAAGTGTGCTATGCCAGTTATAGGTATCTTGAGGTTTTGCAACACCTTCAATGTGCCAATTTCAGCTTTCATCTGCAATACGGGTGAACCATGTGAAAGCAATGTGAAGCCTTCTGCCAATGCTCTATTTGAGCCGGAAGGTGGTTATCTTACAGATAGGGAAACAAGGCAGCCGGGAGAAAGAAGACCGCTCAGCCCAATAGACGTAACGCTTACACCATCGATTATCCCGAATGCCATTCCAATCGAAAAAGAAGATGTTCAAAAAAACGAGTGCAACGAGAACGATGTCACAAGCGGCAATAACACAGAACTATCGTTATTGATTGAGTTGCAAAAGAAACAAGCGGAAAACAACGCTGAACATATTGCTCAGCAACAGAAACTATTAGATATTATAGTAAAACAACAAGAGCAAATAGAAAAACTCACACAACTGCTGCAAGACAGACAGGACAAAAGCAGAGGATATGGCATGGTGGCAGAGCCTTAAATACCAAGGACAATAAGAACCAAGCAAATGATTAAAACGATTTAGGCAAATCAAACAAAGCAAACAAGAGGTTGGAACGAAATGGGCGTTTTGTTCCAACCTCTTGTTTCTGGAGTAGCAACGTGAGGGGTTGCTTGCTGGTATAATTCAGCAAGAGGCTACTTTTCATTTACCGCTGCCAAACGACTGCGGTAAAATTTTTTCTCGGTAGTAAGGCTTAACCCTTCACCCTCGCATTCGTAAGGCACATCCATATACCAATAGCCATGATGCAGGAAAATGATAGGCGTACTATCGCCAAAGGTGAATGGCACCGGCTGCCCTTTCTCATTTACTCTCTTCTTAAATGACAATATCGGGATCAGCGCAAATTCACTTACAACAGGCAAGGCATACATTTCTCGCTCAATAGCACTATCTTCTTGAGGAACGAAATAGGCGTGTCCGTCTGGCGTTTCCATGCGTTCCCAACCTTCTTTGTTCACAGCCTTGTCAAATTCCACTGCGGCAACACCTCCGGCCATGCCATTCGGTGACTCGTAATAAGAATCTGCGCCTTGACGCTCAACCCATTGGCGGGCGGTTTCTGCGGCTTCGTTGCATTGCTTCATAAATTCTTTAAGCTGCTTGCCTACTTCCGTATCTTCGGCAACACGATAAAAATAATGTGGTTTCTTGTTCATATCCTTATGATTTGATTTTACAATATATTACAGGTTCTCCGCATACGTCATTCTGCATCTTAAAACCTCGCATTTCCAACTCTTGCAAATACAAGGACAATGGGTCGCCAAGTGGACACACCACCGCCTTGAAATAGGTGCGAAGTTGATAATCGGTAAACGTATCACAATCTTCAGTCCAATGGTCTTGTGGCTCGTATTGATTGCAAAAGGCCTTGATTTTTGATGGTATTACAAAATCTTGCAGCATCACTTGCGGCTGATCCGATATTTCCATCATTGCGTGTTTGTTCTTTCCCATGCTATTTTTTTTTGCTGCAAACGTATAAAAAGAGCACACCGAGAATAACAACCAATACCAATATAGTCCGCCATCGGTCCCATATTGACGAAGGTTTTATGTCTGAAGTGTTCTTCTCATTTTCCTTGTTCAAACTATCATTTTTTACCCAATGTGCCTTATAAGCATTCGATCTGCTATTCGCCACACTATCCAGGCTATCTATGAACTTCGCCAACTGTGCTTCTTGATATTTGCGAAGCATATCCGTGTCAGTCTGGCGATTATAATTGCCAGTGCGCTTTGATGTTCTGTCTATGGTGGTAGTTTTAGTTCCACTCGCATCAATGGTTTCGGTAATGTGTTCGGTAATCATCTCCTCGTCAGAGCCACTTTCATGAAAACTTTGTTTGACTGAGCTGCTATCGGACTTGTTTCCAGAAATACTACCCTGCCGCACTTCGGAATGTTTCAAGCTGTCAAAGGTAGACAAGGACATACTATCCATAGTCTCGGACGACACATTCGATATTGTTCTGCGCGATGAAGCACATGCCACAAGCAGTAACAATGCACAGAGCATTCCGATAAGATTAAAAGTACATTTACGCATATTTGTTTGTTTTGAATGATATGGCAAATGTAGAACTTTATTTTTTTACCGGACGGACAAGAAAAAACACCGTACTGCCCACATCAAGCAGTACGGTGTAATCAAGCATAAGTGTTCAGGTCGGCAGTAACGCAACCGCTATACCTTTTCCCATTGCCAAGATCTAAAAGCATTGTCCTCAGAGAAAAATTTCAACGTTTTTTCTGTGCGCACATAAATGTAAGAATATTGCAAACTATTGGGTAAGTAGATGTGTGTGAACGTCACATGACCATTCTTTGTGGTGCAAGTCGTTGTGAAATCTATGTTCTCACTCTCTGCCTGGAACCTTACCTCCCCTTTCTGGTTTATTGTTATAATGAAATCAACGGGGATACCGTTAGCACCATCTTTTTTCCATAAGACCGTCGTTTTCCACTTACCTTGTAAGGCTCGGTCGTGGTCGGAAGCATCTGTGTAGTCTGTAAATGTGCGTCTGTCAAGACTATTCCAATAGTGATTCAGGGAACAAGTTTTACCACTCGGGTCTGTGAAAGTAATTTCGTTTTTATCGCGTGAAAGTTCAGTTACGGTAAGTGTGCCGTAAAAAATTTTTTCCAGAACATCTTTGTAAGGCCCAGCTGTAAACTTTGTAATAAGTTTGTCGCCCTCCGTATGCCATGTGCCGAAATAAAGGCTTGTATCATACGTAAGCATGCCACCCACTATTTTGTCTCCGGTACTATAACTCATTACGAGGTGGTTTCTGTAAAATGTGTATTCGGTTTTGTCCTTACCCCACAAGGACCATATCTTGCCATACAAATATTTGTCAATGTTCGATGATGTTATAGAAAAAGGGTCGTTATCGTCACAGCAAGATGTAAATCCGGCGAGCGCACACAAACTTACCAATACTGCCATTGCGCATTTTCTTATACTTTGTCTCATTATAATTTCGTTTTTTAAGGTTGATATACTACTTAACGCCACGCACCAATACACGCGCGGCTGCCTTGCCTATGATGCTTGCTAACGTGCGCATCATGCTGTCATACTCATTCTTGTTAGCGGGCTTTTCGCATTCAGCATTAAAGCTGTCAAGCGTTTGCTTGTCGTCAAACCTAATTGAGATGAAGCCGGAAGCATTGGCACCATAATGGTGCGACCTCTCCAACCATGGCTTGAAATATCCATTGTATTGTTGCAAGAACTGGCTCCATTCCTCGGCATACTTGCCTGGGTAATCCTCAATAATGGGTTCTTGTTGCTTCTTTTCCTCTTCTTGCTTGGCAAAAAGTGATGCTTGATAAGCTTCAGGATTGGTGGCTTTCTGCATTTCGCCTATTGTGTCGTAGATATTGAAACGAATGAAAGCCGGATTGCCCACCTTGCGTTTGCCATTATAGACAGGTTCAAAACTTACGCACACATCAAGCAAGCCCTTTCGCTTTAATCGGTTGATGTCATCAATACTTGTTTCAATCACCTTTTTGCGAAACTGCGAGTACTTAGGGTAAGCCTCTTTCAAGACACGTCCGTCTGCCCAAGTAATCAATCCAAGGTATTCCTTAATTTTGTTGACGGTCAAGTCGACGGTGCGTTTGTTCCATTTATGCCCACTACTTTTGCGCAACAAATAGTAAATCATGGGCATACGCTCAACTGCACTTATTAAGGCTATATTATCGGGGTGCGACACATAATCTTGCGACATATCAAACACACGGTCAATCACTTCAGGGACTTTGGGATTAAGTCCGAATACTACTCCCGTGCTATTATCAGACGACATAGAACCTTGCGTAAACACATTGTATTTGATTATCGCATCCTTACCATTCTCATCTTTGCCTGGTATATCAACTTGTATTTTCAACACTTCCTCCACGGCTTTCGCTGCCGAATAGTAATTGTTAATGGAAACACCTAACTCGGCATAAGAAATATGGAATTGCAAAATACCCGAATTTTTTACAGCCTCAGAAAATAAGCCTCTGGGTACCTTTTTTGATTTACATAAATCGGAGCCGAAGTACTCTTTTATATAAGGCTGCAAATGTTCTGACACCTTTACTAACACAGCTTGTTGCAAAAGTGTGAGATTTTTGCTAATCCGTGTATATGAGAATGGCGTGTTTATCCAATTCGATTGTATCATATCTTTACTATCCATGACCATTTTTGTTTAAGTCAGAAGGTAAACTGGTACTAAAGTAGTTTACCTGCTTAGTACTTATTTGGGTAAATAGGTACTAAAATAGTTTACCGCGCAACGTTCTAAACTGTTGATTTTCAGTGATTATACAAGCACCCTATAATATAAATATAAAGAGAAACATTTTTCTTTCCTATATTCTTTATATTAAATAAGAAGGGTAAACTACCTTAGTAAATAGGTAAACTACCTTAGTACCTGTTTACCTGTCTTATTGCATTTAGGTAAACTACCTTAGTACCTGTTTACCTCTTGCACTTTTATGTAAACTACTTTAGTAGCAGTTTACCTTACTTATTCTTCTATTAGAAAAATTCATAAGGTAAACTACTTTAGTAGCAGTTTACCTTCACTGCTTGTGTGATTTTTCACAAGCACTATAACGACAAATTACAGGTCGTCATAGTTCTTGTTCTCGCTTTTCTTGAAATTCTCAACATCGCAATAGAACAGACTGATGAGATATTTTCTTTGAAGAATACCATCGGGTCTTATTAACTTCTGCATAATAAGGCCCAACATTTTCTTTTCTTCAGCGTCAGGCACATAGAATTGAAAACCTTCGGGATCGCCATCACTATCCTTCAGTACATCAACAATAGCCTTGGAATATTTCTCTTTTAATTGCTCCAAGATGTTAGCAAATGGCGTTTCAGCCAACTCAAGCGAAGAATAATCCATAGAGACTTCCACCGCAAACACGTTTTTGTCCTTGGGATTAAAGAAGATCATGAACTCGGAGTCTTCTCCCATAAACAAACCTTTGTATATTTTCACGCCAGAAGGAGATGCCTTTGTTTTCGCTACATCGCAAGTAAGACCTTTTGCTTTCAACTTCTGCGTAAACAATTCTACACTGCCATTCAAGGGAATGCCCATGAATTTCATGTGTGTCTGTCCTTGCACAATCATGCAGAACAAAGACAGCATTAAAGTAACTATTGTCTTTTTCATCGTCGTATAGAATTTAATCGTTCTTATGGTTTTCCAAGAACTCTATCACTGCTTGCAATGCCAGGTCACGAATGGGTATGCCAGTACGCATTTTCATAATGGTAATGCGCTCGTAGTATTCCATGGGGACTGCAATGGTAATGCCGTTCTCAGACTTTTTTGGACGTGCCTTGCTGATAGGTGCGGCACTCACAAATGAAGGTGCTTGGTTTTGTATTGTTTGCTCCTGCTGTGGCTGAACAGGCGTTGTTGTTGGCTGCGAGTCTGTGGTCGGTTGGGCCACTTGTGGCTCACTTACGATGGTTGGATTATTCAATATACGTTCATTCTCTGCCACAACGGGAGAGTTATCAAGATTGAAAGATGTGAACTTACGTTCTTGTTTACGTGCCATGTCAGTGATTATTTTTAGTCATTATAACGATTGATTATTCGGGCATACTTTCCAGAATTTCTTCTGTAAAATGCTTATAGTCCAGCCCTACCCTGCTATATGGCGCATAGGTAAAGATGTCCTCGTTCATAGCTTGCGCCTCTACCATCTTGGTATCTCGGCGGGTGTAAGAGTCAAACATGTAGTCGTTGAACTTCTCGCCAAGATATTGCTTGAATTGCTTGGTGGCATTGGTCTGATCATTACTCATTACCATCAGCAAGCCGCGAATATCCAGGTTTGGGTTTAGATCCTCGCGTGTTTCCTTCACTGCGTTAATGATTTCGGCAATACCTTTTGTTGCCAACATCTCCAACTGCACCGGCAGTACCACACTGGTGGCTGCTGTCAAGGCATTGTGTGTGAGCAATGACATGGCAGGAGGGCAATCTATCAGTACATAATCGAAAGCCTCGGTCACATTCATCGTACCCTCGTCAGCCAACTCGGTGCCTTGCATCTCCATCAGCGGCTTTGCAAGCAATTTGCAAAGGGCCTTGCGTGGTACTGCTATCTGATTAAGGAATGGTTCAATACCTATCAATCGTCCAGAAGCCGGAGCGAGGTATATCCCCTCTCGCACTTGATACACGGGTAATTGTCCTTGCTGCACCATGGCATCATATATGGTTGGTTTACCCATTTGTTGTGTTTCGCTCCAACCAAAAAGGAACGAGGCGCATGCCTGTGGGTCGAGGTCTATTATCAGAACACGGGGGGCACGCTGCTTGCCTTGGGCGTCTTTGCCAAAATGCCCCTTGCCAAATCGACGTAATCCGGTTGCAAGGCTCTGCACTGTTGTGGTCTTGCCTACCCCGCCTTTGTGGTTGACGAAGGCAAGCACTTCTCTAAGTCTTTCTGTTGCCATAATCTAAGTATTAAAAGTTTAATTGTTCATTTGTTCAAATGTTCAAACAAACAAATGAACAAATGCACAAACGAACATTCAAGTAACCGAATATTTGTTTGTTGCTGCAAATTTAAGATTTATATATCACACCACAAAGTAAAACGTTTATTTATTTCTACAAACAATCAATGAAACAAACAATCGAACATTGGAATGAACAAACGAACTAATATGTGTTTCAATAAATGAATAATGAAACGAATGAATGTGTGTTCAAATCATTGTTGAAATGATCAAACAAATAAATACACAAATGTTTGTTTGTTTGAACACATAAACAAACATTTTAATAAACAAACATTTAATCATTCCATTGGTCGTTTATTTCAATCGTTATTTTGTCTGTCTGAGTGTTTAATGGTTCGGTACGGATAGGCAGAATGCAGTAGTTCGTTTTCATTCCAGCCTTCACGATTGTGCCATTTGGCACGTAGGTGTAGTAGTTTCCCGTGCCGAAAAGTGTTGAGCCTATTTGTGTCTTTCCGTCTGCTGGAGTATCGTAGCACAGAATGCGCTGCCCGCTTTGCCAATATCCTTCAGGTAGGGTGGCAGTCCGCAAAACGGCAAAAACTTCTAATTTCGTAGGCATTCTATAATGAGCGTTTTCTATCAAATTAGATGGGGTGGGGGAGGTTGAGAGCATGACATTACAAATCTCCGTACAAGACAGGTAAAAGCGAGCTGTATCATTTGTGGCTATCAGTGTGTCAACCTCTGCCGTGCCCTTATCTGGCAATGACTGGTAGGTGTCATCTATGCCTTCGGGCAGATCCAGCTCGCCGCACCCAAACACTGAAAGCAAAATGAAAATGGAGGACGACAAAAAGCAGTGATTTTTTAGAGCCATATAACGTAAGGAGATGCGAACGGATCGCACTGGCTATATGAATATAGTCGCACTATGCAGCCAGTGCTATCCATTGTACGTAATTAAATGTTTATGTCGTAGCCATTCTCGTTCCACACATCATTGAGCGATCTATCGATTCAAGAGCCAGAGCATCACACTTGCTTGTGTAACTCTCCTCATGCTCCACGAAATCAATTCCGACCATCTCGCACTTGTAACGAAGATAACCAGCCAGTCTCGCAAAAGGCATCTGAACAAACTTTTGGTTGTTCCTCTTGCCCATGTCGGTATTCTGTTTCCAGCCGGTATTGTAGTCTACAACCAGCGTGCCTATCTTTTTCTGTATAAGTGTATCGACAATCTGACGGCTCACCTTGTGGAAGGCATCCTCAATATAGCGGTCTCGCTTGTCGTACATTCGATTGATTCTTCTTGTCGTTCGCTTAATGCCTTGCATATCCTTGACGGACTGCAAGTGAGAAAGAGTTTTGTTAAAGTGATTGTTGTAAGATTTGATATACTTGCCGCTCCAGATAGCACAACCTTCAGCTGTTACCATCGTGGCAAGGTTATCAAGTCCAAGGTCAATGGCAGCGTACTTTGTCTTATCAACATAAGCCTTCTTGGTTTCTTTGTTGTAGATAATTTCCACTTTGATGTTTCGACTGCCAGGTATGAGACGCACCTGACAGAAAGACTTGATGCTGTCGCCGTACTTTTTCCATTGTGGAATCTGTACGAGCAGGGTTTTAGCAAGACGTATCACGCCATCCTTGATAGTGCATGACTGGTTGGTATAGTACAAATTAAACATACCGCCACGCTTACGGTAGTGTGGCATCTGAGGCATTGCCTTATACTTATCCTTATGCACCTTCCAATCCTTAATGCTCTTGCAGTACGCCTTAATGCTCTTATCAAGCACACGGAGTATCTGCTGTGAGCACTGCGCCTTCAAAAGCTTATAGTTGCACTGCCCATCGAGGTTGATGGTCTGCTTCATGAGTTTGTCCATGTCGTTGTACCACAACCATATTCCGTCGGTGTCAAGACGCTGACGGAAATGATACAAAGCCTGATTGTACAGGTTGTTGGAAATCCTAAACAGATTGTCTAACTGCTCTGTATGCTGTATGTAAAACTTATAGACTAATCTCATTTTTCAAATCTTCTCTAACTAATTCTAACATTTACACACTGAATGTTGCTCTTAAAAGTTGTCATAATTGTAAGTATTAAAATGTTTTTGTTTCGTTTATTTGTTCCCCACCGCAATGTTGCTTTGCCGTGCCGGTCATGCCGGAGTGGGGTAGATTGGTCATTTTTTAGTGAGGTTATAACGTATATCTACATGTCTGATAGAACCCAAAGTCTAACCAAGCCTTCGACATCATTTGTGGCAATTAGGTACAGGAGGTTTACCACGGCACCAACATATTTCCCTTGTTCTTTTTCTGGTAATTTGGCAACGTTTTTGCCGTTAAACCAATCACGCACAGCATCTAAACTTCTTTGCGAAGCGCCGACAACCATATCCAGTTCAATAGTAGCCATCGTATCTTCACTGATTTGCATTCCGTTTTCGTTCATGTCGGTAATGATGCGCGAAACGATTAAGTCTTTTATATTCTTCTTTTCCATAAATTCAGTCGTTTTTTTGGTTTTCTATAATAAGTTTATTTCAATTCCACTGCCACACCCATGGCGTTTGCGATCTTGTTAAGGTTGTCCAGTCCCACCGAATATCTGCCTGCCTCTATGCGTGCCAAGTTAGATTGCGTAATGCCTGCCAGCTGGGCAAGCTGCACTTGTGTAAGCCCGCGCTGCGTGCGGAGGTCGCGAATGCTTTGCCCCATGCGCTCACGCTGGAATTCGAGTGATGGCATGGCCGTGTTATAATGCTCGGCCATTATCCAGTCTGTCAGCTCACGCAAATAGCGGGGCATTTGCATAGCCTGGTCCATGCTGCTGAATGCGTCGCCACCGAGGAGTGAAACGTGTTGCGTCTCGTTGAATTGATGCTCACGAAATGAGATCTCAATTCCGTGGGCGTTATCCGTAGCCTTCCATTCGCCCCTGACTTTACCAGGTGTCAGGGTAAATCTGTCTTTATTATTCATTGCCATAATTATTTATTAAATTCTCAGAGCACCAGTAGGACACCAGTGTGTGCCGTACTTTTTATCAATCATGGCGAGATATTTCTCTATATTGCCATTCAGGTTTTCCCACTCGTCATATATTCTCTCGGATTCTTCCGCGATTTTTTGCTCTCTCTCGTCATCATCATCGGGGAACTGTACAGTCTCGAACAGCAAATCAAGGTCGTCTATATCGATGTAAGCCATTGTCTCTGATAGACAGTGAGACAAATCGTCCAATCCGCATACGGGTGGCAGCCCCGACATCTTTATCTCTTCGTTTGTTAACGCGAGTGTTTCGCCTATCTTGTCATAAGAGCCGTCGCACACGAGTCTATCTATGTTGCAGTGCATCTCGTGACGTTGTGCTGCAAGTTCGCTGATAAGTTCGGCCTGTTTCTCTGTCATGCCATTCTGCACTGCAATTTCTTCGTTACTGATATTGCGTGCTGCTGCCGACTCTCTCCTGTAATCGTACTGTGCCTTATTTAAGTATGCCATAATAGTTGCCCGTCATGCCGATAGCGCAGCGTTTAATTCATTACTAACAGAAGGTTTCAAATTCCTGTTTAGTTATTTCTTCAAAAATGTCGCGACTGTCATCATCGAAGAAGGGTGAAGTACGATTGATGTAGATTTCTTCTCCGTCCTCACCTACGAAAAGGAAGGCATCTTCGTAGGGACGATTTGGGTATGACTGTTGTATGCAGCATGGTGCTTGGTATACTTTGCCCTGCAAAACCTCATCGTCTGTGATGCAGATTTCATCACGATTGATGCCATGTTCGACATCGACGAATGTCTGCAATATGTCTGACGGGATTTCGTAAAGTTTGCGAACGGGTATTTTATCTTCGCCAAAATCGGTGTTCATATAGAGAGTATCGTCGTCTTCGTCGCCTGGCTCGACTTTCTCGTACATGTCCTCTAACCAGGCTTCAGAATAATTTAATTGTTCGTTGGGGTGACAAAGCTGGCCGTAGTCATCTTTGATATATATGTCCCAATCGCAGAGTTGAGAGCCGAATGCACCACGATAGATTTCGCTGTGCTTGCAAAGCAATATGCCATCTTCGCGTTTTACGAGTGTGTCAAAGACCTTTGATAAAGAAAATTTGGTAGTCATAATTTCTGATTTTTAGTGATAAAATTGATTTGATTGATACAACTTGTAGAATTTATGCTTACCTTTGCGCTGTCAACCCTATCAAGGGTTGTGGATTGAAACGCTCTAATGAGCACAATTTCTACTATTGTAGATAAAGAGTCGAGAGTTAAATCTCGTGGTAAGCCCCACCCCATGACGGTGGGGCTTTTTGTTATTTGACTGGTTCTATTTCGACTGCCCACGCTGGGGTGGTGTAGTCCTCGTATGCGACAGCGTAAAAAGAGCCGTCTACACGGACTACCTTAAAATAGTAGTCGCTCTCGTGACTTTTCAGCCACTCTGCGTACTCTTCTGTGCCAAGGCCCTTCAAGAAATCGTATATAGAACCCTGCTCGTCCTCCTCGGAGAGCGAAACACTTTTCTCAAAATAGCGAGGCTCTACGACCTCGTAGATAGCCTCTTTTGCTTCAAGATTTTCTGTAAGCATGATATTTCGTTTTAAGTTTGTTGTTTGTTTCTTAATTACACTGCAAAGATACGAACTATTTCAGAATATACCAAATAAAACATAGAGAAATATGTGATATTTGTTATATTTTTCTTTGCCGTTTATTTTGTTCCCACTGCGATGTCGCTTCGCCGTGCCGGTCGTGCCGGAGTGGGTGGGGCTTAGTACGTCTGACGCAGGCAAGCGAACAAGGCATAAAGCCCTAAATTGTACTTTATTTTTTCGTCCAAACGCTTAAAAAGTTGAGCGCAAACATTCGCAAAGCATTTGTAAGCCCAGGCTTAAATCGGTTGTGGCTTCCTCGGGTGAGGGCGTGTGCACCGCAAAATATTCAAGCATTGCGGTTGTTGCGGTCTGCACTGTCCCTTTGTCCATTTCGATTGTTACTGTTGTCGTCATTTTTGTTGTTTTATTGATAAATTAAATAAAGTAGGCACCTTCTATTTTGTTAATTGTCTCGTACTGCACAAGTTGTGAGAGTTGTGCAATCATGCTCCTGTAGGTCATTACCCATTCGTTGTACATTAGTATAACGTTGTTACGGCCTCGCTGTCCTACGACATCCATTTTCAAACGCTCCCAACGATCGTTTACTTGGTGCATATAGTCTGACAAGGGTAATAGTGTTTCTTCTAACCCGATGGGCTCCGTAATGTCGAACAGATGCGGCGGTATGGCATTCCCTTCGGCTACCTTATGAAAAACTTTGCGGTACACCTCAAACACGGGACGAACCTTGCGAGCTATAAAGAACTCGAGGCAAGGAACGGAGAGCATATAAATTACTTTATCCGCTCCGTTGAACTGCCCATAGTCGGACCGCTGCGCATCTTTGCGCAACGGTTTGTCTTTCAACCGTTCCCCATTTTGGGGGAGCGGCTGATAATCAATACCTTCAAAAAAAGATTCCCCTTCCTTCAATGCTCTAACCGCCTTGTCTTTCCTTGAATACACCAACGGCCAAACATCATCCAGATTTACCGGAAACTCCTCGTTGCTCTTTGCGAGGTTCAACACTTCGCAGAAGTAAGCCTTAATTTCGGCTTCGCTGCTTTGTTTTGTGAGTTGTTTCATAAACGTAAAAATTTTAGTTAAAGGAAAAAGCTTAAAACATACTTACCATCTAATCGACAGCACCATGCTTACCACAAACGCCAGCATGGCAAATCCTATATACTGCCATCCGGTCATTAGCACTGGTTCCTCCTTGTCGGCGAAGTTGTGGCGCGAGTTAAGCCACTGGCAGGCACGGAGCATAAAGCGTTGCGCCCAGCAAAGCCCCTCGGCCATGCGCTGCAAAGCGTAGAGGGCAATGACGGTAAGGCACTTGCCGATGGTGCGGAGCACGTCGGCGACGGTGACATTGGGGGCTGTCGTTGTTAATTTTGTTACTTCCATATTTGTTACATATTTAATCGTCGCCCGCGGGGGAGTCGAACCCCTTGCCATTTGGCAACCGTGCCGGGCGGTGTGCCGTGGCTATCCTCACGGACCGCCATCGGCTGAAAACAAATAAATACTTATGTATGATGTACTTTAATATCCTCTACTTTGTGAATGCCCCACCAATTAAGGGCAGTAGAAAAACGCCAACACCAAGCAACGCAAAGAGCACTACGAACACCGAAACAACCGCAACGGCGGCAATGATGTATTTTATTATTTTCTTCATAATATTCTGATGATTTTATGATTTATGCAAAAACTCTGATTTTTCCGACAATCTATAACGAGGGCTACTCATCCGCAAAGCGGCTGCAAAACCTCTTTACATCCTCGTCGGCTATGTCTGCCAGTCGGCAGGGGGTGAAATCCTCTGCACGCTCCACACGGTACACCGCACCGGGGAAACCATAGCGGGCACCATCCACGGCCACGCCTGCCAGTTCGTCGGCGTCGGTGTAGCCAAGTTCGGGCATTTCGTCCATACCGCAAACGAGGGTGTAAAAAGTGAAGCGGTCGCCCTCGGCGTTGCCTTCCAGAACATACCAACGTATTAAACCGATGCGGAACAGTGCAACGGCGAACAGATCGCAAACTTTCTTTTGTTCCTGAGAATATAGGGGATAACTTGCCAATGCCTCTAAGAGTTCGGAGGTTAAAAGGCGGTTTTCTTGATTTTGCATTTTTTTCCGTGATATTTTATGTGTTCTATAATATAGGGTTTCTTTTATCTGATGGAGTAGGGCGGCGGCTTATCGTGCCGCCCTGCCTCCTTTATGCTGCCTTTCTGTCGGTCTTTGGGTCGTACCCGTACAGGGTGCGGAACTCTTCAGGCGTGAGCAATAGAGCCGCGCGGCGTTCCGTCTCTTGGCTTATCCGCTGGCGGTCGGCCATTTCGTCGGGTGTGAGGTGTCCGCGCTGCTGTGCGGCTTCTATTGCCTTTGCTCTCTGGATAAGAGGGCGCACACGCAGACCAACAGCGGCGAGCACATACAGCCGGGCAAGTAGTGCGGCGGTGTGGTCGTTGGCTGCTGTCAGGCGTTCCACGTCCTCGGCGGCTGCTCTCAGCATGCCGAGCGCGTCGGGCTTGCCCTCGCCCCTTTTGGGGCGTTCCTGGGCTTCGGCTTCGGGCTGTGTCTCGTTGTCGGCTGTGTCGGCGGTCGGCTGTCCGTCGGATGTGTCGCCGTTGGATTCTGCCTCGATGGTTGCAAGGCGTGCGGCCATGGTGCGCAGCTGTTCCGACATTGCCGCTACCTGTTCCGACATCTGGGCAATATCTGCGCGGAGCTGTTCCGCCTCGGCTTGCTTGTGTGCCTTTCGTTCGGCTCGCGCCTGTGCCTCGGCTGCTTGCTCCTTGGCTGTCTGTGCTGCCTTGCCTATCTCTTCGAGCATCTGCACCAGTTCGGCAAAGAGGGCGGCGAACTTTGCCACGCGTTCCACTTCCTGGGCATCTGCCGCCCCTTCTGCCTTTGCGTCTGCCTTGGGCTCGCTCTGTGGCTCTGCTTGTTTGTTTTCGGGCTGTGGCTCCTTTTTGGCTTGTGGCTGTTCGTTGGTCTGTTCGGGTTCATTCACGCCGAACCATTCGCGAAGCCTTTGCACGGCTTCGGGCGTTGTGGCTTGCCATTGCTGCGCCTCCTTGTTCCATCGTGCGCCGTGTGCCTTTATCGCCTTGCGGTTGCGGTATGTTGTGCGCTGATCGCCTACTACTGCCACGCCCCCGGCTATTTCCTGAAGGCTCAGCCCCTCGGCGGGTGCCTCGTTGGTGTCGGCTTCTGCCTTTGCATCGCTTGTGTGTGCGCTCTCTGCCTTGTGTGCGGTCTTTCCTTCCTGCTGTTCGGATTCCCATGCCTTGCGCTGCTTCTCCACGCTCTCGGCATCCTTGCGCAGCTCTGCCAATACCTCGGCAGACACTGCCACGAACTGCACGCCCTTATAGATGCCCGTTATCTGGACAGTAAATCCAACGGCGGCGAATTTTGCCGCGCGCTTCTCCTGTGTCTTGCGTCCTCCGGCATCAACGGTTGACATACGGGGGGTATGGTCGTAGCTTTCCCAAGGCTTCACCAGGTCAACGCGCACACCCTTTGCAAGGAGTTCGGCGGCTTCTGCCGGTGTTATCGGCTTGCGCTCGCCCCATCCCTGGCCGTCGTTGGAGGCTGCAAAGAAGTTGCCGCCTAACGCCTTAACCACGGCTTTATATGTCGCGTTATGTTTCGGGGTGAACTTGGGGGCGTTGGCTGCCTCCTGGGCTGCCTTGGTCGTGGCGTCGCTGATGTGGTAATACTGGCGGAAGAAGTCAACCAGACAGCGCAACGGCGTGGCGCCTCCGTAGTAGTTTTTGCTTTCCAAATGTCCGCACGCTCTTTGCTGCGCCATGTGCTTACATTCATACGCAGAAGCGGCGGCCCTTTCTTCCTCGCTCAATTCGGAATACTTGCGGCCCTTGTAGTCGTAGAAGAAGCCGAAGAAGCGGCCAAGCGTCACGCAGTCGTCGGCGGTCATGTCGGCGGTGCCGCTCTGTGCGTCAACGGCTGCAAACTGGGGCAGTATCTCGCGAATCTTGCCTAATACTTCAGCCTTGCCCAGCTCCGAGAAGTCGCGCGTAAAGGTGAACCGCTGGGCGTTGATCTCGCCGAACGCCTCGCGCCATGCCTTGTTATATGTTATTTCTACGTCGTCGCCGTAGTCGCTGTAAGGGTCGCAAACGTGTTCGGATGCGATAAAATAACGCAATTCCTCAACGGCTTCAACTTCTTTCTCTGTCGGGCCGTCGGTCCATCTTATTTCGGCTTTCTCGCTCCATGTCTTGTTATTGATAAGCACCGACACAGCCACGCCGGGGAAATGCTTCGCAAACACGGCCTTTATATTACGCTTCAGTGCCGAAAGGTAGGCGGCATCGGGGCGGCTATAATAACGCGCCTTGGGTGTTACACGCTCCAGAATGGCGGACCACTTGGCAATAACGGGGCGCATTGCCTCGGCTGCCTTGCGTGCTGCCTCTTCTTCCTCTGCCTTGCGCTTTGCCTCTGCTTTTGCGTATTCCTCAGCCTGTCGGCGTGCCTCGGCTTCTGCCTGGGCGCGCTCCTTGGCGCGGTCGAAGTCCTTAGATATTGCCATATATTCGGCCATCATATTTTTGAACTCTTCAGCGTTGCCGCCTCTGTCCGGGTGTAACTTAGTGGCGAGGGTGCGAAACTGTTTTTTTAACTCTTCGGGGGTTGTGATGTTGTTAAAGTACTTCATTATCTTAGTATTTATTTGTTATTTGTTTTCGTTTGCAAAGATATAGTAAATGCTTAGTACAACCAAACAAAAACAATAGAAAATACTATGCGTTAGTACTTATTAACTAAGTATATACTATATACTTTTGATTTTTTATATACATTTGCAATACAAAATACTAATATTCTATATTATGAATAGGATTAAGCAAATACTTAAAGAGCGCAATATTACGCAAAAGGAGTTTGCCGCCCTGCTCGGTATCTCTCCAGTCGGTTTGTATCAGCAGATCAAAACGCCATCTTACCCCACGTTGGAGAAGTGGGCGGCCGTGCTTAATATTCCGATGTGGCAACTTTTTGCCAGCCCTGAAGAGGTTGCAGCCAACACGCAGCAGGAGGGGCAAGGCGTGCGCCTTGTGTGTCCTCATTGCGGGAAACCTTTGCACATTGATTTATCCAAGAGCGGAGAATAACAAACACCGTGCAGCAGCTCCGTGCGATTGTGGAGCGTCTGGAACGTGCCGAGGGTGGCACCACGAAGTAACAGAGCAAAAAAAATCCCGACAGGGTGCAAACCTTGTCGGGATAAAATGAAATGAAATGAAAGGGCGCGACCCTACACGAGCCGAAGCCCGAGGAAGTCAGCCCCTAAACGGTGCAAACCGTCTTCTATCTTCTGTAATTGAAGATCGGAAATATATGTATTTCCTTTTTTGTACTGGCGCATTAAAGTCTCGTTAATTCCCAGATAACGCGCAAAGGCGCTCACGTTCAGCATTGAATAATAATCAAAAAGTGATGATAAATCAAATTTAAACACAGGGGAAGCAGACAGAATGGGAGCAGCTGCGCCCTCTCGTTCCTCCTCGCTTGCCTTTACTTCCTGCATTGAGTTCATAAAATCCGCTTTTGCATCTTTCACGGTGCCGCCGCGTCCTATCAGTGTGTAGGGGCTTGCATCCGTGTTGTACGCTATAAATGTGCCGTCGCTGTCTTTCTCGATCGTCACAATAAAATATTTATCTGTCATCTTCTTTTATCTTAATAAAGGCGAGGGGAGGGGGTGCCTCCCCTCGCCTTTGTTGTTAGAATCCGATTTGTTTTTGAAGTCTGAAGGCCAAGCCCTTGCGTACTTCTTGACTCCCATGCCTTTCTAATTGCACGGTAACGCCTGTTTTTGGGTTGTAGTATTCATCATGTTCTCTGCCGTGCTTCACGAACTGAAACCCATGTTTTACAGCCTGTTTTTTTAGTTCATTCCATTTCATTTTGTTTTTAATTGGTTAAACATTTGTTTTACTAACACGCTGCAAAGATACTACAAAAACGTTATACACTCAAATTTTTATATAACTTTTTTGTAGTATATTTTATTTTTTCTTCCTCACCTTATTATATAGGGGCCCTCGTGCGTCCTCTCATGTCGTGCCGTGGTGTTCTGTTGTGCCGTGTTGCGCCTTGAGGAGTGAAGCATCCGCGCCACACGACCGCCTTTGGTCGGTTTGCTCTTGGTGGGGTGCGTGGGCATATACCCCCGCACGCACACCATGCGGGGAGGGGGTATGGCACTCAGCGCGGCGGGCAATCTCGCGTGAACGAGGGCTTTCTCGGTTTGAAGGTAGGAACGCAAACTCTTTGATTATCAAATGTAATACATACTTTTGAGGGACAAGACAATACAAGGGGTATGTGAGCCAAACGCTTAATAATCAACGAGTTATAGGAGAATATAAATAAATCATCAATAATAATACGGACAAATAACAGAATAATAAATGAATATAAATATATAAAGTTATTTGCGTTGTAAGAATATATTTATTACCTTTGCGCTCAAATTGATAATAAAAACAATAAAGATATAAACAATTATGGTGATATTAGCAGAAAAAAAAGCAAAGAGTGAAATAGATTTGCGCAAATTGATAAGCAAGATGGGATTGAAGGCAAGTGAGTTTGCTGAAATGTGTGGCATATCAAAACAGTCGTTGGCTCAATTCATGCGTCCGGGCAAGTCGCTTACAACAAATACTATCTACCGAATAGCAAATGCGTTGGATATTGACCCGCGCGATATGTTTTTCCCTGTGGACGATGAGACGGATGGAGAGATAACGAATAATGATTTGTCAAACGAAGCGGGGGATCTGATTGAAGAAACAAAGACGGCGGGCCAACCACAGACGGATAATATGCAAAGCAATGCAGCCCCCGTTATTCAAGTGCAGCCTGCATTCTGCCCGCATTGTGGCAAGCAAGTGAGGGTGGGCGTAGTGCTGCTGCCCGAGGAATAGGAATGTGTAAATGTTTGAACAAACAAAAGGACAATCAAACAAAAGAACATTTGCACAAAAGAACAATCAAACAAAAGAACAAATGTAGACACGGGGCGCAAGCATCAAACGCTACCACGAAACGCAAGGAACAAGCGCTACCTCTAAACGCAAGCACTAATGGGGGCGACGCGTCCCGCGTCGGGAAAAATTAAGACAAAAGGCTCACAGATAGTGCTAATAGCATTGCTATCTGTGAGCCTTTGTGTCCAAATACCCGACGCGGGACGCGTCGCCCCCATTAGAGGTAGCGTTTGTTGGTAGCGTTTGGTGCTTGCGCTTAGTGGTAGCGTTTGTTGCGTGCGCTTTGGTGCTTGCATTTTGTGTGGGGGCGTAGTTTCAGCGTTGGGCGGGAGACAAGGGGCATAGCGCATCAAGCGTCGAGGTTGCCGCCGGGCTTCTGTGTGGGCGTGCTGCCCGAAGAGCTGCCGCCTGCCACAATGCCGCCCGTGAGGTCGGTGTCGGCAAGCATCACCTTCATGTCGTCGGTCACGAGCGAGCGCATGAAGCTGTAAGGGTTGCCAATCTTGTGCTGCGCCTTGTACGCCTTCATCACCGCAAGGTAAGCATCGCTGCCATTGGCCGATGTGGAGGACGGGCGGTTCTGCTTCCACCATGCAGAGGCAAACTGCGCCTTCTTCTTGAAATCGGCCTTTACCGTCTGTTGTTTCTCACTGTTCGGCTGCATACATCCGTGGTAGCCAACCGAATACATTTTGCCTGTGCGTTTGTTTACACTAATGTAAGTAGTGTCCTTTCTGCACAGTTTGCCACTAATGGAACTTACCAAGTGGCTGGGAATAATCTTTGCCATGATTGCAATAAATTTTTCCGTGAAACATTGCCCATGAAAATGGGCGTGAACTAACTCAGAGCAAGTCTTACGAGGGTCTTACGAGAGTCTTACGAATGTGTTACGACATTGCTCGTGGCATAAAGGTACAAAAATCGTGTGCGGAACACCGGACATCGCGGGGTGCGGGTCGACGGGTGGCGGTGGTGGTTTTTGGCAATCTCGCGTTTTTTTATACCTTTGCAAGCACTTAGGGATTGTCATAATCTCGAAGTATTAAAATGTTTTCTAAGGCCGACCGTCCGCGAGGATAGTCGGCTTTTTTAGTAGTGTTTGTGTGATGCGATATGACATCATGAGTTTTTAACCAGACGTCCGTCGGGGAGAAATGCCATACTGATAGGGTTCTTGTATGATATTTCGGCATTTGCTCCTTGTGTGGGGAAACGCAGTACCCCCGTATGTGCAATCACGGCCCAAACAAGTTTTTCTGTGCCATAAGCCTTGGACGATACAAGGGTGAGCGATGACAGCCCCTCGTCTGTCACGATGCAGTTGAACTGCATACTGCCCGTGACCGCTGTGCCGTCAAATGATGTCATGCGGTAGTATGGGGCATACATGCCAGAGTTGCAACTGAGTCCGCAAGTTTGCGTTCCCGTGCCATAGCCAAAGAACACGGTAATCTGCATGCCCTCGTAATTTGCAGCATCGGGCAGATAAGTGTTGGAGTTGGATGGGAGCACGAAGTAGTTGCCAGTCTTTTCGTCGAGGTTGAGATATTTCTTGCCATCACTACCCGCCTTAATACTGCCCTCTTTTATGCGGAGCGAATTAACGCGAAGGTTGCCCGTCACGTTTACATCATCATTTACAATACTGAAGTTTGAGCCTATCCAAGCGTTGCCCTTGCGGTCGAATTTGGCCACTGCATCATTCACCGTAGGGCCGCCAAACCACAGCGGGTACTGATTGTTGGTTCCGCCGCCAAATGCGCCGTAGGGCTTGTTGTTGCTGTCGGTAATGACGATTTGGTTCACCTGCAAGTACTGAATGAAGGCATTCATGATGTCGGCATACGAGGTGCGCAGGGGACGGAGGTCGTTGATGGGCTCCCAATAGTTGTTGCCGTTGCCGCTTGGTTTGTTGGCTGCAGCCGAGGTTATACCGTTGTGTGCCTCCTTTGCCAAATACCATTTTGAGGTGCCAGAGGCAAGATCCGTCACCGACACTTCGTCAAGGTAGCGGTTGCCGTCGGGCGCGGTGGAGCCATCGGCCGAGTCGTTGCGGTATTGCTTGTCCTGCTCCCACTCGCTGCGCCGTATGCTAAGGCCCGTATAGCCGGGGTCACCGTCGGCGGTGGTGACAAAGGTTATGCCATAGTTGTAGACTATGCCCGTGGCGTTGTCGGTCACGGTGAAGGGTATGCTCACATTGGCCACGGCGTTGGCCTTGAGGGCGAGCTTGTAGGTGTGGCCATTGGTGCCGCCCGTTGTGCCTTGCCATAGCAATCCCTCGGCCACAGTTGACTTGTCGGCCAGGGCAGAGCAGGTGTAGTCGGTGCCGTCGGCCAGCACGGTGCTGCCGCGCGATGCGGTAACCCTTATGGTGAACGACTGCGATGTGCCTGCCTTGTGCGCCGTGATGGACTGTGCCGACACGGCTATGCTTATGGCAGACTGACCTGGGTCGCCCTTTTCGCCCTTTTCGCCGTCCTTGCTGAAGTAGCCCACACACATGGCTGTGGTGTAACTTATGGTGCCGCCCGTCCATATTATGCGGTTGCGTGTCCACAACCATCGGTTTTTGGTGGGGGTGTAAGTGGTGCCCCAGCCCGTGCTTGGTGCCACCGAGCCGCTGCCGCCAAGGGCATACATTTCTACCACAGAGGCAAAGTCGGCGCTTGGGCCAAGGCATTGCTTGCCACTGTAAAGGGTGCGTCCGTCGGTGAGTGTGACCTTGGTGCAGCTCCACACGTAGGTGTCCGCTACAAGCTTTAGCAGGCTAAGGCTTGTCACCCAGCCGGCGCTGTCGGCGGGCGGTGTGGTGCTGCTGTCGGTAAGCACATACACCACATCGGCCGTTTTTATGCCTGTTCCGTCCACTCCGTCTACGGGTGCCCACCGGCAGGTGAATGCGCCCTTGAATGTTCGTCTGTTAGCCATAGATATATATTATATATTGAAAAACTTTTTGTTGTGTGGTTTAATAGTAAAATGGCGTGAAGTGACGCATGCCTTTGACATTACCGTCACCTCACGCCATCATCATTCATCATAAGCAGTGGTTTACACCTTGAACATGTTCACCACATTGCGGGCGCATTCGGCACATAGCGCGCGGTACTCCTCCAGCTTGTCAAAGGTGGCAAGGTCGGCCTTTTCGGCTTCGGTGAGTTCTTTGCCCTCCACCTTGTGCAACAGTGCGGCTATGGTATTGATGGCTATTGCGTGTTCGTCCTTTTGCGGATAGGCGGCTTCGATGAGCAGGCTCTTGAGGTGTCCGTAGTCTATCACACCGTCGGTCTGCACGGCAAATCCGCTGAAGCCCTTGACAGGTTCTTCGCTCTCACCTTCGGTGTTTGCCACGGGCAGCTGCGTGTCGGGCTGGATGTCGATGTATGCCATGCGTGTGGTGCGGTCGTAGACGGCTGGCAGAGTGGTAAAAAAAGTGCGTCTTAGATTTCCGTAGGTCTGTTTCATAGTGGGTTGTGTGTGTTAATGGGTTATAGGTTTTCTTGTCATTATTGCTTTACAGGCTCTTGCGTGTCGGCATAGCGCAGTGTGCCGTCGGCAGCCTTGACTATGGGGCGGTGGTGAATGGTGAGCACGCTGACGCCAGTAAACTCGTAGTGTGAGCCGCCCTTGTCAACCACGGTAGCCTTGAAGGAGGTGACACCCGCAGCATCGAGCATGTCAATCATCTGCTTCATGCCTATGCTGTTGGTTATGAGTTTGTGGCGGCTGCCATACAGCTCAATGGCCAAGGCGTAGCGGTCGGGGCCGTAGCTTGTGACGAAGTGGCGCACCCAGTCTACCACCTCCACCTCCTTGTTGAGCACCATGGCGGTGCTTACTGTGGGAGCGTCTATTATGCGCTTGCCCTGTTTGTCGGTCTTGTCGGGCAGTTTTAGCCCAAGGTCGGCCAGGTTGACGCCGGTAGTCATAGTGTATAACTTTTTGCAATGCTTGTTGCCCCATTTTATCATGCCCCATGCCGCGCTGTCAAGCTCGTTGATGCGCCGCGGGTTGTGCAGCCTTGCGCGGCGCTTTAGCCAGTTGGCCTTGTTGCGCTTGCGCCAGAACATGTTGCCGCCGTCGTAAAACACATAGCCCAGGAAGTCGAGTCCTGCACGCACTGGCCTTACTACCGGTTCGTGCGTGTCAAAGCCCATGCGTTTCAAGGCTGCCACGGCACGTTTCATCATGGCGCGCACTTGGCCCTTGGTGTGGCCGAACACCACGAAGTCGTCAAGGTAGCGCAGGTAGTAGTGGCCCTTTACCTCCTCCTTCATAAATCGGTCGAAGGTCGACAGGGCCACGTTGCCCGCATACTGGCTTGGGCGTGTGCCAAGTGGTATGCTGCGGCCGTGGGGTGCAAACTTTTTGAAGGGCTCCATGTAGGCACTGACAAACTCTCGGTCCTTGAACAGCCTGGTGAGCGCCCCTTGCAGCAACTCGTGGCTAATGTTGGCGTAGTAGTGCCTTATGTCGCCCTGCGCGTACCACAGACACTCTTGGGGGCACTTGCGCAGCCACTGCTTCACTTGCAAGGCTCCCGCCACTTGCCCATAACCCTTTCGCGACGCATAAGTGTGGCGAATGAGCGATCGTTCGATGCGTTCGTGACTTACTTGCACAAGGCTTTGGTGCCACTCGTGGCTGGGGTGGAAGTGCAGCTTGCTTATGTGGCGCACCTTCTTACCGTTTTTTATCAGCATGTGATGATATTCGCCCGTGGTCATCTGACGCGCTATGATGCGTTGCTGCACGTCCACAAGGTCTTTTATCCATTGCCGTTCGTGCTTTTTCACTCCATAGTTGTGCTTGCGCTTGGTGGCTATGCGGTCGGCCTCTTTTAGTACGTCCCATTGCCATGTGCGGTCGTAAACGTATCCTTGTCTTTTGGGCATATTAGTGGGGGAGAGGAGTAAATCTCCTTACAGTTTGTTTGCAGTGTGTGTGGGTTGTGTGTGTTCCCGCTTGGTGTTGTTGATGAGGGCTTGCTTCATTCGGTGCTGAGCTTTCAACTTCGGCATGAGGGTGTTGATTTTGCGTGGGGGGTAGCCCGTGCATATCTTCCCTTTTATTTGCCGATTTACTAACACAACGGGCAGGACGCGGGGCGTTGCCTGCGCAAGTACTCGTATTGTTCCGGCTTGTCACTGACTATACTTATGCACCAGCCGCCGAGGCTCGGAAGGGTCGGACACGTCCCTATGACGCAGTACACGTGCCCTGATGGGTATTTTTTCTTTGAAGTAATTCGAGCCGAGTAGTTCGCGTTCGAGTTCGTCCAAGCGTTGTTCGAGTTCGCACAAGCGAGCCCGCAATTCGCACCGTTGTTCGAGTTGCCGCCAACCAGCCACAGCTTACCCTTCTTATGCCTACCTCCGCAGCGGGTTGCACGGAGGCTTTGATGTGTGTTAATGGGGAAATGATGGAAAATTGAGCGTTGTGGCGGACTTATTCTATTTTTACATTGCCGCCACACAAGCATTATGGTTTAATAATTAGTGTTGATTGCTTAATGTGATTATAATATGCTTTTTAATTGGCTTGAAGTCACCTCTGCTATTGCGCCATGAAAGTCAAGCCGAGCCGAGCAGTTCGCGCTCGAGCCCGTCCAAGCGTTGTTCGAGTACGCACAAGCGAGCCCGCAATTCGCACCGTAGTTCGAGGAGCCGCCAACCAGCCACAGCTGCCCATTGGCGGCATACGAGTAATAGTCGCCATACGAAATGCCGCTATGCAGCTGCCGTGGCACATAGCTGGCGCGTTGCGCGCCAGATGTGGTGATGAGCGAAATGTCGAAGGCGAAGCCTTGGTTGGTGGGCACCGTGGGGCGTTGGAGCTTGGTGTGCGCCACATTGGCAAAGTGGTCGGCTGTGGGTGTGCCCACCTGCGGCAGGAAATTGGCGTCCCACTGATATACATCGGTGCCTACCGAGCATAGGTGTCCGTCCATCTCCCAATACTGGCCGTAGGGGTTCTCCCACACACCCACATTCACACTGTGGCAAGTGCCCCCGTCCTTGTCGAGCACGGCCACTTTGCCATCGTTGCAACCAAGGGCAAGGCAAGCACCCGTCTTGATGTCCTTTTGCCGCGAAAAATCATCAGTTGTGGCAGTACCCGCCGTTTTTTCTGTGCCATCAAGCCCAGGGCCAAACACCTTGGTGCCGTCGGTGGCTGCAAGGTTCTGTACATCGCGATAGCCATACTTGGCCATGATGTACTGCAACAGCAAATTGCGGAATGGCTCACCTGCCAAGCCAAAATTCTTGCCACGTGCCTGGGCGTATGAAAAGAAAGTGCTGATAGTCACACCTGTGCCCGGCACCACAAACGGAATGCTGCGCAATTTGCCGCTCACCACCGAGCACTTGAACATGCCCACAGGCACATTGGGAGTGTACCAACCACCCGGCAGCGGCACAAGGGAAATATGGTGGCGAATGTGCTTCACACCGCCAATGGTCACCTCCTGCAAGTAGTTCCAATAACCACCATCAATCATACCCATCCAGTCGGCATTTTTGTAGGCATCGACCACGGCACCGTCTTTCACCACTTGATCACCATCAATGGTATAACGCGAGTCATTGGGGTTGAGACGGCAATAATGGCCGTCTGGCGATATGAGAATGCCCGTAATCTTCGACAGCCAAATTTGCTTTACCAACTCATTGCCACCCGTCACAACATACGCTGAACCACGGGGCGAAGCCGTGTTCTCCTCAATGTAAAACGCATTCTCGTCGAGAAACTGTTGCTGGTTCTCCTCCATCATCACACGCAGGTTGTCTAAAGTGATGCGCTTGAGCGTGCCGCCAGCCACCACCATTACATAGTCCGAACCATTCAGGCTCGAAGCAATGCCCTGCTCAGTAATTTTGCTAAATGTTGCCATAAAAATCTGTCTATAATGAATGTTTGTATTTTTCCTTTTAATTGCTTAAATCGATACCGACACCTCTACCGCCACGTCAGAGTAATAGTTCTTGTCAGCATTGCCCGCATCGGGCACACACTGCGCCATAGCCGCCGTAAGGGTCACGTTCTTGCCCGTGCCAGAGTAAGTTTTTACGTTCAGCGCATTGTACACGTCCCAAGTCCAATCGGCATTACCCGTGTACACATTGCCATTCTGCTTGACCGAAAGCACATACTTGGCATTGCTCGCCTTTGATATGGCGTCGGGATTCGCCCCATCGGGGTCGGCACTGATAATCCACTCGTCAGCATCGTCGGTCACACGTTGCGCATCAACCGCCTTTACCGCCCAAGTGTCGCCCTCCTTGTGCAGAAGCTTTACGCTGAACACCGAACTGCCCGCCACATCATCGCGCGATACAGCCAACGTTTTGCCCGACTGACCGGCAATCAGTACAAAGTCCTTGTACCACTCCAACTTCCAGTTAGCCGCAAACTCTGCCTCGGGTATGGCACTCGTGCCGTACAAAACGGTGGCAGACAGCGTAGTGTTGGGCGTAGACGCATTGAGCGTGCTGCAAGCCGTGGTAATGGTCACGCTGTAACTGTCGGCTCCGGCTTGCTGAATGAGTACGTCCTCCGTACCCGACACCGTGTCGCGTACATTGTTCGATAAATAGCTGATTTCATAACCAATAATTTGGTTCGACACAATAGATGTACTCGCTACGTTGGCAATGAGGCGCAAGTAGCACGCGCCGTCCACCTCCTTTTTGGCAAACTTGCCATCGGTTGAAAGGTGCCAGCCCACATAGTTGCCACTGGTGGCAGCGCTCGAACTGAACACAATCTCGGTGCCGCGAAACGACCACTTAATGCCCGTAATGGTAACAGGGTTGCCCATCGCACTCTGCACACCCACCTTCAAGGCAGGCTGATTATAAATATCTGTACTCCAATCGACAGACAAAGTTCCACTCGTAGGGTCGATGGCTTGGAACAATGCAGCCCCACTCTCCGCCCCATTCTTGTCGAACTTCACGGTGTTCTTGGTTACATATATTTGATCGCCCGTGCGAATGTAGCGCACGGTGAATGCTCCTTTTATCTTTTCACTCATATTCCTTATGTTGTTATGTGATTGTATTTAATTGGTAGGGTAGTGTTGATTATTCGTCCCATCGGTTCATGGCGAGCTTTATGTTGGGCAGGTCGGTCAGTGAGCCACCAAGCTCTTTGGCTGCCACTTCGGGGTCGGGGTTCACCTTTAACAACTCGTTTTCGTTCACCACCATTTTTGTACCTACATTGTTTAACTTGTGGTAGGCAGGCACAAAAACTTTTGCCGAAGCCTTGTCAGTGTCAACGATTGCGTATCTCATCGTTCCGTCACATTAAATAAATAATACATTTCCTTTTTCGTCAGTCAGCACCACATCGGCATCACCCGTAGTAAGCAAACTTGCCGCGTCGCGCTCCTCAATATCCATTGCCACATCAAACCACGACAAATCCTTTTTCACGCCAATGCCCAACGATGACACGCTGCACTCCATGCTCTGCCCCGCCTGGCGGTCAATGCGGTCGGCATACACGTAAGTACCTTTGGCGGCGTCGTACACACGGGCTTGCGTCCACCACTGAATGTTGTAATACAACTCAGGATATTGCACCATGCGATCGCCCAACGAAAACAAACCATAATTGGAATACCGCTGCTGGCCTTGCACAATATCGGTGCATCGAGCCACCTCGTACTGAGTGAGCATGCTCATGTTGCGCACAATGCTCAAACCCGAACGTGCCTGCACCTCGCCCTCGGCATTGACGAACTGCACCTCATACTCCTTGTTAAACACAAAGCGAAGGTCGAAGCCTACATTCGGGAAAGCCACCTTTTTCACTTCGGGGTGTTCCAACGAATTAGGTACGATAGCGGTGTTTTTTCCACGTTCAACCAAACGCATGGTGGTGCCTTCGGGCAAGGCAGACAGGGTGCTTGTGCCTAACGTGACGGTGGCCGTAATGGTGCGCTCATAACTCTTGCCATTGACAAACTTGTCGCGCTGCCCGCCCTTTTCAATGCCCTCTGCTACAAGGTATTCGTACAACAGAAGTTCGTCCTGCAAGGGGTCGTAAATGAGTTGTTCGCAATCGATCGAGCAGTCAAACTTGTTTGTGCCTTTGTCGGTAGTTGTCAGTACCAGACCATTCGCACTCACCACATAGTTTGTACCCGTGCGAAAATCGTTGAAGGTTCCTTTATAGGACAGCTCGGCCACCTCGCCCGGCGCAATGTTGCGCATAACCACCAAACTGCCATTATCAGCTGAAGTGTCTTTGATAATGCGATAATCCGTATTAACCTTCCACACCGAGGCAATGGGCTTAGAATTGACAAACCACTGATGCGCATCGCTGGCAAGGTTCATGTTGTTAATGCCCGATGTATAAATGCCATCGGGATCATTCACACGGGTTTGCGGGCGAATGATGGTGGGCGTAACACTGCGGTCCGGCTCATACTGCCCCAACAAACTATTGGACGTTTGCGCTGTGGGAGAATCGGCCGACACACACACCAATTCGCAACTAATAATGAGTGGCGAGAAATTAAGGCGCGTGTGTTTGCGCTCAGACTGAAAGGTTCTTTTTTGCGTAGCCATACTTTATTTATTAGTTTTGTTAGTATTCAATAGAAGCCGTCACTGCATTATCCTTGCCATTTGTGGCGGTAACATAGAACATGGTACTGATACCGCCATGCTCAGCATTGATATGCAAATCGTCAAACGAAATATTAAACACCGAGCCACAATTCAAATGTTCTGGTTTGGCGTTCCACACGGCATCCGAAGCAGCATCACCCGTATCACGTTCCACCTTAAAGTTATATTCGTTGGTGTGGTCCTGAAGATAGCCATCTACGATTTGCACCGTAACCGTTTCGGTTTCGTCGGGTGCCATATAGCCGTTCAAACTTTGGTCAATCACCATTTTGCGCCCAATGGCTTCAAACTGCTTGATGGTACCGCTCATGTAGATGTTTTTCAAGTAAGCGGAATACCCATCCATTTTCAAGCCAAAGACAGTGAGGTTTGACAAGTCGCCAAACTGAGCCGCTATGTTTCTTTCGCTGAACTCCCATGTGGTGACTTCGGTTAGATAGCGCTCATAGGTTAACGTAGAATAGCGTGACTGCTGGCGGTCGACATTCGAGAAATTGCCATAGCATACAAAGTGCATCATGCTGGCAGGGTGCTTAAACAGTTTCCATTTGCCATCATTGCGCAAGGAGTAGTGGAAGGCATTGTTCGTGCCGCCATTTACGCTCAGCACTTTGTCTATGCGGAAATAAGCAGTGTAAAAACCAGAAAACTTGAAATTACCCTTACTATCGTCATAATCGTCGGCCTCGTTCTCAGAAGGATTGATACCATCGTGCCATATACCTTGGCAAATATCATCCTCGTACACCTTGCCAATTTCACCTTCTTCAAGATGAAGGTATGCCGTACCACTATACAGCTCATTGCCGTTTTCATCACAGTCTATCACTACATGGTCGATAATGCCACCGCCTGGTGCACGCCAACGATTGCCCACTTGAATGGAAACACGATTGAAACGCAATTCGGGAACTTCGAGGAAGGAGCGAAGGGTGAGCGAGTCAAGTTGCGCAGCACCATCACCATCAATCTTGCCACCGAACCCAGTCAGCCCCTCGGCAAAATTTTCGCCGAACTGCACGCCTTTCTTCATCACGCTCAACTCGTCGGACGAAAGGCCGTCTAAAAAGCCTATATGTCCGCTTGCTGTATCAGCATGCACACGGGACAAAGCTTTGTTGTCAACATAGGCTGGCGTAACAATCTTGTCCTCTGCCCTCTTGTCTGTATCATTGTCGGCCAGTCCGGTGACAGCCCCCTGGCCCTTGAAAGTAATGGAACTGTCAGTGCCAAGGTTAATATGTCCGTTCGTGTCGAAATTGATAGAGCTATTCGCAGCCAAATTGATAGCACCGCCCGACACCACATCAATAGTCCTTGCAAACAAATTAAGGAAAATGGTGCCGGCCTTCATTGTCAAATCCTTGAGAAAGGTAACAAGACCGGAAACCGTTGAATAGTCATACCATTCGCTCTCTTTCGTTATCGACGATATAGCTTCATCGGAGGCTAACACGCCCGTTGATAGGGATTGACTCCAAACGCGGTTGTTTGCGCCATTGTCGCCAGATGACGATATGATGCCTTGCAGAAATATGTAATAATACTTCTCAGAACCAACTTGAGTGCCTTCAGCGTTAATGCCATAAATGTCAACTAACTCCGATGGGAATACTATCTGGGCATAAGAACCATCTTGGGTGGTACGCGGAATGGCAACATACAGATACTTCTCAGAATGCGTGCTGAATACCGTTGGCGAAATCTGTATTGGCCAACGTTGATAATTGTGGCCGGCATCATAAGAGATAATGCCCGTTACATAAACCAGAATTTGAGCACCACTGACACACGAAGCCTGTATGTAGTCGGGATTGCCCATGGCATTCAGTTCTATATATAATGCTTCCGGCGAAATCCAATAGTCCTTTGGTGTTGCTTGTGTCATACTTGTTTTCTTTTTCTAATAACAAAGATAGGGTGTTCACAGTTTACCACATGGACAACGTGTCAGGCAGGAATGCAGCCATTTACGTCGAACGCAACGACGAATGACAAGGTATAACCATCTTGTTTTGTGCGATCGATAAAGGTAATTTCATCTTCAACCGTGATGTTACATGGAACCCAACGGGCGTAGATGTTAATCCATATATGCTCCGCCATCAAGAACTCATGCAAATACCATGACAGCCAATCCTCAGTCAATGCGTCGGTCATAAACAGCCATGACTCCTTGTTGTTTGTCTTTTTTATTACAGACCGGGAAAATCTGTTGAATGTTTCCTGTCGTGACACAGAATAGGGCGTTGATGTGACAGCGAACTTTTTGCTATAAGCCTCTGGCAGACTCACACTCTCCAATACACCTAATGAGTTGATAAAGCGGAAATATTGGCGTTTGTAATCCTCTGAAAGCACATACACGCTCTGTCCTTCTACATTTTGCAGTCCTTCTTTTGTAAGCGTAACCTCTTTTGAGGTAGGGGCAACCAAAGCAGCACTGCTCAACAAATGCTGCTCTGTAGTGTATGAAGGCGTATAAGCAAATGCCGAGTTAATGCCCACAAGTTGCGGTGCAGACGTGGGTTTGCGGCTGAGTGAAAGCAGCCCTTTTGTGCCACCGCCACCACCTGACAATCGTTCGTAATCAGAGAAGGCACCGAAAAGCGTGCAAAGATATTGTGCCTTGCCATCTACGTCTGCCGGATAAACCACCGTGCTTATGTTGGGATGAAGTTGGCCGTCGAGCATATACTCATCGTAAGCTTTTACCCGAAACTTCACCAATGGATATGTGGTAGGGGTCGGTGTGTATTCATAGGCATCGCGAAAAGTGCGGAGCGCAGAAGAAATGTCAAACTGAATAGAAGTCGTTTGACTCTCTTCAAAGACGGGTGCCGACATTTTTATCGTTTCAAAATCTCCTCCACTCATGCCACATTCCACCTCAAGTATGACACGATGGAATGATGGATAAATAATATGCTTGTTGCTGTCTGTTTCTGTGACAACATTGGGTTGCACTTCTAAGGTGATAGGATTGCCATTCAGCACCGATCCTGATGTAAGTTTTATTGTCCTTGCCATAGTTGCTTGTTGTTAGATACTAAATACTTCAAGTTCTACTTCGCCCAAACCGTCTTGGGCGGAAACGTCAACGTTTATTCTGTTGATAAGACACTTCTTGCCGTCAATCAACCACCACTCCTTCCAGTGATTTTGAATGTCAGCTATCTGTGCCACGGTAGCAGAACAACGCACCATATACTTCTTTCGGTTAAGAAGGAAATAGGCATATTCAGACAGAAATGTGTCAAAGTAACCTCTATCCTTAATCAACGGATCGCTTACCACCAGTGGGGCATCTGCCCAATCAGGTTGAACCCATGCACGAGGCTTTAACGAAAATCGTTCTTCGTTACCTATACCTTCCCATTTGCCGTTGTAGTCATACACATTCCCATAGCAGTCAATCGAGTCGGTAGATAGGGCATATTTACCAATGGTTGTGCGCCATTTGCTGTTTCCGAAACCATCATAATCGGGTGAATAACTTTCAACGTCGGAGTCAGCGCCGCCACCGCGCATAATGGCTATCGATACGCCCCAATCGTATGATTGCAGCGGCGAATTGCCATCGTCGGTGCCCGATGGGTCATAGCTTTCAGCAAGTTGCAAAGTTTCTTTTACGTAAAAGTCTGCCACATCTGACGATATTGGTTTCCTCGCATATTGCGTTATAAACTCATGCTCCATATCTTCATCAATGTAGGCGGCCATAATGTTTTGTGCCGAGCTCCAATTTAGATCCTCCACAACATTACCTTGGTAAGTGCCGGGCTCAGTAGGTTGCTGCGGGCTGTCAGTCATGCAATCACCTCCCTTGCTTGCCGACGTCGCATTGTAGTAATTGATATCAATCATACCCACTGGCGTGAAGTCAGACAAAAACTCCTGCACATAATCATCATTCTTTTTAGAGCAATCACCAAGTTCAACGCCTTTGTAAGCACCCACCTCAAAAAGTGCCGGCTTCATGTCATTGCCATCTGTAAAATCTGAGTCAACCTTTATGCGGTATTTATTGCCCGTGGTCTTGTCTATATAAACATTGTCGTTGGTGTTGGTGATTTTATGGATAATGTCGCTATAAACTTCATTCGTTATTGTTTTGTTCTTCTCATAGTCGATGTAGTCATAATCCGTGTTATATTCCTTTACACCATTTCTGATGTTACGACTTTGTTCTGTGGTATCACTTTCGGCAGAATAGCCTACACGTACACCCGTAATTTTCTCACTCATCTGTGTTATGGAGTGCATCTGCACATAGAGTTGTCTCGGTTTCTTCTGCTGTTTGCGAAAGATATCACGAATAAGATAAGCAGTCACTTTTTTCTGTTCATAATCGTAGTGGAATTTGATGCCGAATTGAGCTTCCAATGACTCTATGACAGACGAAACGGTTTCATCTGGAAAGTTCTTCTCGTCGGCTATCATACGTACGATGCTTGCGTTCATATCAACTTCTGTGATTATAGACTTAGCTGTAATACTTTGCACTTCGTTTTCGCCCACTTTTACCGTTGTTGGACTGTCCGACAACTTTTTCACCACACGTGTTTTAGTTGACATCGATAGAGGGAACCCAGGTTCTGGCTCTTTGTACACCTCATATATGACTGGTGTGTAGGTGAACTCCTGCAAGGATTTATTTGTGACACCATCTAATGAGAGCGTGCCGCCACATCCTCTGCTTTCCAACCATTTGTTCACGTCATCGAAAAGTGTATCAACTCCATTTCCGTCAACCTTTTTATGAAAGAAACCTTCCTTTATATCGTTCTCTGTTTTTAGTCCGGCTTCTACAAGTGGATCGTCCTTTGTATAGAGCGACTTATAGTATAAAGGCTTGGTTTTGTAAGAGCATTTTGTTGTAAAAAAGCAAAGACGCTGGAAGTCGCCGACTTGCATCAATGCCGATTTGTCAAAAGACACACCAAGATGTTCAAACAAACAATCAAGAAAGAACAGCACATAAAAGCAAATGCCCGATTGTGGGCGGTCTGCTTCAAGTGCCCATATCTTGCCGTGATCCTCAAATTGGATTTTTGGGTCTGACTGCAATGGAACTTTAACAACCTCGTCAGAAGTTGTGCCATCTGACTCAAGTGCGTAGTGCTTGTAGCACACTCTCGCATTGCAGTAAGGCTTGACGGGATATGGATCAGACACGTTGATGTAAGATTTTACCACCTTCGGAATAACCAATTTGTAGTTTGGGTAGTCTCGTGTGGCAGACTTCACCGCTTCGTGCATGGTCCCTGTTTCTTCGCATTGTGCAGGATAAGAGAAACCTAACGCTTGAGGTGAAAGCGAAGATTTTGTAGATCTTGAACCGGTAGAAGCATAATCCTTGTCACCTTTTTTGCCTTTATATTTTATAGTTACAGACGTTGAATATGTTATATTTATATCCACATTGTCTATCTTCTCTCCAATAATCAGCTGGTCGTCGTACCGTGATGGTATCTCTATTTCATTACATTTTAAGTCGCCAATCAAATCGTCGAAAGATTGTGTGCTCGCATCAATATTCATAGCCACTGCACCCACCACTTCTTCGTCCTCTTGCATAACGGCTGTTCCATTGGCAAAAGGCACACCATCTGCCACAATTCGCATGGGGGTATGCTCATAACTTACTGGGCGGATGTCGGAATTGATGTCGTCGATATTCTTTAAGATGTGTCGGTTTCCCTCCAATGGGACACTCACCGGATAAGAAAAAACATCATTGTCATTGAACAATGGGTTGCTCAATTCTACGCTAATTGAGAAATCGTCCCCTAACGTAAGAGGTTGCTCATTCGCAAGAATTACAAGTTTACTATTCATTTCTATAAGGCTTTAATTGGGAACTTTCATCTAAATATATGCGGTCGGGAGTGGAACTATAAACGAGGGTGCCGTTGTAAGCGTCTACTCGTTTGCAGGCAATGACATGCGCTTCGCCACCTTTCATTATACATTGCACACAACCATCAATCACGGCCACGCTTGAGCATTCAAAATGCGACCTGTCGGAGGCTACCACATGTCCTTTCTTTATGTTGCCATAAGCATAGTCGTGAAGGAAGATACGCGCTTCGTCGCATCGTGAACTGTACACTTGTGCATGCTCATAGACTGACACCGTAGCCTCGCCAAGAATGTATGCGCTCGCTTTTCCATGTATGGAAATTTCCTTATCGCAATCAGTCACAAGCACGAGGACAAACGATTTGGCATCTTCGGGGCATTCGTTCAGGTAGATACCTGCCTTGTTCATTTCGTCCTTTAGTAGTGGGTATTGCTTGGGCAACTCCGTGCGGATAATGTCGGCATATTTGCTTTCTACCACATCTTCCCAATTATCCCTCCATGTGGCCATCATCTGACTTACGTTCGTTGAAGCCAGCATCTGTTTGTAGCCGTTGACGCAAGCATGGCGGTCGTGGCAAGCACGGGTACAAGTGTCTTTTAATAGGTCGTAAGCATCAGTCATAATTACCAGGTTATTTTAAGTCTGTTATTCGCAATCAGAAAGCCATAGTTAATGGCGTTAATGCGTCTGTACCACCCGGCTTCAAAACGCTTTTGCGATGGCTTGCGCTTGATAATATTGTCGATAAACTGCAAACGGCGTTTGCGCAATTTCTCAAAGAATGTTTTTGGCGGAACGGAATTAAGTGATTTGATGGTTTTTGGGCCAACAATGCCGTCAGCTGTAACACAAAGCATTTGTTGCGGAATAACAATGCCGTTTTTTCCACTGCTCCAAACCCAATCAAGAAGGAAGTTGGCTAAGTTCTGATCTTGAATGCTATCAGCCTTCCAACGGTTCCAATAGTTGTTGCGCATGATTTTCATGACGTCCTGCACTGATAGCAGTTTCAAGTCCTTCACATCAATCACGCCATCTCCGTTTTTGTCGTAGCCTTGCGCCCGCCAAGTGGCAATGGTAACGCCCATATTCGTAGCTCCGCCGCGGTCTTTAGGGTCGTTCACAAATCCACCTTCGTATGAGAGGATAAACTTTGCAATAGGGTCAAGTTTTGCCATACTAATAAGTGTCGTTAGTTTTAGTTCTACAAGTGTGTTCGTTTACGACAAAGTTAGGTAATCCACTTCCCGATGTAAGGACAAGCCACATACGAAGGAAGCCAACCTGCGGCTCCATGTAGAGGCGCAAGTTGGCTTCAGTTAATGTTGTTTAGTTGTTAAGGATTTTACATGCTAAACGCTACATGGCGGCGTGCATTGACATATAATCCCAGATTTTAGTGCAATCATTTTCCGTTTGTTGCCAATCAGCATCACAGAAGTAAAAAGCATAGGCTGCTTTGATAATATCTTCATCATTCATCGTTCCCGACAAATCAGAATACATGGCATTAAACGCAACATATTTGTCCCAATGGTTGACTTTGGGGTGAAACTTCAGATCTCGCGTAAGTTCGCCTACTTTCACGATAGACCAATGCGGCCCTTGCCCAGCGGGTTCACCTTGTTCATCGCATTCACTGTACACAAGATTGTTCACATCATGGTTCGCCATTTTCTCAGAATAATGGCGTTCGTAAAACACTTCATGCTGACGGCGCAAAATGTTCCAGTACAGATGTTCATCAGCCTCCTTAATCTGCTTCAAGTCACACGACATTTGTTGCATGGCGGCTGACATTTTTTTATCTGTGATGACACCATTCGTTTTTGCTTGATCTAAGAGTTGAGTATAATTCATTGTGTTATTTTATTTAGCAATGGGGGCATATTCCCCTAAAATGTGGAACAATAGGCACTAAAGTAGCGATGGTATTTGGCCGTTGAGGGGCTTGCGGTGTTTCAGTCTGCTTACCCTCCTCTTTCTTTTTCTCTTTTTTCATACCAGTAAGTAAATAAGCGTTGTAAACACATCAATAATAACACGAACCAATTAGAGGCATAAGCCATAAGTATTGACAGCATAACCGACACAACAATGTCATGGTGGCAATATACCAAGACAGCCAAAACAAACCAAAAGGTGCAACATTGGTTGCATGAAGCAACTTTAGTAACCACTTTGGCAATGGCTTCGGCCAATCCCAAATGTTGTATGAGTGTGGCCGCTATCATGGCGGCTATGGCTGTCAATATAATCATAGGGTTATGTGGTTGCGATGCTTAATGTGACGGGCACGTCTGACACGAATGTGCGAGAGCAGTCGCAACAAGCAATACGTGCTATGCCGTTGTGTGCGGCTCCGGCATTAACAGTTACCGCGTTGATGGCAGTGGCACTGAACACTGGTATGGTAAAATCTTGCGAAATGACTTGTGAGCGTGTGCAGCACGCACCGCAATTACACGGAATGTAACTAATCACGCCTTCAACGTGTATCACCACAATGTACTGCGATGTACCCACATTGGCTATGCTCTTAACCGAGAATTTGGGTTCAAACACGGGCGTTTCGTCCACACAAGCCGGTGTACAAAGTTGCTGTGTGATGTTAATGTCGTAATAAGGTGCGGCGGTAGTAGCACCTACCGCGAGTGTTGCCGTTATAATGGCTGGGATAGTTCGTTTGTTCATAGTTCGGGTTTCTTTTTTAGTATAGCGACGATGCTTGCCGCCGCTTTTCCATGTTCATACTCTCTTACCGTTTCACCTGATAGCCATCTACTTTCTCAACGGGCAAGTTCTTTTGCAACAAGTCTGCCAATTCGTCAAGGTCTTCTTCATCAAATGTAATCAAGCCCTCGAGAATGCTGAGCGGACCGTTGTAGCGCACCTTGTCTACGATGTCGTGTGCCAACTGCGGAATGCTTTCTTCAGGCATTTGCCCAAAGTATTTAGTCAGCATGGGTGTTACGAGCGAGTTGACTACTGGCTGTATGAGCGGTTCAATATCCTTTTGCAAGGCATAGTCCCCGCTCACCAAGCCAAGCGAGCCAATCGTTGCTTGCAATGATTGGAGCATGGGCAACCGCATTAAGTTGCCTGCGGCTATCTGTGAAATGGCAGGTCGTGCCCATTCCGACACGACTGCTGCCAATATCTGTGAGTTCTTATATTCCATACTCACTGCATAGGTTTAAGCGTTACAGCCACAACCGCAACCCGTTTGGCATACGTTGGTTGACGGCACAAAAAGTTTAGTTACGCTCGAAAGGCTTGCCACTTGCGACTTCAGTACATCGATGTTGGCGTTAGCGGCGGCATTGTACGCCATCTGCTGCGCATTGATAGCCTGCTGAGCATCCTTGTTGGCATTCACCTTGTCCTCAAGGCGGTTCACCTTTCCGTCAATGTAAGCAGTTACTTCCACCAATTTCTTGTCGGTGTAGTTTTCGCTCTTCTGAATGGCAAGTTCGGTTTTGAGCGTCGAGTTCTCTTGAATAAGGTCCGTCTCACTCTTGGTTACAAATCTCGAATTGGGGTCGTTGGGGTTGGCAGTCATTGTCTTACCACCACCGATACCGCTCAAGAGCGCGCCACCACCCAACAGGCTGGTAGCCAATCCTGCAATGCCAAGTCCGAGGGCAGTGTTGCCCAAGCCCTTGCTGGCAACGTCGTAGTTGCCATCATTCGTTTTAATGTGCATAATGTTTTTGTGTTTGCGTTTCGTTCAACATTGAACTTGCCGCAAAGATATATCGTATAAAATCGAAAAAAACATTTACCTTATTAAGTGTACTCCACAGCGTATTATCTATCAGCTATGCTAATACAAGCATAAAAAAATCCTCGCTCACTTAGCAGGAGCGAGGACGGGCAGGCTCAAATTAGTAAGTCTGTTCCAACTTCGACAGATAAGGCACCACTTCATTCCTTATGATGTCAAGGAAAATTTGTGCCGATCGTTTTAGCGGAACATCTTGCATCCAGTGGGCATTGCTCATGAGTTGGTTCTCAAGTCCCGCAATGGGGCGAGCCACCAACGCAGGGTGGTGCTTTAAGTAGAGCTTAGGCATGAACGAAATGTAGTTGGTTTGTTCCACCACTGCAAGATCTTCATCGGGGTCGTTGATGATGCACTTCACCTTTAGCTTCGTCAAGTCGCGGTCAATGTACTTTTGCACCGTTTCAAAAACACGTTCTCCCACATCGGGCATAATCACATTGTGCAGCAACAAATCTTCATAGTTCACTTTATCCTTTCTTGCCAAGGGATGCGCATTGTGCATGATTACATAGATATTGAATGGTATGCAAGGTTTTGACTGAATGCCCTCGTTTTTATAAGCAGTGTTCATGGTGAAGGCAAGGTCGATTTGGTGCGCCCGTAAAATGCTGTTCAATTTACAGGCTTTGGCAAAATCGGCATTGAGCCTTACGCCGGGGTAGCGCTCCATGAAAATGACTGCTGCCATGCGTACATACGGGGCGATAAACGAACCTACGCCAAGGCGCAATTCGCCCGTCATGCAGTTGTTAAGGGCATTGATATGCTCCTTGCTGTCCTCGGTTTGTTTAAGGATCTCTTTGGCACGCGGCAACAATGCTTCGCCACTTTCGGTAAGCATAATGCCTCGCGCAGTGCGAATGAGCAATTTGCAGCCCAGCTCGTCCTCCAAGGCTTTGATATGCTGACTAATGGCCGACTGCGTGACAAAGCACCTTGTGGCAGCAATACTGAATGAGAGCGTTTCGGCCACATAAACGAATGATTTCAAATGTCGTAATTCCATAGTATTGCTCTTTTATAAAGAAAAATGTTTTTGTACTTGCAAAATTATGGATTTTGTGATTATCATTTCAATAAATCACATTACAAAAGCTAATAATGCGATTAAAAATCCTTTTAGAACCAACGGATTTTAATCGCATTATTAGCTTACATCATTTGCTTTCTTCCTCAATCGTACGGGTTAGAATGCCTTCGTAGCCCGCCAGTTCGTCCTCGGTCACGATGTCGGAATACTCATTGCGCAGTAAGTCAATTCGCTCACGCAGCCCTTTTATGCGAGCCTTGGTGCTGGGCTTGTCCTTACGGCAAATGTATTTGATGAGCGCATCTGCCTCTGCCTTGTGCTTGGCTGCTGCGTCGCGAGTTGCTTTCACCTCTGGTCGGTCGGCGGCTATTTTGTCGGCAATGGTTTGTGCAAAGAGTGGATCACGCTGTTGTGCCTTTTCGTAAAACGGCTTGAACTGCGTGCGGAGGTCTTGTGGCGCAATGTTGAAATTCTTTTCTACGTATTTAATGTATTCGGGGTCGCCCGTTCTTTGGCTAAGGCGCAAATACACCTCGCCCATTTCGCGGTCAACTGCCATGTAGATAGATGGCAGGATGTCGCTCTCTATTTTTACGGCGCGTGTAGCGAGTTCGGCAATTTCTTCCTCCGTATAAATTGTCTTATTGGCCTTTTCGTTAGCTTCAGCCATCGTTTTGGCTTGTTCTGCTTTCGATGCCATTTCGTTGCGGAGGTCACGCAAGGTGATGATTTGCTCTTGCAATGGTGCAGACAGGAACGGGCGCAGCTGCATGAGGTGTGGCATAGTAGAGGCAATGCTCTCACCATTAGGGTTGGCCACAATGCCATTGTAGGTGAGCGGTTGCAGGGTGAGGTCGGGCTTTATCTCGGGAAAGAGCGAATCCTTTGCTTCCTGCAAGGCTTGTCGCTTTTTCAATTCCGCATATTCGGCTTGTTCCTCCTTGGTCGGGCGTCCCACGCGACGCTTCTTTTTCAACTGTGCGTCAGTGGTGTCAATCGTTTGCAAATAAGTGAGCAACTGACGGACACGGCGGTGATAATCCTTAAACTTTCTGCTATCCCTCACGAATGCTTGTGCCTTTGTTGTTCCTTCGAGCAAGGTCAAGCCTTGTTCAAAAGCCTCACGTTGCTCGGTGGTAAGCATACGAGCGGATAGGGCAGGGGTGAGGGTTTGAATGATATTGTTCATATTATAGTTGTGTGTTTTTGTTATTTAGTTAGCCATCATCAATACAACATCGGTGGTACAAAAATCTTTGAGCCGGGTTGATTGTTCTCATAGCCCTTGTTATCGTCGGGCGCAATCTCTGCTTTGGCTTGTTCTGCTTCCTGCTTCGCTTTCAGCATAGATTGAATGGAAGTGCGCAGGGATATGCTCTCGTTGTGCGCTTGCTGACGACGGGTTTTATCGATGCTCAGTACGGTGGTGCGCTCCTCCAGATAGGCAACCATGAGTCTGCGCACCTTGCGGAGCATACGCTGAGATTGATCGTCATCGGCATGGAGCAACACGTTCAAAGTATCTTCGCCAAGCACATCGGTAATGTACTCGTCTTGAATGAAGCGGAGGTCAGGAATAAGACGAATGAACTTGTCGCGATTGGCATAGATGTCAATGTACTGCTGAAGTACGGCACAAGTGGGAATGAGCAAATCGTGGTGCAGATAGTAGTATTCGCTCTGTTGCCAAAGGTTTACGATTTCCTCAATCTCTGCAATCTGTACGTTTTCGTCCTTATTCTGTACGTTTCCGTCCGTTTTCTGTACGCTATCGCCTTCTGTCGGTACGGAGATAAGCATGGGCTGCGTCAGTTTTGCCCAACCTTCGAGCAAAAGCAAAAGGTTGTTGAGCGACACCATCGCCTCTTTTTTGTAGCCTTGCACGCCCTTGTCAAGCATCTTGTCGGTAGCCACGGCATAGTCTTGGCTTGCAGCCATATTCATGCCTGCACCATTGGCTGAGATGAGTTGCTGGTAGGCATAGCGTGACATGGTGTCGTTGGCCACCATGCGTTGGGCATTGAGCAAAAGTTCTTGCCAAGGGTGCTGCGCATAGGTGCCGTTGGTCACGGCAAGGTAAAAGGCTTCGGGCGTGACTTCTTGCTGATAGTATGCGCACAATCGATTATAGAGGGGTGTGCCTAACTTGTCGCGCAGAAAGTCTTTTTCGCTATTGTCGAGTATGCCTTGAAGCAGGCTTACGTCGTCGAACGCATTGCTGGGTATGTGCAGGCGGAGTTCTTTGTTTGTGGATAGTAACATATTGTCGTTGTTTTTTCTTACAGGGTTGTTTTTTAAGTCATGCGCATAAGTTGATACAACTGATGCGCATCACTTGGTGTAAGTTATGGGCATCACTGGGTATGAGTTTCGCGCGAAACTTTTTCAATCTTCGCGCGAAACTCTATTCCTGCCCTTGCTTGGTTACGCCCGTCTTAGAGTTGTCGAGCGTGGTGAGTACTTCGCGGTCGATTTGCCACACAAGGTGTTCGTCCCAACCATTGAACTGGCTAATCACCTCGAGCGGACGGAGCATGAGTTGCTGCAAGGGTGCAAACTGAATTTGCTTGACTAAGAAGCGTTCGCGCAAGTCGGTGCCGCCTGATGAGGAAGCATCGCCAGGGGTATTACCAATAAGTTTGGAGTCTAAACCCATGGCAAAGAATATGATGCTGCTAATCTCTTGCAACTCGGTTTTGTCGGCTGTGGCTTGGTCGGAAGCCTTTGTCTCAATCTCCACAATCTCCCATGCCTTGTGTTCCTTACCATCAGAGCCTGTGAAACTTGATGAGAAAAGGGCTTGTCCTGCATTGTCGCTATTACTGAGCCATGTGTTGATTTCATTGAAAACACCTGCCATAATCTCCTTGGGCGACTGTTTTTTGTCCTCTTGCGAGGCTTGATTGCAAAGGCGGTCTACGTAGTCTTGATGAATGTAAATGACACGACCAATGATGTTGGAGTTGCGTTTGCGCGTCAGTCGGTCGTCAACAATGGTAAAGGCATACTCAAAAATGCTACCCGCGAAAATGCTGTGCCAAAGGGCATCGGCATAATAAGGACCGCCAAAGTCGCGAGGCGACATAATGAAACGTGTGGGGCGGTTTTTGCGGCTCACGCGGTTCTGTCGGGCTTCGCGAACAATGCGCTGAAGGTCGCGAACGGCTGTTGCAGCGGGCAAATAAGGCACGGCTGCAATCTTTAAGTCCTCGGGGTTAAAGTTGGAAATGTTTTGTGAGGAGTCGAGCCATTGATTAGAGATGTAGGCGTAGTTGATGCGATATTGTGCATCTTGACGCTCCAGTCGGGTGGTGAACACCGAACGGGGTTTGATGCTTACAACCTTCGGCGTCCAGCGTGAGGTGGGTACGGGTTTGCCGTTTTCGTCGAGTTGGCGTTGGTTGAGCTGCAATTCTACAAAGCATTGCGACATGAGCGACATATCGCCAGCCAACTGCAAGTAGGTGTCCATCAGGTCGTTATCGGCACAAAAATGCTTCAGTTCTTCGTTCGTCCATTTCCATTTGGCAAGCGCATCTTTTAGTTCCTTCATCTCCTCGCTATCCTCGGTGGGGGTGAGGGCTTGTGCCGCATTGGTCAGAGGTTCGTCAGTAGGGTTGGGGTCGGAGGTTTGCTGCGCTTGTGCTTCTTTGACTTTGAGGTCGGCAATCAAGCCACGGAGTAAAACGCCGGCATGGGCAAAGGGTATGAATTTTTCGGTAATATTGCCTCCCACATATTGGGTGTAGTAATACTTGGGTTTGGGGCCATGCACTGCAAGGATTTTCTTGATAAAATCAATGCCAGCTGCGGTGAATGGCGACATGCGCGAAAGGAGCCAAATGAGGTTGGGCAGTCGGTTGCCAATACCCCATTCCATGTAGCCTAAGCCTTCTGTGCCTTCTCCTTTAGGCTTGGCAAGACATTCACCACCGCTCGAAGCAAAGATGGTGGATATTTGTCGGCGTGCGGCTTGCGAGCCTGCTGTGCCTTGTGCCGTTGTTTGGGCTTCGCTAATGAGCATGGAATGCACATAGTCGTTCCACGAAAAGGCTCTGCTACCTTTGTTGGGAGTGCTAAACTCGCCAGGACGGATAGCCACATAGCCAGCACGTTTTAGTTCCTCACTACGTTCTTGGAACTGCTGCAAATTGCTTACTGTGTTTTTTGCCATTGTGATTGGGTTGGTTTATAAGGGTTATGTTATTTTCTGCTTATTTTTTCCATCTCTTCATTCTCCTTGCTCAGCCGCTCAAGATGTTCGAGCACAAGCGAATAGGATTGATGGTTCACTTGATCCTCGGTCAGCCCGGCATACTTCTGCATGGTGGCAGTAGTGGCGGTGTAAATTTCGAGTGGGGTGGTGGGCCGCTGTTTTTTGGTGGATTGCACCTTGAACACGTGGGGGTAGCGCTTGCTCAGCGTGTGCATCATGCCAGTCCACCAAAAAAGAATGACCTGCCATTGCGTATCGGGAAAATTGCGGAAGTATTCGGCATTGTCGCTGCATTGATTGCTCTCGTAATGAAAGTTATGCTTCAGCACACCCGTATTGGTATCGACGTAGTGCGTCTTGGCATTAAATATGGTAGCGAGAAACATGGCACGGGCAAGGTCGGCATTCTGTGCCTGCTTGTACAACTGCTCTTGCGTGAATTTGCTCATCTCTTGCATACGAATAAGGTTGTTGCTCAGCTGCGTATAGTTCTGCATGGTTTCGGAGGCAAAACGGTATTGTGCCCAACTGAAGCCGTCGAGGTCGGGGTAAGGACCGCGAAAGTTTCGCTTCCGACTGAACCATTTACCACGTTTGCGCAAACGTAGATTTGGGTACACGAAATTAGTAAGGAACATGCCACGTTCATTATCGAGCCAATCCAACAGACCAGCGCCCTGCCCAATATATTCAGCCGAAGTCGTGTTGTCGGTTTTCGCTTTGGGCGATAGCCAATAGTTGATTTGCCACAAATAGAGCGAGAAGGTGTCATCATCACTGCGCTTACGCTGCCACCAATGGCGTTTCTTCATAAATCGGCAAATGTAGTACTGCTCCTCTACGGGCACACTGGGATTAGGTCCGCTCACAATCTCAATGCCCGAAAGCACAAAGAACATGGCTACTTTCACATTCCGCATATCGAACGGGTGATAACGGTCAACCCTGTTGATTTGCTCCTGCATCACGTCCGCAATCATTTCCAACTGCTCACGTGAGCATTTGTTCCAATGGCGAGGCAAGGTCAGGTTTATTCTTGTTTGTTGCATAGTCATCTTTTTCACAAAGGTAAGGTACCAGGTACTTTAAGAGAGGACATAAAAAACTCGGCACCACTTCTATGCTTGATAGAAATGATGCCGAGTGAAAGTTCCGAGGCTTTTGGGAGCGATTATTTACCAGAGGTTCTACGCTTTGTAGTCACACTCTCCCCAGGTAAATCGTTCTGTGTGGCGGGCGTGTTCTCGCCCTTGTCAGACCCGCCGGTTATTCCCCCGACTTTTTTGAAGCTGCTGAAGCCAAGAGGCTATCCCAACCACCTTCGGGAGTGGGGATTTCATAACGTCCCCAAGTTGTAGGTTGCAGAATACCCGACAAAGTTAACACACGTTCGTCTTCGGGCTTTTTGCCAGAATCTCCCTTAATATTACCAGAGTCGTACTTCACATAGTGCTGCTTGTCGTAGACAATGATATTAGTGCTACCATCCTCAATGATGTAGCCAACTTTAAGGTTGTTAATGCTACGCGCAATGTCGGCAGATGCTGCATTCACACTTTCAAGCACATAGTCAACGGTCTGCTTAAAGCCCTTTTGGAAACCGAGACTCTCGAAGCTATGACCCTGACTACCATCCTGACACTCAAACTTGTAAAGACCTTTGCCGGTCTTAAAAGTACTGGAAGAGAATGTAGGATATTTGTTAGTGCCTTCGGTGGGTTCGAGTGGCTTTGCAAGGTCGCTATACACGAAAGCATAGACGTTTACACCAAGACCGCCAAAGTTCTCCAAGCAGTCATTCTCCGCGAGCATGTCGTGGAGCTGGGGGCAAGTTACAGTTTCAGGCATAATATAGAATGTTTTTGTGTTGGTTAAAAGGAAAAAAGGTGGCGGTTGGCTATGTTCCGTCGGGTCAAGTTACCCGCCACCATCAGATTTATAAAGCTTTAAGAGAAGCCTACATTACTCGCCGTTCTTCTTGAAGAATGCAGTGATACCCATGTTCATGCCAGTAGCAGTGAGCTGGATCTTCTTGTCCTTCTTGCCGTTGCTCCAGCTGTCGAACTTGTAGTTGGTGCCGTCGGCTGCCTCAAGAGTGAGAATCTGGTTAGGTGTGGTGTCAAGAGGCTTTGTGTAAGCGGTGCTGTTCACCTTCACTGTTCCATCTGGTTTCTGACCGTCGGTGCCTGCGAGTGTGACAACGAGCTTGGTGTTGTCGTAGTCGCCTGCTACATATTCGGGAGCAACGAGCGTTCCGTCGCTGACTGCCAGGGCACTACGCAGGAAAGACTTAATACCGCTTCCCTGTATTGACTGAATTTGGAAAGACAGATCTCTGTGATCGCGGTCTGAGCCGAGGCGAACACTTACATACTGCTGATTGCTCTTAGTGTCGACACCATAAACAAAGTTCTTATCGATGGTAGCGTACATACGGTCGCCCTCACCGAATCCTGAGATAGGACAGAGCGAAACCTTTGAGAGACCTGGCAATTTGAAATTGTCTCCCTGGTTGTACTCTACGCGGAAGTTGCCATGGAACTTGTTGGCATAACCCGACGCGATGTTCATAGCAGTTGTTTCGTTCATGTAAACACGTGTGGGAACCTTGCGCAGACGCTCGTCCCACTTCATGTACCATGCGATGAAGATGTCGTAAGGACTTGAGTCATCTTTGTCAACTGGGGCGGTGATAGCATCACAGTGGATGAGGTTGCCATTAGCCTCTGAGATAAGACCGTCCTCGATGTCCTGCTGGATGCAAGTGTGGAAGCCGTTGTAAAGAGCCATTGCCTGATCACTAGCCGGGACGCTGTCGTCACCATTGTCAAGAGCGATGTTGCCAAACCACAAGTTAGCCGCGAGGTTGTCGGCATAGTCCTTAAGGATTGCCTCTACTGCCTGTGAAGAGAGAGGGAACTGGCCCTGAGCGTCTGTACCGAATACTGTCTCACAGAAGTCGTCTATATTGCCAGGAAACTTATCCCAAGCGAGCTTGGCAACAAGCGTACGTTCTTTTAAGAATCCAGCTTCGCTGTTGACCTCGCGGTGAACGTCCTTACGACGTGTAGTACCACCCTTACGGATGAACAAATGGAAAGTGCGCTTGAACTGTACACCTGTTACGATGTCAATGCCAAGGCGGTCCATCTCTTCGGCATCCGAATAGCCGGGACCCATCACAATTTCCTTAGAAACCTCCTCGGCTACATGCTGAAGCGCATCAAGACCGATAAAATCTTTAGGTAAATTTGCCATAATTGATGTGTTTTTGTGTTGTTATGAAAGTTTAGTTGTTTGTGTTGGTTGAGAGCGTTTACTTTTCCTCCTCGCCGTGCAAGAAGCGCTGGAAGGCTGCCTTACGCTCAACGTTGGTCCTGTACTTGCTGCCGTCGAAGCTACGCAAGGTCTTGACCTTTACTCCCTCGCCATTGTTCTTAGGAGCATTACCAGCGTTCTGCTCTGTGCCGGCATCATTTGTCAGATCGTCAATCTGAGTCTGTTTGTCGGTAAGCGACTGCTCGGCTGTGGCGAGCGCGTCCTTTGCACCCTGAAGGTTCTCCTCGGCCTCAGTCTTAGCGGCTGTGAGGGTTGCAATTTCCTTGTCCTTTGCCTCAGTGATAGCTTTCAATTCTTCGTCCTTCTTGGCAATAGCCTCGGTGTGGGCGGTGTTGAGCGTTTCAAGTTCCTTACTGTGTGCTTCGTTAGCGTCGGCAAGAGCCTTTTCTGCGTCTGCCTTGGCTTCGTTGGCCGCGGTTAACTGTGCGGAGAGTTCATCGAACTTGCCCTGCAATTCTGCGAGGGTGTTCTCTGCTGTGGTGACTTTCTGCTCAGCATCAGTCACCTGCTGCTTGTTGTCATTGAGGTGCGCTTCAAGCGCATCAAGCAAAGGAGCATTCATAAATGCGCCTTCCTCGGTAGTCTTGATGTCACCTTCCTTCATACCACAAGCGGCATTGATAAGTGGGTAATTCGCCATATTGATAGAGGTTTTTGTGTTGTTCTCTTTGGGTTCTGGTTCGTTCTGTGGTTCGGGTTCGTTCTGCGGCGCAGGTTCCTCGTCGGGGGTGTTACGATCAATGGCTTGTGCTGTGCCATTGTGCAAGGCAAATGCACGCTGAACAACCGACATGAAATCTGACTGACCATCAACAAGAATGCCCTCGACGTCCTCGGCATTGAACACCTTGCCATGCAAATGTTCGTCTGTGGCTTTCGGGCAAGCTGCCTTTACATCGGCACGGAACTCTACACCTAAATCGGCAAGTTCTTGCACTAATTTCTCAGTGTCGCCATCGTTAGCGATGTCGCGGAACTCGCGGTTCTTGTCAAACGACTCGGGGTCGTAGAGTTCGTGGTATGTTTCGTTGGTAAACTGATTGGTGCTACCGTCTGCTTCGGTGTAGAAAGCTGCCATCACGCCAATGCAACCGATCTCGTTCTTTGGGTGCATGTAGTAACGTTCATCGCAAAGTGAAGCGAGATACATACCTGCTGAAGCACACATGCCATCGATAAAGGCAAGAACTGGCTGACCCTTTGAGCGGGCATACTCAATGGCTTGCTGATAATCGTTCTTAGCCCAAGCAGAGCCGCCTGGTGTGTTGATGATGAATACGTGACCGCGACAAAGTGGGTGGTTGGCTGCACGCATCATCATGTCGCGATGGTCAACTGAACCATACGAGCAACCACCTCCATTACGGGTAATCGGTCCGTCAATGGTCAGCACTGAAACGAATGGAAAGGTTTGTTCCTTTTCGTAATCCAAGGCCCAATGACCTTTCATTTGTTTACCATCTTCCGAAATCTGATATTCCTCGGGGTAGTAAACAGAGCCATCAGCACGAACGGCAGTAACAAAGCCACAAGTCTTTTCGGGCTTACTGAATGCGGCATGCGTATTCAAGTTCTGCTCCAAAGCCTTGCGGATGCCATGCACAAAATCGGGACTCACCATCCATTTTTTTTCAGTGAGAATTTCGTAAAGTCCTTTCATGGAGTGTTTTTGTGTTATCCTAATAACAATCCTTTTACCGATTGTTCTGTTATTTTCTGAAAGCAAAAGTAAAACACACTCAATGCCGCGATAGGACAAAAAAACGCCGCTATCCTCGGCAGATAGCGGCGTTCAAAGTCGTATGAATGATGGGATTAAAAAATGTACCTATTCAAACATACCTGAAAACAAACAACATTTTTATTACACAATCGTAATAGGAATAAAGTCTGACATAGACTTGAGTGAAACTGAAAGCGTGCGTTGCTCATCATCGGCAGTAACGCTCACCGTATATTTCAGAACAAATGTACCAGGCAAGGAATAGCACAACGCGAATGTGCCATCAAACTTGCGTAATACAACAAAAAAGTCCTTTCCACGCATTTTTTTATACGCTTCGCGTACATTTTCGCCTCCGTCTGTAATGTTTGCACTAATGTCGAACGAGTAATTCGTACCATTTTGTGCTATATTAGGAGTAACCTTGGCAGTAATACCATCGGACATCACATACTCCTCACCAGTCATAGCAACATGAAGAGTGGCTTTAGGAAACTTGCAGTTTTGCATGGATAGTATCTGCCCCACGCTAAAAGGCATTGGCAATGACGACCCTTCTCTTGGATAAAAAAAAGCGTCAGTCACACCAGATAGATATTTTTCTCTACATTTTTCGGGTATATTCATTTGGAATAAAAGTAATGGTTATATCTTAACGTTTATTATGTACCATATTAACATCTATTGGATTATTCCCATTGTATGCTATCTACATGCTCCACCCGGTCTTTATCGTCAACATATTGCATATCAAAGCATGAGTAGACCTTAAAGTGGTTCTGCTCGGTGCATATCCAGCGTTCTATGACACGACGCAGATTATCGCGTTCCTCGGCGGTTGGTTCGATGCCATAGCGCATCATGAACCGTTCAAGTACAGAACGTTGTGGTCGGCAAACAATACGTCCGTTTGAAGTACAGAAGTCGAATGTGGCTAAAGCCCACTCCACAATGCTGCGCTTAAAGTCATTCTTGATAAGTTCGCTCAACCGGTGAACACCATGTTTGTCGAGGTTCCACGATGGCGTTACCACACGCACAGTATCTACAACTTCAATCTCTGTTGGAAGCTTAATGCAAAGATAATCATCGTTCACACTCTTATTCTTTTCTCGCAAACCACAGAGGTATTGCACTTCGTCGAATGTCAGCGGCTCGTTCTGATCCCGTTTTGACACCATCTTCTGCCCAAGCGGGTCTTTCCCGTGAAGCATATTCACCCATTGTTGGTGCGAAAAACAGTGTGTGTTTACTTCATGCAACTGTGCGGCAGCATTGCTCAACGAATTGCGCATGACTGCAAACTCCGTGGAGAACGGACTGAACACTAATGGGTCTTGAGGTTGTAACACCCTATTGGGATCTCGATGACGAACAAACTGGCATCGGCTCTTTGGCAGACGTAAATAGATGTTGGGCATATTTTTAGATTATTTTCTTCGACGGTATTTTTTTAATATAGTGTCAGTAGCCGCAAAACAATACTGCATTGGGTTGTCAACAGTCCTGCGTTTGCCTGTCTCGTCAAATATTACCTTTTCAAATTTCCGCAGTTGTTCATCGCTCATACGGCTCATCACTTCATGCACTTTGATGTATGGGCAATTCGCATCAGTATGGCTAAGTATACTGCCGTCGAATGGAGTACCTGATGGCAAGCAATAATTGAGCGCATCGATCAAATCTTGATCTGTGTAATCAGCATTCTCTGGGTGCATCTTTACCACCTTGTCTGAATAGGTCTTTAATCGTTTTGCCAAGTATTCGTTAATAGAGTCTGAGTAATACAAATAGAGTTGTGCCTCTGGCGACTCGGCCTCTTGTGGACGAACCGATTTGAAAAATCCACGCAACTGCGCAAGCACCTGCAAAACACCGTCAAATTGTAGGAACTCGATCTCACCATCAAAGACTGAACTCATACCAGACTTCACGTCCACAACAACGGACTCCAGCATATCAGCCAAAAATGTGACTTTGTATAAATTCCTTGTTAATGTGGTCAGTTGGTCGCGAACACCCTCACGTGTATAATCCACGTAATAATGAAGAAGAGTAGAGAACGACAGAAACTCAAGACTTACGTCCGATCTTATGTTCGTTTGAACAATGGCCGAATACATTTTGTCAGCCAATTTCTTGTCGTTTGCTTCAATAGCACGTACAATATTCGCCATCTCACTCGACCCCGGCTTCAACATCTTAGCTGACTTTACAAGTCGGTTTCGTTTCTCTACATCGGCACCAAAAACGGGGTCGCGGAATAGCGTATCAAGCGTTTTGGCATACGTGTCAATAGGCACATCTTTGAAGTCGAATGTATAGACAGTAGGGAGAGAGAGGCAGCGTTCCGCTGTCTTCGCACTTGTTTTATTCTTAGCCATAAAATTCCGTATTAAACATAACACCGCTTCTTTTCATTTTCCAGTAGTGCCATATCCACCTTCACCACGTACCGTTTTACGCAATTCAGTAACTTCTACAAACTCTATTCCCTCGGTACGTTCCAAGCAAATCTGACACACCTTTTGACCAACCTTGTAACGAGGCATATTGGGCATGACGTGATAAAACACAGCCGAAAGACCGCCCGTGTATATTTCATCAATAGTGCCTTCAGAATTACTTAACACCATACCAGTTTCCCAAATCGAAGAACGAGCACGAAGGTTGACAGCACGAATGTTGTAACCATCAAATTCGTTAACAGGCTGAAGCGCGAAGCCAAGATTATATTTCCAGACATTAGGCGCAATTTCTTCTTCGCTTACAGCATAGCAATCATAGCAAAAGTCTGCCTCGTGTCCTTCTGCCTTTACAGGCATTTGAGCCTTCTCGTGAAGTCTCTTGAAAAACATTTTCATTCTATTATAAAATTTTGGTCGTATCGTCTCATTCTCTCCTGAATTATCTCTCGTATCTGTCCGCAGACCTCCTTAGCGTTAGGATGTGGTTTACCAGTCTTACCAAAATAGCGCAAATCAAGAATGTGTTGCCACTCAATCAAGCTATAAGTGTAAGCTACGACCGTATAGGTATCGAGCGGAAGCACACCTCTTGCATCTTCGGGTGGTAAACCTACGCACAATAAACGGTTATATATCCACGAACTAACCTTGCAGCCAAGTGTAAACCAAAATCGTTGCAATCGTGTGGCATCCGCATACCAATGCGGACGAGCTATCTGCACACCACCTTTTTTCTTTAGGTTGCAGTAACGCGTGCTCTGCTCAGCAATCGCATTAGGCGATGTTCTGTTAAGCTCACGCGAAGTACTGATTTGAGTGGTCACTACCATTGTCATGCGCAAAAGCCATAATGCTTCTGTGCACTGAGCTTTAAGTGCTTTTTCAATGAACTCATCTTCATCTACAGCATAAGGTTCAAGAAAATATTGAAAATCTTCATGTTCACACATAAACTGCGTATTGGTGCTTATCCACACATGCTTACCTTTCACCACATAATCAATGTAAGGCGAAGCGACCATGAGCGACCATATATGAATGGTGTGTAATTTATTCTCATTCGGCACAAAAAAATAGCAAGTGCCGTGGCGATACATAGAACGATGCCCTGACTGCCAAAAGCCCTTATCTCGCTCCATGTCGCGTTTATACTCAAAATCCTTACGTTCTTTTTCGCTTAGATTTTCGGGAGGTTGCTTTCCCTTTGCCTTGTAACATATTCTGCCTACCCTGGCTATCTGTTGTGCGATGGATTCTTGTGGCCACCACTCCACTTTGGGGTCTGTAAACTTCATCTAATGTTTATTTTAATTCAGTTCTTAGACTATATTTGTCTTTAGTAAATCGGCAAGGTCGTATGCCATACGTTGAAGATCGGCTTTGTCATTCACATTGTATATGTGGTGCTGATAGAAACTCAATGGGAGTTTTCTACGCTCCACGTCCCTTGCAATTCTGCTCTCCGATATGCCTCGTGATAGTCTGTCCTCTAACGAAGCGGTTATGTATACCGAACAAATTTCTATTTCGGGGTGATTACTGCAAATAGTACGCAATCCGTCCTCGTCGATGACATATATGGCCTTATCGCCTATTTGATCGATACGAGTCCAGTACTCATAACCACCATATCGAGTATAAGCCAGCATTTCAAAAGGTAACGCATTACACTCGCGAACAAAATAATGCTCACGACCATCTACTTCACCTTCACGTTTTGGACGTGTAGTGTACGAACATAAGATAGGTAATCCCGTAGCCTCTGACAGCATACGAGCCAAGGTGTCCTTACCCGCACCACTGGGACCTGTAATAGTTATTAGTCGTTTCATAATATTTTAACTTCGAAAAGATAGCTATAAACGTAGTACTTTCATAAGACTTTCAGTGGACTCTCAGTGAACTTGCTTTTGGAGAAAATCACAACACAATCGTAAGTTTTGCACAGGTTCCGATGAAAGCTGTTTTGGTGGTTTATTCATTCCTTCAACTCGTTCCAAACTCTCCTGCAAATTTGCCGATAAACATTCTCTCCCAGTTCCACCTTACAGGCATGAATGAGATAGTTGTACGTAACGGTCTGACTACAGCCTAACTGTTGCCATTTTAGATTTGTCTGCGCCTCATTGTATTTAGAGCTGCATCTTGAAAGTCGATGGAAAAGGTCGAGACCATAGGGATGCAAGCGCAAAGCCCATCCAGCTTTCACCCATTCGCCGTAACTCTCGGTGATGTTCTTGTGATTATCCACAAGTTCCTGCACAATGACCTCAATCAATCGGTCTTGCACCCGAGGATGTTCCCAGAAGTCAGAATAGCCTTCTACTTTGTAATTTACATTTGCATCGTGCGAACGATACGATTGACGCGAAACTAAAGAAACAATCGGAGATTTTTCTTCTTCCAGTCCCTTGTATGGTATCACATTCTCATTTATGTAGATATGCTGTGGATCGTCCCATGAGGCAAAGCGCACACGACCTATATTTCCACATTGTTTGTCGAGAATAATGCCAAATGCTGCATATTCCTTCAACAAAGCCTTGAACTGACTCTTATGGCGATCGGGATAAGCCAAACGTACCAAGCCGAAATAGCCTGTACCCGAACACGACCGCATCAACAAAGCTATCTCCGGACGGAAACGCGCCACCATGCGCACATTGTTGAAGTTGGCTAATTGTTGGTTGTCATCGAGGTCTATATCTATCGCAAGCCAGCCTGTATGTTGTTGTAAATGTGTTTCACGACGACTAACCACTGCACGATACTTCCGGCCGTCCTTGCCTATGCAATCATCTTCGCTCAACGTGAACAAACCACTAAGTGTAGCACCAGGGAGTTTTTTCTTGGTGGCTATATATTCCTCCATTTTCTTTGCTTTGCTGCCATATTCCTTTCGCATGGCACGCAACTTTTCAACATACGGTTTCCATCTATCCGTCAAACAAAATTCACGGATAGACATCTGTTGTATGCACTCACCCGTTTCTTGGTCTACATAACGACCTACATTATCAAGCGCGTCAGAATAAATGGAACATATTTCGTCAAACATACCATCTTAAAAATAGTTCATGTTGCAAATTTAATAATTAAAGACAACCCGACCAAAGGTTAGCTTTATTTTATTGCTATTTTATAAATTGTAAATAGCTTTTCCTCGGAAATCAGCCGTGTCTTTAATTTGCATATTCAATGCTTAGAATAGAAAAGTCCAAAACTTAAACACATGTTCTCATTGAAGTTCAAATCAGCTTACAAAAGTCCAAACTCTAACAGTATACAGGTGTTTTCCCAACATTAAAAGTTTAGACAGCCCTTCAAAAGTCCATTACGTGCCCCATATATGTTTATGTATTGACCATGCTGTTTTTTGCAGTTTTGCTCTGATTTACACAGATTTCCAAAAAGAAAGTCCAAAATTTTATTTTTTTTCTTACAATATACGAGCGTAAAAACAACAATTATATAAAGAAATAAAGCGTATTATCGCAAAAAAAACACGTTTTCCTCAAAAAATTTGCCTTTCCTCCCTATTAGAAAAGTAATGATTTTCAAGTGTTTATAGCGTAGCGGTATATGCTACCTACTATTTGATTGAGGTTCGGGGATTTTGTTCTTGGAGAAATAAAAGAATGGCCGAAATTTTTATATAGTAGATAGCTAAAAATGCAGATTTTTGGACTTTTGTGTGGGATATGCGTACGAAAGTCTGTAATTATCAGTAAGTTGGATTGAAAGTTTGTTTTGGACTTTCAGAAGGAAGAATTAGACATATAAGATATTGGCCGATACGTTTTAATGTGCGTATCGGCCAATATTGAGGTGTAAGCGAGAAGTAGTTCTGCTTGCTATGATTTGTTCTTCATGAACTGATTGGCCTTGGTCATGCTGTCGTATAAGTTTCCACGGCCATACATATCAATCTTGGCTGATATGGGTTCGTTAAGGCGTTGTAATAGGACATTTACGGCTTGCAGGAGAGCCACGTTGCTTGCGGTGCTATTGGCTATCACATCTTCGGTTATAGGCGTGCTTGATGACAGACTGCCTGTGGCTTCGCTAATGTTACCCTCATCGAATGTTCTGCGGGCCGCGTTGCGTCCCGAATAATTGCGGTCGTAATTAACGAGTGCTTTTAACAATGAAGGGTTGTTCATCATCATTGCACGGGTGGTTTCACGGCCTACTACCAGTTCGGGGCCATTTTCAGCAACCAGTGAACGTTGTCCGTTGATGGTTGTAGCGGTTGGCGCAGTGAGGAGGTTAACACCACTTTGCGGGATGCTATCCTTATCTTCTGCCCAATAGATTTCACCATTGTCAGCTACAAATGGCTTCATGTCTTGCACGTTACCACTATCGTAAGTAAGCATGCCTGAAACTATTTTGGTGCTCTTACCGGAAGGACTATTATTTTTATTCTTATTCCCACCAAAAGCTGCATTTAAGCCCCACTGCATTAAACCAGTAAGAAGTGCCATTACAGCAGCAGCGGCAATAGGACCCGCAATAGGACCAAGGAACTCAAAACACTTACCAACTGCACCGACAATAGAGAAAGTGTTTTCGGCCTGTGCCGTATTCTTACTTTGCTCTACCACCTTCTGATCATTATCTTTTTTCTTTTGGAAGTTGGTATTCAACGCAGTATCAACAATGGCAGTGGTGGTATTTTGCTTTAGTTGCTCCGTCTTAACCTGTGCCTTGCTTTCTTCCTCAGTAGACTTGGTAATTTCCTTGTTGCCTTTTTTGTTTATCTTCTCACGTTCTTTGGCGCCTTTCTTGGCTTCTTTCGTGAGTTCTCTTTGGTGTTTCCTGGCTTCACGTTGTTGCTTTCGTTGTTCACGCTTCTCGCGTCGTGACTGCTTGCTGCCAAAGTCGGTATTCATAATAGTACCTATAGCACTGCCAGCCATGCCCACAGCTGCCTCGCCAAGCGAAGATTGCCCCGTAGCCACACTCGCCGCGGCCCCGCCGGCTTGCGATGCTGCATTTGTAGCGGCAGACGAAACTGCTGTAGTGGAAGATACTGGCGCGTTACCCGGGTTATGGCCTGTTGATACAGTTTCCACGCCCCCAACGGATTTCGTTTGAGAGAAAGGTCTACCCGTAGCATTTTCGCCAGAGCCATCATCCATGCCTATACTTGATGGTGGCGCCGAATCTATTATAGCATGAATAGGATTTGCTGCGGTTCCCAAGTCTGATGGAATGTTCAGTTCGCCATTTGCCGCTGCATTTGCCGAAGCCTTACGTCCCTCCTTTATATCAGGTTGAGCCTTGTCCTTTGCTTTTTTTACACCCGCGTCATTGATAGCTTTCCACATTTGTGTGTTCACGTCATTGAGAGCCATTTTAGCCCACGACTCGAGCATCGACTTGAGCGCATTCTTGATAGCTTCGTTTGCGCTATCAGCATCATTTTTCATATCAGCAAGCGCTTGGCCTACCGCTGAACCAAATTCCTCGATTGGCTGCACCAAAGATTGCATTTGCGAGAGACGCGACTTCATGGCGGTAGCCATTTGGTTGACGTAGGCAAGTTCTGCTTCTTGCCTTGCCTTGTCAGCATCTCTTACAAGCTGCATGTTTTTAGAATTAGCCAGTACAAAAGCATAGTAGTCTTGTGCGGCCCGCATGCGTGCCTTCATCAATTCCACTTCAGGGTCGGCCGGCACATCTTTTAGCCCAAGGTTAGACAAGAAGTTATTGCGCTTACCATACAGTTGACTTTCATTCTGCAATTTGCGCAACTTTTCTTGATTGTCAAGATTACGCTTCATGGTAGCCCACCTTTGGTCAGTTATTTTCTTCTGCTGATCATATATTTTCTTTTCAGCTTCTACATAACTATCAGAATATTGAATTAGTTTATCATAGAATACCTTCCAGTCTGCCGCGTTATTACCAAGTACTTGTTTAATACGTTCTGCCATTCCGTCGGGGTCATCGCCAAAGAGAAATTTCATAAGCTGCCCTCTACCCTCTTCTCCTGAAACATCTATGTCATATAATTGAGGTAAATTCTCTCTGGCTTGCTCATACATCTTGATAATGCGTTTCTTGCGCTCATCAAATGCTTTTTTGTCTGTTACCTCTGCCTTGTTAGGATTGGCATAACCCATTGTGTTAAAATCGTCATAAGCATTCTGTTTAACCGTACCTACGTAATCATTCTCTTGCGCTATCTTTCGTCGAGCTTCCATCTGTTTAGCAGTAAGACTTAGATTCTCCTGTTCATTCTTAGTAGCTTTAGCAACGATTTCAGCAACAATAGAACTCATCGGAAGATTTAAGTTTTTGCCGAGTTTGGCCATTAGAGAATGCAACGCATCTACATTGTTAGATTGGATATTATCTAAAAGATTTTGCGACAAATTTACACCAGTCTCATCCGTCTTTTCAATAAGATCCGATTTCATCGTCTTCTTAAAGTCTTCCCAAGTATTTTTCTGCCCAGCAATGGCAAGACGGACTTGTTCCAATGCTTCGTTCATTCTACGTCTTACAGGTTCAACGAACAAATCTTGTTCTGTCTTATCCATTCCAAGGGATATAGCTTGCGACATTTTCTCGTTAATCTGCCGTTCGTAAAAATTACGGACGTCATCCATAATAGCCTTTGCCTCGTCCTGTTTCTGCTTCAGTTCGTCACGCCATGCTTTTCGTTGTGCCTGTAGACGTCTTTTTTCTTCCTTAATCGCATCTTTATCTGTGGCCTCATTCTCCAATGTGCCTGGTTCATCTTCAGTATAAGGAGTATAACCCTCTGAAACAAAATCATCAAAGGCATCATATATCTCTTTTTGTTTGTTTTTTTCCCTTTTTATGGAGTTTGCATTATAGCGTAATATACTCAAGAGCTTTTCATCTTGCAACCCAGTAAAATTATGGACTCGACCATATTTATCCTTATACATATATCGGCTACCTCTACCATGGCGGTCAAACCTTATTCTATCGATGTTTGGGAGTTTCGTTTCTCCATACTCAGATTTAATACGTCCACGTAATCCAGCACGCATCATCATAGCATACACAGATTCCGCACTCTGCCCATTAGATAACATCTGTTGAATATCACCAGAGGTAAAGCCCCCATAATAGCTTCCATAAGATTTCAAATAATCTCGCAGAACATTATTAGCCCCAACGCGCCCCTTACGTTCTTTATCCATGCCAGTATTGAGAGCATCTTCTCTCATACGATAATAAGACGCGCGCTGTATTTCTATTGCCAACTTAGAGTAGTTGTCCTTTAAGTCTTTTACATTCTTTATTTCAATGCCAAGATTATTGATATATGGACGAAAGTCTTTGTTAAAACGCCCTATAATCCTATTTCGCTCCGCCTGTGTAAGATTTGCTTTTTCAAGCATAGTCTTATAGTTTGACAACTTTTGTGTCAGCGTGTTCGTTTCGTTTTGCGCATCGTTTAGTTTGTCTCTCCATTCTGAAGCTTGCCTTGCAGCTTCTTTTTCCGCCTCTGCCGCTTCTTCTGAAGAATGGACATAAGAGGTAACAACGCCAACAAGAGTTAGAATAACACTTGCAATCGCAGCATAAATATTTTTACTTGCAGCAGCATTAAAAGCTGTTTGGGCGGTTACAGCTGCCCATATAGCCCGGGACAACGAAATGAAAAACGTTACGGTTTTCCATACTCCAAGCGCAACTATATAGTTAATCAATGCAGGAAGCATAAATGCAAGAACTTTCACAGACGTAACCACGGCTGTCAATGCAGAATTTAGAGTACCTTTGAAAATAGGGCTTTGCGTCATCATTTCTGACATATCATACCATGCTATTGCCAAATTCTTAACCATATCTACCCCCTCCGGATTAACAAAAGCCTTTTCCCATAGGTTGTTGGCTCGTTCAAGAATACCGATTGCACTTTGTTGCTGCATTTCATATTCACTCGTCACAGCAGTAGCTTCTTCAAAGGCTTCTTGAGATTCATATAGATGGTCCTTCAACACATCTACATTCTTCGACATCGTAACCATTGCAGTAACGAGTCGCTGGCCGTCCGATCCAAGATCTTTGAAAATGCCTCCTAACGCATTCATATTACCCTTGTCACGCATTTTTTCAAGCACCATTACAATGGCATCCATCGCATGACCCGCTGCATACATGTCTTTTATCGTGCCTTGTTGGATTCCAAGGTCTTTTTCTATTAAATTATGATTCTTCTGTAATGCTACTATAAATTTCGACATAGCAGTAGCACTCACTTCCGGCATAAGGAAGAGAGAATCCGAAGCAGAGCCAAGGGCTAATAACTGATCCGTAGTGATGCCTGCCGTACGGCTCACACCTGTCAGACGCTTAGCAAATTCGATAATATTACTTGATGTGGCCGTACTCGTAGATGATAGTTTGAACATGGCACTACCGGTAGCAAGCATTGCTTTTTCTATACCCATCCTTGGTATAAGCCCCATTGTCTCGACCATCTTTGACAAAGCGGGTAAAGCCTGATCTCCCATCTCTTCTCCAATAGCCACATTGATTTGATCGGCGGCAGCAACAAATTGTTTCATACCGTCCACCCCATATTTACCCATACCAAGTTTAGCTCCTTCGTAGGCGAGTTTTGCCAAACCTTCCACGCTTGTACGGGTGTCAATTTTAGATAGTTCGGTAGAGAGCTTGTTTACGTCGTCCATTGTCAGGCCAGATACCTTGCGAATGTCTGTCAAAGAACCAGAATAATCAAGGTTCTTCTTTATTGCGCCCGTTACCAAGTCCTTCACCTTGTTGAACACTTGAAACAACCCCACATAAGCCGTGAGGTTTTTCATAGCGGTACTCCATGCACCGCCTTGCTTGTGAACCGAGCCGGTGAGTTTGTCGATTTGGGCTTGAAGGGTTTTTACGTCCTGTTGCTTCTTCTTTAAGTTCGGATCATCTTGAAAGGTGGTGCCAAGAACCTTTTTCGCAGATGCAAGGGCTGTGCGCAATTTACGAAGCGAAGTGGTGGAAAGATTATCAATAGCATGTTTCACACGCTCTTCGTCCGTGATATTTTGCGAAATTGCCGAGTTGTAAGAAACCAACTCCTTCTCCAGCTTCTTAAACTCGCGTTGTCCTTGTTTGGTCGTCACATCGAGCGCAGCCATTTTTTGTTTAATGGCATCGGTACGCTGTGCCAACTCGTCCATAACCTTTTTGGCTACGGCCGCATTGGCAGTAATGACAATTTGAGTTTTCTTTGGTGTTGCCATATTTGTTTAGTTTTTTGTGCTTAAAAAAGTTTGATAGGACTGGCCTCCTCGAATGTGTTAATCATACGAACAGCACCCTCCATTCCGTAAAAGTCTGAAAGATATTTACCTATGCGGTCTGTAAGGTGGCGCAACTCCATCATGATAGCAGGACGTTGCGATTTACCCGCCTTACGATCCCATTTCGAGATGTAGCGAGTTCGGTAGTTAGCCTTCCTTGAATTATCCACATCCTCATACTTCGTTCCCATACCTACACCCATTTCGGCAAAACGCATGTAGTCGTTAAATGTAAAAGCCATGGTCACTTTTCCAGCTTGTCCTGCTTCAATAATCTTTCCGGCAAACGAATGTGCGCCCTCTCCAGTAGAGTGCCACATGCCCATTTCCTTGCGCTTTTGGTTCACCACTGCATAGCCATTATACACCTCTTTGGGGTAAATACGTTGCGTCATGGTATTCACCTCTAACTGCGTAATGGTTTGTTGGAAGAAGCGAGCTGCCACTCGCGGAAATGGAAATATCGGATTTGTAATAGGCTTTCCCATACGGCTTTATTTATTATCGGGTTGCATAATGTACTTATCGTTTCCACCGCAGCCAAATTTGTAGAGCGGTTGCAGGCTTTTCCAATCTACACCTGCCACAAGCCATTGCCCAGCATAAAGGTCACCAATCAGTCCACACGATATGGTGCTCACATCAATGCTTTGCAATTCGGCTTGAATTACGGGATCTTCGGCAAACGAGCGTCCTGTGACAGGACATTTACCTGTGCGCTTCACTTGCACTATCCACGCCACAAGGTCTTTGCAGTATTCCATCAAGTCCTCAGCTGCTTGTTCAATTTTGTGTCCGTCGTATCTGCCCAATGTTTGTGGTGTGTCCTTCACCTTAACTAAGAACCACACTTGATGCGACACCTCCATTTTGTTAGCGTCGCGAAATTCACCCGTATTGATTACGCTTTGCAGCATACAAGGCGAATGCACCACATTGGCGTTGCGACTAAAGATATTTTCGAGGTCGATGTAGCGAATCCTAAAAAACGCTTGTTCCTCCAGTTTGCCTTCGGGCTTATGTGAAAGGGGTTTGTAAATGGTTGCCCAATGTTCAAGAATGTTGCTGATGGTCATTGTTCGTCCTCCTTGGTTTTCGTTTCATCTTCAGTTATTTCATCTTCCTCTTTCATGAGTTCCTTTAGCTTAATGTTGAAGTGGCGTTCCGTTTTGTCTGCCACAATCTTTTGCATAACCCTTGCCCATCGAGCGCCATTGCAAGTACTCTCGTTTTCAAGAATGCTCACAAACTGCACACCGCAGTATAGCGCCGCTATATAGTTGGCAAGATGAAGAGGGTTCATGTAACCAAGGATGACGCGGTCAACAAAGGTGGCAAGGAATATGGCCATAATCAGCACCGAAAAGTCTTGCACCATCTTTGCCATTTTCTTACTGCGCAGTTTGCCGTCCATTTTGCAGCGGGGGTCTTTCTTTATAGCCTCGCGGTAACGTGAGTAAATGCGTCGGTTGCAGCGCCATGCCGTGTAGCAATCAAGTATCATGGCAAAGAAACATACCGCAATGTAGTTGAGCGAAGGTTCGATAAAGCACCATAGCAGTCCGAGCATGGCCGCCAGGCATCGGGTCAGAGTGGGAATTGTTTGCATAATGCGTGTGTTTAGTTTTTGTGGTTGTTGTATGTGTGTTATCTGTTGCAAAGTTAAATGCCGCCGCAACGAGTTTACGGACAAGCCCTTCTGCCGCCATTGGCAAGAGGGCTTGTCCGTATCATGCAGGAGGGGCTTCGTAACTTTGTGTCATACAACAAACCCGCAAAAACAATAAGCAATATGAGCCAAATAACCGAAGGCACCAGGGCGCGTATTGACAAATGGCTGTCGCTCGGCACGCCCATTAACTCTGTGTTCCACAAGTTGGACCAGCGATACCGCATGCAAGTGTGCTCTGAATTTTACAAGCGGTGGGTGCAGAACAAGGACATCGACCCTCGCACCACTTGCCGCAACATAGCGCGGCGCGACTATGAGCTGTTCTTCAATCAAGCCGCACAGGGCAACAAAGAGGCACAAGAAATGGTGCTGGCGCTGCGCATCACCCTCGACGACGAGGGCAACATCAAGCCACGCACCGTGACCGAACTAAACAATGACGTGTCGGTGTGCAACTATCTGATACGTTTCTTCACTACCGACGAGAGTCCGCGCCACAAGGCCATGTATCTGAGCAGTGCCGAATGGCTGATACGCACGGGAAAACAGCAAAACAACGACCGCGCCGTAGATAAGGGTATGCAAGCCTTAGCCAATGTGTACAAGAACTTTGACGAGGAGCGCGACGCCACCGACGAAATGCCGGACATGAGCCGCATTGCCATTACGCAGGACGTGAGCATTGTGAAGCGTGACCGCGTGAACTACACCGACGAGTACAAGGCTAAGATGGCACGCAAATACGGACTGACGCGGAAGGACTTGCAGGACATGGAGGAGGAAGCCTCGCTCAACGATATGGCAAAGCACGACGCAGAGCCTGACTACTTTGAGTATATGGAGGAACAAACCGAACAAGAAGATGCACAGCACCATCACGCTGCTGCTGCCGAGGCAGAAATGCCCATGCCTAACACCCATACCGACCATGAAGCGCAACAACAGGGGGAATAACCATTATCACAACAAGCGCCCACCTTTCCGTCCCGACCCCGAACATTGGACGCGCAAGAGTTCGCACGGATGGAAGGCTAAGGTGAGCTACGACACCGAGGACGATGCCTACGAATGGTTGAACCAACAACCACGCCTTCTGAGCGATGGTTACAAGGCTTACTTGTGCAAGGTGTGCAACAAGTGGCACATTGGGCATAAGCGTGAGGAATAAGCATAACACGAACATACAACCATACAAACAAATATGATTACCATTAAAATCAAAACGTGGAAGGACTATAAAAAGGACTTCATAAATTGGGTGCAAGCACCGCGACGCAAAACTTGTAAGGAATTTGTGAATTACATGGGAAGCGTTTCGCAACAAGTAGTAGACAAGCGTCTTGCTGAAGAACTCGACAAAATAGAAGGGTTGAACGCAGCGCAAAAAGACAACATCATTTACACCGCACAACAAGCCATTGTGGATTGCCAAAAAGGTACTTGCCGATTGATTGACGAATGTGAACCCCAAAAACTTTTATAACACAAACCCTACACAACATGAACAACAAGATAAAAAGAAAGGACTGGGTTGGCGGCTCGGCTGCTGTGTTTAAGACATTAGGCGCAAGTAACCATACGGCTGCGGATAGGCAAAGTGAGGATTACTATGCCACCGAACCAAAAGCTACAGAATGGCTGTGCAAACTGGAGCAGTTTGAGGGCAGGATATTGGAACCTTCGTGTGGTGAGGGTCACATGAGTAGGGTGTTAGAGGCAGCAGGGTATGACGTGGTGAGCCGCGACCTTGTAGATAGGGGTTACGGCAAAGTGGCAGACTTTCTTGCAATAGACAATTTGGCGTGGGACGGAAACATCGTGACCAATCCTCCCTACAAATTCGCGCAGCAGTTTGTTGAGAAGGCTCTGAGCATCATTCCCGAAGGTAAGAAAGTGGCGATGTTCCTGAAACTGACTTTTCTCGAAGGCAAGGCACGACGCGCTCTCTTCCGTTCTACTCCCCCCATTCGTGTATGGGTAAGTTCGTCACGACTGAAATGTGCTATGAATGGCGACTTCGATGCTTTCGGCAGCAGCGCAGCGGCTTACGCTTGGTTTGTGTGGGAGAAAGGCTATAAAGGTGAGACAACTGTAAAATGGTTTAACTGATAGATTTACAAAAAACAAAGCATGATAGAACTGAATAAGATATATAATGAAGACTGCCTTGAAGGAATGAAAAGGATTCCGGACGGGAGTGTGGATTGCATTGTGACGGATATACCCTACAATGAATGCAATCGTGCTGATAATGGTCTGAGGAACTTAGATAAGGATAAGGCAGACATTGGAATGTTCGACGTTGCTGTGCTGACAGAAAATCTATGCGACAAGACTAAAGGAAGTATCTATATGTTTTGCGGTTTCAATCAAGTTTCTACTATTCGGCAAACTATGTCACAAAAAGGTTTGAGTACAAGAATTGTCGTATGGGAGAAAACAAATCCATCGCCAATGAATGGTTCGGTTATTTGGCTAAGTGGAGTCGAGTTATGCGTCTATGGCAAAAAGAAAAACGCGACCTTCAACCTCCATTGTATGAACACCGTTTTTAGATACCCTTGTGGGGGTAATAAGATTCATCCGACACAGAAGCCAGTAGAGCTGATGTCACAACTGATAGTTGCAAGTACCAAAGAAGGAGATACCGTCTTAGACCCATTCATGGGCAGCGGTACCACCGCCATTGCAGCTATCCGCGAGAAACGCAACTTCATCGGTTTTGAACTCAACAAGGAGTATTACGACAAGGCTTGCAAGCGTATCAAACAGGAGCGGGCGCAACTTACCCTCTTCTGATAACACACAAAAAAACAAACGATTAACTAAACACCCCATGCAACAGCAACCTCACCAAATTTACCTCACGCGCTTTCAGCAACAATCGCTCTACATGGCTGCTAAGGATGAGCGAGTAATTGCTGCCCGCCGTGTGGGAAAGACCGACGGACTTGTGGCACCTTACGTGTGGATGGCAAGCCAGTCGATGCCGGGTATGCTCGGTGCTTGGGTAGCAGTGAGCCGTCAGCAAGGCTTTGGCAAGACCATTCCAAGCACGATGGCAGCTATGGAGCGCATGTTCGGCTTTGTGCAAGGCGTTCACTTTGGGTGGGGACGCCCGCCTAAGCATGCCAAACCCAGCATTTTCAAACCTAAAAACTACGACAACTACATTTGGTTTGCCAACGGAGCGGGATGGGTGCTCATTTCGCTCTCGCAAACCGCCTCTGCCAACTCTTACACCTTCTCGGCTATGGTGGGCGACGAGGCACGTTTCTTTCCTTATAAAAAGGTGACGGACGAACTGATGCCTGCGCTTTCGGGTCAAACACACCCCTTGGGCGACATCGCATTTTCCGACCACAATCCGCTCTACAAAAGCACGCGCTTCCTCTCGGATGCCTCGCTCACCACCAAAGGCTCATGGTTGGAACGCGAGGAGGAGAAGCTTGACCTCGAAATTGAAACAGGACAGTTCAAGGGCAAAACTTACCGATGGGTGCAGGAGCAACTGGAGGATTATGCCGACAAAATTATCCGCTACAACGACCTGCTGTATAATGCCCACAAATCGGGGCATGCCATTCATGTGGTGCCAGAGGAGGTGCGCCAAGTGATGCGTGCCGTAGCCTTAAAGATGATGAAGCATGAGGGACAATTCCGCATCATGCCCAATCATGGCATGCACGTGACGCGAGCTATGGTCACGATGGCGGTGAACTACCACTTAGTGGAGCAAGACGATGCTGAACTTATCTATGATTACGAATACCTCATTACACCCGAGGAGGATTTTGAAATGCAAATGTTCTTGCGTTCCAAAAAATTTTCGGAGGGTTATTTGCGCGAATTGCGCCGTGTAGCTTTTGTGGTGCGCAGAGCAAGCACCCTCTCGAATGTGGATCTTCTTTCTGAGGATTACATCCGACAGATGAAGCGCGATCTTCCAGCCTATACGTTCATGGTCAGTATTATGAACGTGAAGATGCAAAAGTCGAACGATGGTTTTTATAGCAATCTTGATATTGACCACGTGCATGGCTACATTCCGGAGGACGTTGACCCCCTAAGTCAAGCCAATTTCTCCACCCAAAAAGCAACGGGCATTGTGGATGGCAAACGCATTACAAGCGAGAGTTATCAGCCAGACTTTAAGGAACTGAGCACGCGCAACGATTGCCGCATGGACTCTGACTGCCACATGAGCGAGGTTTTGTATCTTGCATTAGACTACAATGCTAATATCAATACGTTGGTGGTTGGGCAAAAATATGAGCGCGATGGAGTAATGGCCCTCAATGTCATTAAGTCGTTCTATGTGAAGAACGAGCGCAAACTGCGCGAACTCATTCAAGACTTTTCGCGCTACTATGCTCCCAAACGTGCCATTTGTAGCGATGTGGTGTATTTTTACGACGCCACTGCCAAACAGGGTGCATCGTATGCCACCACCGACGAACGCTTTTATATGGCAGTAACCAAGGAGTTGCAATCCGCAGGCTGGACGGTGCGCGGCATCGACATGGGTGTGCCCGAACGTCACGACGTGAAGCACCGCCTTATTAACGAGGCTTTAGCAGGAGTAACCTTCCCCGCCATACGCATTAACCAACCCAACAACCCCGACCTTATTATTGCCATGCAACTGTGTGAGGTCAGTCTGTCGTATCGCGGTTTTCAAAAAGACAAGAGCCAAGAAAAGAAGCCCGAAACTGAGGACAACCTTCCCCTTCAGCAACGAACCGACTTTACCGATGCCTTCGATACGCTTTGGTTAGGCGTGAAATACTTTATCGGTCGCTTCGGTTGGGCGTGGATGCCGAGTGGAAGATAATAACGCCGAAAAGGGGGAGCGCGTCATCACGACGAACTCCCCCTCATTGCATTACATGAATAGATTGAATAAAGAGCTATGTGTTATAAATTCTTTGTCAATAACCAAACATTGTTAGATTCGCGTTGTCCGCTATAACCCATTCGGTTATACCGCCGCCGTGTCCATTCGGGTGCTTCGCGGCAGTCCCATTCCAAGCAAACGGTTTTGCAACCCATCTGCTTAGCTTCGCGTTCTGCCGTTTCAAGCAGTTTACGAGCTACACCTTGTTTACGATAAGGTTCATCTACCCATAGGGCATAAATCAGTGCGTCGGCCTTGCCATCAATGCGATTGTCGTCAGCATTCTTGTCGGGAATGCTGACTTGCACAGAGCCATAGCGCAATCCGTTCACTATGAGTATTCGGTGTTCTTGATACCATTTTTGATGTATTACCCTCTTGATTTTCAGTTCAATCTTTGCAATAACAGATGCGGTATAATTTTCCTCCATTCTCCTAACAACCATCGGCATGATGTCCGGATGCTTTATGCGAGCACGAGGAATGGTCTGATACTCTATGCGATCACGGGGAATGGGTTTCACTTCGGGCGAGCCACTATCCGTGTCAAGGGCAGCTACCACCAAAAGCGCAAACACAAATATAAACGCAATGCCCATAAAATAGTATATTTCCATTCGTCAAGTCCTTTCAGATGTTTGTTTTTTTAATCTTCATGTGTGGGTGTGTTGTTTGTGGTCGGGGGTATATTCTACCGCACTTTTCTTGTCATCTACAACTTCTTTCCAGCAGTTGCCATGAAGGGTAAAACCAACAGAACGAGCAATACCACAAAAACTTTGCTCATGATGTCCCATACGGCAGAAGCTTTGGAAATCACAAGCGTCACAGCCAAAATCATAACACGCCATGCGATACCATTTGCCACCCAATTCACGGAAATAACCATTAGAGGTGTCAAACTCCACGCTCCTTAACCAATACTTCTGTGGTTTCTTTTTCTTTGCCTTCACAATGCGCCATTTATCTTTGCCGTGGCGAATGATATGATACTTGTTGCGGTCGGGGTTTCTTACATAAGCTTGCGTGCCAATGCGTTTATTCACTCGCCGATGACTCGGAAAGATAATGCGGCCTAAGTCGAACCCGTCCTTAAATGTTTCCTCGAAATTATCGCAAGCATAAAGCACCGCCTCACGCCAATACATGCGACTCCACAATTCTTTAATCAGCATGCGTTTGTTATGTATCCTATGGTGCTTATTCTCCAAACAAGGCTTGCATTTGCGCCTTAACTCCTTTTCTTTTATTCTCATGTAGCAATAGCTTTATAAATCCGATTTACAAAAAAGTGTGCAGTGGTTTTAATTAGTTTTCCTTCTCATATCATGCGTCTGCACCAGCACCCGTTAGTTACGTTGCACGGCCACCCCAGGCATCGGAGAGCAGGCGTATCGGCTATCATACGCTGGGCGCGATGGGGGCAGGACTACGGTCCCTTGGCCTTCGGGATTGTTATTACCAAAACATAGTTTCGCGCGAAACTTGTTTTTCGTATGCTCACGGGCAAAGTTACAAAATGCCCGATCGATTGTACGGACAAGGTGTGTTACGCCTTGGGCTTGTAAGGATCGCACGTGCCGAGCAAATGCTTTGTGTCGTCGTTGTAGGGTATGCACTGACTGTAGAA
>OGIV01000058.1_pt1 | contig 86119 bp, 71 predicted proteins | sample 1571861 | NCBI WGS metagenome assembly OGIV01 (sample SAMEA2582099, study PRJEB24529) | metagenome | biome: Human gut stool | place: China | collected 2011 | reverse complement strand
TGCAGTGCAGCTCCTCCTGCAAAATGCGGGCATCCTCCCGCTGCAGGCTTTCCGGCGCGGCATAGCCGATGTACGGGTAGCTCTGGTGTCGGTTCAGACCCCGCAGGAAGGTCTTTTTTCCGTTGAGGTAAAAGCCATCCGCCCGGAACTCTGCGGTGCGGAAGCCAAAGGTCACCTGCCTGCGGTCGATGGGTTGTCCGGTTGCGTTCAAAAGCTCTGCCACGGCATGATGCAAAACCGGGTGCTCGGTATCCCACGGCTGTGCATCCGGCACAGAAAGCTGGATCTTCCCGGTTTCTGCCGTCTGTGCGGTCTGCTCTGCCAGCAGGGTGCCGTCTGCGGTCTCCAGCCGGATGCGGACCGCCACGGCTGCGGGTGTAAGCTCTGCCGTCCACTGCACCACAGCCTCATGCAGGGTGGGTGTGTAGACGAACAAATCGGTCAGGCGGCTCTCTGCCGTAGCTTCCAGCCAGACCTCCCGGTACAGCCCGCCGTAGGTCAGGTAGTCGATGACAAAGCCAAAGGGTGGAATGGCCGGGTCTTCACGGGTATCCAATTGCACGGTCAGCAGGTTTTCACCCTCCCGGTCTACAAGGCCGGTGATCTCCACCGCAAAGCCGGTATAGCCGCCCCGGTGCTGCCCGGCAACCCTGCCGTTGACCCGCACCACCGCCTGATGAGCGGCTCCGTCAAAGCGGAGGAACAGCCGGGGCGCAGCCTGCACCGGCGGCACCCGGAACCGCTTCCGGTAGCCGCAGACCATCTCGTAATCAGCGGGGGTGGCATAGTGCAGCGGCACCTCCCGGCAGGTATGGGGCAAGCGGACGGCTTGCTGTTTTGGTACAGGCAGCCCCTTGCCAAAGGCTTCGGTCCAGTGGTGGGTAAATTCCCAATCCTCGCAAAAACTGTGTTTCATCGCGGCAGCACTCCTTCCAGTAAGATCGAGATCATTTCCTCCAGTACAGCCACATACTGCACCCCGCTTTCTGCCAGACTGCGGTCTGCCAGAAAGCTCTCAATGGACGCGGTGATCATCTGCCGCAGCACCGGCAGGGACACCGGGCGCATGACCCCCTCTGCCACAGCCTGTTCCAGCAGCGCCATGGTGGGTTCCCACCCGTTTTCCAATTGACTGCGCACCCGCGCCGCCACCACCGGGTATTTCTCGTCCAGCTCCTTCATCTGCCGCAGGTCCAGCGCAGCATATTCCGTCGGCATGGCAATGATGACCGCCCGCAGCTTCTCCTGCAAAGTACCGCTGCCCGCCAGAATTTTCTGCTTGCAGTAGTGGATCTCCGCAAAGGCGTGGTCTACCATGTCCAGCAGAAGGGCCTCCTTGGAGGGGTAAACGGTGTAGATGGTTTTTTTGCTGATATGCAGCGGCTCTGCCACCTGCTGCATGGTGAAATGCAGCCCCTGTTGACGGAATAACTGCATCGCCTGCGTGCGCACAAGGGCATCGAGCTTTTCCTGCATGAGCGTCCTCCTTGTGGAAACTGTGCTTGCTTTTCTGGTTTCCATTCTAGTGCGGAAACCGAGCTAAATCAAGCGGTTTCCGTATTTTCTGCGTTCTGGCGAAGAATCAGAGAAAAATTGCAGCAAAGTGACAATAAAAATATCCTCAAAGAACTTTTCGCCCTTTCTTTGAGGATCAGTATATAAAACGTGAATTCTCAACCTATAAAACCACATGAGGTGATTTTACTATAACGGAAAATATACATTTCACAGAGAGGCGAACGCGCCAACCGCGCCGCACGGCGGTGTTCCCTGCTTTTCGTACATCCTGATGCCTCCTTTGTATCAGAGTATACCATGGCGGCTGGACGGCTTCAACAAAATCTCGTGCAATTCTTATGCCACCCAGCTGCAGGCCAGCACCCAGGCCACCGGAAGCTCCCGCTGCCGCCTGCTGGGCGATTGTGAGCGCCAGCTGCTCAGCGATGCCGTGGCGGTTCCTCTGTTTGCCCAGCAGAAGCGCCTGCTGATTGCACCCGACATCCGGAACCTCATCTTTGCCCCCTTTGGCCCGGTGCTGGATCTGACCTATACCACAAAAAATGATGTAAAAGAGACGCTAAAAAGCCGCCGTCCGATACTTCTGGCAGGAGCATTTTGGACAACGGCTTTTTTGTATAGGAGATTTTTAAGAGAGAAAAACGTTGTTTTTATACACAAAACTCAGTTCTTTGCGGCCTGTGCCGCTTCAAAACCACAGAACTGTTTCCAGTCCCACGCAGTCATATCATGGGGACCCTCGCGCAGGGCATAGCCCACATCACCGGTGCAGCAGGCAGTCTGCGGTGCTGGATACTCAGTCTGGGTGCAGGGTGTTTTGCCCAGCGCAGCGTAGACACGCCCAGCCGAAATAACACTACGAAACTCCGCCTCCGGATCACTCCAATAGTCCCGGCTGCCGGAGGTTACGAACACAGGCCGGGGAGCCATGGCGGCAAGGAGTTCGTCCTGGTCAAAGGGCATCTGCTCCACCGGCATCTGGCCGTAGCTCAGGAAATTGGGGCAGAACCAGCGAGGCATCATCTGGCACATGCTGCTGACCCGCTCACCCAATTTGCCCTCGTTCAGGGCGGCACCGCAGCAGCCGGAATTGTTCACCAGAACGGTCTCAAAGCGCTGATCCTGCACCGCTGCCCACAGGGCGGCTTTTCCGGCACGGGAATGTCCTGCCACTGATATCCGGCTGGGGTCGATCTCCGGGCAGGTCAGTAATGCATCCAGCACACGCTGGGCACCAAAACCCCAGGCCGTCAGACAGCCAAAGCCATCTGCCGGGCGTTCTCCCGCCCCATAAAACAGCGGATACAGTCCCTCCTGCTTCCAGCTATCCCCCTCATCGGGAGCCAAACTGGATGCATAGATAGCGGCAGCAGCATAGCCGTCGGCCAGCAGTTGGCGCACCGGCCAGTAGCCTTTTTCCACATCGCAAGTGATATCCAGTGTGTTTGGTTCCTTCGGAGCCATCATATCGTCGATCATAACGTTGAAATGATCTTCGTTTCCAATGAGCTCCCTCATCATACCCATAAACTTCTCCCGCATGGCCGGGTCAATGCCCTTCATCTGGTCGTGGACCACGGGATCATGACAGCTGATCTGAATCGCGCAGGGCACGGGTTCACTGGTCTTCTCAGGCAGCCAGAGTGCAAAAGGAAAGCTCATGCTCCGGCCCTTGTATTCCACCGTAACACAGCCTAATCTACCGTGCAGCCCATCCTTCTCCAGTTCCTTTTCCCAGACAAAGCTGCTCGTCCAGCCCGCGGGGACCACGCCGTATTCCTCCTGTCCAAACAGCTTGACCAATGCTTCGCGCCGGGCAGGCCATGTCTCTGGGGTGAGTCGCGCGATATCTATATTTTTCATTGCATGGACCTCTTTTCTCAATTTTATGTCTCTTGCTGTTCCTCCGGGATATAACTGCGAAACACAGGAACCAACATCAGTGCGTTGACATAAGCAATGCCACCCGGGCCAAACAGCAGAAAAATACCTTCCAGTGATTCCACCCATTCTAGGTGGGCGTAAATCAGCCAAAATGGGATGAAATGCATGGCGGTCACAGCCACCACTGTCAGTGGGTGCTGGAGCAATAGCAGCAGGACATTGCGTATCAGTTGACGCAGAGTGCAGCGAAACTTTGCCAGCACCGGGAAGATCAGGCCTGCAATGGCTGCGTACAGCACCAGCACCATGATACACAATCCATGGAACACTGGACTGTTCCCCAGTCTACCTGCCAACAGGTTGAAATCCACCACCAACGCATAACCGATCACAAGTAGCAACAGGGTCACAGGAAGCGACGATCTGATATTTTCCTTGAACGCATGGAAAAACATCGAAATAGTGCTGTTCCCTCTCTGACGCACTAGCTTCATTGCTGTGTAATACAGTGCCGAGGTCGAAGCGCCAATGGTGATGACCGGAAGACTGCACAGTAGCCACAAAAGGCTCAGTGCCACCAGATCAGAAACGCGCAGCAGCAACTGGAACAGCTTGCTGTCATAATCAAATAAACCACCCATGGGGGTCGCCTCCCTCTCTGCACCATGTCCTGCCCAGGTCTTGGGTCAGGTCTCCGTTTTCGGCATCCGCCACGAGAAATGGGGGCAGAACTCTCTCCAGTCCACTCCGGGGATCCCGTCCATCTGAGTCCGGGCATCCGGGGTCCGGCGCTGGATGTTCTTGTGGGGTGCCTTTCCATAGAACATTGTATCACAAAATGCGATCACATGTATCCAGTCCAACTTCTGATATTCGTGGGGGCCGTCACGCATGGCAAGGGCGTTTTTCCCGGCAGCACCCAGGAACTGGTACACCTCGTCGGCAGCACGCCAGGTGAGCTGGCTGCCGTAAGGGTTGGCCCAGGTATCGCTGAGCCCCTCGGTGGTGATGACCGGCCGGGGAGCGATACAGGCCCGCAGGAAATGCAGGTCAAAGGGCAGACGGTCTTCGTCCTGGGTCTTGCCAAGAACCTGGGACTGCAGCATCCCGGCTGCCTGCTGGAAATCCTCAAACAGCGGGGCGTTGCTCCGGGTGTAGGTGGCCACCCGCTTGCCGAACTCGCCAAAGTTGTCGCTCCACCAGAAGGGGAACACATCCTCGATGCTTCCGGCGGTCTCGCAGATGCCGATCCCTTCGCCCATGCGGCCGCCTAGGTAGCGCAGGCAGCCAGCACCGCCGCAGCCGCTTCCGCTGGCAGCGCACAGGGCAAATCGCTCATCGTAGATGGCGGCGCACAGGGCTACTTTGCCGCCCCGGCTGTGGCCGGTGGCCACGATGCGGTCCATATCGGCGTATTCCGTGGTGGCCAGGTAATCCACCACACGGCTCTGAGCCCAAGCCCACATGGCAATGGCACCCCAAGTATAACCGGGATAGGTCGTAGCCAGCGGACCATGGATGGCATCGGCACTGTCCGCTGCCAGTTGCTCCTTTTCAAACTCGATAATGGCATAGCCGTGGTTCAGCACAGCGTCCTCTTCATCAGGGCTTCCATGGCGATCCTTGAACTGGTTCCAGGTGATGACCGGGACCTTGCCCTCCTTGGCGGGGCGGATCAGCTCACAGTCAAACTGGATGGCGTCCTCCGGCCCGCAGGTAATGTGTACAGTCTCGGCAATGGCACGGCCATTGTAGACCTTACGGCTGAAGGTCACCTTACCGCGGGTATTGCCCGGCGGCGGTGGCATAGTGCCATAGAGGTAATGGATCAGCATCGCCTTAAGGTATTCCCGCTGCTCCGGCCATTCCTCCCTAGTCTGAACACGGGTACCATCAGGTTTAAGGAAAGGATCCGGTAGCTCATGGATGGCTTTCAGCTCACTTTTGGAAGAAAAATCATATTTATTCATTATTCTTTCACGCCTCCAATCATAACTCCGGTAACAAAATAACGCTGGATGAAGGGATAGATGCAGAGGATGGGAGCTGTAGAGATGACGATGGTGGCATACTTGATGGTCTCGGCCAAAGCCACGGTGTTGGTACTGCCGCCAGAAGTGCTGATAATGTTGTCTGCACTGCTGGTCAGCAGGATCTCGCGCAGGAAGATCTGCAAAGGATACAGGTCAGCCGTGCGCAGGAAGATGGTTGCGCTCATCCAATCATTCCAGCGAGACACAGCGTAGAACAGCAGTACAACGGCAATCGTTGCCTGACTCAGCGGGATAACAATGCGGAATAAGCAGGTAAACTCACTGGCACCATCCAGCCGTGCCGCTTCGATCAAACTTTCCGGTACATTGGCAAAGGCTGTACGCATAACAATGAGGTTATAGGTGCTCAGGGCAGTGGGCAGCAGAATTGCCCAGACCGTATCAATCATGTGGAGCTGCTGTACCCACAGGTAAATGGCAATGATACCACCGCTGAAATACATAGTAAACATGATCATCAATGTTACCAAGCGCTTGCCCATCCAGCCCTTACGGCTCAAGGCGTAGGCCCCCAGGAAGGTCAGGAACATGCTGATGGCAGTACCGGCCACTACATAGAATAGAGTGTTGCGGTAGCCCACCAAAATGCGATCTGTAATGCAGTACTGGTAAGCCTCCAAGCTGAATTTCAAGGGTTTAAGCAGCAGGACAAAATCATGCCGCAGAAATTCATTGGCATCACTGAAGGAAGCACAGACAACATACCAAAACGGATACAGACAGGCCAAACCGATCAGAATCAACAGTGCCGTGTTTAGAATGTCCAGCACCCAGTCAAGTCCAGTTTTCTTTTCAACCATAGTGCGTTTTCCTCCTTACCACAGGCTCGTCTCGCTGACCTTGGCGCTGATTTTGTTCACCACCACTACCAGCAGGAAATTGACCAACGAGTTCACAAGGCTGACCGCCATACTGTAACTGTAATTGGATTCAATCAGGCCCTTTCGGTAGACAAAGGAACCGATGATATCCGCCGTTTCATAAATATTCTCATTGTACAGCAGAATGATCTTGTCGTAGCCCACACTCATGAACTGACCGATGCGCATGATGAACATGATAATAATGGTGGGCATCAGACAGGGGATGGTAATACTGAGGATGCGGCGGAAGCGACCCGCTCCGTCTACAGCAGCGGCATCGTAGAGTTCCTGATTGATGCCAGCCAGGGCGGCCAGATAGATGATGCTGTTCCAACCTATGGTCTGCCACAGTTCACTGACCACATAGATTGCACGGAACTTGGAGGGATCCATTAGCAGATTGGAGGCCATGCCCCCTGCTGCGAGCAGATTGCTGATCAGTCCAGTAGAGGAGACAAATTCCTTGATGATACCGCAGACCACAACCAGGGAAATGAAGTGCGGCAAATAACTCACAGTCTGAATCGCACTTTTCAATTTTTTGAGCCGCAGTTCATTCAGCATCAGTGCAAACAAAATAGGGGCTGGGAAGCAGATAACGATAGTATAAAAGCTGATGTACAGGGTATTGCGCAAAACACGCCAAAAATATGGGCCGGTGAAGAACTGCTTGAAATTCGCCAAACCGACCCATGCGCTGCCCCAGATGCCTCGACCGGGGCGATAGTTGCGGAATGCGATCTGCAAGCCCTGTAGCGGCGCATAGTTAAAAACAATATAGAATGCAAGCACCGGAATCAGCATCAGGTAAATGCCGCGATATTGATATAAGTTCTTTTTGATCTTATCCCAGGTCAGCCGGGTATCGATTCCGTATTTCTCTGCCACAGCTTTTGCCTGATGGGACTGTTTGGACATAAGCGTTTTCCTCCGACTTCAAAAAATGCCGCAGGGCACCCCCGCCCTGCGGCACGGATCTCAAAGATCCAGATTTACTTTACGCGGGCATTGTAGCGGTCCAAAGCTTCCTGCTGGATATCCAGGCAGTTCTGCATCCCCATGCTGTAGACATTTTTGACATAATCATCAAAGTTATCCAGGCTCTCGGTACCAGTAATGAACTTTGCGGTCATCTCGCCCACATACGTGCCAATTTCGTTGAAAGCGCCGCTGTAAGTAGCCTGCTCAGAATCCAACAATGTGGTGGCAGGCAAACCATTGTAGTGCTTGCCGTTCTCGTAGCTCCAGGTATTCAAAGACGCAATATTCTGGTCGATTTCTCCTTCAGCAAGAGAATAATCGGTCTTGGAGACCAGACGCTGCCAGTGGTCTTCGGGGAAGGGACCGTTCAGCTGGCGATACATAGAGTGAGCAGTAGAAGGAGCCTTGCCTTCCTTGTTGTGTATGATAGCATCGGTGAACTGAGGCCAGCCATCGACCATCTCATAGCTCTCGCCTTCAATGCCCCAGTTCAAAAGCATGTTACCTTCTTCGCCCCAGCCATAGTCAAGCAGCTCCATCGCAGTCTTTACATCCTTGCAACTGCCGGTAATGGCACCCACAGAACCGGTGAACGGCTGGTTTGCCTGATGATACCAATTCTCAGTACCAGCCGTCTTGACCATTTCATGGACACCCACGGCAGAAAACGTATTATTGGGATCATCCTTAAGGATCTGGCTCTTCAGGTTGCCCAGACCAGTGGGCATCATCTCGATCCAAGCACCCACATCGCCCTGCAGGATTTTTGCCTGAACACTGGTACGATCCAGAACCATGTAGTCATTATCTAGTAAACCCTCGCTGTACAACTTGTTCAAGAAGGCCAGATAGTCCTTGTAGCCGTCCTTAACAGGGCCAAATTCGACCTTATTTTCCTCATTGATGCCGTAGCCGTAGGCTGCAGAGAAACCAGAAACAGGAACACAAACACCAAAACCTGCACTGATAGCAACGGACATCTGTTCAAACATCTGCACAAAACACATAGGATACTTCAGGCCAAGTTTTTCCTTAAATGCCTTCAGCACATTATACCAGTCATCGTAGGTCACCGGAACATCCATTCCCACCTGCTCGAGGTAATCAGTACGAATGACCAGACCGATGAAGCTTTCAGCAAAAGGTTCACGATCAAACACCCCCTGCCACTCCTTGCTACCCTCTGCAGTGGAGGTGTAGATAGCGGGGAACCCGTAGATATTGCCGCTGTCGGTGGTAATATCGGCCAACATATCCGGGTGCAACTCAAAGTAATGGGTCATATTGGGAGCATATTCTTCCATATAATCCTGCAGAGGAATGATTTTGCCATCTTCGATGGCTGCGTCAGCACCACCGGAGTAATTGGTAGCCCAGCTGTAATACATGATGTCTGGCATTTCGTTTCCTGCAACCACCAAGTTAAATTGCTCAGCAGCCTGACCACTGGCCGGATGCTGGAATTCTACGTTGATACCAGTGTTGGCCTCAATTGCCTTCCAGCAGTACAGGTCGCCCATGCTTTTGACATCGGCACCGGATGTATTTGCCAAGTCAATCCAGTAACTGACAGTACGGGGGCCGCTCTCGGCAGAGCTAGTTGATGTTGCAGTGGAAGCTGTGCTACTGCCAGAACTGCCGCAAGCAGTCAGCAGGGCGCCACCGGAGGTAGCGGCGCTTGCCTTCAGAAAATCGCGGCGAGAGATTTTTTTCATGTTGTTCTTCTCCTTTTCTTCGTGTTTCTGAGGATTCGATTCGGCGCTCTCTCAAGCGCCCTTGATGGTTCTATCATACTGTGTTTTTGGAGCAAAATCCATCCTCAAAATTTTATATTCCGGCCGTTTCTATCCCTATTTTTCGTCAAGAATACAACAGCCTGTGTGCTTTTGCTATGCATGTTGCATTGTTTTATTGCAACATGCACAAAGTCCCGCCTTTTGTTAGAAAGGCAGGACTTTGCTGTTTTTTCTGTAGAGATCAGTGTTTATTATAGTTGCCCGGGGTATCACCAGCATACTTTTTGAACAGGCGTATAAACGTGTTGGCACTTTCGTAACCCGCACGATCTGCCGCTTCGGCTACTGTAATTTGTTCCTCATCCATCAGCTTCTTAGCGTAATCAATACGCAGACTGTTCAGGTAGTTCAGCAGGTTGACTCCAGTTTGCTGCTTGAAGTACTTTGAGAGATAGGCCACACTCAGCCCCAGCAAATCGGCGGCACGGGAAACATTGAAATCGTGTTCGCAAAAGTGATCCTGCACACACTGTAAAATACGAGACAGCAGCTCGGGCTGATCAGTCTCTGCCGAGCTGGTATACTTTACCGCCACGGCACCGATCAGAGTATCCATCTGCTCCTCGGCTTCTGCATGGGTCATAGCTTTTTGCAGTGCACGGGAGGTGGCAACGATGGCCTGTTGCACCTCTGTTCCCTGTTCTCCAGACGGAACCGCGTTGAACATAGTCACCAACACATCGGTCAGGAGCATCCTCAGCAAAAACATATCCGGCGAACTGCTAAAATTGGTCTGCAACGTGTGGTGCAGAGCTCGGATAGCCTCCTCCGCATTGCCAGAAAAGGTCAGACGGGCAATCTCCGACCCCTGTGCCACTGTGATGCGCTGTGCAGGGCTCGGCGTGGGGGTTCCACTCCATTCCGGCTGCTCCTGTGCAATCTCACTTCGTTCACATAGCGAAAGGAATGCCGGGTGGATTTGTTTCCATCCACAGCGGACACTGCCCGCGAAGTAGTCCACGCCATTTTCCTTGAGATAAGCCTCCATCATGCCAAGGCTCTGGCGCAGGCTGGTTTCTTCCCTAGCAAACATACAAAGGGTCGGAACGCCGTGCGGTTGTACCGGCAGCAATGTCACCTTTTCGGTCAGCGGCTCAGAGAAATCCAAACCTTCATCCTTGAGCAACAGCAAAACGAACCACTCGCCCCAGCTGTCGATCCTGATCCAGGAAACAATGTCTCCAGAAAGTGCCGATACATCGATGTCGTGCTCCAACAGGTTCTGCATCAGCTCTTTTTGCAGGGAAACGCGCTGATTTTCTTGGAAAATCCGCATCCTTTCCAAATCTCTTCGGTATGCCTGGAATGCGCCATCGATTTGTTGGTATTCGTTTTGGTCTTCTACACAGTCCGACTTTGTCGGCAGGCTGCGGGTCAGTTCCCGCAAGGGTTGATAATTCAACTGCACCATAGAAGCCGCTGCAACGATGCCCACTGCCAAGAACACCATCAGAAACACCATCGACTGCTGCCAGACCCAACTACTCTTCCGGGTAATGGCAGAGACCGGCACCAACGTGATGAGGGTCCAGTTTTCTTCTTCCAGCTGCTTTTGCAGCAGGTAATAGCTTTTATTTCCCAGCTCCACATGGCTTTCCAGCCTTTTTTCTGCTGCCATCTGCATCAGCTGCCCTGCAAGCGCTGGATTTCCACTTTCGCACAGAAGCTGACCGCTGCTGTCCATCAGCAAAGTCGTTGTCCCCTCCATTGTCGCCTGTCCAGCAACGATTTCACCCAACGCCTGCGGGTCCAACACCTGAATGATGAGTGCTGTTGGGGAACGGCCTTGCGTTGGAATGCTGGTTACTGCCATGACCTGCGTCCTCCCGTTAGTGGAATCACTAATTACACGGAACAGAGACGAAGTCGTGCGCAGAGAATCAAATCGTTTTTCCACCTCTCCGCCTGGACCAAACAGAATTGCTGCCAGTGTTTCCTTCTCGTAGACAGTCTTGGAGGTCAGCGCTTTTTTCAAATTTCTGAAATAAATATAGGTCTCACTCACCGCACTATGGGTACTTCCCGGAGCTGCCAACAGACTCTGAATGGTGTAGAATGTGTAATTATCAGACGGCATCGGCGTGGAGAGCAACGAAAAACTACGGATCACATTGTTGCACGCCAGATTGATGGCATCTGTTTTGATCTGAGACATACTGTTATTCAGCGCAGTTTCAATTTTCTCCTGCTGCTGAATCGTAATTTCTGTGTATTCGTCCAGCAATTTTTTTCTGGCGGAAAGAGTCAGCGTAACACACATGGTTGCCATCAGGATCAGAAGAATTGAGAATTCAATGACCCATGTGTAGAGAACGCTTCGCTTTTTCATGCGGTTTCATCCTCTTTTCATTTCTTCGTATTCATTCATGTTATAGACATCTTCGCTGGTTTCAGGGCCATGCGTTCTGTGACGTATCGCATTCCTTTCTCCACACACAGACGTTGGCGCAGCTGCATCCGATCGATCTGTGCTCCGGCAAGTCCCCGGGTTGCAGCACGGGCCGCGGCTTCCGTCTCCGCATCAGACACGGTCAGTCCCTCTTGACGGGCAACAGCCAAAAACACCGCCCGAAGTTTCATATCCTCTGCTGCATGTACTCGGATGCTTGCATCCAGTTTCTCCCGCGTTTTGTGCAGGCGGCGCAGATGGCTTTCCAGTGAAATACCGCTCTTTTCCAGTCGATTTTCCAGCTGCCTCCACTGATATTCAGCTTCCAGCTCTACAGCAAGCTGCGGCAGCTCCACAATAGTCTCATCACTCAAGGCATGGAGCATCCGCTGAGAAATGATCCGCCTGGCCTCCCCTGCCTCTTGCTCCAGAAAGCTATCTCGAATTATTGCACGAAGAGCTGACATATTTTCTTGTCCAAAGCTTTGAGCAAAGGTATCATTCAGCTCGGGCATTCTCTGGTGCACAATTTTTTTCACCCAGCCGGTGTATACCGCATTCTTTCCGGCCGCACGTTTATCCTCGTAGGTATAGGGCAACTGCACTCTGCATTGGAATCCGTCTCCTGCTTTTTTGCCTACAACGGCCTGCCAGACTCCTTCCGGCAACTCCTCACCTACAGCAAGATGGTATCTACCATCCCGGCCCATGCTTCCGGAAAATCGTGTTCCATCCTCCAGTTCCGCATCAAAATCAAGCGTTACAAGATCTCCTGCGCGTGCCGGTTTGTCATCCTCCGATGTCTCCATCCTCGTCTGGGCCAAGGCTTGTAGCTGCTGTTCTATTTGCGCATCTGTTGGCTGTTTCAGACGATACTCGGCTGTGCGACCTTCCAGCTGTGGCAGTTCCATAGCGGGCAGCACACAGGTTCGAACCAAAACTCTGTTTTCTTCTCTTTTGAGAGTTGCACGCCCTAACAGCCAAATTTTTTCTATTCCTGCCTGACAGTCCACAAACTCCAGCACCTGCACTGTACTGGGTTCTTCCCTTGCGTCCAGCAAAACCACTGCATCCAATCGGCCTGCTGAATCCTGCACCCATTTTTCGATCCTCATCCCATTCTCCTTCTGCCTGCCAAGAACAGGTCTTCTTACTCTTTACTTCTTTAATATACAAAATTTTTGTTTTCCTCTCAATCCTCAATTTTTGCCTTCCAGGAAATGCAATCTTCATTTTTTGCCTCAAAATTAGTTTCTGTTCTAAAATAGTGCAAAAATCGCGGTTTCTCAAAATAGAAACGAGACCGTTGTAAAATAGCACTATAAAAAAAATGCTATCTTTTCCCTGATTTGTATGCTGGTGGCTGCACTCGTGCTGCTTGCGCTCTTCTGGCTGATTGAAACACCTGCTGTGTTTAGCTGCTGCAAGAGCGATGGTGACAAATCCCGCCATCGTACTGGCAGATGAGCCGACCGGCGCACTGGATTCCAATTCTTCCCGAATGCTATTGACAATGTTGACCGAATTGAATGAACGGCTTTCAGCAACGATTCTCATGGTAACGCATGACGCTTTTTCTGCTAGCTATTGCAATCGCATTTTGTTTATCAAAGATGGGTAGGTGTTCAACGAACTGCATCGTGGGACGGATACACGCAAAGAATTTTTTACAAAAATTCTGGAAGTAGTTTCCGTCTTGGGAGGTGAACAGAGTGAACACATGTAAGCTGATTTTCCGAAATAGTTGAAAAAGTAATCGTGGGCGGTTATGATAGTAATGGGAACAAAGACCCCTACATGATTGTCTTTGTCTACAAGACCGGATTCAAGAACAGCGTGGACGGCAAGAATTTCAAGCCGCTTCGCAAGAATAGCAAGGAGAACCACTCCCCTGCTGTTTTGTGTTCCCATGCTTCTAACGAGGCTGAATCCATGTGTTCCGATTCTAGCGACGACACATGTGGAGGTTGTGAGTTGTTATACCAAAACGATGTAACAAACGCAACCCTCAAGCCATTGCGAGTGTATCACGGCATTAACCCGCATGAAACCTTGATTTCTAGCACTTTCAAGGTTTGAGGAGCAGTAATTTTCCACCTTTGAACCGGCTCCAGAGCTGCCAGAATAATCTTCACCATCTCATAGAACTGCAAACAAGAAAACCGCCCTGCCGTATAGCTACGACAGAGCGGTTTTCTATTGTATGGACTCGAAGGGAGTCGAACCCTCGACCTTTCGGATGCGAACCGAACGCTCATCCCAACTGAGCTACGAGCCCTCAACTGTCCTCTGACCACTAGAGCCAGAGGACATCGTTCATTTTGACTTTATTATTTTACTGCTTCTGGAATCATTTGTCAAGAGTTTCTACCTTCCGGCGAAGCAGACTCATGGGGGGCAGCTCCGGGGTGGGGATGGTGTACTTTTCCATGGCGTGGGGGGTGGATTCCACGCTCTCCCCTGCCTCGTTTTTGATCCACTCCGGGTGCAGCGGGATGCTGCGGCCATCCGGGCAGAGCACCTCCAGCGTATCCCCAAGGCTCCATTTGCCGCGCTGCTGGCAGGAGGCAACACCATTCTCCCAGCTTTCCACAGTGCCCACAAACTCCCACTCACGGATATAAGTAGCGCTGTCGGTTGCCTGACGGGCCTGCTCACGGCCAAAGTAGAAGCCCGGGGAGTAGTGCCGGTGGCTGGTACGGGTCAGCTCGGCCAGAATGTCATCGCTCAGCTCAAAGTTATCGTTGAGCGGGTCGGTCAGATACTGATCCAGAGCCTTGCGGTAGGCGGCGGTGACGCTGGCGACATAGTAGAACGTCTTGGCGCGGCCCTCGATCTTCAGGCTGTCCACACCTGCCTTGCAGATGAGGTCGATGAAGGGAGCGGTGCACAGATCGTTTGCATTGAGGATATAGCTGCCGTTCTCATTTTCGCCGATCTCATACAGCTGGCCCGGGCGGGTCTCCTCGCTCAGGTAATACTTCCAGCGGCAGGGCTGGGCGCACTGGCCCCGGTTGGCATCCCGGCCTGCCATGTAATTGGAGAGCAGGCACCGGCCCGAAATGCTCATGCACATGGCTCCGTGGACAAACGCCTCGATCTCCAGCTCCGGCGGGGTCTTATCGCGCAGGGTGGCGATATCCTGCAGGCTCATCTCACGGGCCAGCACCACACGCTTTGCACCCATGTTGTAAGCGGCACGCGCAGCGGCCCAGTTGGTGATGCCGGTCTGGGTGGACATGTGGACATCGATCTCCGGGGCGAACTGCTTACAGGCTTCCAGCACACCCAGATCGGCCACGATAAAGGCATCCACACCGGCGGCAGCAGCAGCCTTGATGGCTTCGGGCAGGCGGTCAGCTTCCTCATTGGTGGGCAGCGTGTTCATGGTCAGATAGACCTTGCGGCCGCGGGCATGGGCATAGATCACGCCCTCGGCCAGCTGCTCCGGCGTAAAATTGGCAGGAGCCGACCGCATACCGAACTCCGGCAGGCTGCAATAAACAGCGTCTGCTCCATAGTTGATGGCATAACGCAGGCGTTCCAAGTCGCCTGCCGGGGCCAGCAGTTCCGGGATCTGTAACATAAAATCGTCCTCTCTTTTTAGCACCCTCTCTGTCATCGCTGACGCGATGCCGCCTCATCGGATCGGTTTCTGCAAACCTGACTCCGGAGCCGCAATTGGCACTCCCCTTGGGAGAGCTTTCAGCATAGCGGACTGAGAGGGACTTACTTCTTCAAACTCTGATTGACTTCAGCCGCTTTCCGGCAGTTGGCCTGATGTTCAGCATAGGTCTTGGCGTAATAGTAGTGACCGGAAAGGTCCGTAACAAAGAAATAGCAGTCCCTGACTTCCTCATCACACTGAGGTGCCAGAGCAGCCTGGATCGCGGCAAGGCCCGGGTTCGAGATGGGCCCGGCGGGCAGGCCGGTGCAGGTGTAGGTATCGTAGGCATTCCGGATGTTCTCGGGGATCTCCTCCCAGCCGCCATAATACGGAGCCACCCAGTTCCAGAGGTAGTTGTTGTCCTCATCGCTCTGGACATAGCTGGAGGTGTTGCTCTGGAGCTTGGGGTAAGGCGAACCATCGGCCAGACGGTTGCGGAACACCTGCGCCACATTGGAATCCTGATCGTTGCCCGCTTCCTCCTGTACAAAGGAAGCCAGTGTGATGACCTCGGGCAGGGTCAGCTCCTGCTTTTCCAGTTCCCTGTACATCTCAGCTGTGAACTGTTTATCGAAGTGTGCATAGAACGTTGCAACATAATGATGCACGGTATCGTCCGTCAAAAACTCATAGGTGTCCGGAAAGAGGTAGCCCTCACACTTCATAAAGCGATTGGGGGCATCGTCCGGGACATACTGCCAGAAGGTGTACTCACTGAAATCTCCGGTATTGGCTTCTTCCAGAAACTCCTCGGCAGTACACAGACCGGCTTCCTCCATTTTCCGGGCAATTGCAATGGCGGTGGTACCCTCCGGGAAAGTCAGACGCACCGAATCCGCCTTGGCATACGTTGACAGCTCTGCGATCAGGCCATCGTAGGAATATCCGCCGGTTTGCAGCGTAAAATCACCATACTGCAGTTTTCCGGCGGCACCCTTGTGCCCCACATACCAGCGGAACAGATAGGCCGAACGGATCACTCCAGCCTCCTTCAGCTCCTTTGCGATGGCAGCAACGCCGCTGCCCTGGGGGATGCTGACGGTCACCTCTGCACCGGGCTTTCCTCCATTGCCGTTGATCTCGTTATACGCAAACACACCTGCTGCACCGACTGTCAGTACCAGCAGCAACAGCACGACCAACAGGATCTTCAGCGCACTGCCTTTTTTCTTTTTCTGGTGTTTCTCTGCCATATCCACGTTCCTTTCAGTCCATCATCAGGCGCATGTAGCTCTCCGAAACATCAAAAGGTTCTCCTTCAAAGCGGATGAGGCCATACTCCTGCCGGGTTCCCTCGCCCAGGAACAGATTCTGGGCAGCCCCCACCGTGATGACAGCCTTTTCCACAATGACCTCTTTCTCCCGGGCGGCTTCCATCAGCACTTCGGCAGCACGGTCATTTTCCGCCATCATCTCCACAAAGTAAAGGGTATCCTCCCTGCGGAAATAGATGCCGTAGCCCTGCTCACTGGATACGATGGTCGCGCCACGGGAATACAGGTCCCGCAGAACTTCCCCCATCTGCTCCGGCGGCAGCTGAACGGTGTCGGGCCAGTATTTTGCCCGCAGCTCGCAGAGTTTTTTCGCCGTCACGGAATCGAATTCCGCCTGGCTCCACAGGTTGCGCTCCACCTCCCGGGGCAGACAGCGCAGGGCAAAGGCTTTCTGGAAGCCTTTATCCTGCAGCAGCGTTGATTGTTCCGGGCTGGTGGGCACTGCCACCACAAAGCCTGCGCCCCGCAGTTTCTGCTGGGCGCACAGGGTATCCACCAGGCCCGCAAGGAGCAGGCTGCCCTGCCCGCACAGACCGAACAGATAGCTGCCCGGGCGGCCCTGCAGGGTCACCGGCACAGCCAGTGCCACAGCCTCAATGTGGTCGTTTTCCTCCGCGACGTAGACATTCTGCACCCCGGCAAAGCGCTCCACAGCGCCACGGACAAACTCCTCCGTGTCGCCGCGCTGGGCCTGCCACAGGGCCAGCACCTCCGCCCAATCGGACGGCTGCATCAAACGGTACATGATATAGGATGCCTCCTTTTGTTTCAAATAACAGCAAGAGCAAGGGTTCTGACCTCTTCCTGAATATCCTCAATGCTCCGCATCTTCTCCCCTGCCGTGCAGTGGACGGTATCCCAGCCGAGGTGAGCGGCGCAGTATTCTGCCGCCCGGCGGCTGCGGGCCAGATATTCGGTGTCCTTTTCATGGACATCCTTCTTGGTCTCGTCGCCATGGTAGCGGGCAGTCATCAGCCGCTGGCTCACCGCCGGGTCAACCTGCAGATAGATCACCTTGTCGGGTGCAGGCAGGCCCAGCAGGTGGTATTCATAATCAAAAAGCCACTGCAGGAATGTGTCCCACTGCTCCGGCGGAAGCTTCGAGCACTGATGCACAGCATTGGAGGTGGTGTAGCGGTCAGCGATCAGGATGCCGCCTTCCTCGTAGAACCTGCCCCAATCCGACTTATACCCCGCATAGCGGTCCACCGCATAAAAGCTGGATGCCGCGTAGGCGTTGACATCGTCAGGCTTGTCGCCGAACTGCCCGGCCAGATACATCTTGACCAGCGCACTGGAATCACTGGCGTAATCCGGGAAGGTGATTTCTCTTACCAGATGATCTGTCACCGTCAGGTGCTCTGCAAGCAGTTTGGCCTGCGTGCCCTTGCCGCTGCCGTCCAGCCCTTCCAGAACGATCAGCTTGCCTTTGCTCATACACCAGCCTCCTGCTTGATGGCCTCATACTTTGCGCGGACTTCGGCAGTTCTGCCGCAGCACATCTTGCCCTCGGGGCAGGGGCCGCTGACACAGGCCGGGCCGGCCTTGGAAAAGATATGGGGTGCCACCGGGTAGACCAGCCGGAACATTTCCTCAGCCAGCTGACGGATCTCCCACTGAGCGCGGGAGCAGCAGCGCAGATGGAAGAAATTCTGCAGACTGCGGGCGTTCATGGTCACGACCATCTTCGTCTCGCAGGCGTTGGGCAGCACGAAGCGGGCATCCTCGTTGGCCTGTTTGGAGGCCTTGGCGCGGGCCTGCTTTTCCGGCATCCCCTCCGCCATCAGGCGGGCAGTGTGGCCGTCCTCCAGCTTTTTTGCAAGGTCCAGGTAGCGCTTCGCATCCTCATCCATGCTCTCAAGAAAGGCTGCCTTTGCCTCAGGGATGGCCTCGATCTCCGGCGGGATGACATAGTGGAAGTCGTCCAGCCGGACATACCGCTGGCTTTGGACACTGAAGGATGCGATGCGGTGCCGGGTGATCTGGGCCAGCAGGGTGCGGCTCACACCCTCAATGCCAAAGGTGAAGCTGGCATGTTCAATGGGGCTGGCATGGCCCAGGTCGCTGAGCATGGTCAGGAACTTGGCCGTTTTCTCCTCGGTCAGGCCGTCCAGCAGGTCGGTGATATGAGCATCGGAGTAGCAGAGCTTGGCCGCTGCCGCCACCACCTTTTCCGGTTCCGGGGTATGTGCGATCAATCGAACGGTCATCATAGTTTTCTCATTCCTCCGTAATTTTCGTCAGCGGCGCAAAATTTGCCATGGTTTTCTTCACGCCGACCTTTTCAAAGTTGATCTCCACGATCTGGTCTCCTGCAGCGGCCTTGACCGCCAGCACCCTGCCCCGGCCAAAGACCTTGTGCTCCACAATGTCGCCAACCTCGTAATGCTTTGGGCCGGTGGATGCCGGGCGGGAAGCTGCCGGGCTCCCCGGAAAGCTCACGGGTTTGGACGCTGCCTTGGGGGCCGCGGGGCGGCCATAGCCCACACCAAAACCGGAGGAGCCGGACGTGCGCGGGGCGCTGCTTCCGCTGCCAAACCCGGAAGCACTGCTGCCGCGGCCTGCATAGCCGGAGCCGAAACCGCCGCGCTCAGAGGCATTGTATTCCCGGTTGAGGTAGCTGCCGCCGGTGCGGCCGCCGAAGCTGCTGGAATTGCGGCCCCAGCCGGACGCGCCGGAGTAGCCCGAGGCCCCGCCGGGAACGGTATCACTGTAACCGGAGCCCCATCCCATGGAAGAACGGCGTTCCAACGCCGGGCTGCGGGTCTCTTCTATATACTCCGGCTCGATCTCGCGCAGGAAGCGGCTGGGTTCGTTGCGCTGGGTGCGGCCGTAGAGCATCCGGGAGACGCTGTTGGAGATATACAGCTCCTTCTTGGCGCGGGTGATGCCGACATAGGCCAGACGGCGCTCTTCCTCCAGATCTGCCTCGGAGTATTTGCTCATCTCGCTGGGGAACACCCCCTCCTCCATGCCAATGAGGAACACATAGGGGAATTCCAGACCCTTTGCAGAGTGGATGGTCATCAGGACCACCTGGTCAGCGCTCTCGTTGTAGCTGTCAATGTCGCTGATGAGGGCGATATCCTCCAGGTAGCCTTCCAGTGAAGCATCCTCGCCGTGCTGGTCGCAGTAGTTTTTGACGTTGTTGACCAGCTGGCCCAGGTTCTGCAGGCGGTCTGCCGCATCCTCGTGGCCCTTGGCCGCATCGGCTTCCAGCATGGCCTTGTAGCCGGTCACCTCAATGACATCCTGGGCAAATTCGTCCAGTGTCCTGGTTTCCAGCGATTCCTGCAGTTTTTCGTAGATCTGCCAGAATTTCAGCAACGGCATAACGGCACGACTGAGTTTGGCGTATGCATCCGCGTGGGAGATGACTTCCAGCATACTGATTCCCTGCTGGGCGGCAAGGTCAGCGATCACGTCAACAGTGGTATTGCCGATCTTCCGGGCAGGCTCGTTGATGATGCGGCGCAGGCGCACATCATCCCGGGCGTTCGCCACGATGGACATATAGGAGTGGATGTCCTTGACCTCTTTGCGGTCATTGAAGCGCTGGCCGCCCACGATCTTATGGGGAATGCCCGCGCGGGTAAAGTAGCTTTCGATGGGGGCCGACTGGGCATTCATACGGTAGAGCACCGCATGGTCCGCCAGATGCCCGCCCTCTTTCAGGTGCTCACCGATGACATCCGCAATGTGCATGGCTTCGTCCTGCTCATTCTCGGCAGTATAGACCTGCACCTTGTCGCCCTCGTCGTTCCGGGTCCACAGGGTCTTGCCCTTGCGCTCGGTGTTGTGCTGGATGACGCAGTTGGCAGCATTCAGGATGTTGGAGGTGGAACGGTAATTCTGCTCCAGACGGATGGTCTTGGTGCCGGGGAAGATGCGCTCAAAGTTCAGAATGTTCTCAATGGTGGCACCGCGGAAACGGTAGATGCTCTGGTCATCGTCACCGACAACGCAGATATTCTTTTCCGGGCCGGTGAGCAGGCTGACCAGCCGGAACTGGGCCACGCTGGTATCCTGATACTCGTCCACTAGCAGGTAGCGGTACTTGTTCTGGTAGAACTCCCGCACATCCTCGTGCTCCGCCAGCAGCTGCACGGTCTGGTAGATCAGGTCGTCGAAGTCGAAGGCTCCTGCCTCCCTGAGCTTTTTCTCGTAGGCGGCGTAGACTTTGGCGGCAATGGCTCCCTTGGTGTCCCGGGCCGGGGTGCGCAGCGCCTCCTCCGGGCTGACCAGCTGATCCTTCCAGCGGCTCATCTGGTTGATGGCGCTCTTGATCGGGAAGAACTTATCGTCGATGCTCAGTTCCTTATAAACCGCCTTCATCACGCGCTGGGAGTCATCGGTATCATAGATGGTAAAGCTGCGGGGGTAGCCGATGGATTCTGCCCAGCGGCGCAGAATGCGCACACAGGCCGAGTGGAAGGTGGAGGCAAACACCTCGTCCCCCTCTTCGCCGCCCAGCATATTGCGCAGGCGCTCTTTCAGCTCCCCTGCCGCCTTGTTGGTAAAGGTGATGGCCATCACGTTCCAACTGCGGACAGCGTTCTGCCGCAGCATCCCGTCCAGCCAGGCGGGCGCATCGGTGCCGGTCATAATTGCCGTTTTCAGAGCCTTGACATCCTCCTCTGTCACCTCACGGGGGGTCCAGCTGGAACCGTGGGCCGAGCCAAACCGGATCAGGTTTGCGATGCGGTTGACCAGAACAGTGGTCTTGCCGCTGCCTGCACCGGCCAGAATGAGCAGCGGGCCGTCGGTGGTAAACACCGCCTGCCGCTGCATATCGTTCAGGCGGCCAAACTGCTTTTCAATATAGGTATCGCGCAGAGCGCAGAATTCCTGTTGGAGACTTGCTGCCATTGTTTCACCTGTTCTTCTATAAAATCACTTACTTTATAAGTATATCACAATTCAAGAGGGTTGTACATAAAAAACCGCCCTTCCTGTACAGCACAGGAGGGGCGGCAGTGTTCAGATAAAGCTTAGCCGAAGATGTTGATCAGGATACCGGCAGCAACAGCGGAGCCGATAACGCCAGCGACGTTGGGGCCCATGGCGTGCATCAGCAGGAAGTTGGAGGGGTTCTCGCTCTGGCCGACCTTCTGAGAAACACGGGCGGCCATAGGAACAGCGGAAACACCAGCGGAGCCGATCAGGGGGTTGACCTGACCGCCGGTCAGGGCGTACATCACCTTGCCGCACAGAACGCCTGCAGCGGTACCAAAGGAGAAGGCGATCAGACCCAGCACAATGATGAACAGGGTGCGGCTGTTCAGGAAAGTGTTTGCAGAGGTGGTGCAGCCAACAGACAGAGCCAGGAAAATGGTGATGATGTTCATCAGTTCATTGCCGGCAGTCTTCTGGATACGATCCACAACGCCGGACTCCTTCATCAGGTTGCCCAGCATCAGCATACCGACCAGAACGGCAGCATCGGGAACGATCAGAGAAACAATGATGGTGACCATGATGGGGAAGATGATCCTCTCGGTCTTGGACACGGTGCGCAGCTGCTTCATTACGACCGTGCGCTCTTTCTTGGTGGTGAGCGCCTTCATAATGGGCGGCTGAATCACGGGCACCAGAGCCATGTAGCTGTACGCCGCAACAGCGATGCTGCCCAGCAGCTCAGGTGCCAGACGGGAGGTAACAAAGATGGCAGTAGGGCCGTCTGCACCGCCGATGATGGAGATTGCAGCGGACTGCTTCTGGGTGAAATCCACAATGCCGGTAGCAGCCAGCAGACGAGCGCCCATGTAAGTGCCAAAGATACCGAACTGAGCGGCAGCACCCAGCAGCAGGCTCTTGGGGTTGGAAATCAGGGGGGCGAAGTCGGTCATGGTACCGATGCCCAGGAAGATCAGCGGGGGGTAAATGCCCAGCTTGACACCCATGTAAAGCATATCGGCCAGACCACCGTTGTTCAGGATCTCGATCCACATCGGGTGCTCAAGACCATCACCAACGAAGTACTGCATATGGATAACGCCGCTGCCGGGCAGGTTGGCAAGGATCATGCCAAATGCCATGGGCAGCAGGATCAGGGGCTCAAATTCCTTCACGATGGCCAGGTACAGCAGGAAGCAGCCCACGCAGATCATGATCGCGTAGAGGTAGCCGCCCGGCTCACCGAACCGTGCAAAGCCGGAACTCTGGAAAATACCGACCAGAGTATCGATAAACTGTGTCATGTTTTTCCTCCTGTGTTAAAAAGGTGCGGTGGTGTCGTTGACACCAGCCTTGCTCCAGCCATTTGCAGCACGGCGCACGGCCTTCAGGGTGTACTTGCCATTGCCCATGGCGTGGATGGCTGCCATAATTGCGGCAACCACATCGCCGGGAATGCCTTCCTCCACCACAGGGGCGGGAGCAGCCTGCTGTACGGGGGCAGCGGGCTTTGCGGCAGCCTTGGGAGCAGCAGGCTCCTTGGCTGCCTTCTTCTTGGCGGCCATACCGTCGAAGATCTTGCCTTCCAGCATGATGATGAGCATCAGCAGGACGAGGATGGCAAACACCAGCACGATACCGGTAATGGTGATAACCACATCAGAACCCAGATTCATGGTCTTCCTCCTAATAATAATTTACTCCGCACTCCGGAGCAGACCCCGGCGCGCAAAAAGCGATTTGAAAATATTATACAATATTTCCCGACCCGATTCAACAAGTATGAACAAAATTTTGTTGCAACTTTTCCAATTTCTTAACAAGCCGGGCCAGGGCCCCGGTTAACGGCGGCCCATGCGGGGGGTCGCATCCAGGAAGCCGGTCTCCAGCTTATCGTTCAGGCCCAGGCTCATGGCGGTGCCCAACGCCACGCAGTTCACGGGATCGGGCGAGACGGTCACATCCACCTTGAGCTCCTGGCTCAGGTATTCGGGCAGGCCGTGCAGCTGTGCGCCGCCGCCGGTCAGCACCACACCATTGCGGAAGATATCGCCTGCCAGCTCGGGCGGGGTCTTTTCCAGCACCTGATGGGCGGCAGTGCCGATCTGTTCACTCAGCATCATCACAGGCTCGTAGAGGTCGCTGGTGGAAACATTCACCTTGATGGGCAGGCCGGTCAGCAGGCTGCGGCCCTTCACCTCCATCGTCTCGTCAAAATCAGCCTTCTGGGGGCAGCAGGCAACGTTCTTTTTCAGCTGCTCTGCGGTACGCTGGCCGATGGCAATGCTGAACTTGTTGCGGACATGCTTCAGGATCTCGTCATCATAGTGGTTGCCCGCCACGCGGACACTGGTGGCCTTGACCTTGCCGCCCAGAGACAGAACGGCGATATCGGTGGTGCCGCCGCCGATATCAATGATCATCCGGCCATCGGGCTGGGTGATGTCGATGCCGGAACCCAGTGCAGCGGCAATGGGCTCATCAATCAGGTAGACCTGACGGGCACCGGCGGCCATCACGGCCTCCACCACGGCATCACTCTCAATGCCGGTGATGGCAGCGGGCACGCAGACAGCCACCCGGGGCTTGACCATGTGGGAGCTGTACACCTGATTCACAAACCGGCAGATCAGCTCCCGGGTCATGGTGTGGTCGCTGATGACACCGTCCTTCAGCGGGAAAATGGCGGAAATATAGTTGGGGGTGCGGCCTACCATGGCCAGGGCCTTGTCGCCCACCTCCAGCACGGAGTTCTTGCGGGTATCCATTGCCACCACGCTGGGCTGGTTGAGCACGACCCCCTGCCCTGCCTGTGCAATGATAATGGTCGTTGTGCCCAGATCGATGCCGATGTCATTCTGTGCCATAATGAAATGTTCCTTTCTCTGCTCCCCTGTTTTCTATCGTAAATGCCCGTTCGGGCGGGAAATCAAATCAATTTATATTGTAGCATAAGCCAGTAAAAAAGTATAGACCAAACCTCTCCCAGTAGGAGAGGCAAGCCAGCAGCCTGGCTCCCCTATTAGGGGAGCTGGCGCAAAGCGCCTGAGAGGTTATTCTGCCGCCATCTGTTCCGGCGGCAGATTCTCTTTCAGCAATTCGCACAGGCCGCTGTACCGCAGGTTCTGCCGGACATTGGACATCATCCGGTTCACCACATCCCGCCGCCCGGCCACGATGCACAATTTGCGGGCGCGGGTCACGCCGGTGTAGAAGAGGTTGCGGTAGCAGAGCCTTGGCGGCACCTGCGCCACCGGCAGCACCACCGCCGGGAACTCGCTGCCCTGGCTCTTGTGCACCGTGATGGCGTAGGCGATCTCCAGCTCGTTCAGGTTTTCCGCCGGGTAAAGCAGGCGGCGGTCATCCATCCGCACCACCATGGAGCGGTCACGCATGTTGATGGATTCCACAATGCCGATATCACCGTTATAGGCTCCCACGCCCTGCTCCCCGCCAATGCGGTTCCAGACGATCTCGTAGTTATTCCGCACCTGCATCACCTTATCGCCCACCCGGAACACCCGGGAGGCGCTCTGGAGCTGGGGTTTGCCCTTTTGCTCCGGGTTGAGCAGGTTCTGCAGCTCCACATTCAGCGCCTGAGTACCGGTGGGCCCCAGCTTGGTGGGGCAGAGCACCTGAATATCCCGGACAGGGTCAAAGCCATAACTCCGGGGCAGACGGGTGGTGACAAGATCGCACACCAGTTTCTGCGCCGCATCGCCGTCCGATTCCAGAAAGAAGAAATCGTCTGTCTTGCCGCCCTTCTGCAGCGGCTCACTGCTGATGATGTGGTGGGCGTTCTCCACAATGAGGCTGCGTCTGGCCTGCCGGAAGATCTCGTTCAGGCAGACGGTGGGCACCAGTCCGGAGCGGATGACCTCGCCCAGAATGTTGCCGGGCCCCACGCTGGGCAGCTGATCGGCATCGCCCACCATGATAATGCGGCAGCTGTACCGTAGGGCCGCAATGAGCGCCTGAAACAGCTTCACATCCACCATACTCATCTCATCCAGAATGACCACATCGCATTTGAGCAGGTTCTTGTCATTGTGGATGAAGCTGACCACGCCGCCGGAGTAGTCCACCTCCAGCAGGCGGTGGATGGTAGAGGCCTTGCGGCTGGTCAGTTCACTCAGCCGTTTGGCCGCACGGCCCGTGGGAGCACAAAGTGCCACCCGGTCTGCCTGATGTTCCAGCAGCTGCAGAATGGCGTTGACCGTGGTGGTCTTACCGGTGCCGGGGCCGCCGGTCAGCACAAGGCAGTTTTCGGTCATGGCCTTGCGGATGGCTTCCCGCTGCAGGGGCGCATAGGCAAAGCCCTGGGTCAGCTCCAGCACCTGGATGTTTTTATCAAAGTCCCGCACCGTCTGCTTTTCCCGCTTCGCCAGCAGAGCCAGCCGGTCGGCAATGGCCTGTTCTGCCTCCAGCAGGTCAGGCAGATAGATATACGGCACCGCCTCCAGCATCTTTACACCCAGCTGCCCGGTCTCAATGCAGTGGTCCAGCGCGCGGGCCAACTTCTCGGGCGGCTGCTGGATGAAGTGGGATGCCGTGTCCAGCAGCTGCGCACGGGGCAGACAGGTGTGACCGTTGCCCGCGTTGTGGCGCAGGGTGCGGAGAAGCGCTGCTTCCAGCCGCTGGGTGCAGTCCCCTTCCATGTGGTAATACTGTGCAATGCTGTCCGCATGGCGGAAATCCAGCTGCAGGGGTTCCCCACAGAGCAGATAAGGGTTCTGGGAGATGGCCTGCATGGCACTGGGGCCAAAGACGCGGAACACCTCCATGGCGCGGCGGGGGCTGATCTCGAACTGGGCCAGATAGGCGATCAGCTCCCGCATTCCGAACATCCGCTTGAACTCCTGCTGGATGCGGTCGGCCTTGTCCGCCGAGATGCCCGGGATGAGGGTGAGCTGGGCGGGGTCGTTGGCGATCACGTTGTGGCAGAACGTGCGCACGGGCCGGGGGAGGGGCGCGCGCCGCGGCGTGAGGCGGTCGGCAATCTCGTCGTTGGAGAAAAACTGCACCGACGTGCCGTCGAGGAGATAGTTCATCCGCGAGGAGGGCTCGTGGAAGCAGGTGTAGGCTGGATGGGAGAGGCGCGACTTGCCCACCAATCGCCCGTCGGGCAGCAGGGCCTTGATACTGTCGCCGCAGAGGGCGAGGATCGTGTCGCCGCTGAGCGAGAGGGAGGTGCAGTTGGCCCGCAGCAGCAGGTGGGACTGGCGGCGCCGCGTGTCGATGGAGAGTACGCCCGAGGCACTGGCGCAGACCAGGTTTCCATTGTGCAAAGGGCGGATGTCGCTGACGACCAAGGGGCGGAAGGCGCCCTCGCCCGACTGTATCTCCCAGGAGGCGTGGAGCGCCTGCATCGTGTCGTTGGGGGAGAGGAGGAAGAGACCGTTGCTGGTGGCGACGTAGAGGCCCGAGGGGTCTTGGTGGAGGTCATAGACGGAGTAGTGGGTGCCACGGCCGGACTGGGGAAGGGCATACTGGCGGCGCAGGACGAGCGAGTCGCCCTGCAGTTGGCAGCGGACGACGCCCATGTTGCGCGTGCCCACCCAGAAGGTCGTGCCGTCGTGGGGCTGGGCGGCGGAGTCGGCAGGCTGGTCGCGCAAGACCTTGTAGATGCGGTCGAAGGCGGTGAGCCAGCGGCGCGTCGTCCCCTGGTCGGCATCGTAGGCATAGACCACGCCGTCCTCCGTGCCGATATAGAAAAGGTCGGGCAGCGTCGCGTCGGGGGAGATGGAGGCCAGCGTTTCGTCGAAGAACAGCTCGTTGGCGTTGAGGGCCGACGGATCCTGGCGGTGGCAGGCCACGATCGTGACCAGGAGGAGGGGGAGACACAGGGCGCGCAGCAGGGCGCGGCGGTGGATGCTTCTACTCATAGGTGTGGTGGTTAAAATCAAATCAATGGTGGTGGTGGCTACATCATCATCCCTGGGGCGGTGGCTACTCCTCGCCGTTGGCCTCCAGGAGGCCCTTGACGTTTTGCTCCTCGCCTACGATCCACAGCACGTCGCCCAGGGCGAAGCGGTAGTTGGGCGTGATGATGGTGAGGTTTTTCTCGCCCTCGTCGAGTCCCACCACCATGCAGTTGTACTGGTCCCTGATGCCGCTTTCGCGCAGCGTCTGGTCGAGGAAGGGGCTCTTCTGGCCGACGATGATCTGCTGGAGGCGCATCTCCCGCTTCTCTATCTCGGCGTCCTCGTCGTGGACCTCCGTCCGCATGGCTTGGGCGAAGCGCGTGAGCTGGTCGTCGTCGCCTATCACCTGGAGCTGGTCGCCGGGGAAGAGGGCCACCTCGCCATTGGGGATGTTGATGCGCTGGCGGCCGCGGAGGATGCTGCTCACGTTGACGCCGAAATGCTTGCGGAAGTCGAGCTCCGCCAGTTGCTTGCCGGCCCAAAGCGAGTCTTCGGGCACCTCGCAGAGGCTCATGTGGATCTCGCGGTCGAGCAGTCGGCCCTCGTAGAGCGGCCGTTTGCGCCCGAGGGCCTCGGCCTGGATCTCGCGGCTCCGGAGGTTTTGGACGAAGAGACGCTCGAGGCGGATGCTCCGTTTCTTCAGACTGCGCGAGAGCACCATCAGCACGATCGTGCCGAAGGCGATGGTGATGAGCAGCGCGTCGGCGAAGCGCGTCAGGTAGTTGGCGATATAGAAGATGTAGGCGGCGGCGATGGCCAGTCGGACCAGGACGGTGAAGACGAGCGGGGGGCGGTTGGTGCGCCGCTCCGTCCAGAGCGTCTTGAACTCCTCGGAGTGGTTCTTCTTCATCATGAAGGCGCGCAGGAAGGGGGCGATCATCAGTACGGTGGCGACGCCGCAGACGGCATTGCCGGCCCAGTGGGACCCCGTCAGTTCGGTGGAGAGTTCGCGGCAGAAGGGCAGGGCGAAGGAGAACATCAGCGCGATGACGGCGATGGAGAGGATGCCGTAGATCAGCGTGTTGACCACCATGGCGCGCAGGAGGCGCTTCCAGAGATGGCCGGAGGAGGGAGTGGCGGGGGCGCCCGTGCCGATGTGCTCCAGGCGGCGGCTCCACTGGCGCGGCAGGTGGCGTGTGAGAAGGTTGTAGCACGGCTCCGCAGCACGGATCATGTAAGGTGTGAGGAATGTTGTGATGACGGAGACCGCGACTACAACCGGATAGAGGAAGTCGCCGATGACTCCCAGGGAGAGGCCCAGCGACGCTATGATAAAGGCAAACTCGCCCACCTGGGCCATGGAGAAACCACAGCGCATGGCGTTTTTCAGGCTTTGGCCGCCCAAGAGGTAGCCCATCGTGCCGAAGAGGGCCTGGCCGGCGAGGATGGTGAGGACGAGGCAGAGGATGGGGAGGGCGTAATCGACGATGATCAGCGGATCGACGAGCATGCCGACGGAGACGAAGAAGATGGCGCCGAAGAGATTCTTGACCGGTTCGACGAGGCGGATGATCTTGTCGGCCTCGACGGTCTCGGCAAGGATGCTGCCCATCACAAAGGCTCCGAAGGCGCTGCTGAAGCCCACCTTGGTGGAGATGACGGCCATGAGGCAGCAGAGGCCGAGGGCAACGATCAGGAGGGTCTCGGCGTTCATGAGCTTGCGCACCTTGCGCAGCAGCAGGGGGATGAGGAAGATGCCGATGACGAACCACAGGACGAGGAAGAAGCCTATCTTGAAGACGCTGCCGAGCAACTGGCCGCCGTCGGGCGAGGAACCGTTGGCGATGGCGGAGAGCATGACCATCATCACGATGGCGAGGATGTCCTCGAGGATGCAGACGCTCATGACGGTGGCCACGAAGCCCTGCTGCAGCAGACCCATGTCGGAGAGGGCCTTGTAGATGATGGTGGTGGAGGACATGGCGAGCATGCCGCCCAGGAAGATGCAGTCCATGTGGCCCCAGCCGAAGCCCTTGCCCACGGTGATGCCGAGCAGGATCATGCTGAAGACGATGGTGCAGGCAGCGATGACGGGACTGGTGCCCATCTTGAGGATCTTCTTGACGGAGAAGTCGAGGCCCAGGGAGAACAGGAGAAACATCACGCCTATCTCGGCCCACATCTCGACGTCGCCCTTATCGACGACGCTCATCGTGTAGGGCATGTGGGGAGAGACCAAAAATCCGGCTACGATATAGCCCAGCACAAGCGGCTGGCGGAGCTTCTTGAACAACAGGGTGACGGCTCCGGCCACGACCAGGATCAGGGCCAGGTCGCTCACGAGATGGGGAAGGGAATTGATAGGCGCCTCGCTTTCTTTTCTTAGGTTGGTATGTTGTGTCGGAGGGACAGCCCAGGGAGGGGGCGGGGTGGAGAGAAAAAAAATAGTTCTCGTGATGGTCAGCAGTGGGGTTCGCCTCCGGCAAAAATAGCGTGATGATACACAGACCGTGATGATGCACAGACAGGGGGTGGGGATAAGGATGCTTTGCGGCGAGACGCGTCGCCACGCCACAAAGCATCCTCAGAGAAGAGAGGGAGCGGACTAGTCGTTGTAGCCGGCTGCCAGCTCGCTGATCTTGATGACCACCTGCATGGCCTTCTCCATCACCTGAATGGAGACAAACTCATAGGGGCCGTGGAAGTTGACGCCGCCAGCGAAGATGTTGGGGCAGGGAAGGCCGCGGTAGCTGAGCTGGGCGCCGTCCGTGCCGCCACGGATCGGCTCTACCTTCGGCTTCACCCCCGTCTCCTCCATGGCCTTGAGCACGAAGTCGATGACGTGCATATTGGGCTCGATCTTCTCCTTCATGTTGTAGTACTGGTCGGTGAGGGTGATCTCGAAGACGCCCTCGCCGTACTTCTCGTTCATCTTGGCCACGCAGTCGGCGAGGAACTTCTTGCGCTGCTCGAACTTCTGACGGTCGTGGTCGCGGATGATGTAGGAGAGCTTGCCCTCCTCGCAATGGCCCTCGATGGACAGGAGGTGGTAGAAGCCCTCGTAGCCCTCGGTGGTCTCGGGGATGTCGGTGGTGGGGATCAGGGCGTTGAACTCGGCGGCCAGGCGGGCAGCGTTGATCATCTTGCCCTTGGCGTAGCCCGTATGGACGCTCACGCCGTGGATGACGATCTTGGCAGCGGCGGCGTTGAAGCACTCATACTCCAGTTCGCCGATGTCGCCACCGTCCATCGTGTAGGCCCACTCGCAGCCAAACTTCTCCACGTCGAAGTGGTGGGCGCCCTTGCCGATCTCCTCGTCGGGGTTGAAGCCCACGCGGATCTTGCCGTGCTTCACCTCGGGATGGTCGCGCAGCCAGCACATGGCCTGGACGATCTCGGCGATGCCGGCCTTGTCGTCGGCGCCCAGCAGCGTGGTGCCGTCGGTGACGATGAGGTCCTCACCCTTGTGGGCGAGCAGCTCGGGGAACATCTTCGGCGAGGAGACGATGCCCGGAGAAAGCTCGATGTCGCCGCCGTCGTAGCTCTTGACGATACGGGCCTTGATGTTGGCGCCACTGGCGTCGAGGGCGGTATCGTAGTGGGCGATGAAGCCGATGGTGGGCACGGACTTGTCGGTGTTGGCGGGAAGGGTGGCGTAGATGTAGCCTTTCTCGTCCATCTCGACTTCCTTCAGGCCCTCCTTCTCCAGCTCCTCCTTGAGGTAGCGGGCGAAGATGAGCTGCTTCGGGTTGCTGGGTACGGTCTCGGACTCATCGACCGACTGGGTGTCAAACTTGGTGTAGTTGATAAATCGTTCTGCTATTTCCATAAGTTCTGGATGATTTTGGTATTCTTTTTTGCAAAGATACGGTTTTTCTATGATATGGCAAGGGAGTGGGCGTGGAAATTTCTAAAAAACAATGGAGAGCCCGCGTGAAAACAAAGGATAGGACGTGTAAAACAATGGAGCGGGCAGGGTCGGTAGGGGCAAAACCAATAAGCCCCCTGCCTTGAAAGACAGGGGGATATGATAGCTTATGATAAGATTTCTTACTGTGCGGCCTTCTCGCCCTGAGCGGGAGCACCCTGGGCAGGAGCGCCCTGAGCTGCACCCTGTGCGCCACCCTTCTGGGCGGGAGCAGCCTGCTTCTGCTGGCTGGCGCCGAAGTTGGGCAGGTTGTTGGGGTTGGAAGAGCTGCTCTCGGCTGCACGCTCGATCACGCTCTGATCGGTGTTGGCAGAAGGAGCTACGTAGGCGCAGACAACGCTGAACACGACCATGGCAATAGCCAGTCCCCATGTGGCCTTTTCGATGAAGTCCGTCGTCTTGCGCACGCCGAGCACGCTGTTGGACGAGGAGAAGTTAGACGCCAGGCCACCACCCTTTGACTCTTGAATCATAACAATTCCGATCATCAGGAGTGCGGCGATCACGATAAGAATCACAAATAATGTGTAAAGTCCCATTTTTTATCTTTTTGTCTTTTATTTTTATTGTTCGTTCAAAATCAATTTCTGTAGAAACCGAATTTGGTCTGCAAAGTAACGATTTTTTTTTGGATATTCCAAATATAATCGCTGAATAATTTCCAGCGCCTTGGAATATCTGCCCTGCTTGATGTAGATACGCGCCAAAGTTTCGGTGAAATAGCTCGATCCTTCGTCCTCCACGGTTTCTTCCTCGGGCTCGTACTCGGTTTCGTCTTGTAGAGAAATTTTACCTTTCTCCTTGTTGATGAAGTCGTCGATGAGTTCCTGGCCCTTGAGTTGGGGGGTCTCCTGGGGGGCTTCGTCTCCAGCCTCCATGAGGTAGGCCACGTAGTCGATGGTGGCGTCGGCGGGGGTCGGCTTGCGCTTGACGACGGGCTGGTCCTGCGGCTTCGGCTGCGTCTCCTCGCCCTCCTCTCCGGGGAGCTGGTCGAGGAAACTGTCGATGAGCGCGGCGGTGCGGTCGCCCTCGGGGGCGTTCTGCGCGTCAGCTTCCTGCTTGGCGGCTTCGTGTTTGGTAGCTTCGTGTTTGGCGGCTTCGTGCTCGGCGGCCTGATCGTCCCGCAACTGGTAGTGGGGACCTTCTGTCAGGTCGAAAAGGCGCTGGCGCTCGGTGATATAGACGGCGGCCCTACGCAGCTCCTCGTCGAAGGTGGGATCGTGGAGCAGGTAGAGGTTCTTGAGCAGCAATAGCCGTGCGGGCTGGTAGTAAGGATAGCGTGCGAGCAGACTGCGCAGCTCGTAGAGGGTGTCCTTGCCCAGCCGTTCGGGGTGGCGCGTGAGGGTGGCTATGTTTATACTCATGATGTGGTGCTGATTGGAGGAATCCGTAAATAGTGGTGGCTGCCGTACATGGGTGGCGTGGGAAGCAGGGCTACCAGTTGGCCACGGTGGCATTGAATATCTGGTCGGTCAGATCCTTGACCATCTGCTCCACCAGCTCTTGCTGCACGTCGTTGAGGTTGCGCGTGGTGGGGTAGGAGGAGGTGGCCGTAAACTGGCGCTCGAAGTCCTCGGCATGGTTCACGTTGTTGGTAAACCGCACGTTGACCGTGATGGAGAGTTCGGTCTGGGCAGCGTAGCCCTCGCTCGACACCGACTTGTTGCGCTGCTGATACTGCGTGATCTCGCCCTCGATCTGGAGGTCGCCGTCGCGACGGACCTGCTGCAACTTCGTGTGGTTGGCAAACTGGTCCTTGAGCGCATTGTTGAACATGGGGCCCATCGGTCCCCACACATAGGCGGAGCGGATGGGGAAATCGGCTATCTGGATGGTCTTGGTCTTGGTGTAGTCGATGCTGGCGCCGTTGAAGGTGTACTTCGGAACGCAGGATGTCGCCAAGGCCAGCAGCATCCATACCACCACGGCCGACACGCAGAGGTGGGCGGCGAGGCGTGGGGTCCTTTGATTCTTATCGCTTCTCATGCTTTATTTTTCTTCAAGTCCGTACTCCTTGATATTTTTATTTGTCTTCGAGTCCGTACTCCCTTGACGTTTTATTTGTCTTCAAGTCCGTACGCATAGACGTTTTTATTTGTCTTCGAGTCCGTACTCCTTGATGCGGCGGTAGAGGGTGCGCTCGCTGATGCCGAGTTCCTGGGCCGCTTTCTTGCGGTTGCCGTTGTTGCGCTCCAGCGCCCTGACCACCATCTGTCGCTGGTTGTCGTTGAGGTTGAGACTTTCCTCCTCCCTCTGTGGGCGGGTCTCCTGTATCTCCTCGGCCACGGCGTCCTCCACCTCCTTGTCGTCAGGGCGGAAGGCATCCTGGGTCGTGGCAGGAAGCGTCTGGGCGCCCTCCGTGGCCAGGTGGCGGTAGTGGGCCGTCTCTTCGAGCTCGCGGTAGGTCTCCAGTTGCTTGCGCACGTTGTTGAGGTCGCGGCGCAGGTCGCTGACGTTGCCACGGAGCTCGTAGAGGATCTTGTAGAGGATCTCGCGCTCGCTCTCGTAGCTATGCGATCCTTGCCCCTTATCGACGAGGGCCAGTTCGGTGCTCTCCGTGTCCTGGGGGATGAAGCGCAGGATCTCCTCCCGGTCGATCACTCTCTTCTCGGCAATGACCGACATCTGCTCGGTGATGTTCTTCAGTTGGCGGACGTTGCCGGGCCATTTGTACTTGAGCATCACCTGCTTGGCCTCGTCGTCGAGCGTGATCTTCGGCAACTTGTATTTCTCGGCCATCTGCATGGCGAAGAGGCGGAAGAGCAGCAGGATATCGTTGCCACGCTCGCGGAGGGGCGGCATGTTGATGGGAATCGTGTTGAGACGGTAGTAGAGGTCCTCGCGAAACTTCCCCTCGCTGATGGCCTTGCGCATGTTGACGTTGGTGGCAGCGACGATGCGGACGTTGGTCTTTCGGATCTCCTGTCCTCCTACGCGGATGTATTCGCCCGTCTCCAGGACGCGGAGCAGGCGGGCCTGGGTGGCCATGGGCAGTTCGCCGACCTCGTCGAGGAAGAGTGTGCCCTTGTTGGCAATGCCAAAATAGCCCTCGCTTTCGCCGATGGCACCCGTGTAGGATCCCTTCTCGTGGCCGAAGAGTTCGCTGTCTATCGTTCCCTCGGGAATCGAACCACAGTTGATGGCGAAGTATTTCTCCCGCTTGCGGGGCGAGTTGTCGTGGATGACGCGCGGGATGATCTCTTTGCCCACGCCGCTCTCGCCGATGATCAGCACCGAGAGGTCGGTGGGGGCCACTTGCAGGGCCACGTCGAGGGCACGGTTGAGCGCGTCGCAGTTGCCCACGACGTTGTATCTTTGCTTGATGATTTGCAGTTTACTCGTATCCATTTCTTACCATAGTTGGGGTTAAAATAAAGCCGTCAGGCTTGTCGCCCGATTCTTTCTCCCGTTTTTTGCTTCTACTCCTTCTTCTCCCTTTTCTCCTTTTGCGTCTTCTTCTCCTTCTTCCTTGTCTTCTTCTGCTTCTCCCTTTCTCCTTGTTGCTTCTCCTCCTTTGCCTTTGCCTTACTTTTCCTTGTCTCCTTCTCCCGTTTTCTCCTTATATAATATATAGGCAGAGTGGGGAGAAGTCAGGTCGCCAGGGTCGCCAGTTTGGAGTCTTGTGGGTCGCTATGGGCAAGGCGGCTTCTCCGTCGGCTTCTCCTGCAGGCTGGTGCGGTCGAGCTTGATGAGCAGAAGGCCGATGGCCGTCCAGATCAGTTCGCGGATGCGTACCAGCAGGGCGACAAAGATGCCCGCCGTAGCAGTCAGACCCAGTCCTGAGACCGACATCAGAAAGCCTCCCTCGCGTCCGCCGAGCTGCAGCGGCATGAAGAAGAGCATGTTGGCGAAGAGCGTCGTGAAGGCGATGATGAGGATGCAGTCGATGTAGTTGACGCTCGGGTAGAGCACGAGCAGGATGAACATCACCTCCAGGGCCGAGCAGACGCGACAGGCCAGTTCCAGGAGCACGACCGTGAGAAACGTGCGCGGATTTTGGTTGTGGAGGGCTGCCACCTGGCGGTCGATGTTGTCGAGTTGTTCGCGATGGCCCTCGATAAACCGCCGTGCCCAGTGCTTGATGCCGGGAATGTGGCCGAGAAGTTTCATGCCCCTCACGGCAAGTCCGCGTCGGTAGCCAGCAAGGAAAAACCAGATGCAGAGGGCGCAGAAGCCGCCTGTCAGCGAGAGCATGATGGCCATGAAGGTGTTCAGCTCTTGCGTCAAGACATAGAGCACGATACTCAGCATCCAAAACCAAAAGTGGCTGAAGATGTGGGTCATCACGTAGAGCAGTACCGAGGCCGTGGCGCGCTCCGTGCCGATCTTGGGCTTAAGGACCATGATGCGGTAGGGCTCGCCGCCCATCAAGCCTCCTGGCGTGGCGTAGTTGAGGGCAAAGCCTGAGACGGTGATCTTGTAGAGCCACCAAAAGCCCACGTGCGCTCCGGACGTCTCTTGCGTCCCTCGATTCTCTTGGTACCCTTGAATCTCTCGAGTTTCTTGATTCTCTTGTTTCTCTTGAGTTTCTTGATTCTCTTGAGCTTCTCGATGCTCTCGATTCTCTTGCGTCTCGCTCGCGGCGCCGCGTCGCTCTCCGCTGCGGATGATGGTGTACCAGGCAGCCGTATTGAAAAGGTAGAGAAAGGCCCAAAGGACCACGACGGCGAAGAACCAGTAGCCTGCGCGTTGCAGGCCCTGCCACACTTCGGCAAAGTGGAGCTGGCTTACCATGACGGCAAGGACCACCAGGCCAAAGATGAAGAAGATGTTCTGGTACTTCTTTTTCATGTCTCAACGAGATCGTTTACTCTGCCTTGGGTTCGCGCTTCTTGGGGATGGCGAAGCGTACCTTCTCGCTCTCGTCTTTCTTCTCCTTATAGAGTTTGGGGAGCGGATGGGCACCCGCCTGGTCGTAGGCGGCGCGGTTGCGGAAAATGTCGATGGCCGTGAAGATGGCTTGGCGCAGCGGCTGCGGGTCGGCCACGCCCTTTCCGCCCAGCGGGAGCGTGTTGGCCAGGTCGGGGCAGGTGCGGACCAGCGGCAGACCGACGGTGTAGTGGACGCCAGGACCGTCGCACAGCGCGTGGAAGGGTATCGTGCCCTGCTCGTAGTACATCGCGACGATAGCGTCGAAATGGGTGTAGTCGTTGCCGGCGAAGAGGGCGTCGGCGGCGTAGGGGCCAAAGGCCTGGATACCCTCGGTGGTCAGCGTCTCGATGGCGGGGCGGATGATCTCCTGCTCCTCGGTGCCGAGCAGTCCGTTGTCGCCAGCCTTCGGATTGATGGAGAGGAGGGCGATGCGGGGATTGGAGAGGCGGAAGTCGCGACGCAGGCTCTGGGCGAGTTTGCGGCAGGTCTGCTCGAGGCTGCCCTGGGTGATGCACTCCACCACCTGGCGCAAGGGCAGGTTGCGTGTGGCCAGGGCAATGCGCAGTCCGCCATCGACCATCAGGGTCTGGCCGTGGCCGTCGGTCTCCAGGTGGTCTTCGATATAACGGCTCTGTCCGCTAAACTGAAACTCGCTGGTGTTGTCGATGGGATTGGTGACGAGGACGTCGAAGCGGCCCTCGCGATAGTCGGCCAAGGCGCAGTCGAGGGCCTTGAGGGCGTAGTCTCCCGAGGTCTCGCTGGCCACGCCAGGCTCCACTTTCACCTCTTCTTCGTAGGTGGTCAGCAGATTGACCACGCCGTCGGTGGCCTCGCTTGCGTCCGAGATGATGGTGAAGTTGGCCTCTATCTCGAGCAGGTTGCGGTAGTAGGCTGCCACCTTGGGGGAACCGTAGATGATGGGCGTGCACAACTCCAGCATCTCGGGGTCGGCAAAAACCTTGAATATCAGCTCGTATCCGATACCGTTGGTATCGCCTTGGGTGATAGCCACCCGTATTTTCTTGTTATTCTCCATAAGATATATACTCATTGAAAACGACAGTGCGAAGCTGCCGCATGATGTTTCTTTTTTCTCTCTCGGGGGCGTAGGCGAAGGCGAGGAGCACGAGGGCGCCCTGCCTTGTCTTTTTGACGGAGGCCACAAAGGGTCCTCCCATCGCGTCGCCTTCCATCATCCATTGTCCCGTCAGGAGGTGGATCCCACGCTCTTGGTGGGTTTGGACGGTCGCCAGCGCCAGGTGCATGGAGCTGGAGGCCTGATCGCCGTGGATGTGCTGGGAGAGCATCTGGTCGATGGCTCTTGCCCAGTCGGCTTTCGGACTGTCCGGCAGGCGCAGGACGCAGAGGCTTCTGAGGTTTTCTGCCCCGTTGGTGGCTATCCACAGAAAGTCTTTCGACGTCTTGCTGGCACGCATGGCCTCGGGCACTTTCATCTGGACGCCAAACTGCCTCCGTATCTTCTCCTCCATTTTGGGATGGTGGTTGTGCTGGAGGAAGGCATAGCTCTCTTGCTCCTCAAAGGCCAGAAGGTCGCGCAGGATCCGTGCCGAATCCTTCGCGGAGGCTTCGATGACGAGTTGCGGACGGGCGTTGAGGTCGTGTCCCGAAGCATACGGCTTGTCGCTCAGGATGACGATGGCGCGGGCCAGGAGGGCGTTGCCCTTGAGTTGGTCTTGCGTCGTAGGGCGCACGTCGAAGCGGGGCTCCGGCTGGGGCAGTCCGGGTTCTGGCCGGGAAAGGTAACTGGCGAGTTGGCCCGTGGTGTCGCCGACGACCAGCACTTCGCCTGCGCGGGCCGAACTGGAGGGCAGTCGGTGGTGGGACGCTTGCCGGCATCCGAGGAGGGTGCAGGCAATCATGATCCCGGCGAAGAGGGCACTACGCATCGTGGCGCTGTTTCTCTCTCACCTCGCCGATCTCCTTGCTCGTCGAAAGGAGACCGCAGGCCGCGAAGATGTCCTGGCCTCGCGACGCACGGATCGTCGTGAAGACGCCGTGGTGGGTCAGGTAGTCGCGGAAGGCCTCCATCCGCTCCTCGTCCGACTCGCGAAGGGGCACGTCGGGGATTTGGTGGAAGCGTATCAGATTCACGCGACACTCCAGTCCTTCCAGCAGACGGACGATGGCGCGGGCGTGGGTCGGGGTGTCGTTGAGTCCACCAAACAGGATGTACTCGAAGGAGAGGCGGCGCTGGTGGGTGAAGTCGTACTCGCGCAGCAGTTTCACTACCTCCTCGATGCTCATGCCTCGTTCGGCTGGCATGAGCTGCGCACGCTGCTCGGGGATGGGGGAGTGGAGGCTGATGGCCACGTGGCAGTCGCTCTCGTCGAGGAAGCGGCGCAACTTCTTGCGCACGCCGACGCTGCTGACCGTGATGCGCTTCGGAGACCAGGCCCAACCGTAGTCGGCGGTGAGGATCTCCGTGGCACGGAGCACGTTGTCGAGGTTGTCCATCGGCTCGCCTTGTCCCATGAAGACGATGTTGGTGAGCTTGTCCACATCGGGAAGGGCATAGACTTGGTTGAGGATGTCGGCTGCCGTGAGACTGCCCTCAAAACCTTGTTTGCCCGTCTGACAGAACAGGCAGTTCATCTTGCAGCCCACCTGCGACGACACACACAGCGTGGCGCGGTCGCCGTCGGGGATATAGACCGTCTCGACAAACTCATGGCGGAGCTTCTCCTTGGAAGCGCCCGCATAGACGGGGAACAGGTATTTGATCGTCCCGTCCTTGGAGTACTGGGCGTCGATGGGCGCATGGCAGCCCACCGTGAAGCGCTGGGCAAGCAGCTCGCGATGCTTCTTTGATATGTTGGCCATCTCGTTGATGTCCTTGACGTGCTGCACGTAGAGCCAGCGCGCGATCTGTCCGCCCACGAAGGCGGGCATTCCCAAGTCACGGGCCAGCGTGCGCAGCTCCTCAAGGGTCTTTCCTATCAACGGTTCTTTTGTTTCCTCTGTCATTTTTCTTTCGGCGTCTCACCGCGTTGGGGCGGTAGGTTGCATAATAATCTGCAAAGATAACCAAAATAATCGGTAACGCTGACAGATTGCCGTACTTTTTGCCAAAATGTCGTATAGGCACGCTGATTTTCCACCCGCCATAGCCAGGGAAATCCACTCGCATAGCCAGGGAAATCCACCCGCATAACCAGGAAAAATGTGCCATGGGCAGGGTGTGACAAAAAGCGTAAGCATCTGCTGCTTAGTGTGCTACCTTCTCTTGCGCGTGGTCGTCTTGCTCTTGTGCTTGCTGCTCTTGGGCGCAGTGCGGGTCGTTGTCCTGGTGGTCGTGTGCGTCTTGGGCTTGGCGGCCTGGTAATACTTTTGGGCCTCGGGCAACCATTTTCTGATATTGGCGATGCGCGTCTGGTCGGAGGGGTGGTCGCTCAGCCACTCTTGCGTGGACTGGCTGCCCGACGAGGACATACGCTGCCAGAAGGTGATGGCATTGGCTGGGTCGTAGCCTGCCATGGCGGCAAAGATCAGGCCCATATAGTCGGCTTCGCTCTCATCCTTGCGGCTGTATTTCAGATTGAGCAGGGAAAAGCCCGTGCCAGCTATCTGTCCGGCCACGTTGGCAGCGTCTTGTCCTGCCACTGCTCCGAGCACGCTTCCGAGCACAGTAGTGGCTACGCCCTGGTTCTGCTGCTTCGTCATCTGCTCGGCACTGTGTTTCGCCACGGCGTGGGCGATCTCGTGTCCCAGCACGATGGCCAGGGAGGCCTCGTTCTGTGTGTAGGGCAGGATGCCTTCGAAGACGACGATCTTGCCTCCGGGCATGCAGAAGGCGTTGGCCTGTGGGTCCTGGATGAGGTTGAACTCCCAGTGGAAGTTGTTCACCTCACTGGCGAAGCCGTTGTTTCGGAGGTAGGTCTCGACGGCATTGGCGAGGTTGCGCCCTACGCGTACCACCATCTGGGTGTTGGCTGCGTTGGTCGATTTCTTCGCCTTCTGCATATAGGTGGAATACTGCTGCTGCGAGAGGGAGAGCAGTTGCTCGTCGCTCACGCCGATGCGATGTTTGCGTCCTGTCAGGGGGACAGTCTGGGTGGTACCGCATGCGGTCATCAGTAGGGTGATGGCCGTCAAAAGAATCAGTTGGATCTTCTTCATTCGTTTTCTCTCCTAATTTGTTTTCTAAGACCTTGTTTTTTGTTTCCAAGACCTTGTATTTTGTTTCTAAGATTTTGTCAGCTGATAGTGCTGGGTTGCAAAATTAGCAATTCCGTGGCAAAACACAAAAAGAAGAGCCGAAAAAGTGGTGGCTTTTCGGCTCTTCTATCAAGTATGAAAACATCGTGTATCAAGTATGGAAACATCGTGGCGGAGTAGGCTGCCGCCAGCGTTTTTACTTGAACATCTCTTTGATGCCGCCGATGGATCCCATGAGGTTGGTGGCCTCGTAGGGCATAAAGACGGTCTTCTGGTTGTTGTTCTGTGCCATCTCGGAGAGCATCTGGATGTACTTCTGGGCGATGAGGTAGCTGGCGGGGTTGGTGCTCTTGCCTACGGCCTCGGTGATCTTGTTGATGGCGATGGCCTCGGCTTCGGCCTTGCGGATGCGTGCCTGGGCCTCACCCTCGGCGATGAGGATGGCCTGTTGCTTGTCGGCTTCGGCCCGGTTGATGGTCGAGGCCTTCTCGCCCTCTGACTGCAGGATGGCGGCTTGCTTCTCACCCTCGCTGGTCAGTATCGTTGCGCGCTTGTTGCGCTCAGCCTGCATCTGCTTCTCCATGGCCTGGAGGACGCTCTCGGGCGGCGTGATGTCCTGCAGCTCGACGCGGTTGACCTTGATGCCCCATTTGTTGGTGGCGTCGTCGAGCACGGCGCGGAGCTTGGTGTTGATGGTGTCGCGCGAGGTGAGGGTCTGGTCCAGCTCCATCTCTCCGATGATGTTGCGGAGCGTGGTCTGGGTCAGTTTCTCTATGGCGTTGGGCAGGTTGTTGATCTCATAGACCGCCTTGAAGGGATCGACAATCTGAAAATAGAGCAGCGCGTTGATCTGCATCTGGATGTTGTCCTTCGTGATGACGTTTTGGCGTGCGAAGTCATAGACTTGTTCGCGCAGGTCGATGGTGCTGGTATAGACATAGCGTCCGCCCTTGACGGCCACCACCTCCTTGGCGTGGTCGAGGAAGGGCATGATGATGTTGATACCCGGCTGCAACGTGGCGTAATACTTACCGAGACGCTCGATGACTTTGGTCTCGCTCTGAGAAATGATCACAACGGCCTTCATGGTGAAGAAGATGACCAGAAGAACGATGGCTCCAAGAACATAGGATGCTATTGACATAATCGTAAAGTGTTAAGGTTGAATATACTTGGTTTCTGTTTGGATCTTATGCTTCCTCGACGGTGATGATGATGGAGTCGATGCTGAGCACGCGGGCCTTCATGCCGTTTTCGACGGGGTGGCCGTCGCGGGTCTTTGCCTTCCAACTGTCGCCGTCGATCTGCACGCGACCATAGCCGTTGGCCTCGATCGCTTCGGTGACGCGTCCGATGCGCCCGATGAGGGCGTCCACATTGCTTACGCGGCGGTCCTCGCCTTTGTGAAACCAGCGTAGGGCCACCGGCCTGAGGAAGAAAATGCTCAGCAAGGTGGTGATCGCAAAGACAATGATCTGAATCGTCAGACTGTCGGTAAAGACTGATGAAATAGACGCAAAGAGGCCGCCGACTGCAAAGCAGACAATGAAGAAGTCGCCATTGGTCAGTTCGAGCAGCAGGCACAGGAGGCTGATGAGCAGCCAGGCCAACCAAAGGTTTTGTGCAAAGTAATCGATCATAGTCGTTATTTTTGTGTTAGTTATTTTTGCCGAGTGCAGCTTATCTTATGCAAAGATAATGCAAACGAGCGCAATGGGAACTGGTTCACAAATTGCCGAGTGCAGCTTATCTTATGCAAAGATATGGAAAAATATTGGTATTCCATTTCTTTTTCATCACTTTTTTATTCTGTTTTTTGAATAGCTTCAAAAATAGTGTGTGGAGCGGGATGGAAGACTGGGGAAAAGTGTTTTTGGACCATGTTGTGAGGAAGCGGTAAACGAATAGGGTCTCTGTCGTTTTTCCCAAAAAAGATTAAATATAAAGAGGATTTCTTGGCGGAGAAAGGAAAAAATCGTACTTTTGCAGTTCAAAAACATGTTTGTAGCGTGAAAATAAAGGAAGTAATCGCTGCCCTTGAACGATTCGCGCCTCTGCCCTTGCAGGCTGGCTTCGACAATGCTGGCCTACAGGTTGGACTGACAGAGGCGGAGGTGTCAGGGGCTTTATTGTGTCTTGACGTGACGGAGGCCATCGTTGACGAGGCCATCGCGCGCGGTTGTAATCTGATTGTTTCCCACCATCCCCTCATCTTCCGCAAACTGTCGTGCATATCGGACGGCGACTATGTGCAGCGGACGGTCTTCAAGGCCATCCAGCGTGGCATCGTCATCGTGTCGATGCATACTAATATGGATAGTGCCGTGGGGGGCGTCAACTATAAGATCGCAGAGAAGTTGGGTCTCCAGGACCTCTCTTTCATCGGACAGCAGCAAGAGGTGGAAGGCGTCTCGGGAGGCGAGGGCGTGATCGGTCGCTTTGCGAAGCCGGTAGCTGCCGACGACCTGGTGCTCCTGCTGAAGAAAGAGTTTGGTGTGGAGTGTGTCCAGGCCAACCAGTTGTTGCGCCGCCCCATAGAGAAGGTGGCCCTTTGTGGCGGATCGGGAGCTTTTCTGCTGCCTGAGGCCGTACGGTTGGGTGCCGATGCGTTTGTCACGGGAGAGATGCACTACCACGAGTTCTTTGGGCGGGAGCAGCAGATACAGATCTGCGTGATCGGTCATTATCAGAGCGAGCAATATACATCGGAGATCTTCCGTGAGATCATCATGCGAGAGTGTGCGGGCGTGCCTTGCTACATCACGTCGGTCAACACCAACCCGATCCTTTATCTTTAATAAGGTATATAGTAAGAAACAAATAAGGACAAGAATACTTATGGCAAAGAAAGAAGCAAAAGAAATGTCGGTAGAGCAGAAGCTGCAGGCTCTCTATGAACTGCAGACGACGCTTACGGCTATCGACGAGAAGCGTGCGTTGCGTGGCGAGTTGCCGCTGGAGGTGCAGGACCTGGAGGACGAGATCGCTGGTCTCGACACCCGTATCGAAAAAATCGACACAGAAATCAAGGAGTTTCAGTCGGCTATCACGATGAAGAAGGGTGAGGTGCAGGAGGCACAGGCCAACCTGGAGCGTTACAACAACCAGCTCAATGAGGTGCGCAACAACCGCGAGTATGACTCGCTGAGCAAGCAGATCGATTACGAGCGTCTGGAGGTGGAACTTTGCAACAAGAAAATCAAGGAGGCAACGGACCAGGTGGCTTACCGTACCAACGACCTGGAGATAGCCAAGACCGAGCGCGAGGAGCGTCAGAAGGATCTTGACGAGAAAAAGAGCGAGCTGGAGGATATCCTGGCGGAGACCCGCGAGGAGGAGACCATGCTCAAGGAGCGTGCCAAGGACTTGGAAGTCAAGATCGAGCCGCGCCTCCTCAGTTCCTTCAAGCGCATCCGCAAGAGTGCGCGCAACGGACTGGGTATCGTCTATGTGCAGCGTGACGCCTGTGGTGGCTGCTTCAATAAGATTCCGCCCCAGCGTCAGCTCGACATCAAGATGCACAAGAAGATCATCGTCTGTGAGTATTGTGGACGCATCCTGATCGATCCGGAGTTGGCTGGCGTCAAGGTGGAGAACGGAAAGGCTGAGAAGCCGAAGCGCAAGCGCAGTACCCGCCGCAAGGCTGACACCGAGGAGAAGAAGGAAGCATAAGGTTTCTTCGGCTTATAATCCTTATACTCCTACATAAAACTACAAGTACATAAAAACAACGAGTACGTCAAGCAACGAGCCCGTCGCCCTCCGAATATAGTGGTGACGGGCTTGTTGTATATAGGTGGTTTGGCGTGTATTCCTGCTCGGTTTACTGTGTACTTGACGGATTATTATCCAGTGGAGTAGGATGGAGGGGAAAGACTTAAGGCGAGTGTTGATACAAAAATCCCCAGTACGATGACCGCACTGGGGATTCGATGTGATATTACTTGAAGGGAATGGTCCCTTGGTGTAATCTTCTGTCTATTGTCTATGCTTACTTGACGTAAACGATAGCCAGACGGTTAGAGGTAGTGCCCTGAACGCCCTTACCAGTAGCCTCGTCGACGATCACGCCACGACCCTTGAGGTACTTAGCGACCACGTCGGCACGAGCCTGAGACAGACGGTCGTTGATCTCCTTAGAACCCTCAGGAGAAGCAGTACCGACAACCTGAACGTGTGAACCCTCCTTGACAGCGTCGAGAGCCTTCTTGGCGTCGTTGGTGAGAGCAGACTTGCCCTGAGCGAAGGTGACGAAGATGAGGTCAGAAACGCTGACAGTCTTAGCTGCGGGAGCAGGAACCTCTACGCGCTTCTCAACAACCTTCTCGATCACCTCCGGCTTGCGGTTGCGGAGCTCGTTGATCTGAGCGTTGAGAGCGTCGATCTCGGCCTGGTCGCGCGGAGTAACGATCACGAAGTTGTGCGTGCCGTTGCTGTTGCCGAACTTGTAGTTGATACCGAGGTTGAGCTGGAAGGCGCTGCGGTTGAGGTTGTACTCGGTGTCATCATCGAAGCCAGTGGCGTGCGTGCCAGCGACAGCGTAGTTGATAGACGGCTCGAGGTAGAGCTGCCAAGCCTTGTTGGAACCGAAGTTGTAGGTGAAGTCGAGACCCAACTTAGAGGTGAGCTGGTCGTTCTTCTCGAGGAAAGACTCACCAGGACCGTAGGCGTGACCCCAGCCGAGGCCAGCTACTGCGATCACCTCGAAGGGACGCGGCTCGCCCTTGTAGCCAGCAACCCAGTTGCTGACGTTGATGGTACCGAGCAGGCTCACGTTGCTATAGGTGACAACCGTGTGCGGCTTGCGGACAGGCTCGGGGACCCATGCCTTTGAGTTGAAGTATGCTGTTCCCTCAGCAGCCAAACCGAAGACCGGAGTGAACCAACGGCCGATGCGGAGGCTGGCGTTGGGGTTCAGACCGCTAAGCCACTTGTGGCCAGTTGTCTTGGTTGAAAGACCACCATTGATACCGACGTAGAAGTTGTCGAAAGTCTTGCTTTCCTGCACAGTCTGTGCTGATGCCGAAACTGCGAAAAGCGCAGAGGCCATCATCAAAACGAACTTTTTCATGTCTCTCTAAATTTAAAATTTTATGTTATGAAAGTTTATTCTCTCAATCATTTCGGGTGCAAAGTAAAGAAAAAAAATCGATATGAACAAATATTTAGGGGGTAAAAAGACGTTTGGTAATCATAAATAGGGAAAAACCTATGAGAATAGGGGAATTACCGAACACTTTCTCCCTTTCCGGACGAGTCAACTTTACATATTGTCTCAATATCACCTAGAAGCTCCTTTTATGGGACAAGGGCGAGAAAACATCTTTATAAATCAAGGGTAATGAATATAGATCAAGGGAGAGGAAGCGCCAAGATGGATGCGGCGTTTCTTCTCCCTTGTGTCTATATCGAGCAGGCTCTACGGGACAGGGCAAAGGATGAAACCTTGGAATGCCAAACCTTGAGAGCCTTCCCTGTCTATCTTGTCTTGAATTAGATCTCCTTCTTCTCGATGATCTTCATACCCTCGCTCACGGCCTCCATGTTGAGAGGAATGAGCTTGTGGTGGCGCTCCGGGAGCGACTTGAAGAGAGCCTTGTTCAAGCCCTCGGTGCTCACAACGGGGCAAACCTTGAGCAGACCGCCCAAAACGATCATGTTGAACACCTTGGAGTTCTTCATCTCGGCAGCCTTGTCCGTAGCATCAATCTGATAGACCGTGATGTCCTTGCGGGTCGGCGGGTTGATGATACCGTTGCCGTCGTAGATGAGGATACCGCCCGGCTTCACCTTTGACTCGAACTTGTCGAGGGAAGGCTGGTTGAGGACGATAGCCACATCGTACTTGCTGAGAATCGGTGAGGAAATGCGCTCGTCGCTGACGATAACGGTCACACTGGCCGTACCACCACGCTGCTCAGGACCGTAGGCCGGCATCCACGTCACCTCTTTATTTTCCATCAGTCCGGAGTAAGCCAGAATCTTTCCCATTGAGAGGCAACCCTGTCCTCCGAAACCGCTGATAATGATTTCTGTTTTCATAATTGCTGTTTCTTGTGTTAAGAGAAGGAATGATGATTAGAGCTCGGGAATCTCCTGGTCGAGGGTGTCCTTCATGTCACCCTTGATGTACTCCTTGAACATATTCTCACGCATCCACTCGTTGGCCTTGACCGGTGAGAGCTTCCAGCCCGTGTTGCACGTTGCCACGATTTCGATGAGGCAGCTTCCCTTGCCAGCCATGTTGGCCTCGAAGGCTTTGCGGATGGCCTTCTTGGCCTGGCGGATAGAGGCTACGGTGTCAACGCTCTGGCGTGTGACGTAGCGGGTACCCTTGAGGTGGCTTGCCAGCTCCGTGATGTTGAGGTTCCAGCCGTGGATCTTCGGATCGCGGCCGTAGGGGCACGTGACGGTCTTCTGGCCGATCAGCGTGGTGGGAGCCATCTGACCACCCGTCATACCGTAGATGGCGTTGTTGATGAAGATCATCGTGATGTGCTCGCCACGGTTGAGAGCGTGGAGCGTCTCAGCACTACCGATACAAGCCATATCGCCGTCGCCCTGGTAGGTGAACACCAGGCGGTCGGGCCATACGCGCTTGATAGCCGTAGCCACAGCGGGAGCGCGTCCGTGGGCTGCCTCAGACCAGTCGATGTCGAGGTAGCGGTATGCGAACACGGAGCAACCTACCGGGCATACACCGACGGTCTTGTCCTCCATGCCCATCTCCTCGATGACCTCGGCCACGAGCTTATGGACTACACCGTGAGAACATCCCGGACAGTAGTGCATCGGGACGTTGTTCATCAGTTTTGGTTTCTTATATACCAGATTCTCTGGTGCAATAATGTCGTTTGCCATTTGATTCTTCTTTTTAAGGGAAAGCCGGTTGATAGCCGGTTATCCATTTGATTCGACTATTTTACCAACTTCGTTTTCAGTGCGTCAACAATCTCCTCGGGTGAAGGAACGATACCACCCAGGCGGCCGAAGTGCTCCACGGGGATGGCACCATTGACTGCCAAGCGGACATCCTCGACCATCTGGCCGGCGTTGAACTCGCTCACGAGGATACCCTTCTTGTTCTTGGCAAGCTCCTCGATCTGCTTGGTCGGGAACGGCCACAAGGTGATCGGACGGAAGAGACCTACCTTCAGGCCTTCCTCGCGGGCCAACTCCATGGCCTTCTCACCGATACGGGCGGCAGAACCGAAGCTGACGATGATGTAGTCGGCGTCCTCACACTGCTGAGTCTCGTAGCGAACCTCATTGTTGCGGATCTCCTCATACTTGGCCTGGAGGGCGAGGTTGCGCTCCTCCATCACCTCGGGCTTCAGCTCCAAGGAAGTCATGATGTTCGGATCGCGATCCGGCGTGCGGCCGAAGGTGGCCCACGGGTAGCGCTTCTTCACCTCCTCGTCAGAGAGGCGAGGCTTCTCGTCGGGGAGAACGACCTTCTCCATCATCTGACCGATGACACCATCGGAGAGAATCATGGCCGGGCAGCGATACTTGAACGCCAGCTCGAAGGAAAGGTCTACGAAGTCTGCCATCTCCTGGACAGAGTTCGGGGCAAGCACGATGACATAGTAGTCGCCGTTGCCACCACCACGAGTGGACTGGAAATAGTCGGACTGTGAAGGCTGGATCGTACCCAGACCAGGACCGCCACGCTGCACGTTGACGATGACACCAGGAATCTCGGCACCAGCCATGTAGGAAATACCCTCCTGCATCAGGGACACACCCGGTGAGGAAGAGGTCGTGACGCAACGCTTACCAGCACCAGCGCCACCATAGACCATATTGATAGAGGCCACCTCGCTCTCAGCCTGGACTACTACCATGCCGGAGGTCTCCCAAGGCTTCAGGGCGGAGAGGGTCTCGATAATCTCTGTCTGCGGGGTAATAGGGTATCCGAAGAAGGCGTCGGCACCGCAGCGAATCAGCGCGTGTGCGATAGCCTCATTACCCTTCATCAATTTTACTTCTTTCTCAGCCATACCTTATTCCTCCACTTTTTTCTTATAAACAGTAATACATCCGTCCGGGCAAACAATGGCGCATGAAGCGCAGCCAATACATTTGTCGGCGAAAACAGGCTCCGCGTACGGATAGCCGTGAACGTTGACTTTCTTCTGTGCCAGTTGGATCACATCCTTCGGGCATGCAACGATGCACAGTTGGCATCCCTTGCAACGCTCGGTGTCGACCACAATCGCACCTTTAATCTTGCTCATATTGATTTGAATTTTTTAGTTAAGTCGTTGGGACAGAGCTGCGTCCGCCCCGAGCGGCCTTGATTAGGGATTATATGCGTCTTTATGATAGAAGTTCAGAATGTCGTCGATCATCTTCTTGGCTTCCACGGCTGGCGACTCGGCGTCGAGCTCGATGGCTTCCAAGTAGCAGTCGATGGCGTGTTTCCAGTCGCCCTGCTTGCGATATTCGTTACCTTTCTGATACCATTCCTCGGCAGTCATGGGCTCCATTACTTATAGTACTCCTTCTTGCCTGCTGCCAAGGTGTTCTTCATCAGCGAGCAGATGGTCATGGGACCAACGCCGCCCGGTACGGGCGTGATGTAGGAACACTTCGGTGCTACCTCGTCAAACTTCACGTCGCCGCAGAGGCGGAAACCGCTCTTGCGGGTCGCATCGGGCACGCGCGTCGTGCCGACATCGATGACGACTGCGCCTTCTTTCACCATGTCGGCCGTGACAAACTCGGGACGGCCAATGGCGGCGATGACGATGTCGGCCTCACGGCACTCCTCTTTCAGCGTGGCCGAGCGGGAGTGGCAAACCGTGACCGTGGCGTCGCCATAGCACTTCTGCATCATCAGCGAGGCCATCGGCTTGCCGACGATGTTGCTGCGTCCGAGAATGACACACTTCTTGCCAGAAGTCTTGATATTGTAACGGTCCAGAAGGGTCATGATGCCCAGCGGAGTGGCAGAGATGAAGCAAGGCAGTCCGATGTCCATGCGACCGACGTTGATGGGGTGGAAACCGTCCACGTCCTTGCGGTAGTCGATAGCCATGATGACCTTTTGCTCGTCGATATGCTTCGGCAGCGGCAGCTGAACGATGAAGCCATCCACATCCTCGTCTTTGTTGAGGCGGTCAACACAAGCCAGCAGTTCTTCCTCCGTCACGTCATCCTCATAGCGGATGAGCGTCGAGGTAAAACCGCACTGCTCGCAGGAGATAACCTTGTTTTTCACGTACGTCTCAGAGCCGCCGTCGTGTCCTACAAGGACAGCGGCCAGATGAGGACGTTTGCCACCAGCGGCGACAATCTTGCTCACTTCGTCGGCAATTTCGGCCTTGATGGCCGTTGCGGTAGCTTTGCCGTCAATCAGTTCCATATGGTTAGGTGTTGTTATGGGAACACGGTGGCTCGTCCAGCCCTTCCTAAGGTGTGGGCTACGGATGGTCTCGCGTCCCCGCGTTTATAATCTATTTCTTTCGTTCTGTCCCTCCCGTGAGGGGCGAGGCAGGGGAAAATTCTGTTTGGTTTTTAGTTGAATGGTTGGCGCGCCATCACAGTATGTCCGCAATACGATGCTACCGAATGTACGTTTATACTATATATAATGAACGCGCGCGAACCATATAATAATGCACGAGGACTAATTCATGGGGGGCATACCTGTGCCCTTCATGTTTTTCATTCGTCCCATCATGCCCTTCATGTTGGCACCCGTGACCATCTTCATCATCTTGCGGGTCTGGTCAAACTGCTTGATGAGCTTGTTCACCTCCTGGATGCTCGTGCCCGATCCCGACGCGATACGGCGGCGGCGTGAGGTGTTGAGCACCTCGGGATGTGTGCGCTCCTGCGGAGTCATGCTCTGGATGATGGCTTCGATGCCCTTGAAGGCGTTGTCGTCGATATCGACGTCGCGGATGGCTTTGCCCACACCAGGGATCATGCTGGCCAACTCCTTGATGTTGCCCATCTTCTTGATCTGCTGGATCTGATTGTAGAAGTCGTTAAAGTCGAACTGGTTCTTGCGAATCTTCTTCTCCAGTCGCTTGGCTTCTTCCTCATCAAATTGCTCCTGGGCGCGCTCCACCAGCGAGACCACGTCGCCCATGCCGAGGATTCGGTCGGCCATACGGGCGGGGTGGAACAGGTCGATGGCTTCCATCTTCTCGCCCGTACCAATAAACTTGATGGGCTTGGTCACCACCGTGCGGATACTCAGCGCGGCACCGCCGCGGGTATCGCCGTCGAGCTTGGTCAGCACCACACCGTCGAAGTCCAGGCGGTCGTTGAAGGTCTTGGCCGTGTTGACGGCATCCTGTCCCGTCATGGAGTCGACGACAAACAAGGTCTCGTCGGGACGAACATGATTCTTCAGGCTTTCTATCTCGGCCATCATCTGCTCGTCCACTGCCAAGCGTCCGGCGGTATCGATGATCACCGTGTCGTAGCCTTTCGCCTTGGCCTCCTGGAGGGCGTGGTCTGCTATCTCGTTGACGTTCTTGTTGTCGTCCTCAGCATAGACGGGCACGTCTATCTGGCTTCCCACCACGCGCAACTGCTCGATGGCGGCAGGACGATACACGTCGCAACCCACCAGCAGGGGCTTGCGGTGGTCTTTCTGCTTGAGCATGTTGGCGAGCTTGCCGCTGAACGTGGTCTTACCCGAACCTTGCAGACCGCTCATCAGGATGATGGCGGGCTTGTTGGTCAGTTTGATGCCAACGGTTTCGCCACCCATGAGCTCAGCCAGCTCGTCGTGGACAATCTTCACCATGAGCTGGCCTGGCTTGACGGCAGTAAGCACGTTCATGCCCAATGCTTTGCGCTTCACGTCGTCCGTGAAACTCTTGGCCACTTTGTAGTTGACATCCGCATCGAGCAGCGCGCGGCGCACGTCCTTCAGCGTCTCGGCGACATTGATCTCGGTGATTTTTCCCTCACCTTTCAGTATCTTAAATGACCGTTCAAGTCGGTCGCTTAGATTCTCAAACATTCTTCAGCTGTTTGGTATGGTTGTTTTCTATACTGTATTATTTGTTTCGCAAAGGTAATGAAAAAATCTCATACCACAAACAAGCGATACCCATTTTTTGGTATTTTCAAGCGTTTTTTTATTTCCTTTCCATCCATTGGCCTCCCAGATTGCATGCGAAATCTGGTTTTTGGCAGGGTGAAAAGAGTCCTTATGCTTAAAAAAGCAAAATATAACCAGCGATTTTTGGTGTATTCATTATTTCTACTTACATTCGCACGCCAAAAAGATAACTTGCCGTCTTGAGGAGTCCGTATTGTCCGGTAGAGGTGGCAAATCGTGTCTTATTGGTCTCAAAAAACAGATAAGGAAATAGAAAAATGGAATACTATCTTAGTGTGGGCAGCGAGAAGCGTGGCCCTTACAGCGTGGCCGAGTTGGCAGCTCGTGGCATCGGTGCGGAGTCGTTGGTGATGGCTGCTGATGGCGGATCATGGCAACCCGCCTGGCAGGTGGAAGCGCTTCGACCGATTCTCCGTCAGCAGACGGCTGCGCAGCAGTCTCAACCGATCATGGACTCAGGGGTTAATATTTCCTCAGATCCTGGCGTAAGCTGTCCCTCGGACCCGGGGGTAAGCAATGCTTCGGGTGGGGAGCAAGTTATCGTCGGCGAAAGGATAGGGGAGGGCCCCGATGTGGTCCAAGGTTACGCTCCGCAGCCTTCCGCGCAGCCTGAGAGCGAGCGCACCGTTCCTCCATCCGTTGACCGTGGATCCCGTAAGCATCGGGGTGGTTGTTTGTGGGTGGTGCTGGCGATGTTGCTCTTGTTGGCAGGACTGCTGGTGGCCACTTGTCCGAAACCCGAGCAGCACGCCGAGGCCATCTCGGGTGTAGTGGCGGAAACGATGGGCGAGGCCCTGCAGATCGACTCCATAGACTCCGACGATCCCTTCTCGACGGCCATGAAGTCCTTGGCTGGAGGTGCCACCCGCCAGGTGGTGACGATGGTGGTCGGCAACGCGCTCACGGTGGACAACTACTTGGTCTGTTCGCTGGGGCGCATCCACTACGCCGACAAGGCTCCCGTGGTCTCTGTGGGTGTGCTGGGCCATGTGTTCACCATCGACAAGTCGTCGCTCAAGCAATTGGCTCATCGCTATGCGGAGGAGACCAAGCGGCGCTTGGAGGAAAATGTCAAGCAGAAAGTGCGCGAGAGCATCACCCAGCCCATTGGCCGCATGCTTGACGAAGCTATGGGCGGACTGATGGACGAGTTGGCGGGAGAGTTGTTCGGACGCCAAGGCCATCAGGATGAGCCAGCGCAGGACGACGAAGATGTCATGATGGATAGCATCTGAGGCCTGACAGACTGTTTTGCGTTTTCGCAAATTGAAACGCAACAAGGCAGAGGGAACGTGCTCCTCCGTAGGGGCCCATTCCCTCTGCCTTGTTAGTTGTGGGTAAAACGTTAGCCTTTGTTTCGGGCTAGTTTCGGCTTTGTTTCGAGCTAGTTCCGGCTTTGTTTTAGAAAAAACACCCATATCTTTTGCTTGTTTCGATTCTTTTGTGTAATTTTGAAGCCGTTAACGCCTTTGGAGAGACGTAATTAAAGACTATCGTTGGCGACTCCAGGGCACATAGAATACTTTTTAGACAACACATCATGAGGAAACGTATTCATCGTTTTGCATTGTTGCTCGTAGCTCTGACGCTGGCTCTGCCGATCTGCGCGCAGGCCGTTGGCGAGGGCGACGGTTGGGGTGCGGGAGCCATCCATGTACCCAAGAACTTCAAGTTCAGCAAGTTGGTCAACCACGGTAAGGGTAGCGTGCCCCCTGTAGCTACAGGGACCAAGAGTCGCAAGGCCCGCCAGGCAAGTCAGGTGCTGAAGGCACCGCAGCATTCCGTGTTTTACGCCAATGCACTGGGCGACTACATGGGACTGATGTCCTATGATCCGGCCACGCCCACCGACGTGACCACTTACGCGCCGTTTGACAAGTCGCTGTTCAATGCTGGATCCACCATCAAGGACGGCAAACTTTGCGGACTTTATCTCGACCAGTCCATGATCGAGTATGGCATCATCTTCCTGTGGTACGGGTGGTTCGACCTGGAGACGGGCGAGTATGATGGAGAAGTGACCAATGTCTCCAACCGGAGCCTGATCGCTTATGCCACCGCCACCGACCCCAAGACGGGCGAGGTGTTTGGTGAGTTTACTGATCAGACGATGCAGAGCTGGGAGTTTGGTGTGGTCGATTACGACACCAAGACCCGCACCACGATCGCAGAGACCGACAATCTCTACTTGGCGATGGGAATCACCAGCCAGGGCGACTGCTACGGTATCACCGACGATGGCGACCTCTACCGCATCGATCGCACCACGGGCGAGGAGACCCGTATCGGCTCGACGGGAGTCCGTGTCACGGATGCCAGCGGAATGGCCTATTCCCAGGGTGCCGTCGTCGATCCCAAGACCGATGTGTTCTATTGGGCTGCCACCGACGCCAACGGTGAGTGTACGCTCTACACGGTGGACCTGGACGATGCTTCCGTCACGCGCGTGTGTGCCTCTCCTTATCAGCAGCTCGCGCTCAATGTGCTGCCGCCGTTGGCCGAAGACAAGGCTCCTGCTGCCATCCATGACTTTGCGGTCCATTTTGATGCTCCCGCCACTTCCGGCACGGCCACGTTCACGCTCCCCACGAAGACCTTTGATGGCGATGACAACCTGACAGGTCAGCTTACCTACGAGATCAAGGCCAACGGCAGCGTTGTGGCCACGGCTCAGGCTACGCCAGGTGCAAAGGTCAATGCCACGTTGAGCAACCTGCCAGAGGGAGAGACGGAGTTTGTCTTGGTGGCCAAGAACAGTGTGGGACCGAGCCCGAAGGCTTCTGCCGAGATCTATGTCGGCTACGATCAGCCGCTGGCTCCCACGGAGGTCACGCTCAAGCAGGGCCAGGGCAACAAGGCCACACTCTCGTGGGTCGCTCCCACGACGGGACTCCACGAGGGCTACATGGGCAACCTTACCTATAAAATTTATCGCGTGAAAGGCGGGGAGCATACGGCCTTCCGCCAGGGCGTGACTGCCAACAGTCTTCAGATAGACCTGGCGAGCGGATCTGCGCTCACCAGCTACCAGTACTCGGTCGAGGCCGTCAACACGACGCAGACCAGTGCGCGCACGCTGAGCAACAATCTGGTCGTGGGCGATCCGCTGGAGGTGCCGTTCTTCGACGACTTCCCCGAGGGCATAGACAACTACACCGTCGTGGATGCCAATCATGACGGCTCTACCTGGTCGTGGGATAGCTACTACAAAGCCGCACGCTACAATGCTGACCCCGAGAATAGTGGCAACGATTGGCTCATCACGCCTCCCATCCATCTGGAGAAGGGGCGCAACTATGTGGTCAGCTACAAGGCTTGTGTAGCCCGCTCCTATTTCCCCGAGCACCTGGAAGTGTATTGGGGCAAGGGTACGACGGTGGCAGAACTGGACCAGGTGATCACCGAAGATACCGAACTGGACAATACGGAGAACCGTCTCTTCGAGAAAGTGATCACGGCTCCCGAGGATGGTACCTATTATATCGGTTTCCACGCCACCTCCAATCCGGCTTCCATCAATATCTTCATCGACTCGGTCAGTGTGAGCCTGGGTTGTGATCCTGCTTCGCCCGCACAGGTGGAGAACCTGAAGGTCACGCCCGACCAGACGGGTGAGCTGAAGGTGACGCTGGACTTCAATCTTCCGACGAAGACGTACAACGGCGCTGAGCTGACGGCCATCACCCGCTACGAGGTGCTGAAAGGCGACGCCGTGCTTGCTCAGCAAGAGGGTGGGCTCCGTCCTGGCGATGCTGTGAGCGTCGTGGACGAGAATGCTGTCAAGGGCGTGAACACCTATCGCATCTATTGCTACAACGAGGCAGGGCAGGGCGCGCGTACGGACGCCACGACCTATGCTGGCCTCGACTATCCCGCTCCTCCCGTCGTCCACGCCGACGACCAGCAGACACAGGTGCGCCTCTATTGGGAGCCTGTCACGGGTCTCTATGGCGGAGTGATCAACCAGAAGGATGTTGCTTGCCGCATTTATGACCTGGAGGACGAGAATACCGTCAACGACCAGATCGGAGTGATCGGTGGAGGAGCCACGGAGTTTACCGTCAAAGACTTGAACACCGACGAGGGCGTACAGCAGTTTAAGTGGTGGGCCGTCCGCGCCTTCAACACCCTCGGATCGAGCGGTTTCGGCAAGGTGTCGATGCTCGTGGGTGAGCCCTATGCGCTTCCCTACCGTCAGAGTTTCGCCAATCAGAATCAGGGTGGCCACATCCTTATTATGTATGTCGGTGCTGGCATGAATGCTGGTTTCACTACGTTTGACACCTTTGACAACGACAATGGCGCGGTCAGCTTCAACGCCACTACGCCGTCGCAAACGCTCGTCGTGTTTGGAAAGGTAGCTGCCACCAGCACCACCTCGCCCGTGATGAAGTTCTATTACAAGGCGCCGACTGATGTCCCCGCACGCCTTTCTGTCAACTTCAAGCAGCCTAACGGCACGGAGACAGACGTGGTCTGGGAGGCCGACCTTTCAGAGAACTTCCGTGAGGGATGGCAGGAGGTGCAGTTTGACCTGCCCGACTCGCTCTTCCAGTCTCGCTACTTCATCCCGCAACTCAAGATTGTGGCCGATGAGGCGATGGAGGAGGACCAGCAGATCATCATCGACAACTTCACCATCGGAAGCCTCGCCGACGGCATATCGATTGTCGATAACAAAACTGACGCCCGTCGCTACAACGTCTTCACCACGGATGGCCGACAGGTGCTTCTCCAGGCGGAGTCGCTCCGTGGTCTCCGTCCAGGCGTCTATGTGATCAATGGCCGTACCACGATCGTGCGCTAATCTCACTGGCTTTTGGACCTAGTAGAAATTATCCTGCCTGAATGAATAGCAGGGTAGGGTGATTTCTGCTATGGCTAATGCTGCGTCACATAGGGGGCAGTTCTCATTTTGAGGACTGTCCTTTTCTATTTTGTGTGCCGTCAGTGGAGCCTCACAAAGCCACATGGCGGATGAGAAATGTGGTACTATGATGCTTTTCTGTTCTGAGTTTTGCTTGATTTCTAAGAAAAATGCGTAATTTTGTACCTTTAAAGCAAAAAAATATATGAGGAGATACAGACAAGTCATACGTTTTGCGTTCTTTTTCCTGATTTTATTGGGAATGTCTATCTGTTGTAAGGCGTCGCTTCAACCAGAGTATTACTATCAGTGGATGTCGCTTTCTTCGGAGCAGTTGCTTAAGATGGGAAATCAATACTGCTTCAATACTCAAGCTCCCGACAGTGCCTTGGCTTGCTATACCATTGTGTCCAACCGTTATAGCAAGTATATGAGCAAACAGCAACGCCGCGATTGTGTCCGTGCTAATATAGGAAAGTGGTATGTTTATTTTTTCTGCTTCTTCGATTATGCCAAATCTTACGAGAGCCTTTCCAAGGCCGAGGAACTCTCCACGGATATGCCCGAGGCTATTTCCCGCATTTATCTCAATTTTGGTGCTATGTATCAGACGATGGCTGAGCAGGGAAAAGACCAGAAAACCTTGCGTAAAGCCCTTTCTTATTACAAAAAATGCTTTGCAGTCAGTATTAAGGCGAAGAGTGAGGATTTCGATATGGCTTTTGCCAATATTGTGTCAGTGAGCAGTGACTTGGGAGAATTGTCCCGTATTGCGACCATCCGCAATCAGTACGCCCAACTTGAGAAGCAACATTCCAGTGTAGTTCGTCGCTATGCTTTGTTGCTCTATGATGGCAATAGCTACTTGGCCAAGCGGCAGTATGCCAAGGCCGAAACGTGCTATCGCCAACAAGAGATGCTTGTAAAGGATGATCCCTCCCGCTTGCGATATCTTATCTTTGCTAAAATTAATTGTGCTAAAACGCGGAGGCTGCAAGGTGACATGGCCGGCGCAGGTCAACTGCTACACGAAGCCCTCTCCCTCGCCGCCCATTCCAACATGAAAGATGCCGAGCTTGAACTGTACGACCATTTGGCGGAGCTTTATGCGCTGCAAGGAGATATACTTGGAGAGAATCGGTTTCGCAACAATTACCTTGCGTTGAAGGATACCTTGCTCAACTATCGACAGCTGATGAGCGTCAGTGAGATGCGCTTTGTCAATAGCATGAAGCGTGTCGATGAGCAAATGGCGCAGATGGAGCTGCGCCGTCAGCGTCAACTGCTTATCCTTGGTGTAGTGATTGGTGCGGCGCTACTCATTCTTTGTTTTCTGTTGGTTCTTTGGCGAAACAACAAACGGCTACGTGAGCAGAACAAAAACCTGTATACGAAGACTCTTTCCAGCCTTCGTAATGAAGAGAAGGAACGTAAACGGTGTGAGACTCTGGAGCAGGAACTGAGCAAAATCAAAGAGAGTATACCGCAAAGGAAGGAAAAATACACTTACAACAACCTTAGCAATGATGACAAACAGATACTGGCATCCCGCATTCTCCGCGTGATGGAGACCTGTGGGGAAATCTATTCGCCTGAGTTCAGCTTAGAGCGATTGAGCGAGTTGGTAGGATCACGCTACAAGCTGGTCTCGCAGGTCATCAATGAAACTTGTCAGATGAACTTTTCCACGTTTCTTAACGAGTACAGAGTCAAAGAAGCCTGCCGTCAAATGTCCGACCGCGAGCATTATGGCAACCTTACCATTGAGGCCATCTCGCAGGGAGTGGGGTTCAAGTCGCGTGCCTCGTTCATCAGTGCGTTTAAGAAGTTCACAGGTCTTACGCCCTCTCAGTTCCTCAAGATAGCTGACCGGGAAGGTTAGTTTCAGACGTGGTGCGATGGTAAGACATACGGTGCGAAGTATAGATACTTGTCTTTGAACGTTTATAAACCCGTTTTGATACATGTACAGGTCGTAAATTCTTGTGTATTATAGGACTATTGCATACTTTTGCCGACGTAAACATTAGTTCAAAACAATTTAACGACACAGAGTTATGAGAAAAAAAATCCGTTTACTTATCGCATTGTTCACACTTGGACAGGCTGCGATGGCACAGTCGCTCAATTCGGGCGAACAGCTCAAACAGAAGGAATCCTTTCCAAAGATGCCGCCAAAGACGGCGCTTGCCAAAGTCGATGCCGCTGCAACCCCATATTGGGTAGATGCCAAAAGTTATTATGATGCCAACAGGAGCTATTCCCGCGAGGATGGATATTTGGACAGTTACCGTGCTGACTTGACTTTCAACGGTGATAAGGTGACGATAACTAATTTGGTGAACTTGGGCGAATTCCAAACGACCTCAACGAGTCCCATAGAGGGAACCTACGATTCTGCCGCTAAAACTATCACCATCAACACGCCTGGGTATGATTCTGAGCGTGCCGTGGCCGATTATGCCCACTATGGCGATTGTACCTATTTTGGCAATGATTGCTCCATCGTGCTTTTTGCGGGCGATTTCTCGACGGAGCCCGATAAAAACGGCCAGTACGGCCTGGAGACAACAGACAAGTTGGTCTTCGACGTGAGTGATGATCTTTCCACTATTACCCCGCGGACGGGGTTTGGCTTGTGGGTGCTTGTCAAAGAAAATGCTACGCCTTATGGTGCTATCCGCTTCTATCAGGGCGGTACGGTCGGCATAGAGAAGATGCCTGACGAGGCCAAACTAACCTTTATTCCCTCTAACGTCCGTTTCGAGGGTCCCAATGTCACCGTGGGCTCAATTCTGAAACAGTCAGTCCGTCTTGTCAATAAGGGTTTGAAAAGTACCAATTATACGGGCTTGGTTGACGGTGATGGTTTGCGGCTTTTAGCTTACCAAAGTATTGATGCGGGCACCGTTCAGGATGTCTATGTGGAGCTCTCTCCTTCTAAGACAGGAGCGTATTCTGGCACCGTGCAAGTTAAGAATTCTCATGGCGAGAAAGCAGTGCTCAACGTGACCGCTACAGTGGGCGAAGCTCCCGATTATAGCAAAATTGTAAAGGAAGGTGATATTGCGTTCAGCATGGGCACAGACTTCCCGTTTGTCATTACCGACACAATCACGGGTTATCCCGTAGCAGTTGCCACCAATAAGGGTAATAATACTACTGCGACGTTGTTTGCCAACCTCGTCGTGCCTGAGGGCAAGGTGGGTCTTGTCAGCTGGAAAGGTTTCAAGAAGGGTAGCTATGGCAATGGCTTTACTATCCAGAACAATGACGATCAGGTGTTCGATGATGTCTATTCCCATGGTATGGATGGTGGTGAGTTTACGGATAATGTCGAAAATGCGCTTGCACTCAAACCAGGCACCTATGTACTCCAGTTTCAAAATATCACGAACAACGATTGGGCTAAAGATGCCGACGTGCGCTATCGCGCTTATATCTACGACATGGTGTTTCGCCTCTATGACCAGCAGGAGCATCTCGCGGTTTTGAAGCAGGACGCTTTGGACTTTGGCAACCATTTCTTCGATCAATTCTCTGTGCGAGATACGCTGACCGCCCAGTTGATAAACCTTGGTACGGAGTCGCTGAGCCTGACGAGCATTGACGGCGATGGAAGCTTCTCTGGTGTGATGAGCGGTGCTACGGCGGCGTTTTCAGAGGAGCTGCCAGTGCAGATTGCTTTTGACTCCAAGGAACTCGGTGAGCAAAGCGGATTGGTGGTGCTCCATACCAATACTGGCTCGTACAGACTAACGTGCAAGGCATCCAACACTGCCATCCCTGTAGACTATCATCCTATTGTCACCAATGGTGATTTCTCGTTCAACACTTCAGCAGAATGGCCTTTCACTGTAGAGGGCAATAAGACATTCAACTCTACCGCAAAAAAGAGCAGTGACGGAAGTGAAAATTTGAATTCTTTTTTGGAAGCCTCTTTCGAAGTGCCTGAGAACAAGATTGGTGTGCTCTCATGGACGGGGCATAACAGCTCGATGGATTTCTTCGAGTTCATGGGTTCAAGAACGTTGACCACGGGCACGCGCATCACGCTCGACGGTAGCATAAGCATAGAGTTTGCTGGTCCCGATGTAGATGCCAGCTCCACACAGTTTGCTCCCAAAGACTTGAAGTTTGGCCCTGGCCGGCATACCGTTCGCTTCTTCTATCTGAAGAAAGACTTAAAGCCAAATTATGATGACCGCGTGGATATTTCCAGTCTCTCCGTGACCTATACCGACGCGGTAAAGGGTGTGGAAAAGGCCAACGGCGAGGTCGTTCGCACGGAGTATTACACGCTCAACGGTCAACGTGTCGCAGAGCCGCAACAGGGACTCTATCTTGTCAAGACCATCTTTGCTGACGGTACGAGCCACACGGTGAAGGTATTGAGATAAATAGTATCATTCCTTGTTGAACAAGGACGGCACGAAGTGAATGCCGTCGCTATTAACTGGGCAGGTTGAAGGAGAAATAGTTCTTCTGCAACCTGCCCTTTTTCTTCTTTGGTGTAGCACCAAAACGGTGCTACCATATCTTAGCGTGACTTCAGCGAAGGTTGTGAATGTGTTCGGGAGTGATGATACCTTTTGTGTCAGTCTTTTCGCAGGACTGTTCGCCGTGGCCATTGGCTAATGGTGGGCGGAGCGTGTGATAGTACTAAAAATAGTTATTTCCTTTGCCGTTTACCCAAATAGGCTTACCTTTGCAATCTATTTTAAATAGAATGACTTTGAATGAATAAATCTCAAAAATTAGTAGATTCGATTATTAAGGGAATCCAGGATAAGAAGGGCAGCGGCATTGTCGTTGCTGACCTGACGCAAACCGACGGAGCCGTATGTAGTTACTTTATCATCTGCCAAGGCAACTCGCCGACACAGGTAGAGGCTATTGCTGGAAGCGTGGGCGACTACGTCAGGGAGGCAGAGGGTGAGAAGCCTGTCAGCTGCATTGGTTTGGGCCTGGCGCAGTGGGTCGCCATCGACTTCGTGGATGTGATGGTTCATATCTTCCTTCCCGAGGCGAGGGAGTTTTATGACCTCGAGCATCTTTGGGAGGATGCGAAGCTGACGAGAATCCCGGAACTGGATTGAAAACTGACAACTTTATCTTTTCCAAGAGCTAATGGATAATCAAAAACCAATGAATACAGACAATGGGGGTGGACCGCGTATGCCCAAGTTCAATATGAACTGGATCTATGCGCTGGTTATCATATCGCTCGCCGTGGCCTTCTTTGCGACTGGTAAGGACGGAGGTTTGGGCAACACTTCGGTGAGCGTGAAGAAGGACTATACCCAGTTTGTCGAATATGTCAATAAGGGATGGGCCTCTCGCGTGGTCATCAATAAGAATGAGAGCACGCTCAAGATGTATGTCCGGCCCGAGCATATCAACGATATCTTCAAGGCCCATGTGAAGCAGACGGGCCCCGAGCCCTACGTGGTAGTGGAGATCGGTTCTGTTGACAACTTGGAGACGATGCTCAACCAAGCCATCAAGACGAAAAAGATCACCGGCTTCAGCTACAATAACGAGAAGGGCAATGTCTTCACCGACATTCTGTTGAGCCTTCTGCCCTGGGTGCTGCTCATCGCCTTCTGGATGTGGATGATGCGCAGGATGAGTGGCGGTGGAGGAGGTGCTGGTGGCATCTTTAACGTCGGTAAGTCGAAAGCCAAGCTCTATGAGAAGGCTGACGAACTGAATATCACCTTCAAGGACGTGGCAGGTCAGGAAGGAGCCAAACAGGAGGTGCAGGAAATCGTAGAGTTTCTCAAGAATCCGAAGAAGTATACCGATGTGGGTGGCAAGATTCCCAAGGGAGCCCTCCTCATTGGTCCTCCGGGAACAGGTAAGACCTTGCTGGCCAAGGCCGTGGCAGGCGAGGCAGCTGTGCCTTTCTTCTCTATGAGTGGTTCCGACTTTGTCGAGATGTTTGTCGGCGTGGGCGCCAGTCGTGTCCGCGATGTCTTCAAGCAGGCCAAGGAGAAGGCTCCCTGTATCATCTTTATCGACGAGATCGATGCCGTGGGACGAGCACGCTCCAAAAATCCTGCTATGGGCGGCAATGACGAGCGCGAGAATACGCTCAATGCGCTGCTCACGGAGATGGATGGCTTCGGCAGCAATTCGGGCGTGATCGTCCTTGCGGCTACAAACCGTGTGGATATGCTTGACAAGGCATTGCTTCGTGCGGGACGCTTCGACCGTCAGATACGTGTTGATCTGCCCGATCTGCCTGAGCGCAAGGCTATCTTCCAGGTACACATGAAGCCGCTGAAGCTCGACAAGAATATCGACTTGGATCTCTTGGCGCGTCAGACGCCTGGATTCTCGGGTGCCGATATTGCCAATGTCTGCAACGAGGCTGCCTTGATAGCGGCTCGCCATGACAAGAAGGAAGTGGGCTATCAGGACTTCCTTGATGCCGTCGATCGCATCGTTGGCGGACTGGAGAAGAAAACCAAAGTGATGACAGCGGACGAAAAGCGTACTATCGCCATCCATGAGGCTGGCCATGCCACGGTGAGCTGGTTCTGCGAGTTTGCCAACCCGCTGATCAAGGTGACCATCGTGCCGCGTGGACAAGCCCTCGGTGCAGCTTGGTACATGCCCGAGGAACGTCCTATTTCCACCAAGGAGCAGATGCTCGACGAGATGTGCTCGCTCTTAGGAGGACGTGCCGCCGAACAACTCTTCACGGGTCATATCTCGACAGGAGCCATGAATGATTTGGAGCGTGCCACGAAGGCTGCCTTTAGCATGGTGACTTATTATGGTATGAGCGACAAACTCCCCAATATATGCTACTACGACAACAGCGAGTATGGTTTCCAAAAGCCTTACAGCGAAAAGACCGCATGTCTGATCGATGAAGAGGTGCTGAAGATAGTCAACCAGCTGTATGAACGCGCTAAGCAGATCCTCGACGAACACAAGGAGGGACACGCCCAGCTGGCCCAGTTGCTCGTGGATAAGGAGGTCGTTATGGCGGAGGATGTGGAGCGCATCTTCGGCAAGCGTCCTTGGTCGAGCCGCACGCAGGAGTTGATGGCCGAGGAAGAGAAGAACGAGTTGCGACTGGAGAACATGCCCGAGGCGGTCAGAAAGGCCCAGGAGGAGCATGAGAAGGCGGAGGCCGAGAAAGACGACCACGCAGAAGACGACACAGAGGATAAGGAGAAGGAATGATGAGCGAGAAACAGAAAAATCTGATCACGCGATCTATCTTTGGTGCGCTCTTTGTAGCCATCATGGTGCTTGGCTTCACGCGTCCCCATTATATGGTCGTCCTCTTTGCAGTCATCACGGGCATGACGCTATGGGAGTTTAGCGGGCTGGTCAATGACCAAAAAGGCATCAGTGTCAACCGTTTTATTTCCACGGCGGCGGGAGTCTATTTCTTCGTGGCAGTGGCAGGGCAGCGTATGGGCTTCGTCGAAGGCTTCAGCGCGTACATCCCCTACATTCTTTCGATTATCTATCTGTTCATCGCCGAACTCTATCTGAAGAATGAGAATCCGCTCCATTGTTGGGCTTACACGATGCTCGGACAGATGTATATTGCCCTCCCGTTCTCGATGGTCAACGTATTGGCTTTTCAGACCACGCCCGAGGGAATGCTCACGGTCGATATGCTTTTGCCTCTGAGCGTCTTCGTGCTCCTTTGGACCAATGATACGGGAGCCTATTGTGCTGGATCCTTGCTGGGAAAGCACAAGCTCTTTCCACGCGTCAGCCCGGGCAAATCCTGGGAGGGAAGCATTGGTGGCGGCGTGCTCGTGCTGGTTGTTTCCTACCTGATAGGGTGGTATGTCAATCAAGGAGCAGCACCCCATGTCCTCAATGAGTGGCAGTGGATGGGGCTCGGCCTGGTAGTCTGCGTCTTCGGCACGTGGGGCGACCTTGTGGAGAGTCTCCTCAAGCGCACCATCGGCGTCAAGGACAGTGGCAATGTAATCCCTGGTCATGGAGGCATGCTCGATCGCTTCGACTCGTCCCTCATGGCCCTTCCCGCTGCGGTAGTCTATCTTTATTCGTTGACGCTGTTGGGCTGATGCGATGCAATTTTGAATAACAAACTAATAGAAAATAAAAATGTCACATCGTTTTATATCCGCAACCTATCAGTTGTACATTGAGGAGAATGGTCAGGAAGTGCTCAAAGAGCAAATCACCGAGGACCAGCCCCTCTCTATTTATACAGAGATAGGTATGCTCCTTCCCTCGTTCGAGACCCGTTTGGCAGAGTTTGTGACGGGGGTCGATTACGATTTTGTCCTTCCCCATGCCGAGGCCTATGGCGAGTACGACCCCAAAGGGCGTGCCACGCTCCCCAAGAAGATGTTCTCGCCCGATGGTGTCTTTGACGAGGCCAATGTCTTTGCTGGCGCCGTTATCCCCTTGGCCGACGAGAACGGTCAGCGCCATCTTGGCTATGTCGTCTCGGTGGACGACGACACGGTGACGGTGGATATGAACCATCCGCTCGCAGGCAAGGATCTCCATTTCAAGGGACGCATCATCGAGAACCGCCCCGCTACCGAGGAGGAAGTCAACGACTTCGTCGAGAAGAGCAAGCAGCATCATTGCAGTGGCCATTGCGGTGACTGCGGTGGCGGTTGTGGCGACGGTGGCGATTGCCATTGTGACGGCGACGGCGATGGTGGCTGCCATTGTGGTGATGGTGAAGGTGGTGGCTGCGGCTGCCACTAATGATCAGTCATTGGGCCGGCGATGCGCAACACGTTTGCTACACTCTACACGCTCACTACGTTTGGTGAGAGCCATGGCGAGGGAGTCGGTGGCGTCATCGACGGCATGCCTTCGGGCGTAGCGGTCGATGAGGCCTTCATTCAGCGAGAGCTGGACCGTCGTCGCCCAGGTCAGAGCCCGCTCACCACGGGGCGCAAAGAGACCGACAAGGTGCGTCTGCTGAGTGGCATCTTTGAGGGCAAGACCACGGGAGCACCCATTGGCTTTGTTGTTCCCAATACGGATGCTCGCCCCGAGGATTATGCTACTTATCGTACACTCTATCGTCCGTCCCATGCCGACTATACCTATCAGAAGAAGTACGGCCTCCGCGACTATCGCGGAGGCGGACGCTCTTCGGCCCGCATCACACTCTCGCGGGTCGTAGGCGGCGCTTTCGCCAAATTGGCATTGCGACGCCACGGCATTTCCGTCACGGCTTTCACCTCGCAGGTGGGTGACGTCCGACTTCCCTTGGACCTTGCTCACGATGTTTTTGATCCATCTTTGATAGAAGAGAACGCCGTCCGCTGCCCCTCTCCGGCCTATGCCGAGGAGATGGCAGCCCTTATCCGCCGAGTTCGCGCTCTTGGCGACACGGTGGGAGGCACTGTCACTTGTGTCATCAAAGGTTGTCCTGCGGGCTTGGGCGAGCCAGAGTTCTCCAAGTTGCAGGCTTGCCTCGCCTCGGCCATGATGAGCATCAATGCCGCGAAAGGCTTCGACTATGGTTCGGGATTTGATGCGCTTCCCCTTTTGGGAAGTCAGCTCAACGATTCGTGGACCACGACAGACGACGGCCGCATCAAGCCGCTCACCAATTATAGTGGTGGCATCCAGGGAGGTATCAGCAATGGAGAGGATATCTATTTCCGCGTTGCTTTCAAGCCTGCCCCTACGCTCTTGCGCGACCAGCAGACTGTTGACGTCGCTGGAAAGCCTGTCACCATGCAAGGAAAAGGCCGACACGACCCTTGTGTCTTGCCCCGTGCCGTCCCTATCGTCGAGGCCATGGCTGCTATGGTGGTGCTCGACCAGTTGCTTATCTTCCAGTCGCAGCAGTAAAAAAAGCGGTCAAGACTGCTTGTGATATAGACAGTCTTGACCGACTATGGTATATGACGAAGGCTTCAAATGTAATGATTTGAAGCCTTCTGTGTATTAGTTCCTATGACTCCTGGTCAGAAAATCTCTCGATGAACTCATCTTCCGAAATGATGGGGATGCCGAGTTGCTGCGCCTTGGCATTCTTGCTCGACGTGCTTGTCACGTCATTGTTGATGAGGAAGGAAGTAGATTTGGAAACAGATCCCGTCACCTTGCCCCCTTGACTTTGGATGTACGCCTTGAGTTCGTTGCGGTTTTTGTAATGATGCACGTCGCCCGTGACAACGAAGGTTAGTCCCTGACACCTTGCCCCCGACGGTGTGCTGTCAGGCTGGGTTATCTCCAATTCGGGAAGCAGGTGGTCAAGCATTTCCGCATGGCGGCAGTCCTTCATCCAGCGGACGAACGATGTGCTCTTTTCCGGTCCTATGCCCGAGATGGAAGCAAAGACGGCGTCGTCCTGCGTGTTGCGTGCCGTCTGGATGAGTTCCTCCAGAGGATAGGCAGTGAGCAGACGGGTGCAGACGTCCTGGCCTACCAACGGGATGTTGAGGGCGAAGAGGAGTCGGCGTGCCTCTACCTGACGCGCCTTTTCTGTGGCTGCAAGCAGGTTGGTGACACTCTTTGTGCCAAAGCCTTCCATGTCGCGCAAGACGATGGCGTGTTGGCTGATATGAAACAGGTCGGAATACTCGCGCACCCATCCAAGATTGATAAACTTCTGAAGCGTTTGCTCACTCAGACCATCGATGTTCACTCCCTCTTTTGAGACGAAGCGCGCAAACTTTTTGAGTTGTTTGGCAGGGCAGTCGGGATTCGTGCAATGGAGTGTGCGCGTGCCGCTCACCTCACTTTCCCTCACCACGGTGGGCGCATCGCAGACAGGGCAAGTCTTCGGAATCTCGAAAGTCCCCACGGCCTCCACCACCTGAATGACTTTGGGTATAATCTTGTTGGCCTTGATGACGGACAATCGTGATCCCTTGTCGCCGATGCCGAGCCGCTCACATTCAGATATGTTGCACAGCGAGGCACGCTTCACCGTCGTCCCTTCAAGCAGTACGGGTCGGAAGACCGCCACTGGCGAGATGGTGCTGGCGGCACACGACCACTCGATATGGTCCAGTTGTGTCTCCGCGCTCTCGTCCTGCCATTTGAAGGCGTAGCCTGCACGCGTGGCGTGGTGTCCCGTCACCGATCCTGTAGCCGCGTAGTCGGTGTCATCATAGCCGATGACCAGACCATCGACGGGGTAGGGGAAAGGCGTAACGCCCTTTCGTGGCTGCACTCCTGCCGTCACACGTTCTGTCCATCTGTCGATGACCTCTTGGAAGTTGATGAGGTTGGGACCGACTATCAGTTCTCGCTCAACCGTTGTGAAGCCCTGCGATTCGAGCCAATCCATACGCGCACCCCATGAGCGCAGTTCCACCTCTGTATAGACCAGGGTGAAAGGAATCCAGCGTATATGACGTAGCTTCACCTCCTCGACATCCTTGAGTGTCATGGATCCACTCGCCAGGTTGCGCGGATTGGCATACTCTTCGTCGCTTTCGAGGTTGAATTGCTCAAAGTCCTTGTAGCTGATGACGGCCTCTCCACGCACGACGAGGTGACCCTGGTACGGGATGGAAGGCAGGATTCCGCCAATAGCCTTGGCCAAATGGGTGATATTCGTGCCCGTGTGGCCGTTGCCGCGTGTCACCACCTTTGTCAGGCGACCACCATCGTAGGTCACGACCAGCGTCAGTCCGTCGAGTTTCCATGAAAGCCACACGGGTCTCCCTTCACTCCACTTGACCAAGTCCTCCACCTTCTTCGTCTTGGCGAGAGACAAGGCAGGAAACTCGTGTTCCTCCTTCTGTCCTACAAGGTTGTCTGCACTGACCCGATGAGTGGGCGATTGCGGTAGGATCACGCCAGTCTCCGCCTCCAACTGCTTCAGTCGGTCGAAGGCTGCGTCCCATTCGTAGTCGGTCATTTTCTCTCCCCGACCGTTGTAGTATGCGTCGGAAGCCTCGTTAAGCTGCGAGACCAGTTCCGAAATCTCTTTGAGCTTCGTTGGATTCATATCTCTAAAATTCCTCCTTAGTCTGTATTATATAAATAATGAGAAAACGACTTCCCTAACCCTTTCTCCTTAAGCGATTCTATTGTCACCGATACAGGTAAAAGCTACCTCCGTCGCTTTCGCAGTATTTGCGCAGGAGCCCCTGGATGAACGTCGCATTGTCGCTCACCCGCTGTTCGTTGCCGTCATAGCCATTGATGAGGACGACCAGGTGGGTGGTATGGAGATCTATTTTTGTGCGCTCGTTGTCGCTTGTTGGAGTGCCCACGCCGCCCACTTCGTCACGATAGACCGGTAGTCCGTGGATGTTAATCCTGCCGCGTCCGATTCCCTCGTACGGTTCGCCCTCGCGCCCAATGCCCAGTGTGAGCGTGTCGCCCTCGAACTTGTCCGCGTCGAATCCGCCAATGGAGTAGCCGTATGCGATAGACGCAAGGTTGATCAAATCCACCAGCGTGTCTATCTGATACAGTTGCTTTCCTTGCAGCATGCGCCGGATCAGCGCTTCTGAGGCAGGGCGATAGCGCGATGGGTCCTTGCCACAAAGACGATAGATGTGGCGCGTGGCCTCGATGCTGGGCAGATGCTTCAGGCTCTCTGTGGTCAGTTCCTTGCGAAACTGTTCGCCCAAGGCGTTGATTTCGTCCCACAGCGGTTGACAGAAATTTATGTTCAGGACCTGGGCCTCGACGCAAGCCCCCACAAAGTGAGGACAAACGGATTCTATTTCTTTTGATACCTTGACAGTAATCATGAGTTGTTGATGATGTTTGATGGATGAAGAGTCGATCGGATTCACGGTTCTTATGGCAGCTGCTGGATGAGCAGGCGGTCGGCCTCGGTCCACTCCAGTGTGGTCAGTTGCTCGCGACGAAGCCATCGGCAGTCGATATGTGCGAGTAGTTTGAAGTCGAAGTCGCGGGCCATGCAGTCGAATGCCGTCAGGGTGATGGTGAAGTCGGGATACTCCTGTTCCACCTGTCCGATCTGCCGGCCGACATAGATCTCCCAGTCCATCTCCTCGCGGATCTCCCGGAGGAGGGCCTGCTCACGGCTCTCACCCGTTTTCACCTTGCCCCCAGGAAACTCCCAATGCTCCGACACATAGTCAGGACCCTTTCTGAGTCGCTGCATACAAAGGTAATCGTTGCCCCTGCGCACCACGGCACAGACCACGTCATAATGCTTCTTTTCCATATCCCGTGATTGATTCATACTGCAAATGTACGACAAAGTCGGCTAAGTACCTAATTTTTTCTGAATAAACTTCGTATAAAATTTGGTAAGTGAGAAATATCTTAGTAAATTTGCACCCATCAATCAATGACCGTGAAGCAGCAGAAAATCAATTATCAAAAATAATCATGTCAACACTAACTATTGCGATTATCATCGTCTTCGTCCTGGGTTATGCGTGCATAGCTCTTGAGAGCGTGACGAAAGTGAACAAGGCCGCTGTGGCTTTGCTGATGTTTGTGGCCTGTTGGACACTGTTTATGTTTGATCCCACCATCTCCCATGAGGTGGCGGAGGTGCTTTCGAACGGCACGGTGAGCCATGAAGGTATCGCCAACTTCATCAGCAGTATCATCGAGCGCCACCTCGGTAGTACCTCTACGACGCTGTTCTTCCTGATGGGAGCCATGACTATTGTCGAGGTGGTCGATCAGAACGGCGGCTTCGACTGGGTGAAGGGCGTCATGAACACGCGCAGCAAGCGTAAGCTCCTGTGGCGTATTGCTTTCCTGACGTTCATCCTCTCTGCGGTTCTTGACAACCTGACCACCAGTATTGTCATGGTCATGATCCTCCGCAAGCTTGTCGCCGACAAGAACGACCGTATCATCTACGCCTCGTTGGTCATCATTGCCGCCAACTCTGGTGGCGCGTTCTCGCCGATTGGCGACGTGACGACCATCATGTTGTGGAACAAGGGTCTTATCACTGCCGCTGGCGTGATCAGCGAGATCCTCCTCCCCAGCCTTGTCTCCATGATTATCCCTGCATTCATCCTTCAGTATCATCTCAAGGGCGAGCTGGTGCCCGTCAAGGACAATGGCGAGGGCGAGGAGAACGAGAGCGACTTCTCTGAGGCTCAGCGCAAGGTCGTGTTCTGGGTTGGTGTAGGCGGTCTGCTTTTCGTTCCCATCTTCAAGAGCATCACCCACCTTCCGCCGTTTGTCGGCATCCTCTTGGTGCTCGGCACGTTGTGGACGGTGACGGAGGTCTTCTACCGCAATCTCCATCGCGCCAAGAACCGCGAGGGCCTGCAGAAGCGTGTGACGCGCCTGCTCTCCCGTGTCGATATGAGTACGATCCTCTTCTTCCTCGGCATCCTCATGGCCGTGGCTTGCCTGGAGACGATTGGTGTGCTGACCCAGCTCGGCGAGGGACTCAACGTGGCCTTCAATGGCGACCACTTCCTCGTCACGGGTGTCATCGGTGTGCTCTCCTCTATCGTCGATAACGTGCCTCTCGTGGCCGGCTGTATGGGTATGTATCCCGTGGCTGAGGCAGGCGACTTTGCCGTCGATGGCATTTTCTGGCAGTTGCTTGCCTACTGCGCTGGTGTCGGTGGCTCCATGCTCATCATTGGCTCTGCCGCCGGTGTGGTTGTCATGGGTCTGGAGAAGATCACCTTTGTGTGGTACATGAAGAAGATCACCTGGATAGCCTTCGTCGGCTACATCGCTGGTATCCTCTGCTACTATGTCCTGCGCGAGTTCATCCTCACTTCGCCGCTATAATCCAAGCGACTTTTTTTAGACAATCAATCATTTAGATCAATAGAATTAGACAGGCAGACTGCGCTCATCGGCGCTCTGCCTGTTGCGTGTATGCTCGGCATGAGCATTGAACAAGCGGGGCTCCGTGAAACCGTTTGGCTGAAGGTCGTGCCACACCTTGTCGCGAAGGTCGCGCCCGTCGAGATAGATTATCTTGGGAAAATTCTTGGTTGTTATTAGGAAAAAATGTACTTTTGCCTGTCAGAAAGTTTCGTTCGGCGATGTTGAACGTGCGTTCAGCGTCACTGAACCTGCATTCAATGTCTCCGAATGTCCGTTCAATGACGTTGAATAGAACTTTTGTCGAGGGATAAATACTTTTATCCTTAGGTATGAGTACTATTATGATGAGGAGCAATCATCATTACTCTTGACCGTAATGGCTGTCTCAATATGGAGTGATAACAATCTTAATAAGAAAGGAATCGGTATGGCAAAGTACAAGTTGCAAGAGTTAACTGACATGCGTAATGAAGGCAAGCGCAGAGTTTATCCCAAGATAGTGACCAATCGGACACTATCCAGGAAAGAGTTCATCAAGAGGATGCAGAGCTACCATCGTGGTATTTCGGAAAGTACCACGGAGGCAGTATTGCTGGATGTGGCTGATATGCTGGTAGAAATGCTCTCCATGGGCTACAATGTGAACCTGGAAGGCATCGGCACCTTCTCGCTCTCCCTCGGTTTCGAGGACGATAAGCCTACGGAAATGCAGAGTGAAGATGATAAGATGACGTATCGCAAGGTGGGCGTGAAGGACATCAACTTCAAGGCTTCTCCTGAATTTCTCAAGAGTGTGAAGCATAAAACCGATCGCGACCTGGAGCGAGACATGGGTGGCGTGAAGGTGATTCGCAAGCAGCTCTATTCCTGGGAAGAACGCATCGCCCGTGCCCTGGAGGTGATAGAAACCAATGGTCTCATTACCCTCTCTGATTATGCCTGCATCAACAACCTGAGCCGCACCGCCGCCTCCCTGGAACTGAAGGAAATCACCGCCGACCGAACCTCGCCGATAGATTCGAAGGGCAGCGGCAGCCACAAGGTTTGGGTGAAGAGAAAAGAATAAATGCAAATATCTCTCAGAATATTTGTTAGTTCCGAATCTTTTTCATATTTTTGCGGTGTTATTAAAATGATAGTGTTATGGATACGACATTACAAACAATATATTTGCAACTTCCTAGTTCCGATATGCAGTTTTTGAAGGAATTGGCAGAAAGAATGGGATGGATTGCTAGCAAAGTGAATTCTAGCTCTAAAATGTCAGAGTTAGACAAGGCAATTCTCGATGTAAAGGAGGGCAATGTTAAGAACTTCGATACAATGGAGGATATGATGAACTATCTGGATGCTTAGCTATGTATAAGTTACAGCTTTCTGGAAGATTTAAAAAATCGTACAAGAAATGTATCAAACGAGGATACGACAAAACCTTGTTCGAGGAAGTTGTGTCTATTTTGTTGAGAGGAGAATCATTGCCAGCAAAGTATAAGAATCATCCTTTGCATGGAAATTATGAAGGATGGAATGATTGTCATATTCTTCCTGATTGGGTTTTGGTATGGAAGTATGATAATGATGAGTTAATTCTATGTTTGCTTGATACAGGAACCCATTCTGATTTGTTTAAGAAGTAAATCATCAATTATTTTGTTGAGATTTGTAAGAACTTTCTGACTTTCTTGCAAATCCCAATTCTTTTTCGTACTTTTGCAGTTGTCTTGCTGTGGATGGCTGGCGATGAGTCGCTGGTTAAGTAAAAGTCCATGGCTTGGCCTATCATAATTAAGAAAGACGTTCTCTACGTTTTCTTCTGTTCAATTGAAACCTCGGAAATTTCAAATGGGAAGCAGATGAAGACAGCAGTGGGCGTCTACCCACTGTGTATATACACATGGCATAGGTGTGCCCCTTCGTCTGGAGGGGGTACGCTCTGTGCTATCATATATACCCGCTTGGCGTAGGCTCTATTGCTTCTTATCTTTGTTCCCACAGGTCATCCGAGGACCTCAATTGGCAAGGGTAATGTAAGTGATAGATTCCCTACGCCTTTTCTGTTGATAGCTAATCAGTTAACCAATTCCTTATCTTACGATGAGGCTGGACTAGAATCAAAATAGTCTTTTAAAATCAGATGGTTTCTGCTTTCGGGAATCGGTGGAGTAATAGGGTGGCAAGGCTTTGCTATGCTTCCATCGGCAACGGAAGCTATGGCAAAGAAACTGCAACTCAGCTATAAGGAAATCGAATCCCGATTAGAATCGTTCAAAACTAAAGTGGTGCCAGCCTCTGAGGTTGGCTACGAGATACTGAAGGCTTTTGGTAAAAGCGAAAAGGATGTGTCGAGATACAAGGAAGGAAAGGGTATCTTGAAGACCTTTGATGGCTTGCTTATCAAAGGCCTGTTCTGCTATCAGGCTATAGATACGTTGCATCTTACCACCAGGTTGGAGGCATTGAAGGCTGATGCTCAGGTAAGGAAGGCTGCACCAAAGATTATTGCGGTGAGCGACGGTGAAACCCTCCTTGCTTATGATACTCGTGAGAATGATACTTACGAGCAGAAACTCGTCAAGATGCACAGCGACTTTGGCTTCTTCTATCCTTTGATGAACGTGGAGCGAGTACACACTACGGCAGAAAACCCAGCCGATGTGAAGGCTGCCGAGAAACTTGCCAAACTGCATGATGAGATTCGTGCTTATAACGAATATAATAGTGATGACGACTTGCACGACCTTAACATCTTCATCACCCGTTTGCTCTTCTGCTTCTTTGCCGAAGATACAGGTATCTTTGCCGAAAATCTCTTTACCAACTTTATCAAGCAATTTACCAAGAAAGATGGTTCCGATCTCGGCGAGATGCTAGGTCAGGCATTTCAGGTGATGAATGTGCCAAACAAGGAGCGTTCGGAAGAACTTACCAAGGAAATCAATCAGTTTCCTTACGTGAATGGCGGTCTTTTTGCCTCAGACATTCCTATCCCAAAGATGGGTTATAAGGCTAGAAAGATTATCATCGAAAGCGGCGAGTTGGATTGGAAGGATATCAATCCGGATATTTTTGGTAGTATGATTCAGGCGGTGGTGAATCCTGATGTGCGTGCCAAGGAAGGTATGCACTACACCAGTGTGCCTAATATCATGAAGGTAATCAATCCACTCTTTATGGATGATTTGAGAGGGGTATATAAGAAACTGGAAGAGTTTTACGAGCAGAAGAAGAATCTGCTTGATATGAGTGCTTTGTCTCAAAATCAGTTTATTAAAGAGTGCCGACCAATTATTAATGGTTGCAATAAGTTGATGGTAAGAATGAGCAAGATGAAGTTCTTCGACCCAGCTTGTGGTAGTGGTAATTTCTTGATTATCACTTATAAGCAGTTGCGCTTGCTCGAAATGGATATTCTGCATCTTCGCAAGAAATGTACGCCAGAGCAGATGCTCGATTTTATCGATGGTTCGTGCATCCGTTTGGAGCAGTTCTATGGAATAGAGCTTCTCGACTTCCCTCACGAGGTAGCCATGCTTTCGCTTTGGCTTGCCGAGCATCAGATGAACAACAAGTTTCATGCCGATTTCGGTGTGAATGTTGCCGCCTTGCCTTTGCATAATATCGACCAGATAAAATGTGGCAATGCTTGTAGAATGGATTGGAAGGTAGTATGCCCACATACCAAGGATGAAGAAGTGTTTGTATTTGGTAATCCGCCGTATTTGGGGAGTAAATTACAAACCAAGGAGCAGAAAGAAGATATAAGTTATGTCTTTGGTAAATTAAAGAATAGTAAGATACTGGATTATATCACAATCTGGTTCTATTTGGGAGCAAAATATATTCATGAATCCAAAGCCAAGTACGCTTATGTGAGTACAAACTCAATATGCCAAGGAGAACAAGTATCTGTTCTTTGGCCTCAAATTTTGAAAATGAATGAAGAAATAGCTTTTGCTTATACTTCTTTCAAATGGACCAATAATGCAAAATATAATGCCGGTGTTACTGTTGTGATTGTTGGGGTGTTCAATAAGAGTAATAATAAGAAACTATTGTTTACCTCCGACAAACAAATAGAATCTTCTGTGATAAATCCTTATTTATCTGTAGGAACAGAAACGATAGTACATAAGGATGTTCATACACCTGATGGCTATCCGAAATTATGCTTTGGCTGCATGCCTTATGATAATGGTAACTTGTTGTTCAACAAAGTTGAATATGAAGATTTTATAGCCAAATATTCATCATTCTCTAAGTATTTGCGAATGATGTATGGTTCTGAAGAATTTATAAATGGGAAGCCTAGATACTGTTTGTGGATAGACGAACAGGATGCTGATGAGGCATTGAAAAATGAAGAAATTGCTAGGCGTGTAGAAAGAACTAAAGAACTTCGGTTGGATAGTACTGATGCTGCTTGTTTGAAATTGGCAGAAAAACCTTATCAGTTTAGAGAGCATCCGATATTAGATAGAGACAAGATTATCATTCCTCGTGTATCGTCTGAAAGGCGAAAGTACATTCCTATGGGGTTCTTGGACAAAGGAACTGTTATTTCAGATTCAGCCTTCGCCATCTATGACGCATCATTATGGCTATTTGGCATCCTCACCAGCGAGATGCACATGGTATGGGTTCGTACTGTAGGAGGCAGATTAAAGACTGATTACAGATATTCCGCAGGTCTCTGCTACAATACTTTCCCCTTCCCATCCATCTCCGACACAAAGAAGTCTGAGATAGAAGAGGCGGCAACGAATGTGCTTCTGGCTCGTGAAAACTATCCCGAGAAGACGCTTGCTGATCTTTACGACCCGGAAAAGATGCCGGAGGATTTGCGTGCTGCACATGAGGAACTGGATGCCATCGTAGAAAGCTGCTATCCTGGCGCTCCGTTCCCAAATGATGAGACTCGATTGGAATGCCTCTTCAAACTCTACGAGAAAATGACAGCTAACAAGTAATAATTTGAATGGCTTATGGACAAGATAAATGATAATATCGTTGATATCAAATATCAGCAAACGGGTACTTCGAGCAATACCAATGAACTCGGTATGCGAGAGATGCAAGCCAAGGCTTACGAAGCCCGCAACCATCGCTTTCTGCTTATCAAGGCGCCACCGGCATCAGGCAAGAGTCGCGCCTTGATGTTCATCGCTCTGGATAAACTGAAGAATCAGGGCATCAAGAAGGTAGTAGTGGCTGTACCGGAGAAGAGTATCGGCCGCTCTTTCCAAAACACCGACCTGATGAAGTATGGCTTCTTTGCCGACTGGAAGGTGGCGCAACGGTATAATCTTTGCGATACTACCGACGAGAAAGAGAAGGCAGTACGCTTTAAGAAATTCTTCCATCAAGATAAAAGCAATATCCTGGTTTGCGCCCATGCTACTCTTAGAAATGGCATGAAGGAAATAAGTGACGAGGAGTTTAATGATTGCCTCTTGGCGATAGATGAGTTTCATCATACAAGTGCTGATGTAAACAGCGGACTGGGCGATATTGTGCGCCGAGTGATGAATAATTCCACCGGTCATATCGTTGCCATGACGGGCAGTTACTTCCGTGGTGATGGCGTTCCAGTGTTGAGGGCTGAGGATGAGGCCCGTTTCTTCCCAGTTACTTACAACTATTATCAGCAGCTCAATGGTTATCGCTATCTCAAGAACCTCGTCTTGGGCTATCACTTCTATCACGGCAGTTATCTCGACCATATTGCTGAGGTGTTGGATACTACCAAGAAGACCATCATCCATATTCCGAGTGTCAACTCCCGTGCATCCAGCGGTTTGGGTAAATACACGGAGGTGGATGAAATCATCAAGATCATCGGTAAGGTAGAGAAACGGGATTACAACAATGGCGGTATCTATTACGTCAGAACCAAGGACGGCAGACTGCTGAAGGTTGCCGATTTGGTGGAAGACCATGCCGAGACCCGCAACCTGGTGCAGGGATATTTACAACGAATAAAGAAGCGTGATGATGTAGACATTATCATCGCCCTGGGTACAGCCAAGGAAGGTTTCGACTGGCAATGGTGCGAGGAATGTCTGACCATCGGTGTTCGTGGCTCGCTGACCGAAGTGGTGCAGATTATAGGAAGATGCACCCGTGATTGCGAAGGCAAGGAGACGGCTAAGTTTGTGAATATGATAGGAATGCCTGATGCCAATCAGCCCGATGTGAAGGTGGCGGTGAACGACTTTCTGAAAGCCATTACGGCTTCGCTTCTGATGGAGCAGGTAATGGCGCCTAGTTGGCATTTCAAGACGGTGAAGGATGTGGATAGTGATGAGGGCAGTCCGCTGGATGCCCGTACCCTGGTGATAGAGGGCTTGAAACCTTTGTCGAGCGAGAAGACGAAGATGATTGTAGAGGAGCAGTTGGATGATTTGAAGGCTTCTATCTTGCAAGACGAACTGGTGGTGAAAGCCATCAGCGGAAGTACTACGGCTGAAACCATCACCAAAACGCTCATTCCGAAAGTGATTCGTGAAAAGTATCCGGATTTGAGCGAGGACGAAGTGGAAGAAGTTCGTCAGCGCCTGCTGCTTGATACCCTTGTCAAGGGTGGTGAAGTGGTGGATGATAAGGGAAATCCTATCGATTTTGATGCTTCGGCAAACGACGAGGAGAAGGAGTCAGAAGGCAATCGTCTCATCAAACTGGCAAACCGAATGATTAATATCAATCTGTTGAGTATCAATTTGATTGATTCCATCAATCCTTTCCAGCGTGCTTACGAGGTGCTGTCGAAGAATGTGGATAAGCAGACCCTGAAGATAATCCAGGACACGATGGCTGAACAGAAATTCGATATGACCATCGAACAGGCGATGATGCTATTCAAGGGACCCTATAAGCAATGGGTGGCAGAGCATGACGGTCTGCGCCCAGACATCAACGACCCTGACCCGAAGGTAAGGGAACTGGCTGCTGCATTCCAGAAACTCAAGAACCTGAAGATTCGAAAAATGATGGGATTGGAGTATGAGCCGGAAAAGTAACATTTAACATTAACATAAATGGATTGGCCAGAAGAATTATTAGAGATATTTGATGACCCCTTGTTGGCGGATGTGCGTCCGAAACCGAAGGCGCCTACGCCTGATGACAGGCTGGCGCAGAAATTGCTCGAAGTCAACAAGTGGGTGGCAGAGCATGGTAGTGAACCCAAAGCTGACGGTGGCTTGAAGGAAAAATTGCTTGCCACATCGCTCAAGGCGCTGCGAACCAAGGCAACGGATAGCCTCAGACAGTATGATGAGTATCATCTGTTGGGGTAGGCTATATTTTTTCACCTTATTATATATAGTGATATGGATATTGATAAAGAATTAGAAGATATATTCAACGACCCTTTGATGGATGTTTCCTATCAGGAGGCAAAGCTCTTCGATGTGCCTGCTGATATGAAAGGCGTGATGGCTCAGAAGAAGGATACGCCCGACCATGTAGCGCAAAGAAAACTGTGTGAGGATTTTGCACGGTTTAAGCCTCTCTTCGAACAGGTGCATCAGAATTTGAAGACCGGGAAGCGACAGTTGCAGAGAATCTCGAAGACGACTAATATGCAGGAAGGACATTTCTATATAGTAGATGGTCAGATGGTTTATCTGCAGAAAGTGGGCGAGAAGGCAATAGGTACAAGTAGGGCTTTGGATGCGCGAACTCGTTGTATCTATGAAAATGGTACGGAGTCGGATATTTTTCTCCAAACACTTCGCAAGAACGTGGTGGCAAGTGGTTATGCCATCACCGAAACTCACGAGGAGTCGGATAGCCATTTCTTCAATCCAGAGGATGTGAAGCAGGAAGACCAGGTGACGGGTTATATCTACGTGCTTCGTTCGAAATCAGAGAATCCGGAAATTCGGAACATCAAGAATCTCTATAAAATAGGTTTCTCTACGAATCGGGTGGAGGAGCGTGTGGCCAATGCTGAGCATGAGCCTACTTATCTGATGGCGCCTGTAGAGATAGTAAGCACTTACAAGATAGTGAACATGCACTCCCAGAAGTTTGAGGACCTGGTGCATCAGGTGTTGCAGACGGTGAACTTCCGTTTCAGGGTGGCTGATGATAAGGGAGAGATGCATGAGGCTACGGAATGGTATCAGGTGCCGCTGGAAATCATCGACAGTATCATTCAGAAAATCATGAATGGAACTATCATCTACTTTGCCTACAATAAGGAACAGCAATGTCTGGAGCAGCGGATAGAGAAGAAGGAGTCTCAGTTAAATCAGTCGGGCTTGAAGGTTTTGACGCTGATTATCGAGAAACAGTATTTCGAGGAGATTGTATCTGGTGTGAAGACCGAGGAGTACCGTTCGCTGAAGCAGACCACGCTTAACAAATATACTTATATTGATGAGACTGATGGCAAGCGTTATCTCCGTCGTTTCGATGTGATAAGGTTTCAAGTGGGTTATCATTCGGATAGAGATAGTGCTGTGGTTCAGGTATTGGATACTACCTATGAGGATGGCTTGGTTACTTATCATCTTGGAAAGGTATTGGAGGTGATAAGGGGAAAAGCATAGATATTTCTCGATTTTCTGGGCAAACAGGCGGGCCGTCTTCTTTCTTGTTTCAGCCGCCATGACTACAAGTGCCTGGAGGCAGCATTCAAGATGTACGAGCAGCAGAAGATGATGTTCGAGCAGAATGTCCGCAGCTGCGCCGACCGCATCATCAGCATCTACCAGCCGCATCTCCGCCCCATTGTCGGAGCTCTTTGTCTCGTTTTCGCAAAAACAGGCTTGGAGACCCTCAAAAAGAGAGCTCTCAGCACCATCGACGACCTCGTGGGAGTTTTATCCTCGCCACAAGTCAGCTGGGGCAAGATAAATTAGCAGACCCTAAATAGGCAAGTCTTCTGTTATATTGTTGTTGTGAATGGTGCCGAAAATATATTTAAATGGTACCAATATTGTTGTTCGAATGTTTTGCCATTAAAGGATAAATGAGTAATTTTGCATCAGAAATCAAGTCGTAACAGACTGTAGGGTTCTTTGACATATTGAGGATATTCAGAATGACTGACATTAACGACATCTGTGTTGTATGGATACATGAAACGTTGGGTTCTACTATTTGTATTTAATTAATTTTTTCTAACCCGTTGGCAATGAGTGGGTATATATACTTGCTTAAGCTGACACAAAACCAACAGATTATGAAACATAGCAACAAAAAACAGAGAGTAGTTAACAGTGAGAATGTGATGACAGCCGTGAATGTAGCTTGTGCTTGCGCAGCAGTAGCTAGCGTACTAGTTCCAGCAGCTCCGGTGCTCGGAGGCATAGGTTTGGTCTGTACCAAGACTATTCCATCATTGCTAAGAGGTCGCATCTTCTTCTAAGTCATCTGGCATAGCTTCTATGCGGGTGTATGCTTGTATGGAAGCTATGCAGATAGATTTTTCATCTTGAATAACTCAAAACATTATATATGGCAAAGAACAACATCAAGACTGTGATTAACAGCGCTTCTGCAACCAGTAGCGCACAGTCAACTAACAACTACATGCAGTATCCGCGTTACCGCAACAAGCAGGGACACGGATGGGCTGCAGAGGATGCCAATGCTATGGCTGACCGCCTTTCTGGCAAGAGGGTGGATCAGGTAGGTCGTGACAACAGCCTAAATGGTGCCGACCGTATCAGTAACGGTGTCGAGATTCAGACGAAGTATTGTGCCTCTCCTTCAAAGACTATTGGTGCAGCTTTCTCCGATGGTTCCTATCGTTATGGTAAGATGAAGTTGGAGGTACCCAAGGAGCAATACGAAGAGTGTGTTCGGCTGATGGAAGACAAGATACGCTCTGGCGAAGTTCCTGGAGTGAGTGATCCTGCAATGGCAAAAGACATTGTGGTTAAGGGTAGTTGTACCTACGATCAGGCTGTCAACATTGCCAAGGCTGGTACGTTGGATTCGGTCAAGTTTGACATAAAGACACAATCGGTGTCGTGTTCCATCACATGTGGCTTTTCTTTTGCCTTGGGCTATGCCAATGCTTTGCGCAATGGCAAGAGTCATGCTGAGGCATTGGAGTGTGCTTCTACGCAAATGGTGAAGTCGGGGGCTACCTCATTAGCTGTGGGAGTAGGTACACAGCAGTTGCTACGTACCTCCGTAGGCCGTTCCATAGCATCTACCGCAACACATTCCGCTCGAACCATACTTGATGCGACTTGTAAGACGCAAGTCGGTCAGCAAGTAGTGGAAAGAACAGCCTCTGCTCTTGTAGGTAAGGAGGTTGTGGGACAAGCAGCTAAGAACATATTAGCTAAGGGAATGCGTACCAACATGGTTACTGGCGGCATTATGATGGCAGTACAGACCGTACCTGACGCTGTGAAACTATGCAACGGCAAGATGTCGGCAGGAGAGTTTGTGGAGAACACAACCAGTAATGCCGCTGGAATAGGTGGTGGTTATGCTGGAGGCACATTCGGTGCTGCTATTGGTACGGCGTTATTCCCTGGTGTAGGAACTGTTGTCGGCGGTATGGTTGGCGGCATAGTCGGTGGCATTGCGGGATCGTCGGTAGTTCGTGGTATATTCTCATTATTCGATTGAGAGTAAATCTTTCCTAAAACAGACTCAACGGTGGAAAACAACATTTTCTTCTTGCCTTTTATTGGCAAGTATTATGCCAAAGGAGGCTTGTTCGGTAAGCGAACAATGATATTGGGCGAGAGCCACTATTGCGACGGAGGTTGCTGCGACTGCGGCAACTGCCGTCTATGTAGACAGTGTGCAAAGTTTACGCAGGATATCCTCCGTGACTTTCTCGATGAGAGAAAGGAGCGTCAGAATTGGATGCGTACTTTCGTGAAGTTCGAACGGTCGCTTGTTGAAAAGATGACCGATTGGGCGTTGAGACGGAAAATATGGGATTCTGTTATGTTCTATAACTATCTGCAAGTGGCGATGACTGGTCCTCGTAAGGCTGGTACGTCAGCGCAATACAAACAGGCTGTCAATGCTTTCTTTGAGGTTATAGATAAGTATGAACCTGAATGTATTATCGTTTGGGGTAAGCGACTATGAAACAATATGCCAAACGAACGATGGCAGGATAGCGACGATATCGTAGTGGACGGCAATCACATTGCTACGGGATATTATCTCTTGAGCAATGGCAAGCGAGTGAAAGTCGTGGCTGTATATCATCCTTCCGGGGGGGTATTCCTGGGATTATTGGCATAAGGTGATACAAGGTCTGCTTGCATCAATCTGACAGATTATTGGTGCTACACATTTGTATGGCATTAATATAAGGATATAACATTTTGTTAGACCGACAAAATGTTATATCTTTGCAATCGACAGAGGTAATAATCTCTGTATGTTATAAACTAACATTATTAAATAGAAAGTATATAGTAAGATATGATTAAAAACGAACAGATAGATAAGGAGTTGCAAAAGGCAGGTGTGAAATTCCTACCTTTTGTGGGCGACCAGTATAGCTACGGCATATCCTTTAACGATAATGGCGAGCTTGTGCTTGGTACGGAAGCAAAGCCGGGGAAGAAGGTGCTGGTTCTTGGAGAAAGCCACTATTGTGATGAAGATTTAAGTGACGAAGAACTATCATCGTTTACAAGAGAGGTTCTGGATTGCTATTTAAAATCAGAAGAACGATATAGTTGGATGCGAACCTTCCTAAAGTTTGAACGTGCATTGTCTAATGCTGACACAAATATCGATAGTAAAAGTATTTGGAACCATTTAATGTTCTATAATTACCTCCAATGTCCATTGCGAGGACTACGAATGGCAGGTGATTCGAGAAGATATGAGGATGCAACGACTCCCTTCTTTGCTATTTTAAAGAAGTATAAACCAGACTATATAATAGTTTGGGGACGTAGGCTTTTTGTGAATTTACCTTCTGAAAATGTACAGGAAGGTGAATATATGCCGAGTATTGAAATTAACATTTGGAGTTATCAGATAGATGGTCATACGATTATGGTTTTACCTGTTGTCCATCCTTCAGGAGGGTTCTTGTGGGGATATTGGCATGAGGTTATTGTTGAATTATTAAAAAAGTGATTTTATGGAACAGGAAACTACGTTTGAGTATAATTCACTGTCTTGCTTTTTGCAACTTGAGAATCTTGATACCGACAACAAACAGACCACACCAAAGGATTCTATATTTCGAGATGTAAGCGTTCTTAAATTATATTATGATATTTTACGTAATGTAGAGAAAGATCCATTTAAATATTGGAATATCTATGCTTTACGAAATTATCTTTGGTATTTTTATGAGCTTTCTCAATCTATGTATAGCTCAATACGCGCTATTATACCAAACCCATTAAATATATTTGTATCATCTAGTTTTGCTATTTTCTTTACTGGGTTATATAGCAAATTAAAGAATAAAGGCTCTAAAGAAGGAATATTTGTAGTTTGCAAAAAACAAGAAGATGAAACTATCAATAGATGTGTTATGTCTTATTCTGAACTTTTAACTTCAGATTTTAAAGAAGGCTTAGACCAAATAACATTGAAGTCAACATTTGAGGAGTATCTTCCTTTAGCTAATGAAGGTGCTCCAGCAACTATAGAAAAAATAGAAGGTTTTTCAAACGATGAATATAATAACTATGAAAAGTATGATAATGGAAATTATAAGGATACAAGGCTTCATATTTTAATTGATGGGGTGGATAATATTCCTAATGATTATTTTAGGATTCTTTATGGTATATGTCCTGACAAGAAGATTGATTTAAAAGGTAAAAAGAAAATAGTTTTGGACTCTGTTAAAAATAAAACGGAGCAATTTATAGGCTATCGCGAAGCAATGATAAAGGCTATTAAAAAGGCTATTGAGAGTGCAGAAAATGATAATCAGTTTAATCAATTGCCATTAAATTTTTATTTCAATCCGAAAACTATTGGTAATCCATTTCAATATTTATTACCAATTGATTTTACAGGAACCGGGAATCCTGATTTCTGTGCTTGTATATCCGTTGATACAAATGGAACTGGAAGATTGAAGACCATATTAAACATGAATGAGGTCTATGGTAATGTGAGAGTTTTTGGCATGGATGCTGTAGAATCTGTAAAGGATTGGTGGGTTTAGACATTATTAATTAATTGGCAAGATGCGTCAAGTAAAAGGTAATATTTTTAATGGAGATAGTTATAAAGCGATTTTTGCACGGGCAATCTACAAGCGACTCATGAGTCGTGAGTGGGTTACCTTTGCAGATATCATGAGTGACTGTCTTGAGAAGCCATGTGAGAATCCATCGAAAGAAGAACACTACGGAGAGCTTAAAAAAGCTTTCGGTAAGATAAAGCAGCTTATTACTGAAAAAGTGGGTGAAGGCAGCATAGAAGTAGAAGGTAACAATCGCAATCAACGTTTTCGATATAAAGGCAATATAGACGATCCCTTGTCCGACTTGTACAATTATGGTAGGGTTATCAGTGATTTGAAAACGTATTGGCAATTCTGTCAAGACTCTGCCGGGTTCTTTCCTGAATCATGGCTGGAATACTTCTTCAAAGAATGTCAAGACCTTTGGGAGATTAAGAAGAAAAAGGAAGATGGCGAACAGGTGTTGAGTGCTAGCTTGGATAGAAAGCTAGCGAATATAGAATTGCTGCCATTTCTTTATGAAACAATCATCCAAAAGAAGGTCCTGCAGATTGAATACAAACCATACAACAAGAAATGCCAAACAAAGACCATTCATCCCCATATGTTGAAGGAATTTAATGGAAGATGGTATTTGTTCGGTTATGAGGAAGGTGATGTACCTATACATATTTGCAATATAGCCTTAGATAGGATATGCGTAAAGCCGAAAATATGTAATGGCGTGACATACCAGTCAGCACCAAAAGGATTCTACGATAAATATTTCAAGAATCTTGTTGGCGTAACTCATTATAAGAAAGCAACGGCATTTCAGATTCGTGTGCGAGCTCATAGCAATTATATGTTTAAACTGATAGAAACTAAGCCTATACACCAAAGCCAGCAGACAACCATCCCTTTCGGTAAGCATGAAGACGGAGAATATGGCGAGTTTACAGTCTATGTTGAGCTAAACAATGAGTTTATAGGTCGTATCCTGCAAATGGGAGCTGGTCTTGAGATTGTTGGTCCTGATGAAGTGAGGAGAGAGTTCAAAAAACGTACGGCTGAGCTTGCCAAGCTGTATGAGTAGCAAAACGAGAGCGTACATCTAATATTTAGGGTCTACTAATTTAAGACAAATTATTGATAACTAAGAAATTAACTTGCAAAATGTTTGCTCAGTTTAGATTAAATGATTACTTTGGGGTGTTAAAACTTGTAAGGGCGACATGAAATGTTGGTGCCTTAATAGTGAAGCATGTGGAGAATTTGAGCGACGACAGGCACGCCGAGGAGAAAGGAAGGGCCTTATGTGAACGGAACGAGATAGAGGCGACGTTTGGAACATCCAAGAGGGTTTACCGGGCGAACGACATCCGGGCGAAACTTGACAATACGGCTGACACGTGGATAGGGGTTTGCTTCTTCGCTAAAAACGTAATGAAGTTTCTAGGGGACTTCTTTGTCTCGTTTTCGCAAAAACAGGCTTGGAGACCCTCAAAAAGAGAGTTCTCAGCAGCATCGATAACCTCGTGGGAGTTTTACCCTCGCCACAAGTCAGCTTGGGCAAGATAAACTAGCGGGTTTTAATTATGGTTAAAAAACAAGATAAAATAAAGGAATTACGTTGACTGTGATCGTGCTTTTAATTGGTTTTTTATATCTTTGCATCAAACATCAAGTAATTTGCATGGAAAATCTGAATAGAATCAAAGGAGCATTGGCTGATGCGGGTAAAACTGGCATCTGGCTTGCCGGACAATTAGGAAGGGATCCCGTAACAGTTTCCAAGTGGTGCACAAACACCACACAACCCGATTTGCAGACGCTGGCAAAGATTTCGGAATTGCTAAACATTGACATAAGAAAACTTCTCGTTAAACGTAAAGTAAATATTCAACATGACTTATAATGAATATCTTTCATGTGCAGAGAAACATCTGGAAGGGTGTAAATCACTTTTAGAATCATACAATGCAGGAAGAAGTTCTGACACACACGTTTGGTTAGAATTATATTATATTGCAGGGTACATTCTAGAGGGGATAACAGTTTACTCTGCTTACAAATTGCATAATTACCCCAGTTCGGGATAAAATAGCGATTAGTTGCATGTGAAGACAGATACGCGGG
>OGIV01000049.1_pt1 | contig 90257 bp, 65 predicted proteins | sample 1571861 | NCBI WGS metagenome assembly OGIV01 (sample SAMEA2582099, study PRJEB24529) | metagenome | biome: Human gut stool | place: China | collected 2011 | reverse complement strand
TGAAAGTCAGGGCTTTGTGATTTTTTTAGAATAAGGGAGTTTTGACACACCTCCCTATGTGGTATTGCCCCTTCGGGGCGTGTCGCTTGCGAGTTTTGACACACCCTCCACGCCGCCTCCTATGGTTAGTGATAGCGTGGGTATAGCAGATACTATACCCTCCTATGATTTGATGGAAGATACGCTCAAATCCTGGTAGATACAACCTGCATCTTCCAGCTTTTAACCTCTTCATAGCCAATTGGCTGCGCCACTGCTGGAAGATATGGCAGATTTTTTCACCTACTTCATTTTTCTGCAGACTCTCATATAAGTAAAATCTAAACAGACTATTTCTTTTCAAAATGCTGATAATCTTTTAACGATTTCCAGTCTCCACCCCATGTGAAGCCATGCTTCTTGAAAAGTTTGTAAACTAAATCGTTGTGATCAATTTTATACTTGAACGTTTTAGAGCGATTGGAGTATGCACGTCCTGTCTTCGGGGAAACAGATGTACTGCCATTGCGTAATCGTTTTACGCACGGGTTGTATAGTGGATTGATGTCGATGGCTTTACCCTGACTATGATAAGAGAGAGTTTTAGAACCAGCTACGCGTCGGTAGTTGAAGCATGAGGTGTTATTATGAAGCATCGATTGTTCATCGTCTGCGTTATAGTCGTCGATGAGTTGTATGCGTTCGATGGGGTAATGGGCTTTGTATAGCTCCTGAAAAATTTCTATAAGGTCGTCAGCAATGTCTTGATGGCATATCAGTTCGCCAGACTTTACCTTGCCATCAAATCCGTAGTGTAGAACTCGGATATATCTCAGCTCTGTGCGTGGTATCGTACAGTTGGCTTTGTAAGATTTGCCTTGCATACGCTTGAAAACCGCTTCACTGATAGGCTCGGCTGTAAAGTGAGTTGCTGTGGTTGTGTTAGTAGAGTTGTTATGCTGAGATGGTAGATTGTTGATATTAGCTTTTTGTGCATTTGTGGCAAATGACATCATTGCGAGGGTCACGGCGAATAATGTTGTTTTCATATAAAGTTCAGAAATAGTTATATATCGGTTTGTGATGTAAGGTGGAGTAGAGTGTATAAACAAAAAAGCCACCGGCCTAAGGCCAGTGGCTAATTTTCTCTTTTCGTTGTTCGAGCTATAATTACTCAGCAACAGTTGTGTCAGCTGCAACAGTATCAGCAGCAGTTGTGTCAACTGCAGTTGTGTCTGTTGTATCAGCAGTTGCGTCAGTAGCAGCTGTTTTGTTACCACAAGATGCGAAAGAGATAGCTGCGATAGCTACGAACATCAAAACTAATTTCTTCATTTTCTTTGCTTTTTAAATCTGTAAAACAATCATTTGTTTATTAAAACATTGCAAAGGTATATATTTTTTCAATACTACGTACAACTTTTTATGATTTTTTTTTGCTCTTTTTGTAACGTGTTTAGAATGTATTGATAATCAATGAGATACGAATAGTGAATAAATGTTAATGGTTTTAGGTTTTAAGAAAAGAGCTAAATTTTAATGATTTTAGACCTCTTGTGCGCGAACAAAACAGAAAATTCATTACCTTTGTATTCGCTTAATATATATATTATAAGGTATAATGATTAATACATCTGTTTTTCAAAATAAAAAGGCAGCATACTTCACTTTAGGTTGCAAACTGAACTTCTCTGAGACATCCACTTTTGGTAAGATGCTCGCCGACTTAGGTGTGCGTATCGCTGGCGAAGGTGATGTGGCGGATATATGTTTGGTGAACACCTGTTCGGTTACGGAAGTGGCAGATCATAAGTGTCGTCAGGCTATTCATCGTCTTGTACGCAACAATCCAGGTGCTTTTGTGGTTGTCACAGGATGCTATGCACAATTGGAGTCGGAGTCGGTGAGTAAGATAGAGGGCGTTGACCTTGTGCTCGGTTCAGACGAGAAAGCCAATCTGATACAATTCTTGAGTGATGCATGGACTGCTAAGGAGTCGGCTGCAGAGCTCAATGAGGATGGCAAGGTAGAGTCGCTACACGAGTATCATTCAGTAAAGACTAAGATGATAAAGTCGTTTGCGCCTTCATGTTCTCGCGGTAATCGTACACGCTATTTCCTCAAGGTGCAGGACGGCTGTGACTATTACTGCACCTACTGTACAATACCATACGCACGTGGCAACTCGCGCAACCCGACTATAGCTTCGCTTGTTGCACAGGCAGAAGAGGCTGCGCGTGAAGGAGGTAAAGAAATTGTGCTCACTGGCGTGAATATAGGCGACTTCGGTAAAACGACAGGCGAGAGTTTCCTCGACCTGTGTAAGGCACTTGATAAGGTGGAGGGAATCGAACGCTATCGTATAAGCAGTATGGAACCAGACCTGTTGAGTGATGAGCTGATTGATTTCTGCTCGCAGAGCCGTGCGTTCATGCCTCACTTCCATATACCATTGCAAAGTGGATCGGACGAGGTGTTGAAGTTGATGCATCGCCGTTATGACAAGACACTCTTTGCTCACAAGATAGAACTTATTAAGCAGAAGATGCCAGATGCGTTCATAGGTGTTGACGTAATGGTTGGCTGTCGTGGTGAGACACCAGAGTGTTTTGAGGAGTGCTACGAGTTTCTTGACGATGTGGATGTGACACAATTGCACGTTTTTCCGTACAGCGAACGTCCTGGCACAGCGGCATTGCGCATACCTTATGTGGTTGACGATGCAGAGAAGAAAGTGCGCAGTAAGCGACTGCTTGATCTTAGTGAGCAGAAGCGTATAGAGTTCTATGCACGCTATATTGGTACAGAACAGGAAGTGTTGTTTGAGAAAGCTGCGCGTGGCAAGGCTATGCATGGTTTCACTTCCAACTATGTTCGTGTGGAGTTGCCGGCAAAGCTTGCCAAGGAAGAGTATGATAATCAGATATTGCGTGTAAGGATGGGCGAGTTTAATCGCGACAAGTCTGCATTGCAAGTTGAACTATTATAATGATATAGAATGAAGAAAGTAGCAATCGTGATATTGAACTGGAATGGTGAGCAGATGCTACGTCGTTTCTTGCCATCTGTGTTGCAATACTCTGAGGCTGTTGCTGACATTGTTATAGCAGACAATGCTTCGACCGATGCTTCGCTTGCGCTTCTTGAGAAGAAGTTTCCTACAGTGCGTACTATTGTTCTTGATCGCAATTATGGTTTTGCGGAAGGTTACAATCGTGCACTGCGGCAAGTGGAGTATGAATATTATGTATTGCTCAACAGTGATGTAGAGGTGACGGAAGGTTGGCTTGACACACTCATCGACTTTATGGACAGGCATCCTGAAGCTGCAGCCTGCCAGCCTAAGCTGCTTGCCGAGCACGACCGAACACTTTTCGAGTATGCAGGAGCCAGTGGAGGTTACATTGATCGCTATGGTTATCCGTTCTGTCGTGGCAGACTCTTTGAAACTGTAGAGAAAGATGAGGGACAATACGATGATGTGTGCGAGGTGATGTGGGCAACAGGTGCTTGTCTGATGATACGCCGTGCCGACTATTGGCGTGTGGATGGTCTCGACGGACGCTTCTTTGCTCACAATGAGGAAATTGATCTCTGTTGGCGCCTTTGCAACTTGGGTAGAAAGATATATTGTGTGCCTCAGAGTCGGGTGTTCCACGTTGGTGGCGGCACACTGCCCAAAGGCAATCCGATGAAGACCTTCCTCAACTTCCGCAACAATCTTACGATGCTCTATAAGAATCTGCCAGAAGTAGAGTTGCGCCATGTGATGCGTGTGCGTTGTTGGCTTGATTATGTAGCAGCTTTCAAGTCGCTCATCCTCGATGGAAATTTTAGCGAATTCAAGGCAGTGATTCGTGGCAGGCAAGCTTTCAAGGCATGGCGTAACCAGTTTGATGCCGACCGTGTGGCAATACAGGCATCACGTGTGTCGCAGATGGATGTTATGCGCAAGCCATATAGTCTGCTTTGGCAGTATTATGCTCATGGTGTGCATATATATAAAAATCTAAAAAACGAACGATAAGAGCTTATTTTTATGATAATTTTATAGTTAAACAGCGGAAAAGGGTCTGCTGTTTAACTTTTTTAGATGATTTTCTTGGCTTTTAAAACCTTTTTTACTATTTTTGCAAAAAATATTTAACAGTTCGTTAATAGAAGGATAGTAAAAGGGTGAGAAAACTATACATTATAATAATAATGACTATTGTTTTTGTTTCTACAGCTTGTGAGTTGAAACTGAAACAATTTGGCGAAGGCAGTCAGACAACGTTGATTGAGATTCAGCGTTATGACCGTCTTGAAAGTCGTTATCTCACCACTGGCGATTTCTCTGCACTTCAGCAGATGAACATCGAGTATCCCATGGAGACACGCACCTTGATAGAAGATGTGTTGCGATTGGGAGAGGTTAATGACCCTGGCATCAATTCAAAGTTTTTACAGTTCTACCAAGATACAACTCTTCAGATTATCATCACTGAAGCAGAGGTGCAGTATGCTAATGTATCAGATATCAGTAAACAACTGAATAAAGCCTTTGATCGATTGCGCAAGCTATCTCCAAATGTTTCTATTCCGACAGTTTACTTACAGATAGGTGCTCTTGATCAGAGTGTGGTTGTCGGCAATAATTCTATTGGTATTTCGCTTGACAAGTATCTTGGTGAGTATTATCCGCTTTACGACCGTTTCTACACTGAAGCACAGCGTGCTCAGATGACACGTGAGCACATAGTGCCAGACTGTATGTTCTTCTACATGCTCAGTATTTATCCGCTCAAGGACTATGAGGTTCGTTCGCAGTATGAACGTGACTTGCATGTGGGCAAGATAATGTGGATAGTGAATAATCTGCTTGACAAGAAGTTTTTCTCAACAAAATACGTTGAGAAGGTAGATCGTTATGTGCGCAAGAACTCGTTGTCGGCAAAGCAATTGCTAGAGAATAATCTGTAGGGCATTTGCCCTTTTCACTTTTTTACTCTTTTACTTTTTTTACTTTTAGTATCTCTTCTGGTTTCTCTACAAGAGTCGTGGCTCCGTGCTGCAATAGGAAGTCTTTGTTGCGAAATCCCCATAACACACTTATACAAGGCATACCAGAATTGCGAGCCGTGTCAATATCTACATCGCTATCACCGATATACACCGCTCCCTCAGCTGTTGTGTTGAGTTGTCGCAGAGCCTCTATGACGGTGTCGGGAGCAGGCTTCTTGCGTATGTCCTCGCGCTCGCCGATAGCCACAGGTACAAGTTCGTTTCCGAAGAAGTGTTGGCATAGTTCCTGTGTGGCAGCATAGAACTTGTTGCTTACCACTGCCACCTTTTTTCCGTGTTTGTGCAACTCTTTTAGCATCTCCATCACGCCATCATACGGACATGTTGTGTCAAGATTATGCTTCATGTAGTGCTGTCGGAAGTCCTGATAAGTCTTGTCGAACAGCGGATTATTAAGTCCGTTAGGAATGGCTCGCTCCATAAGTTTCTTTACACCATTGCCCACAAACTGTCGCACTTCGTCAAGTGTTCGCTGTGGCATACCATTGTTTGCCAGTGCGTAGTTGCAGCTCGCAGCAAGGTCGTTGAGCGTAGAAAGTAGAGTTCCATCCAAGTCGAAGATATATGTATCGTACATATTTGTGTTATTTGATTAATTATGATTATTGAAATTGTACGATACAAAAGTACGTATTTTTAGTCAAAGGTGTATAAAATTAATCGCGCGATTAAAAACATAGCATTTATTTTTGTCATATATCATATTTACTCTACCTTTGCAGTGTTTCAGCAATGTAAAAATCTAAATTATGAGAAAGAGAAAGAATAAGAATCGTAAGTTTCTAACAATCATTGGTGTAGTCATGTTGGCAGTAGTAGCTTGTGGCTATTGTTTCTTCTTTGCCGGCATGTCGTCGACAGGTGAAACGCAATATGTGTATGTTGACAACGATGACAACATCGACTCTGTCTACACAAAGCTCAGTGGCGTGTCGAGCAGCAGTTCGATGATTGGTTTCAAAACACTTGTAAAGATGAGCGGTTATGCCGACAACGTGCGTACTGGTCGCTATGCTGTGCGTGAGGGTGAAGGTGCCTTCATGGTGTTCCGTCACTTGAAGAACGGCTTGCAGACACCAGTCAGCCTTGTTGTGCCGTCGGTGCGTACTATGGACCGCCTTGCAGCCGAACTCTCCAAGCGCCTTATGATGGACAGTACCGCCCTTTACAAGGCACTCACAGACGAAACTGTCTGCCAAAAGTATGGTTATGACACCACGACAATAGCTGCATTATTTATTCCGAATACATACGATATCTACTGGAATGTGAGTGTGGAAAAGCTGCTCGACCGTATGCTGAAGGAGAACAAGGCATTCTGGAATGCCGAACGTACAAGGAAGGCACAGGCAATGAAACTAACACCGGTAGAGGTGACAACGCTTGCCAGCATCGTTGACGAGGAGACAGCCAATAACGGCGAGAAGCCGATGGTAGCCGGCATGTACTACAACCGTCTCATGCTGCGCAACGCCGAGTATCCGGAAGGAATGCCGCTGCAGGCTGACCCTACAATCAAGTTCGCATGGAAGCGTTTCGACCTGAAGCGCATATACAACAACTTGCTGTATATAAAGAGTCCGTACAACACCTACCGCAACCCAGGACTGCCCCCTGGACCAATCCGTATTCCATCAATAGCAGGCATCGATGCTGTGCTCAATCACGTGCAGCACGACTATCTCTATATGTGTGCTAAGGAAGACTTCAGCGGAACGCATAATTTTGCACGCAATTATAATGAGCATTTACAGAATGCAAAGCGTTATAGTGATGCGCTTAATGACAGAGGAATAAAATAATTAGATTTAAAATTTAATAATGAACAAATTATCAACACTCTTACTTTGTGCCGTCTTGTCTGCCCAGGCATTCAGCTCGAAGGTTCATGCAATTGAAACAGAATTATCGGCTGCACATGGCTATGTTGAGACAACCGACGGAAAGGTTGGAGCAGCGGGTATTAATATTCCGAGTGAAGCACTCAACTCCAGCGGTAGACCGCAGATGAACAACACGCTTTCTGCCTGGACATCAACCTCCGTTTGTGCCGTCTATTACTTCCATCATCCTGCAGCTACCGTTTCAAACACTCTGAAACTTAACGTCAAGGCGTTGCAGACTGCAAAATTCCGACTCACTGTTACCGACCCCGATTCGCCTGCCACACCTCTTTATACAAAGGAGTTCAGTGCGAAAGGTCCGTTACTTGGAGGAGACGTGGAGGTTGGTATGGGCGACATAACCTTCACACGCTCAGCTTATTATCGCTATAAACTCGAGTGTATCTCCGGCTGCAATGCCATAAATAACATCAGTCGTTTCAAGTTCTCCACTTCTTCCAATGAGGCTTCGTATGCAGCCAATTATCTGTCGTCGCCATCAGTGCATCTCAACAACTGGCATTCAACAGCATCGGGTGCTCCTTCTGGCGACGGCTACGACTGGCTGTTCGAGGAGATAATGATACCTGCGGAGTCTGACCTCGTTGGCACATACGCCGAGGCGATAGGTGCGCTCAATGGCTATATGGGCATACAGATGAACGGCTATGTAGATGGCGAGCCGCGCCACGACGTGCTCTTCTCGATGTGGGATGATGGCTCAACCGACGAAGACCCCAATCTGCCGGAACATCTGCGTGCAGGAGCTGTTGATTGGGATGAAAAGACAACCGTGAACCGATTTGGTAATGAGGGTACAGGTGTGCAGACATATCGTCGCGGCAACTATTGGACACCTGGCACATACGTGCAGTTCATCACCAACTGCCGACCAGAAACCACCTCGTACACTACTGTTGAGAATGGCAAAACCGTGGTGCATGAGCAGCACAATATGCTCGTTTCTACATGGTTCAATGCGTTGGACGGCAAAGGCTGGCAGTATATGGCAACGGTGCGTAAGCGCAACTCGTCTACATATTTCAGCACCTGGTATTCGTTCCTCGAAAACTATGTGTGGACAAATGGTCAAGCTTCGCGTAAAGCTTATTATCGCAATGGTTACGGGCGTGCTCGTGCTACTGGCAAGTGGTACAACTTCAACAGTGTTGGTTTCGGACACACCGACGGCGGAAAAGAAGATGGAGCACGTGCCGACTATAGACAGGGTGTTACCGAAAACGCTTCTGATCGTACATTCTTCATGCAGACAGGTGGCTATACTTCCACAAAGCAGACGGCTTCGATTGTGAGTCTTGCAACGGATAACACGGTGGTGGATACTATTGATATCGCTCCGCTTGATCTTCGTGTGCGTCAGGCTATACAGAAAGAAATTGACCGTGCCACGGAAGACGAACTCTTTACGCAGAACCTCTTAGACAAGAAAGGTTGGACTGTGATAGAGAAGTCGAGTGAGGAGACATCCGGCGAGGGTACGAATGGTCGTGCTCAGCAGATTGTAGACGGCGACGATAATACCTACTGGCATCCGCAGTGGAGGGGTGGTACGGCAACACTGCCACATACAATCGTTGTCGATATGAAAGCCATGAATAACGTTGGTGGATTCCAGTTTAAGATGGGTGACGATCCCACTCGTTTTATAAAAGCTTACGATATATACGGATCTACCGATAATAGCAAGTGGACTCTGCTTTGTAGCGATGATGCTGCTCCTACAAAGTCCGAATTCCGCAAGCTACTCGATGTATCGGTGGATATTCGCTACTTCAAGATAGTAATACGCCAAACAACTGCAACGGATGGTCCTTGGCTCCGTATCTATGAACTCGACCTTTGTTCGGGTAAAAGCATAAAGTCGATGCTCTCGGGCAGAGTAACCTGCAATGGCAAGCCCGTGAATGGTGCAACCGTAAACCTGCGTAGTTCGGAAAAGGTGTACGATGCCACTACCGACGAATTTGGCTACTACACTATTAATGTTGATAGAACCGACTTAACTTATCAGCTCACAGCTTGGGCAGATGGCTACTATAGCTATTATGAGAGTCAGCCGATAGAGATTAAGGGTCGTGTGATTAAGGACATTGATCTGAAGCCAATGACTGCTATCAATAGTGTGTCTATAACTGGCGACATCCCTTCTGATGCTGCACGCTATAATATCAGTGGACAGCGAGTAGAGCAGGGCACTCGCGGAATAGTTATTGTGAACGGAAAGAAATACCTGACAAAGTAATTTGTGTGAATATGATTAAGGCTGGAAGATGACTTCCAGCCTTACGTTGTTATAAAGGTCAATTCTCTGTTGCTACACTTCTTTTCTTATTCGTAGCGTATAGCCTCGATAGGATCGAGTTGTGCAGCTTTCTTAGCCGGATACCATCCGAAGAACACACCCGTGAAGGTGCAAACAGCGAAGCTCATGATGATGCTCCACGGCTGAATGTATATAGGCCAGTGGGCTACCAGCTTCACGGCATAGGAGGCTCCGATGCCCAAGCCCACGCCAATGAGTCCGCCGGTTACGCTGAGCAGGATAGCCTCGATAAGGAATTGGCTGAGGATGTCAACGCCACGAGCACCGACGCTCATGCGCAGACCAATCTCGCGTGTACGCTCCGTTACGCTGACATACATGATGTTCATGATGCCGATGCCGCCCACGATGAGCGATATGCCTGCCACGCAGCCGAGCAGAATGGTCATCATGTCGGTTGTAGAGTTCATCATGCTTGCCAACTCCTCTTGCGAGCGGATGTTGAAGTCGTCGTCGTCAGCCTCCTGCATGTCCGTCGCCTCCTTCAGTTTATGGTTGCGTCGCAGCACGTCGGTTATCTCGTCGATAGCCTTCGACGTGAGGTCTTCGGTTATTGCCGAGCAGGTTATTCCGCCGAGATACGTCTGTGCCTTGATGCGTTTCATCACCGTTGTGTACGGTGCAAGCACGAGGTCGTCCTGGTCCATACCCATCGAGTTGTAGCCCTTCTTCTTCAGTACGCCCACCACGCGGAACGGTATGGCGTTGAAGCGCACCACCTTGCCCACGGGGTCCGACCCGTCGGGGAAGAGGTTGTCTACTACGGTCTGTCCCAATATGCACACCTTTGCACTCGACTTGATGTCGGCATCGGTGAACATTTCTCCCTCACTCACAGCGAGTTGTCTGATTTCGAGATAGTCTTGGTTTACGCCGTAGATAGACGACGGCGTGTTGTTGTTGCCGTATATCCACTGTCCGCTGCTGTTCACCGTGGGACTGATGCCTTTGATGAAGTGACATTCGTCCTTAATCGATGCGTAGTCGGTGAGCTTCAGTGTCTCCATCGCCGATGGGTCCTGTCGCACTCCGCCCGGACCGCGGTCGGCTCCCGGACTAATCATTATCATGTTTGAACCCATCTCCGCTATGTTCGCCTGAATGCTGCGTTTTGATCCCTGACCGATGGCGAGCATCGTGATGACCGACGCCACACCGATGATGATGCCAAGCGCGGTGAGGAACGAGCGCAGCTTGTTGGCTGCAATGGCGCGAAGGGCTATTTTGAAAAGATTGCTATAGTTCATAATCCATTGTATTTTGGGTGGCTACGGGTGTAGCCGCCGTTTTATCATTTCCATGTGGTTAAAGCCATTCTTGAGGTTTCATTCGTCGGAGCTTGCCGGCAGTGCCGCCAGTCCTTCTTCAGCCGAGAGTATGTTGGTGTTGTACTCGTCGCTTATCACATGTCCGTCGCGCAGCATGATGTTGCGCGAGGAGTAGTTGGCAATGTCGGGATTGTGTGTCACGAAGATGATGGTTCTGCCCGCTGCGTGCAACTTTTGGAAGAGGATCAGAATCTCGAACGATGTGCGCGTGTCGAGGTTTCCCGTTGCCTCGTCGGCAAGAATCACGGCAGGGTCGTTCACCAGAGCGCGTGCTATCGCCACACGTTGCATCTGTCCGCCCGACATCTGGTTCGACTTGTGGTAGAGGCGTTCGCCCAAACCCACAGCCTGCAATGCTTTCACGGCACGCTCTTCGCGCTCCTTGGCTCCGATAGCGGCGTTGTACATCAGCGGAAACTCCACGTTCTCCACGCTCGTCGTCTTCGGCAACAGGTTGTAGTTCTGGAAGATGAAGCCAATCTTGCGGTTGCGCAGCACGGCACGCTGCGACTTCGACATCTTGCGCACCGACACTCCGTCGAGATAGTATTCGCCCGAGGTTGGCGTATCGAGACAGCCGAGCTGGTTGAGCAACGTCGACTTGCCCGAACCCGATTTGCCCATGATGGTGACAAACTCGCCCTCGTATATCTTGAACGACACACCGCGCAGCGCGTGCACCGTCTCGTCGCCCACGAGGAAGTCGCGCTTCACGTTGTCGAGTTCTATTACTACTTTCTTTTCGTCCATAGTTCGTAATGTTAATGGTGTGCGGTTAGGGTATTTACTTCCTTTTGTTCTTTCCCGGAGGGCCAGGTGCGAACGGGCTCTTCTCGCCTTGGGCTTCCATAGGCATCTTCTCTTCGCCACCCATCACGTTGAGTCCGGTTATTACCTTTGTGCCCTCGGCTATTCCGCCCACAATCTGTGTGTTCGTGCCGTCGGTCATGCCGATGTTCACCTTGTGCGCCACGATGGAGTTACCCTCAATAGTCCACACCTTGTTCTTGGCGTTCGCTACGTCCACAATCTTCATCTTGCCCACGGTCTCCTTCTGCGGAGTGAAGCGCAGCGCCTTCGACGGCACGGAGAGCACGCCCTTGCGTTCGGCGGTGTATATGGTTACGTTGGCGGTGAGTCCGGGTTTCAGTTTTAAGTCGGCGTTTGGCGCAGAGATAACCACCTCGTATGTCACGACGTTGTTCGTCGTAGTAGCCTCCTGACGCACCTGCTTCACCTCGCCCTCGAATGTGTCGTCGGGGTAAGCGTCTACGGTGAACGATACGCGTTCGCCCTCCTTCACGTCGCCTATGTCCGCCTCGTCTACGTCAGCCACAACCTGCATGTTGGTGAGGTCCTGCGCGATGGTGAACAGCTCCGGCGTAGAGAAACTCGCCGCAACGGTCTGTCCCTCCTCAACCGACTTCGATAGCACCACGCCGTCGATGGGCGAGGTGATAGTGGCATAGCTGAGATTGGTCTGTGCGCGTTGCACCTCCTCCTTAGCCGACGCCACCTGCTCCTTAGCCTGCGTGTACGAGAGCTTCGCGTTGTCGAAGTCGTCGGCAGCCACGAGTCCCTTCTCGAAAAGTGTTTTGTAGCGTTTGTAGTTGGCAGTCTGGTAGTTGAGCTGGCTCTGCGCCGTTGCCAACTGAGTCTTTGCGGTGTTGAGCTGACTCATAAGGTTTGTCTTGTCAAGCTCCGCAATCACCTGTCCCTTCTTCACTACCGAATTGTAGTCGACGAAGAGCTTGTTTACTATGCCGCTCACCTGCGTACCCACCGTAACCGACGTTACAGGTTCGATAGTACCGGTAGCGGTGATGCTGTTCATAATGTTTGCCGGCGCAACGGCAGCCGTGTCAAACGTAATCTTTTCTTCTTTCTTGCCGCCCGACAATAGCCATACGGCAAGTGCGGCGATAGCAGCAACCGCTGCTATTACCAATGCCTTTTTCTTATTCATATTTACTCTCTAATTGTTATTTTTTTCTTTTTTTAGGCCGAACTAAGCCTCTTTATGCCTTTCTAAGCCGAGGGTAAAACTTTTTTACTCTTTTACTCTTTTACTTTTACTTAATGTTTCCCGTCTGATAGAACTCCAGCATGTTGAGGTTGAGTATCGCGAGATACTTGCTCTGCAGTTCGTTCTGCTGCGCTTGCAGCAGGTTTGTCTTGCCCGTCATCAGTTCGACGGTGTTCTTCAATCCCTGCTTGAACTGCTCCGATAGAAGCTCGTAGCTTGCCTGCGCACTCTCGGTCGATACGCGAGCCGCCTTGAACTTGTTCTGGTTCGTCACAGCCTGCAGCCAGTAGTTCTCGATAGTGGAGTAGAGCGTGGTCTGCTTGTCCTGCAAGTCGAGCAGATAGCTCTGCTTCTGCAGTTTCGCCTTGTTCACGGCAGTCTTAGTCTGACGGTTGTCGAAGAGCGGAATGCTCACCGTCACGCCGCCGCCCAAACTGAAGTTGTTCTTCATCTGTGTGCCCCAGGCGTTGTCGCTCATCGACGAAGTAGAGGTCGATACGCCTGCGTTGAGGCTCACTGTCGGCATTCTGCCCGCTTTAGCCACCTTTATGCCGAGGTCGCTGCTCTCTATGCCGAGCTTCGCGTTCTTTATTTCCGGCCGCTGTTCGAGCGAAGCCGCATACACGTCGTTCAGCGCCGGCACAGCCTCAAGCGCCATGTCGTCTGTGGTAGAAGGTACGGCGACATCAAACTCCTCATCGTTCGTTATCTGCAGCAGTTCCTTCAGCTGGCGCTTGTAGTTGCGCAGGTTGCTCTCGGCTTCCACGATGGCGTACTCGTCCTGCGCACGCTGCGCCGTGAGCTGCGCCAGGTCAGCCCGGCTCATCTTGCCCACCTCAACCATTGTCTTGCCGCGCTCCTCGTTAGTCTGGCTCGTTTTCAGACTCTCCTTCGTCACTGCGATAGCCTCGTTCGAGTAGAGTATCTGTACGTAGAGCTGCGCAATCTGCTCGAGTACGCTGTTGGCTGTTGTGGCAGAGTCGAGTCGTGCCTGTTCGACAGCCAACTTGTTCAGCTTCACGTTGTTGCGGTTCTTGTTGCCGTTCCACACCGTCCAGTTGCCCATGAGCGAGTACGATCCGTTGTAGTAGACCTTGTCCACGCTCGACTGCACGTAGCCGTCCGCCACCGTAGCTCTGCCTTGCTGTGGCCACGGTGTGTAGTTTACGTTCTGCGATGTAGACAGGTTGAGCGACGGCAGCAGTGCCGACTGGCTCTGTTTCACGTCCTCCAGGGCGGAATATTCCTGTATCTTCGCCTTCTGCAACTTGATGTTGTTAGCCAAGGCGTAGTCGATGCAGTCTCTCAGCGACCACTGCTTAGCCGCACATTCGGTTGACAGCGACAGCAGGAGAAGTCCTGCCAGACAAGTCATCCCAATCTTCTTCATACTTCAATAGTCTTTAATTGATTCATTATTCTTTTATAATCTCTCTATAATAGGAGGGTATGGCATCTTGCCATACCCACGCTGCCTTAAACGCATCCTTTAGTCTACACCTTTCTGCCAGTTTACTTCAGCTGTTGCAGACGCGCGATATACTTGCCGAGTATGTCGAACTCGATGTTCACACGGCTGCCCACCTTGATGTCGCAGAAGTTGGTGTTGTCGTGAGTGTAGGGGATGATAGCCACGGTGAACGAGTTTTCTGTAGGGTTGCACACGGTGAGCGAAACGCCGTTCACCGTTACCGAGCCTTTGTCTACCGTGAAGTAGCCGCGCTCCGCCATCTCGCGGTCGAACTTGTACTCGAAGGTGTAGTATGTTGATCCGTCTGCGTCGCGCATCTCCTTGCACACAGCAGTGCCGTCCACATGTCCCTGCACGATATGACCGTCCAATCTGCCGTTCATCAGCATCGAGCGCTCCACGTTCACGCGGTCGCCCACCTTCAGCTCGCCGAGGTTAGAGCGGTCGAGGGTCTCCTTCATCGCCGTCACGGTGTAGCGGTCGCCGTCGATAGCCACCACCGTTAGGCAGACACCGTTGTGCGCCACGCTTTGGTCTATCTTCAGCTCGTCGGTGAATGAGCAGGTGAGTGTGAGGTCTACATTCTCTTTATCGTTCTTCAGTGCTACGAGTGTAGCCATTTCTTCTACTATGCCAGAAAACATGGTTCTATAAAATTCTTGTTTGTTGGGTTTAAAATAATGTATGTTCTTAAAATTGCGAGTTGTACGCACTTTCGACAAAGTAACGAAATATTTCTTTAACCCCAAAATTTATTATACTAAATTAAGAGTATCTTCTGTAAAACTGCAATAAAAAAGGAGATTACAACATTTCTGCGTAATCTCCTCGTATAGTTTAAAAAGGGACGCCCAGTGATGTGATGAAACTCCGAGTATACAAGATTTGAGAGCTCTCCGCCTTTGTAATCCACCGGCTTTGCAGCTTAGTCCACTGAGGTTTTATATGGCCCGCCATTGGCAAAAGAAGTCTTCTCGGTTTCGATTTTATTATTGATGAGTATCCCGATCGAACATGGCACGCCCCTATGTCTTTTCTGTTTTGCTTGTGCAAAGTTAATACATTCCTTTTATTCTGACAAGTGTTTAAGCCATTTTAAATGTTTGCAATCGACATGATATTGGCAAATACACCAGCTGCCGTAACGCTTGCGCCTGCTCCATAGCCCTGGATGAGCATCGGATACTCGCGGTAGCGTTCGGTGGTGAGTGCCACGATGTTGTTGCTGCCCTGCAGGTTGTAGAACGGGTGAGTGCTGTCTACCTCCTTCAGTGCCACAGAGAGCTTGCCGTGGTCGAACGTAGCCACGAAGCGCCAGCGTTTGCCTTCCGCGTCGAGTTGCTTGCGTCGTGCCTCGAAGTCGGCATCCAGCTGAGGCAGGTTCTTCCAAAACTCCTCAATGCTGCCCTCGAAGAACTCGTCGGGTATGAACAGGTGTTTCTCCACATCTGTCTTTTCTACCTTATATCCTGCCTCGCGGGCGAGGATGACGAGCTTGCGTATCACGTCCTTGCCCGAGAGGTCGATGCGTGGGTCGGGTTCGCTGTAGCCCTGCTCCTTAGCGCGGCGCACCGCCTCCGACATGGTTACGTCAGCCGAGAGCTCGTTGAAGATGAAGTTGAGTGTGCCCGAGAGCACCGCCTCTATCTTCAGAATCACGTCGCCCGAGTTGCGCAGGTCGTTGATGGTGCCGATGATAGGCAGTCCGGCACCCACGTTTGTCTCGTAGCGGAAGAACACGCCACGCGCCAATGCCGTCTCCTTCAGCAAGGCGTACTTCTCGTATGACGACGATGCAGCGATCTTGTTGGCTGCAATCACCGATATGTTGTGCTCCAGCAGTGGCTGGTAAATCTCAGCCACGTCCTTGCTCGCCGTACAGTCGACGAACACGCTGTTGAAGCAGTTCATCTCTATTATTGCGTCGCGCAGCTTCTTGTCGTTGCTCTCGGGAGCGTCGGCAAGAAGTTCACGATAGTTGGCGAGGTCAATGCCGTCGCGGTTGAACAGTGCCTTCTTCGATGTAGCGATGCCTACTACGTTCAGCTTCAGTCGCTTGGTGCGCTTGAGCTCCTCGTACTGGTCGTGTATCTGCTCGAGCAGCTGTCCGCCCACGGTGCCCACACCGCATACAAAGAGGTTCAGCACCTTGTATTCAGACAGGAAGAACGAGTCGTGTATGGCGTTGAGTGCCTTGCGCAGATGTTCGCTCTTCACTACGAACGAGATGTTGGTCTGCGACGCACCCTGCGCACATGCTATCATGCTGATGCCGGCTCTGCCCAATGTGCCGAAGAGCTTGCCGGCTATGCCCGGCACGTGCTTCATGTTCTCGCCTACGACGGCGATGGTAGCCAGTCCGCTCTCGGCGTGCATGGGGAACATGGCACCCGTCTCTATCTCCTTCGCAAACTCGCCGTTGAGCACCTCTACAGCCTCCGCTGCATCCTGGTCGCGCACACCGATAGACGTTGAGTTCTCCGACGAAGCCTGCGACACCATGAACACGCTGATGCCGTTGTCTGCCAGGGCGGTGAAGATGCGGCGGTTCACACCGATGACACCCACCATCGACAGACCGGCTACGGTGATGAGCGTGGTGCCGTTGATGCTCGATATACCCTTGATGGGCTTGTCGTTGTTAGCCACCTTCTGCTTGATGATGCTGCCCTCGCTGTCGGGGTTGAACGTGTTCTTCACGCGGATAGGAATGTTCTTCACGCAGACGGGGTAGATGGTAGGCGGATACACCACCTTCGCGCCGAAGTTGCAAAGCTCCATCGCCTCGATGTAGCTCAACTCCTTAATGGTGTAAGCGGTCTTTATGACGCGTGGGTCGGCTGTCATGAAGCCGTCCACGTCGGTCCATATCTCAAGAATGTCGGCGTCGAGTGCTGCAGCGATTATGGCAGCGGTGTAGTCGGAACCGCCACGGCCGAGGTTCGTAATCTCGTCGGTGTCGCGGTCTTTGCTTATAAAACCCGGAACAAGCGAAATGCGCTGCAGGTCGCTGAAGGTGCGACGCACGAGGCGGTTGGTCAGTTCGGAGTCGAGAGTGTTCTTATGGTTCTTGCGCATGGTCTTGATGAACTCGCGCGAGTCGTACCACTTTGCGCCCTGCACCAGTGTTGCCACGATGTTCGAGCTGAGTCGCTCGCCGTAGCTCACGATGGCGTCCTGTGTCTTCTTCGAGAGGTCGTGAATGAGATACACGCCGAAGTAGATGGAACGCAACTGCTCGAAGAGCGAGTCGACGATGTTGAAGAGCTGCTCGCGCTTGCGTGGGTCGGTGATGATGGTGTCAATCATCTTGTGGTGACGCTCCACCATAGCCTGGAATTCGTCCTTCCACGCCTCGTCGCCTTTCTGTGCGAGCACTGATGTGGCGATGAGCTTGTCGGTGATGCCGCCCAATGCGCTCACCACGACGATGATGGGCTGCTCCTGCGCCTCTTTCTCTACGATAGCCTTCAGGCTGAGAATACTCTCTACGGAACCCACTGAGGTTCCGCCAAACTTCAATACTTTCATTTCTTTTTGTTCTGTGGTTAATGTCTCCATACCAGGGAGACGCTTGTGTTTCGATACTGACGTGGCTCGTAGCGCAGTGCAACTGGCGTGCGTCGGGGTCCTCTTTACGAGCGAGGTTTCACGCTACTCCGTGGTCGTCATCTGCGTCAAGCGACAGCGTTAGCACCGTGTCGTTGACAATAAAGTTATTGGGATGTGGGGACAAAATTACGAAAAATGTTCTTAAAACGTTACGTTTCTTATGAAAATCGCATAAGTTTGTGTAATTTTGTACCCTAATAGGAGGATATGGCATCTTGCCATATCCACGCACCCTTCAAAAAAATAACAACATAATAAATATGATTCAGGAATTTCAAATACGAGTGCTGCCCGTGGTGGCATCCAGCGAGCAAAACATAATAAGCTACATAGCCGACGAGAAGGGCATCGACGCGCGCACCGTCAACGCTGTGCGTGTGCTGAAGCGCAGCATCGACGCACGCCAGCGCACCATCTTCATCAACCTCACCGTGCGTGTCTACATCAACGAGATACCGCAGGATGCCGAGTACGTACACACCGAGTACGGCGACGTGAGCCGGAAGCCGCAGGTCGTGGTGGTAGGAGAGGGCCCTGGCGGACTCTTCGCTTCGCTCCGACTCATCGAACTTGGCTTGCGCCCCGTCGTGCTCGAGCGCGGCAAAGACGTACGCCAGCGCAAGGTAGACCTCGCCAACATCACTAAGACACAGGCTGTAGACCCAGAGAGCAACTACTGCTTCGGCGAGGGCGGTGCTGGTGCCTACTCCGACGGCAAGCTATACACTCGCTCCAAAAAACGTGGCAGCACAGAGAAGATTCTCAACGTCTTCTGCCAGCATGGAGCCTCTACGTCTATCCTCGTCGACGCCCATCCGCATATCGGTACCGACAAACTGCCGCAGGTTATCGAGGCGATGCGCAACACTATCATACGCTGCGGTGGCGAGGTCCACTTCCAAACCAAGATGACCCGACTGCTGCTCGAGGGCGACAAGGCGGTGGGCGTTGAGGCTGTCGACCTGCAGACGGGTGTCGAGAAGACATTCCGTGGACCGGTTATTCTGGCTACGGGACATTCCGCACGCGATGTCTACCGCTATCTCGCCGAGGCGAAGATCGAGATTGAGGCGAAGGGCATCGCCGTCGGCGTGCGCCTTGAGCATCCGTCGCAGCTGATAGACCAGATACAGTATCACTCGCGCAACGGACGCGGCAAGTATCTGCCCGCTGCCGAGTACAGTTTCGTGACGCAAGTAGACGGCCGCGGCGTCTACTCGTTTTGCATGTGTCCCGGCGGCTTCGTCATTCCGGCAGCCACCGACAAGCAGCAGATTGTGGTGAACGGCATGAGCCCCAGCAACCGCGGCACACAATGGTCCAACTCGGGCATGGTCGTAGAGACACGCCCCGAGGACGTGGGCGGCGACGAGAACGATCCGCTGCGCGTGATGCACTTCCAAGAGGAACTGGAGCGTGCATGCTGGCAGCAGGGCAACATGAAGCAGACCGCTCCAGCGCAGCGCATGGCAGACTTCGTGAACAACCGCTTGAGCTACGACCTGCCCAAGAGCAGCTATGCCCCCGGACTCATATCCTCACCCCTTCACTTCTGGATGCCGCAGCACGTGGGCAAGCGCCTGCAGGAAGGCTTCAAGAAGTTTGGCAAGATGAGTCACGGTTTCCTCACCAACGAGGCGATACTTATCGCCACCGAGACCCGTACCTCGTCGCCCGTGCGCATCACCCGCGACTTCACTACGCTGCAGCACGTCCGTATACAGGGACTCTTCCCTTGTGGCGAGGGTGCAGGCTACGCCGGTGGCATCGTCTCTGCTGGTGTCGACGGTGAACGCTGTGCAGAAATGTGTGCAGAGTATTTAAAAAACTAAGTAGATGAAAAAATCTACCATATCTTCCAGCTTCCTTATAATACTCTGTATCTCAGATATATAAGGGATGGTAGATGGCTGGCAGATAGCTGGAGGATAGTCCGAATCTTCCAGTTATCTGCCATTTATTATAGCAGCGTGACAACGATGTTGCGGTAGCGTGGCAATAAAGTTGCGGTAGCGCGGCAACGATGTTTCGGTAGCGTGGCAATAAAGTTGTTGTAGCATGGCAATGATGTTTCGGTAGCGTGGCAATGATGTTTTAGCTGTAGTTTAATACTTATAGTTGTCCACTTACTGTTTTAACTGTAAAGCCTATTGCCACAGTTTATATTTAGTTTTACTATTAGTTGATACTATTTTGGGGTAACGACTTTTGTCTCACAAAAGATTAATAATAGTAATCACTAAAATTCATCTTAATATAAGCGTGCATATAAAACAAAGATTTTTTATTATTTGTTTTTACGTCTGAATAATATTAGTTATCTTTGTGTGTAAAAACTCCTGCATTTTATCTGTTTCTAAGACATCAAGAGAGTAGAGTGTCGGTAGAATATCAAACTCAAGTAAAACTAAAATATATGGAAAAAGCATATTTTTCGGGAATTCGCAATAGAATTATTCCCTGTCTAAACAAAGCAACGAAAAAGATACAAGTTGCAATGGCTTGCTTTACAAGTAATGAATTATTTGAAGCACTAATAAGTGCTTTAAACAGAGGTGTTGATGTAGAATTGATACTTCTTGATAATGCTATTAACTATATGTATTACGCTCCAGACTTTAATGAATTCATTAAAGCTGGTGGCAAGCTACGCATTGCTGGTCCTGAAGTAGGATTTATGCATCATAAATTCTGTGTTATTGATGATAGTCTTGCGATAACAGGTTCATATAACTGGACCTATTATGCCGAGACTCGTAATGTTGAAAACATAGTAATTTCAGACAATATAAACATTGTTATGCTTTTCTCTGCAGAGTTTCAACGCTTACAAAATATCTTGTCAGTAAGTTCATCTTGCGTTCGTCTGTCATGGGATGATATAGAACAAAGAGATGATGTTGATTATCGTGAACTTAATTACGAGATAGAGCAAATTTGTGAGGTCCAAAACAAACCTGTTAAGCGATTTTTTGAAACTAAGACAGAGGTTGTAAGAACAGAAATTAAGAAAACAGCATTGGCTAATTATGCAATAGGAATTCAAGCATTAGACAGTAATGACTGTGTGTTTTTTGATCCATTTATCACTCAAGGAACGAAACTACCATATCATTCTTCAGAGATCGAATTCTTCTTTGACAGTAAGAATATGACAGAATTTCCATGTTTATTTATTTATGGCAATCCAAACAACAAGAAAGAATGGAACCTGATTAAAGAGGTAGATCTTATGCAAGTTGCCAAAGGGACTTCAGTTATCGATTTACCAGTAAGATTCTCAATGAATTTGGACGACAATGGAAGTTTACGAGTTGACGTGTCTTGTTCTAAATCAGGACAGAAATTAACAATTAGCACATTAGATTCAAAATTCGTAAAATATGAGTAATTCATTAGAAAAATATAGAAAAACAGTAGAGGCTATAAACTCTGAATATGCAACCCTTCATTCTTTAACAAATGATGAATTGCGTATTAAACTGCATCATATTGAACGATTCATTAACGAGCAAGAGGACAAATCAGATGCACTTAATAAGAGTCTTGTTTCTGTATTTGCGATAGTAAAAGAAACAGCCAGGCGTTTTTCTCTTGGAAACATCGAAGTAACTGCTACACCAAATGATTTAAGAATAGCCGAAAAATATGATTTTATAAAAATATCCAGAGATAAGGCTATATACCAAAATCATTGGGATGTTATGGGTGTTCCATATGTTTGGAAGATGGTTCATTATGACGAGCAATTATTAGGTGGAATACTACTTCATTATGGATATGCTACAGAGATGGCTACAGGAGAAGGAAAAACTCTTGTTGCCACACTTCCTGTATTTCTAAACGCTCTTACACATGAAGGAGTCCATATAATGACTGTTAATGATTATCTTTCAAAGCGTGACTTTGAAACCACTCGTCCTATATACATGTTTTATGGGCTGTCTGTTGATTGCATAGACAATTACGAAAGATGTGATAACCACCGTAAGGCAACTTATAAATCAGATATTGCTTTTGGTACAAATTCGTCATTTACATTTGACTACCTCTTCGACCACATAGCCATAAAACCAGAGGAATGTGTACAGCAAAGCCATAATTATGCAATTATTGACGAACTTGATTCTATTCTTATAGATGATGCAGATAATCCTCATATCGTGGGTGGTGGCAATTACTATAACAATGGTAAAATCTTTAAAGAGAACTATCCTTTAATCAAAGAATTGATAGGAAACAAGGACATTGAACTTTATAAGATTGACAAATTAAAAAAAACTGCAATTTTTACGCAAGAAGGAAAGGAGTGGCTCTCCTTAAATAAAGGTATACCAGACCTTTTTTCAGTAGAGCGCACCTACGAAATTGCTGATTTTGATGAATTAGCACAAGACAAACAAAATGAAATTAAAAACAAAATATATCTTCAGAGCGTTTTTCAGCAATTACTGCTTGCTTTGACAGTGTATGAACGCGATGTCGATTATATAGTAGAAGGAGGTAAAGTTAAGATTATAGACACTCATACAGGACGTGTAAAAGAAACGTGCCGATGGGAGCACGGATTACATACAGCAATGGAAGTAAAAGAGCAAGTCGAAGTTCAAAATGATTTCGACGGAATGGCTGTGGTCTCATTGAAGAACTACTTCAGGCTATATAAAAAGATTGCAGGTATGTCTGGCACCATTATGCCAGTTAAAGATGAACTTTTGGAGATATATAATCTGCCATGTGCTTCATTGCCAACTCATAGACCATTGATACGCAAGGATCTTCCATTACGCATATTTAAAACTGCGCAACAGAAAGACGATGCTATAATTAAAGCAATCATTGATAATAAATCAGCAGGACGCCCTTCGTTAGTAGGAAGTATTTCTGTTAAACGTTCAGAGCAATTATGTAATAAGTTTGATGAATTAGGCATTGAATACAATAAATTGGACGCGAAAACATTAAAAGATGAAGCATACACTATTGCAAAAGCGGGCATCGGAAATACAATAACAGTATCGACAAGTGTAGCAGGACGAGGTACTGACATAAAACCATCCCCTGAAGCTATAGCTGCAGGTGGATTAATGGTTATCGGAACTGACCTTTTCGAATCGGTAAGAGTAGACAGGCAACTTAAAGGGCGTTCGGGCAGACAAGGCGCCCCTGGCTCTTCTGTATTCTTTGCTTCTCTTGAAGACCAAATTCTTCAAAATCTAAGCCCCGATGATTTAAAAGATTTGGAGCGGCTGTCAGATACATATTCCATAAATGAAATATCCACTGACGAAGTTAGAATGTATTTCGACAAAGCACAGTCAAACAGAGAAGCCTATTTCAAATCATGCAGAGAGAGAACTGCTCGCAAGGATGATATTGTTGATCCTCATAGAAAAAAGATGTATAAACAGCGTAATGCGGTTCTTTTTAATGCTGAGGAGGCAAACGTAATTGTAGATAATATAATCAAGCATTTGGGTGAGAATTCAGACAAAATAGAAGAACACCTAATGTCTTTATATATAAAAACAAAGGAACTCGTCAGGAGAAGTACGGAAAACAATCCTAACAGAACTGAAGTATTAGTACCATTTTCTGAAGCGATGCATACTTTTGCCATTCGTTTAGAGGTAGGGTTGTCTATAGCAAGTTACGAATATTTTTGCCGAGAATTCAAAAGACAGATTATTCTACAAATCTATGATAAGGAATGGAAAAAGTTTGTTCTGCACATAATGTCTGATTTAGACAGGAAGGAGATAGAGCTACTTGATACAAAATACCGTCAAATGATGGATGATATTAACTTTATTATTCTCAGTCGACTTAAGTATGCCTCTATCCCTTTTGAAGTTAGAAATGAATTGTTATATAATTCTAAAGAAAGAAAAGTAGAGAAAGAAAAGTCTCGCAAGGTCAATCCTGCCGTACCGATAGCAGCGGATGAGCCTTGTCCATGTGGCAGCGGAAAAAAATACTGCGAATGTCACGGTAGTAACATTCGCAGCAATAACAGAATCAAACGGCGTCGTTAAGACATCGGACTGAATTTAACCAACTCATTGTTAATGTATAGGAAAAAGGTAATTGAACCATCCGGATTCCTTACAGCTAACAATGGGTTGTTTGTATTGATAGAACAATCTTCTGCTTTTGATGCAATCAGCTCAAAAGAAGATGCACTATATGTTTCTGACTTCTCGCCTGAATAGCGATAATCACCGATATAGTCAATTAGTCCTTTTGAAGTTTCAAATGCATCAGAAAGGAGTCCTTCAGCATTCAATGCATCAACAATATGAGTTATCATAACCTGTTTGCCGTCTTTGCTATATGAACCGAAAATATAACCGATAGCTCCGTCTGCAGAATCGTTCATCTCTTCTGCATCGTACAAGGTCTCTTTAGAAACATTCAACGTAATATCATACCCTTCAAGTTTATAGGTTGAAATTCGGTCTGCAATAATTCCTCGTTCTGAATATGAATAGATGGTGGAATGCATCAGCGTTCCTTTATCCATACTGAGATTCAAGTCTCTAAGTGCCAGATTTACCAGTGAGGCTATGTCACAATTGTTCGCAAGGAATGTTGGTGAGTAGCAACCTTCGCCCTCTATGTAGAAGTTCTTCGTATCCTGCTCAATGCGCGACATATAGGCTTTTCTCAGTTCAAATGGATTGCCATCTTTGTTAGTAATGCAAAGCAAGTCATTAGCATGATTAGTGATACACATGCTAATAATATCAATATTTGAAGCTGCATAGCTCAAGAAATGAAGCATCTCATTACTACCAGTACAATCAATTATTAAATCAAAATTATCCAATTGCTTAACAGCTTCTTCTTGATTGTTGTAATTTACATTGCCATAGAATGTTCCATTAACATAGTTTGAAAAATTTGCGTCATATGACCAATAACCATGTGGTATTACCTCTGATATGTTGACAAATGGATTTATTGATTGTATTTTTGTTTTAATAGCATCAACTTTACTTTGTCCTAAATCTCTCAACTGATATGAACTTCTACAAATATTTCCAGGTTCAACAATATCACCATCCCACAATCCTATATATTGGATTCCACTATGTGTAAGTACGTCTGCAACAATTGAACCTATAGCTCCTAATCCTACTAACGCAATGTGTTTTCCTGCCAATATAGGGCATAATGCGCCTCGCCCAAAGAACATCTCTTTGGTAATATATTGAGGTGATGCTTTGTCCATTTTTATTGAAACTAAACTATTAATATTTATAGTCCTGATTTTTATGTCATAAGAAATCTGATTGTTTTTTATGGATGCAGGATTAGTGAAAAATAGAACCCACTGAATTTCTTTACCATGTTCAAATCCAACAACGAAATAATCATAAACATATTGACCAAATTGAACCCAGTCTTCTACTTTTTCTTCTTCCTCAGTCGTAAGTTCTTCAGAGACTTTATGCCAAGGGGCTTCTATGTATTTAATTCCATTATTTGTTATAATTTCTTTTTTTACCTCTTTTAACTCCTCAATAATTAGCTTTTTATGACATGGTGGAATTTTTTTTCTTATTGTTTCTTTAAATTGTTCCTTTTTAATGATGGAATAAATAAATGGTTTTTTTTTATCTAAATAAGATTCTTCCTTTTCTAATTCAGAAATAACATCATTAGCAATATTTAAAGCTTGTTCTTCAGTATATTCAACTTCATATTTTGGAGAAGACCATACAAAAGTATTTTTCGCTGATTTATAATTAGATTTAGATAGTAGATGATGGCATGTTTCTTCATCCCATCCATAAAAATCTTTCATCAATAAAAAGTCTTCAAGAATTGAAACATTTTCTGGAACTTCTTTTACTATGATATAAGGTAACTTGTAATTAGTCCCATCTATATTATGAGAGAATGCATATATTCTATTGTCTGGAGATTTAACGCAATCGAAATAACCAGTTAGTTCTTTATAAGATGAACGTAGCTGAATTTCTTGTCCTACAAAGGTAATTATAGCTATTGAACTAAACTCTTTTACTTCATCGAGATTTTCCCATTCATATGCGTTTGCAAATGCCAATGCTTTTTTTACATTGGCATCTTTAATCTTCGCAGGAAGATCTTCACGCATCTGATGAGAAATCCATTCTTTCAGTCTTGTTATCTCTTGATTGAGCTGTTCTTCTGGAGTTTCGGCAAAAGGGGTATTTAAGCAGAACCAATCACCATATTCAATCTTGCCATTATGAATAAGGTGCGGATAACCACTTAGCGATTTTGTACGAAAAACCAACTTATTGTGAGGAAAAGTAAATGGTATTTCTACACGAAGAACAAGAGGATGAATAGTATTGAGAACCTCTACACTACCAACATAGAGATTCTTTTCTTTTTCATCCTCTGAGTCTTTAAACTCCTCAAGAAGAGAGAAGCCTTCTAAAGAAGAAAAATAGTCGGTATAAAACTGAGCGTTTTTATAATCGAACATAAGCTAATTATGCATGTCCTCTTGGAGAGGGGGTTGATGGTGCAGGACGTTGTGTGGTCACACTGTTTTCTGTTTCTTTACGAGTTGTTCTGAGTACGGTCTTTGAACGAGAACCGATACCATTGTAAGAAGGAGTATCTGTCATAGTTAAATTGTTTTTTAAGTGAATCTTTATTGCAAATTTAATTGATTTTTTTGTAATAAACAAGTTTTAAAGAAGAAAGAAGTTTTCAAGCTAACGGATGATAAGAGTAAACGTATTTTAGATGCTTTCTTTCATCAAAATAAAAAATATTAATGAGCTTTTTTTATATTGTTATTTTATTTCTTTATCTTTGTGGTCAATTGAAGGAAAGTCTATTGGTTTTATCTAACATTAAACAACAACCAGTATATCATTCCCGTCCATTAAATGGGATACTAATGAAAAAAGTAAACAAACAATATGAAACTTACAACTCAACAAAATAAAGTCTTTGAACAGATCAAAGCATTCCTTGATAGTGATGCATCTGTTTTTATCCTTCGTGGTTATGCTGGTACCGGTAAAACTACGATGGTTAAGGTGATAGCTGACTATGTTGAGCAAAATCGTCAGTTAGTGATGATGGCCCCTACAGGACGTGCGGCAAGAGTTCTCAACAAAAAAACTGGACATGACGCAGTTACAATCCACAAAGCTATTTATGCAAGAGCACATGTTAAGTATAAAAAAGTCAAAGATGTTGCAGACTCTGAGTTTAAGTTCGTATTTCCTATCAACCAATCTGAAAAAGGAGGCAATATTGTTGCTATTGTGGATGAGGCATCAATGCTTTGTTCGCGTAAGATTGAACATGAGCTGTTTGTGTTCGGTACAGACAATCTGATGGAAGATCTTCTCACATTTGTACGACCAAACTTTGGCGGCAAAGTGATTTTTGTAGGCGATTCTGCGCAGTTACCCCCAGTTGGCGAATCCGTGTCAAATGCATTACGAGCAGAGTATTTCCAAGAGCAAGGTCTGAATGTTATTGAGGCAGAGCTTACAGAAGTGCTTCGCCAAAAGGCTGATAGCGTTATCCTAAAGAATGCTATGATGATACGCGATCTTATCAAAAAAGACAAACGAAACCAACTTGTGTTTGAAGAGCAAAAGGATGATGTAGAAATGGTTCCGTCAGAACAGTTCCTTGATAAATACATTAAATACAGAAAAGAATCTGGCAGACATGACAGTGTAATAATATGCTTTTCAAATAAATCTGCAAACAGATATAATATAGATATCCGCAAAGCTCTTTATGGAGGGGATGTGCCTCTTAGAGAAAATGACATTTTGCTTATTACACAAAATAATTACAGGCTCAATCGAATGAACGGAGAATTTGTTCCCGTACTTTCCGTTGGTGCGAGAACTCAACAGTCAGCTCCAGTATATGCTCAAATCGGAGGAAAGAAGGAGCGTATTGTCATAACTCTAAACTTCATTCAAGTAACAGTTCCTGACGGCAATGGTAATCCGAAGCCTTGCATGTTGCTTGAAGATTTACTAACAAGTGACAAGGCTACCATTTCCATTGACGAAAACAGAGCCCTGTATATCAATTTCTGCATGAGGCATCCCTATTTGAAACAAGATACAGAAGCTTTTGCAGAAGCTCTGCTCAATGACGTGTATTACAATGCTATACGTGCAAAATATGGTTATGCCGTAACAGGACACAAATGTCAAGGTGGCGAATGGGGAAAAGTGTTCGTTGACTATACTGGCAGAACTGGACTTGATGACGACAGTCTGAGATGGGCATATACAGCTACAACACGAGCACAGAAAACGCTTTACATAGCAAACCTGCCACATATCACACCGTTCTCAAAATTCAGAATCGAACCCATACAAAAGTGCAAGAACATAGCTCCGGAATGCAGAATTCTTAACGAGGTTCCGCCTACACCGTTCCACAATGAAAATGTAGACAATGGCGTAAGAGCAAAGTACCATTGTATTGCAAAAAACATGGAGTATACTCCATACAGAATAATAAGCGTACAGAGTCGCCCTTATTTGGAGATATACAACATACAAACTCCAGACGGAGTTGACAGATATGACATCTTCTACAAAGCTGGAGATATATTCCAGCCTGCAAAGGCAACATCTCCGAATCAGCATACACCGCTTATAGAAATCATGTTGAATGACGAACGAGGCATGTCTTGTAAATTTGATTACATTCCCTCCGATGAATCACACGGCAAGTTGCTTGATTTGATTAGGTCGGCATGTGATACTATAAGTGTTCAAATAACAAATGTTGTTGAGCACCAGGAAGATTTCAGTACAATATATTATATGCGCACCAGTGGAACTTTCTCCTATATAAAGGTGTATGTAAATTCTGATGGATTTATCACATACGCCAAACCAATGTCACTGAAAGGTAAAGATGATGGAGAACTTAGTGCAATAATAGAAATAATAAACTCACATTTTATATAATATGGCAAATGTTAAAGATATAACAACAATGTGTAAGCAAGGACAAGTGCTTGAAGCGTACGACCTTGCTAAAGCCGATTTAGCGGCTATGCCAACTGATGTCTGGAAGCAAAGAGCGGTTGGTTGGGCCCTATATTATATGATAAAAGCGGATTCTGAAGTTGGCGACTATGCCAAACTGTTAGAGCATATTGACGAGCTTAAATCATTAGATCAGCTGACTATAGCCAATGACAGTATGATTTTCGACAATGTGCAATTCCAAATAGCAAACTTCATAAGGACTCGTATACTCTTAACCGATATAGAAGCATCATCAAAACTTTCAACATTCTTTTCAAAGTTAAAGGATTACGAATTCAAACCATCCATAGGTCATTCCTTCCTTCTTCAAACCATTCTCAAATTTGAAAATTGGTCAGAAATGCCATACTTCTTTGATTGGTGGAATTTGGATAATCTAACTCTTGAAGACTATACACCATATATCAATCAGAAAGGACAAAAGATGATGACTTTGGCTGAACGTGCATTCATTGCAAATTCAAAAGCACTTCTCAGGCTAAATGATCTTGGACGTATAGAAGAATTCCTGCCAAAGTTAGACAATCTTATGAATAACCACCAGGAAATGATGTATCCTGGTTATTTCTACGGAAAGCTTCTTTTGGCTTTAGGTAGTAATAGCGATGAGGCTTTGAAAGTTATCATACCTTTTGCGAGAAAAAAAGCAACAGAGTTTTGGGTATGGCAACTTTTAAGTGATATATTCACAAATGATGATGAGAAACAACTTGCTTGTCTGCTCCGTGCTGTTCATTGTCGGACACAAGAAACTTTCCTTGGTAAGGTTCATATAAAATTAGCAACATTGTATATAAAGCGTGGATTGCTTAACTCTGCTCGTTTCCATATTGACGCAGTTACCCGGTGCTATGCTTCGCAAGGTTGGAGACTACCAAATGAAATAGACTGCTGGATACACCAGCCTTGGATAAATTCGACTACTCCAGACTATAAGGACCCCATTGATTACATGGCTATTACTGATGCAATCCTATGCGATGGTGCAGAAGAATGTATAGCTGTTGTTACATACGTTGAACAAAACACCCATAAGTCGTTTATTATTTATGGCAAAGAGAAGCGTACAGTTCAAAAGTTCCGCTTTAAAGTGAATGTAGGAAAGACCTTGAGATTACATTATATAACAGACAATGAAGGTAGAATGAAAGTCCTTAGTTCAACAGCAGTTTACTTGCCTTCAGACCTTGATTATGTAAAATGTGTTGAAGGAAATATTGATAAAAGGGATGATAAAGATTTTGCATTCTTGAAGTCGGGTTCTATCAATTGTTTTGTTTCGCCTAATATTGTAAAAAAATATGATTTAAAGAATGGCGATAAAATAAAGAGCCTGATTGTCTATGATTATAACAAGAAGAAGGACGTATGGAATTGGGTTTGTGTAAATGTAAAGAAGTAAAGATAAATATGGAAGAATTAACACACGCTGATAAGATTGCAGTATTAAGAATATTAAACGACATCGTTAATGCTGATAAGATTATTAAGGATGTTGAGGTAGATTATATGAATGAAATTGCATGTTCTTTCGAACTTGCAGATGACTTCATGAACGAGGTAAACAATCTTGTTACTCTGCAAGCATTGTCAATAGTTAGAGCACTCCCCGCTGAATTAAAAGAGAAAATTGCTAAGATGATGGGAAAGATGATCGTTATTGATAAGGACATTAATTATAATGAGGTTAAACTTTATAATGCAGTCTGCGAGTCCTGCAATATAGAAAGAGATTTCAATGTTGAAGACTACCCGGACTTCACTCTCAGTGGCCCATTTGTTAATCCCGAAGATTTAATGAATATAATTTGATATAGCTGTCCGCTAATTTTTATGCTCAAAAAAATTTTAGCGGATAGTAATAAAAACTATATAACTTCGTCCAAAATCTGGTGCAGATTGCCAATCAGGTGGAACGGTTGGTTTATCAGACGGAACTCTTCGCCTACTTCTCGTGACTTATAGCCCGAGTTGGCGAAGTTGTCCAAGGTTATGGTCTCGCCCGAGAACGCCCAACCATACGATAATATGAAGCGTACTACATCTGTCAGTTTATTGCCTTTCGTCTTGCTTCCATGCTTCTAATTTGCTTAATATCTTGCGTTTGAACATAGCGTTTGTTTTAATTCATGGGCAAAGATACAACTTTTTTGTCTCAAATCAGTGGCAATAGCTATAAATTTTGTTGCAAATCATGGGCAACATGACCTCGGTTTTGTTGCAAATCAGTGGCAAGTGAGGCTTTTCTGTTATGTTTTTTAGCGGATGAGTTTATGGGAATCACATTTATTTGCACGAGTATTTGATGTAAACTTACATTTATTTGCACGAGTATCTGTGATAAAGATATTAAAAGAAGTAGTTGTGCCACAAAAAAACTGTATATTTGTATTTCGTTACTAACGTATAACAAATAATTGATACGACCTTGCAACAATGAAAGACTTTGCAGCTATAGATTTTGAAACCGCCAACAATGAGCGTTCTTCGGTATGCTCTGTTGGCGTGGTTATTGTTAGAGGAGGTGAGGTGGTAGATCGTTTCTACTCGCTCATCAAGCCAGAGCCAGAGTATTACAACTACTGGTGCAGTCAGGTGCATGGTCTTTGCGCTTCTGATACAGACAGTGCGCCGGTCTTCCCCGAAGTATGGAAGCAGATTGAGCCGAAGATAGCGGGGCTTCCGCTTGTGGCTCATAACAAGGCGTTCGACGAGAGCTGTCTGAAAGCCGTCTTCCGTGTCTATCAGATGGACTATCCCGACTACGACTTCTACTGCACTTGCATCGCCTCGCGCAAGGTCTGGCCCAAAGGTCGTCATACGCTTGACGTTATAGCAGCCCGCTGTGGCTATGACTTGACACAACATCATCATGCCCTCGCAGATGCGGAGGCCTGCGCAGCTATTGCGCTGGAAATATTATAAAGGCTGATAGATAGGCTGGCAGATAACTTATGTTTTTAGCTATCTGTCAGCCTATCTGTCAGCCTTTATTTTGTTTATACACAGCTTGTTACGTCGCTGCTGATAGATATGGTAGATTTATTGCTTGTAACCAATTTTTCTCAGCACCCATAATGCTGAGAAAAGCATTGCTATGCCTAAGATCCAGGAAATGGCAGCACTGGCTACGATGCCGAGCTGCTGTGTGAAGCCGGCGATAACGAATGTCAGGAACGACACAGCGGCTACTGTCAGGGCGTAGGGCAACTGCGACGATACGTGGTGAACGTGCTTGCACTCGGCACCTGCCGACGCCATAATGGTGGTATCGGAGATTGGAGATATATGGTCACCGCAGACTGCACCTGCCATGCACGCCGAGATGGAGATGATGCGCAGCGGAGCGGTAGCAGGGAATACGGCGATGCAGATAGGGATGAGTATGCCGAATGTTCCCCAAGAGGTGCCGGTGGCAAAGGCGAGCAACGCTGCAACGATAAAGATTATAGCCGGCAGCAGCATCTGCAGACCAGAGGCAGTGCTTGACACAACGTCCGACACGTATTCGGCAGCGCCAAGTGAGTCGGTCATGCTTTTCAGTGTCCATGCAAGGGTGAGAATCAGTATGGCAGGCACCATGGCTTCGAAGCCTTTGATAAGACAACTCATGGCATTGTCGAACTTCAACGTGCGGCGTGCCACGAACATTGCTATTGTAAGAATCAACGCTGCAAGCGAACCGATAACCAGTCCGACAGAAGCGTTGCTTGCAGCAAATGCATCTATGAAGTTGTGGTAGCAAGTGCTTGTTGCGTCGAAATATCCTCCGGAGTAAACCATGCCAGCCATGCAGAACACGATGAGCATAAGGATAGGCACTACAAGGTCGGCAACCGAACCCTTTGTCGTTGCTGGTTTCTTGCTGTCTTGCTTGGCACCCACACCGTGTTCTACGATTTGCAGTTTTGTGTCAATCACCTCATCTACCTGACCGCCGGTGCGTTCGTACCATTCCTGCAGACGTGCGTCGTACTTGCTCATCGCCTTGAAGTCGAAACCCGACAACACAATCATAAATATGAAGATGATTGTGAAGAAAGCGTAGAAGTTGAACGGTATGGCTTGGCAGAACAATGCCAGACCATTCTCACCACCCGATACGAAACCCGACACGGCTGCCGCCCAGCTCGATATGGGCGATATGATGCAGACAGGGGCAGCAGTGGAGTCGATAAGGTAGGCGAGCTTCTCTTTTGTAATGCCATGGCGTACGGTTATCGGGCGCATCACCGAACCTACTGTGAGGCAGTTGAAGTAGTCGTCGATGAAGATGAGCAGACCGAGAATGATAGTCGAAATCTGCGCACCTATCTTTGTCTTGATGTGTTTTGAAGCCCAGCGACCGAAAGCAGCCGATCCGCCTGCCTTGTTCATAAGCGACACGATAGAACCCAGAACGACAAGAAACACGATGATGCCCACGTTCCATGGGTCGGACAGGCAGGAGATAAGACCGTACTGCTTGGCGTCAGTACCCGTTCCTACGGTGTCGTTGAGCAAATGGGTCAAGAACCCTTCAAAACCTGTGCCCATCGACATGCTGTATAATATAGCACCGAGCACAATACCTATGAATAACGATGAATATACCTCCTTGGTCTTCAGTGCCAGCGCAATGGCGACGACGGGAGGAAGAAGAGACCAAATAGTCCCGATAAAATTAAAATCCATAAATAATTATCCTTAAATCTTTTCGGAGTACAAAGTTAAGGCTTTATTGGGATTGTAGCAAAAAAGTTATAACAAAAAAACGGATGGCAAGCTGTTTATGGCTTGCCATCCGTTTTTTTACTTAGCGATTATCTCGAATACCTCTACATTACCCTCAATCTCAGCCTTTGCAGCCTTCTTGTTGAGTTCTACGGTGAAGAACGAGTTGTTGACGTCGGTAGAAGCGAGGAGCTTACCCTTCTTGTCGTACTGGTTGAATTTAACGGCATTGCCTGGCTCTACATTGAGGAGCATGGTATATGCCTTTGTGCCGGGAACGACAGAGAACGAAGTCTTGCCGCTGTTGCGGAATGATGTTACAGGGTTCTTGTCGAAGCCGAACATGGCAGCGTCGAGATTTGCTGATTCAACCTTGAAGTTGAGGCTCTCTGGAGTTGTGGGGTTAACCATGAACTCGCGCACAGCAATCCAGCTCTTCTTCTCAGACACGGCCTTGCGGATGCGGACGTAGCGTGCCTTTACCGGCTCGCCCTTCCAATGAATGATGTAGGTCTTGAGCAACTCGCCGGTGAGCTGTGTCCACAACTTGCCGTCCTCAGAAGCCTCGAGCACTACGTTGTCGAAGTAGTCGACATCGTCTACCGAGTTGCGTCCCTGGAGTATCTTCACCTCACGAACGTCGCGCACTGCACCCAGGTCGGCACCCACCCAGTCGCCAGTAGACTGGCTCTGACCGCAGTGGTAGTATGTCGTAGAGTCGTTGTCGAACATCAGCTTGCTCTGTGTAGTAGCGAGCGTTGGGTATGTGCCCATGCCCTTATAGAAAGCAGGCACCTCGCCGGTTAGGTTCTTGAAGAACTCCTGCGCCATGTCGTCCATAGCGTTCTCGTAGAACGGCTGCAGCTTCATAGTGCCGAGCTTGTGCTTCTCGTAAGCGGCGCGTGCCTCCTTTGTCATGCGGTTAGCCACGAAAGCGTTCCAGAAGTTCTGTGCATTGCCGTTGCGGAATGTCTTCATCAGCTTCAGTGTGCTCTTGCCACGCTTGCCGAGCAGTTCAAACTGCTCAAGCCACGGCTTCAGTTCCTTCATCAGAAGAGGGTTCTTGCAGTCGCGCTCCATTGTGCTCTTTGTCTTTTCCACGCGGTCGAACTCGCCATAGAGGTCGTTGTAAGCCTTCTGCGAGAAGTCGGCAAGACGGAAGGTGTTTGTCTCCCACGACTCAGCGCGGCGATATCCCGTCTCGGTGTCGCAAGAGTGGATGGCGAATGTGCGGTAAGCCTCATGAGCCTCAGGGGTGAGGTCAACCAGACCGCGCTCCCAGTTGTCGATAGCATTGTAGTCGGCTACGTTCCAGTTGTAGTCAGCCACGCCGTAGAGCGCGAGCTTCGAAGCCTCGCCGTGCTCCATCGGATTAGACAGTACGCCAGAAGTCATCTTCTCTGTGATGTCGGTTTCCAAGCCGTATGTCGGGCCTTGCATGATGATATGGCGGGCATAGTCGGTAACGGGGAAGTTCCACCAGTAGTAAGCCGGGCGCTTGATACGAGAGTCTACGAAGTCGAGAGTCTCCTTGGTGAGGTCAGAGCAAACCACAGCACCTGTCCAGAATACCTGTACCTCAGGGTCGAGCTCGTTGCCGTAGATGGCGAGCGGACCATCTGGTCCAGGTTTAGCCCAAAGCTGCGAGTAGTCGGTAGGGCAGACAACGAGCGGAGCAACGTCGCCCTTAGCCTTCACGAACTCTTTTGTGAGGCGGTTCACGAGTGCCACCTGCTTCTTCGGGTTAGTACCCTCGCCGTCGATGTCGTCGAAGTGGATGGCGAATGAGCGCACACCGAGTTCGTACATGAGGTTGAACTTGTTTACGAGGTTGTTATAATCCTCCTCGTTCCATTTGATGTCCTGGCCCGGGTGGATAGCCCACACGAAGTCGACGCGGTTGCGGCGGCAAGCCTCTACGAGCTCGTGAATGTTCTTAGCCTGCTCGGGAGGGTAGGGCAGACGCCAGTTCGGGCAACTGTGATAAGGATCGTCCTTCGGACCGTACACATACTCGTTGAGTTTGTTGCGTCCGTAGTAGTCGATGAGCGAGAGACGCACCTGATGCGACCACGGTTCGCCGTAGAAGCCCTCTACAACGCCACGCAATGGCAGGTCGGGATAGTCGTTGCAGGTGAGTGCCGGCACCTTGCCCTGCGCTGCTGGACTCTCTACAATCTGGCGCAGAGTCTGCAAAGCATAGAACGCGCCACGCTCGTCGTAGCCCACGATGTTGATACCCTTCTTGTCGACAGTGAGGAGGTATGCTCCCGACACCATCTTCTTCAGACCTGCCTTCTTAGCCTGCTTCTCGCCGAAGACGATTGTGAGCGGAGTGCCCTTAGCATTCTGTTTGAGGAAATCGATGTCGTTCGTAAACTTACCCGCCTTGTCGATGAGCTTCACACCGGCGCTGAGGTCGGTCCAAGTCTGCATGTCCATGTTGAGGTTGTGCGGTGTTGGGTTTACGACGATACCGTGGTGGTCGAGCAGTTTGCCCGGCACCATGTTCACATCCTGCTTTTCACCACGCTGCGAGTTGAGGTCGAAGCTCTCGGTCTGCGCAAAAGCGCTACCGCAAGCGGCAGTGAAGAGTGCTGTGAGAAGGAGATTGTTTTTAATCATTGTTATGTTTGTTTTAGTAAAATCGATTAGGTGTATGTTGCTGTTCATACATCAGTACAAAGTTACTTATTTTGTGTTGATTGGTAAAATAGGCAGGGCTCTTTTAATTAATTTTAGTAAGTGCGGAGCTAAAACGTGTGGGGTGAGCACTGCGGAATGGAAAAAAATGTGTAACTTCGCATTTGTATGATAGACCACGCAACGATAGAAAGGATAAAAGACGCTGCCAACATTGTGGAGGTGGTGTCAGAGTTTGTTACACTTCGCAAGAGTGGAAGCAACTATAAGGGTTTGTGCCCGTTCCACGACGAGAAGACCCCGTCGTTCTACGTGTCGCCTGCACGCGGCACCTGCCATTGCTTCGGATGCGGCAAGGGCGGCAACCCCGTCGGCTTCATCATGGAGCATGAGCAGATGACCTATCCTGAGGCGTTGCGATGGCTCGCACGAAAGTATCACATCGAGATAAAGGAGCGCGAACTCTCCGACAATGAGAAGCGAGAGCAGAGCGAGCGCGAGAGTATGTTCATCGTGAACGAGTGGGCTGCCTCCTACTTCCAGCACCTTATGCACGACACCGCCGACGGCGTAGCCATCGGTATGCAGTACTTCCGCAGCCGTGGGTTTCGCGATGACATCGTCAGCAAGTTCCAGTTGGGTTACGACGATACAGACCGCCGTGCCTTAGCGCAGGAAGCACTGCGCAAGGGCTACAAAGAAGACTTTCTGTTGAAGACCGGCATCTGCTACAAGAACGATCGTGGTGAACTAATCGACCGCTATGCCGGACGCGTCATCTTCCCGTGGATAGGCATCAGCGGAAAGGTGGTGGGCTTCGGCGGACGACTGCTCGACTCGCGCACAAAGGGTGTGAACCAGAAGTATGTCAACTCGCCCGACTCGGATATTTACCATAAAGACCGCGAGCTGTATGGCATCTATCAGGCTAAGAAGGCGATAGCCAAGGAAGACCGTGTGTACATGGTGGAGGGCTACACCGATGTTATCTCCATGCACCAGTGCGGCATAGAGAACGTGGTGGCCAACTCCGGTACGGCACTTTCGGTGCACCAGATACACATACTGCACCGCTTCACGTCGAATATCACCCTACTTTACGACGGCGACGCGGCTGGTATACATGCTGCGCTGCGCGGTACCGACATGCTGCTCTCGGAGGGCATGAACCTGAAGGTGTTGCTGCTGCCGGACGGCGACGACCCCGACTCGTTTGCACGCAAGCATTCGGCAGACGAATTCCGTAAGTACATCGAAGAGCATCAGACCGACTTCATTGAGTTCAAGACCGACCTGCTGCTGCGTGGCGAACGCGACCCGCTGAAGCGTTCGGAGGCAATCAACTCCGTGGTGCGCAGCATATCGTTCGTTACGAACCCTATCCTGCGCGACACCTATCTGCACGACTGTTCGGTGCGTATGGGCATCAACGAGGCTACGCTCATCAACACGCTTAACAACTTCATACGCAGCAACCGCGAGGCAACCGCTTCCTCATCGGACAATTCGCAAACGACGAAACCGACGACTCAAAACTCAAAACTCAATATTCAAAACTCTCCTTCCCCATTGCAGCAGGCATCGAAGGTGGAGCAGATGCTCGTAGAGTTGATTGTGCGCAACGGCGATACCGTCATATATAATAATGTAGAGACGGAGGACGGCACGACGGTGAACCTTAACGTGGCGCAATACATAGCCTATAACCTTGGTGTCGACGGACTGAAGTTTGCCAATCCGCTCAACTCCCGCATCCTCGACGAGGCGGTGAACCATGCTGGCGATGAGCAGTTCTGTGCCGAGCAGTTCTTCCTGCACCATTCTGACATTGAAATATCGCGCATTGCCACCGACCTTTGCATGGACAAGTATCAGTTGCTCGACGAGCAGAAGGTGGCACGTGCCGACGAGGAGAAGAATGCTGACGAGCTACGCGTCGAAGAGGAGAACCGCATCGAAGCATTGCGCCAACAGACCGAGCATCTGCTCAACGACTTCCGTATGGACTATCTGGAGCAGCGACTGCGCGACCTGAAGCGCGACATATCGCTCGCAGTGAACGACCCCGAACGCCTGCAGCAGCTGATGGAGGAATACAAGACGGCACACGAACTGCGCTCGCAGCTCGCCCGGTTGTTGGGAAATAATATTATAGCATAATGTTCTACATCCATTGGGTATTCATATTAGCTTACGTCTTCATTATTGTCAGCATCATGCTGGCAGTATTGATGGACAACCGTCAGCCGGCAAAGACAATAGCCTGGGTGATGGTGCTACTCTTTATGCCCATTGTTGGAATAATACTTTACGTATTCTTCGGTCGTAACACTCGTAAGATGACGTTTATATCGCAGCGGTCGCTTGACCAGTTGTCGAAGCGGTCGATGCTGGAGTTTGTGGAGCAACGCCAATTGACGTTGCCCGACGACTATCGTTCGCTCATACAACTCTTCACCAACCAAAGTCTTGCCCTTCCGTTCAAGGACAACGAGGTGGAGTTCTACACCGACGGCTACGAGTTCTTCCCCGCATTGCTGAAGTCGATAGCTTCGGCACGCAAGCATATACATCTTGAGACATATATCTTCGCCGACGATGCACTCGGACGATTGGTGGCGGATGCCCTCATCAGCAAGTCGAAAGAGGGCGTAGAGGTGCGTCTCATCTACGACGATGTGGGCTGTTGGCGTGTGCCGCGCTCACTATTCGAGCGTATGCGCCGTGCTGGGGTTGATGTCAACGCCTTCATGCCTGTTAAGTTCCCTGCGTTTACGAGCAAGGTGAACTACCGCAACCACCGAAAGGTGTGCATCGTGGACGGCGTTGAGGCATTCGTGGGTGGTATGAACATCGCCCTGCGCTATGTGAAAGGACTGTATGGCGGACAACTGCCGTGGCGCGACACCCACGTCCGAATACGTGGTGGAGCGGTGTACGCCCTGCAGCGTACGTTTCTCGTCGACTGGTATTTCGTCGACCGCACACTCGTCACCAACTCAAAATACTATCCGCCGATGCCGTGGCGCATAGAGAACAGCTGCTTGATGCAGGTAGTGACGAGCAGCCCGATTGCCAAATGGCCGGACATCATGCAGGGATATGTGCGCATACTGCTTGAGGCGAAGAACTATGTATACATGGAGTCGCCTTATTTCCTGCCTACTGAGCAGGTGCTCTTCGCCATGCGCACGGCAGCACTTGCCGGCGTAGATGTGCGACTGATGATTCCGCGTCATAGCGACTCGCGCTTGCTTGAACTTTCGTCGATGTCGTTCGTGACGGAGGTGCTTGAGGCAGGCGTTAAGATAATGCTTTACGAGGCTGGATTCAACCACAGCAAGTTGCTTGTGGCTGACGATGCGCTCTGTACCTGCGGTTCTACGAACATCGACTTCCGTAGCTTCGAGAACAATTTCGAAGCCAACGTCTTTATCTACGACCGCACAACGGCGCTGCGCATGAAGGAAATCTTTATCAGTGATGAGCAAGAATGTGTAGACTTCCTGAGCGTGTACAGCGAGCGAAAGCGTCCGTTCATGCACCGTCTGGCGGAGTCGTTAGTTAGAGTGTTCTCGCCACTCTTATAAAAGTAAAAAAGTAAAAGGGTAAAAAGGAAAAATTAAAGGTAAAAAAGTAAAAGAGTAAAAAGAATTGGATGTTGGCATTTTGCCCGTATTCCGCACCCTATCTTTTTACTCTTTTACTTTTTTACTCTTTTACTTTTAAATGATTTCAAAGTGTTTCAGCGCATTCGTTATACCATCCTCATCTACGCTGCTCGTGATATAGTCGGCGTGCGCCTTCACCTCGTCGAGCGCATTGCCCATAGCCACGCCAACGCCCGCTGCACGCAACATCGTAAGGTCGTTGCCGCCGTCGCCGAATGCCATCGTCTCGCTGATGTTGATGCCCAAGTGCTCGGCAATGGCGCGGATGCCGTTCGCCTTGTCGGCTGTGGCAGACGTAAGGTCGCAGAACGCAGGATACCAGCGTGCAGACGTTGTGCCTGGCACGTGGGGTAGGATAGTGTGCTCCTGGTCCTCGGTGAGGAAAGGCGTAATCTGCAGTATGCCCTGCTTTATAACCTCCTCAACCGGCACGTCGAACTTGTTGTACGTCACCTTCAGCATGTCGTAGAATACATGGTTCACGCTGTCGTTGCGGTTGATGATCTGCAGATCCTTTGTGCCCACAACCACCGCCGGCACGCTGAGACGGTTGCAGAAGTCGACTATCGCCTCAGCTTCATGGGTTGGAATGAGGTCCTGACGCACTACCTTGTCGCCATAAACGCATTGAGCGCCAGTGGCAAGAATAAAACCGTCCATGATGTCCTCCACCTCCGTGATGTTGTTGAGCAACTGGCGTGGGCGACCCGTAGCGGTGAAGAGCTTCACGCCGCGCTTGTGAGCCTCGCGAAGCGCTTCAATTGTAGACTCCGGCACCTTGTGTGTATTAAAGCTGACGAGCGTTCCGTCTACGTCGAAAAACAGGGCTTTTATCATATCCTTATATTTTTATTTACTCTTTTACTCTTTTACTTTTACCTTTGCAAAGGTACTGAAAAAAGTAGAATGGTAAAAAAGTAAAACGCTAAAAAGTAGGAAGTATGGGCATCTTGCCCGTACCATGCAGCCACAAAACATATTTTAAATTGTAAAAGCGTAAAAAACAAAAAATAATTACTACTTTTGTAATTCATTATTCACACGGAATACACATTAAACAACCATTAATCAGCAAAGGAAATGACAGAGCAGACGCAACTCGCTTGGGACATAATAGAGACAACGAACACTAACCTCTTCCTCACCGGTAAGGCTGGCACGGGTAAGACCACCTTCCTGCGCCGACTGAAGGAGGAGTCATCGAAGCGTATCGTGGTTGTTGCGCCTACGGGCATCGCTGCCATCAACGCCGAGGGTGTGACCATCCACTCATTCTTCCAGTTGTCGTTTGCGCCGTTCATACCCAACTATAACCTCAAGGAACAGCAGTTCCGCTTCTCAAAGCAGAAGATTAACGTAATACGCTCTATCGACACGCTCGTCATCGACGAGATCTCTATGGTGCGTGCCGACCTTCTCGATGCCGTAGACAGCGTGCTGCGCCGTTTCCGTAAGAACAACCTTCCGTTCGGTGGTGTTCAGATGGTTATGATTGGCGATTTGGGCCAGCTTGCTCCTGTAGCAAAAGACTATGAGTGGCAGATGCTCTCGCGCTATTACGCCACGCCTTACTTCTTCTCGTCGCTCGCCCTGCAGCGCACACGCTACGCCATCGTCGAACTGACGAAGGTGTATCGCCAGAGCGACAAGCGTTTCCTCGACATACTGAATAAGGTGCGCGAGAATCGTGCTGACGCTGCGGTGCTCTCTGCGCTCAACTCGCGCTATATACCCGACTTCAAGCCGCGCAAGGATGACGGCTACATACGTCTTACGACGCACAACTGGCAGGCGCAGCGCATCAACGACCACGAGCTTGAACTGCTCCCCGGCAAGCCCTATACCTACACTGCCACCATCGAAGGCAAGTATCCAGAGATGCTCTTCCCGACCGACGAGATACTCACGCTGAAGACCGGTGCGCAGGTGATGTTCGTGAAGAACGACTCGTCGGCAGACAAGGCTTACTACAACGGTATGATCGGCACCATTGCCGAGATAGATGCCGAGGGTTTTATTGTGACAGCGAAGGACACGGGCGAGAATATCCGAGTGCAGCCCGAGCAGTGGGACAACACGCGCTACGTGCTCAACGAGAAGACCAACGAGATAAGCGAGGAGGTAGAAGGCACATTCACGCAGTTCCCCGTGAAGACAGCATGGGCTATCACCGTTCACAAGAGTCAGGGCTTGACGTTCGACCACGCCATTATTGACGTGCAGCGTGCCTTCACCCACGGACAGACATACGTGGCGCTCTCGCGTTGCCGCACACTCGAAGGCATGGTGCTGAGTGCGCCGCTGCCGCAGACGGCCATCATTCGTGATGAGGCTGTTGACGAATACGCCACGCACGCCATTGAGCACACGCCGAGCGAGGGACAGATAGAACAGTTGCAGCGCGACTACTATCTGTCGGTGGTGAGCGAACTGTTCGACTTCCGCCCGCTGATGGATGCCTTCAACCGTGTGCTCGATTTGCTAGACGGACATTTCCGCCGTTCCTTCCCGAAACTCATTGCCGAATATAAGGCACGCACGGGCACTATAAAGACCGAACTTATGGATGTAGCCGAGCGCTTCAAGTTGCAGTACAGTCAGATCGTAATCACTTCTGCCGACTATCAGACCAACGCCCTGCTACAGGAACGTCTGAAGAAGGGCGCCGAATACTTCGCTCGAAAGATTACCGATGTGGAGGAGCTTGTGAAGAAGACATCGGTGAAGACCGAGAACAAGGACGTGAAGAAACGTTACAACGATGTGTTCCCAGCGCTCAAAGAGGTGGTGATGCAGAAGCGCGCCCTCCTCAACTGTGTCAAGGCGGATGGCTTCACACTGCATAGCTATCTGCGCCAGCGTGCCCTGGTACTTGCCGGAAAAACAATATCAGAAAAATAGACAAATGGTATGGTTCTTATACCTATGAACCATTATGGACTTGTATGGTTCGTCACTTTACCATAACTTTGCCCTTTGACAGGTAATGCCGTGCAAACGGCATTTATAGTATAACCTAAAAAACGAATTACTATGAGTAGGGTTTTTCAAGTGAAGCCTAAACAAGTGTTTGAAAAGGTGGAGCTGAAAGCCATCTGCTTTACCCCAGAGAACATCGAAGCGGAAATCGCTTTGTTGTAATCAAAATTTACGTATAATAAATGTGTCGAACAACATTTTATTCAATATAAAAGATAAAAGCGGGATTTTTAGTTGTTTTGTCTTTTATAAAAGATAAATTTACTATTTTTGCGGAAAATATCTTTTATAGTGAATAAATATGGCAACAATTAGGAGACAAAGAATGACGATGATGGCATAACACACATTCATCTCCGCAAGTTCTTGCGAGAAGGTTTGTAGAGATTATTGCTTACAAAGTTTGTAAGCATAATAAAAGATACCATCAATGCAAGTATTTTTATTGCCGTAAACGCGAAAAAATCCACCATATCTCCCAGCATGCGTGTAACGCGTTGTTGGGTAGTGAGTTAGAGGCTGGTAGATAGCTTCTGTTTTGCAGATATCTACCAGCCATCTATCAGCTTGGGTTCTATAGTTTATGATTGGATCAGTTCATTATTTTAACTTATGGCAAACAACATATTCTTTCAGCCCTTCGTCGGCAAGCATTATGCCGACGGAGGTATGCGAGGCGCTCGACAAGTATCAGCCTGAGTATGTCGTCGTTTGGGGCAAGCGCCTTTGGGATAAGATGCCGGGCGAGCGATGGCAGGACGGCGAGCCGATAGTTGTGGACGGGTGCAGCACGGCGACGGGCGCTTATCTCTTGAGCAACGGCAGGCGTGTGAAGGCGATGGCGGTGAACCATCCTTCCGTAGGCTATTCGTGGGATTACTGGTATCGTGTGCTGGAAAAATTCTTCTTGTATTAAATGATGGAAAAAACAACGCAGGTTTCCGAAACGATTGTTCCCGAAACCTGCGTTTCGTAAATAGATATGCGGGGGGTGCGCTTCTGTCAATGATAATATTGTACTAAACACTTTGATTATCAATTAATTTTCTTTATCTTTGCATTCGAAATGGCTGTTTCCGAAACATAGGTTTCGGAAATGAAACAAAATAATCGTTGTATAAATCACTTAAATTATGAGATTCTTTGGAAGAAAAGATGAGATTGCCGAATTGCATAATATCCGCAATCTATCGTTACATACAGCACGTTTCACTATCGTGACTGGCAGAAGACGCAGCGGAAAGACATCGTTATTGCTTAAGGCATATGAGGATGTGGACGACTTGTTGTACTTTTTTGTTGCAAGAAAGTCGGAGGAGGAATTGTGCAAGGATTTCGTCAATGAGATTAAGGAAAAACTGCAAATACCTATTCTTGGAGAAGTTTCGCGGTTTGCTGATATATTCAAGTATCTTTTACAGCTGTCGAAAACTCGCCCGCTGACTATCATAATAGATGAGTTTCAAGACTTCAAAAGGGTGAACGCTTCTGTGTTCTCTGACATGCAGAAGATATGGGACCTGAACAAGCAGGATGCTCATGTCAATCTGGTGGTGTGCGGTTCGATATATTCGCTTATGAATATCATCTTCAAAAACAACAAACAGCCACTGTACGGACGACAGACCGGTGAGATAAAGGTAACGCCATTCCCTCCATCCGTGATAAAGGAGATTCTTTCTACATACAATCCTTCTTATACTAACGAGGACCTGCTGGCTCTCTATTCCTATACCGGAGGTGTGGCAGAATATGTGGAAATGATGTTGGATGCAGGGGCCAACACCAAAGAACTGATGACCGAGAAATTCATTGGCAAGAACTCATATTTCATATATGAAGGCAAAAACATGCTGATAGAAGAGTTTGGCAAGGACTATGACCGCTATTTCGAGATATTGCAGTTGATAGCCTCTGGCTATACTACCCGTTCGGAAATAGAGGGCATTATGAAGGTTGAGCTCTCGGGTTATCTCACTAAACTTGAGAACGACTATAGCCTGATTTCACGCAATATGCCAATGTTTCAAAAGACCAACCGCAATATACACTATCAGATAGAAGACAACTTTCTGCGCATTTGGTTCAGGTATATCTACAGATACAACTATATGTTGGAGGTGGGAGCCAACAAAAAACTGAAAATAATAATGGACAGAGACTATACTACGTATACCGGAAAGGTGCTTGAGAGGTATTTCAAGGCGAAGATGATAGAGAGCGAGCTGTATACTAATATAGCCTCATGGTGGGATAGAAAGGGTGAAAACGAAATAGACATAATAGCTGTAGACGAGATAGAACAGGCGGTTTGTTTCTATGAGGTTAAACGGCAAGCTAAGGATGTGGTTATCGGTATAGTGAAAGAAAAAGCCGAGCACTTCTTCCATACTACAGGAAGATTCAAGAAATACGACATAGAGTATAAAGGCTTGTCTATGGAGGATATGTAATAGGAGTGGTTTACCGTCCGCCGTCCAATCAGATTCCGTCCGCCGCCCGATTGGGTTGCGTTCGGTGTCCGATCGGACGGCGTACGGTGCATGGTGAGAATTTGTGGTGTTAAGGCTAACTTTTGATAAGTTAGGCTGCATCTCAACAATAAAAATAAGTGAACTTAGAATTGCAATTCTTATCTTTGCAATTCTTGTATTGTCTTCGATTTACACTAACGTTTGGTGTAAAAGACAGATAAATGATAATTTACGTGCAAGCCGAGCGCAGAGCCAAACGCAGTTTGAGCTATGCCGAGGCGCAGCCGTAAATGCGGACGTTAGTCCGAATTTACCGATGCTTGACCGTTCATCAGGAGGGGTAAGAGCTCGTCGCGCTGCTTAGTGAGAACTGAATTTTGTTCCGAAATCTGTTTCATGTGCTCAAATAAAGGGCTTATCACTTCATCAAATTTCTTCAATATTTCGCTTTGTGGTTTCACCAACTTTATTGAATAAAGTGTTGAAGATGTCATACTTGGAACTCCAGTTCCAGAATCCCAACGTGTAAAGTCTATGTCCTTTATTGTATAATAAATATACTTTGCGCAATTACTTTGTTTAATTTCTGAATAGAACATTGTATCAACAGTCCAAAAGGCTTCGTTTACATACATGATATTATTCAATGATCCCTTACGAGGCATCAATACTGATTCTCCATCATATAGATATTCAGATGCTTTACGCATTTCACCACCGCTACCATAAACAGGATAAATACCATCCGCCAAATGTTTATGGTCACGACCATTTTTTATTGTCAGCAAGTTCTCCAAAAAGCAAAAATCCCATCCTTTTGGTAGCTCACGCTTCAACTTCTCATTCCACACCATAGCCCCTCCACTTGATTTATACGGCTTGCCCTCCTCATTTGGAAAGTCAAACTGCACAAACCAATAGTCGTAGAGTTGCTTTGCCATCGCCTCTAAATTATCATTTATCTGCTTGTTGAGTTCAATTTTGCGGTCTATCGCTGAAAGAACATCTACAACTTTTCTTTGGTCGTTTATATTCTTATGGAAGGGAACGACCAAAGAATGTACCAATTTTCTATCCAGTGACGGTATCACACTACTTCCTTTTTCAAATATATTGTCCAAATGCAGGTTTTTAAGGAGATAGTATAAATACTTCGGATTATTACCCTTGAAATCTTTTATAAATAATGCCGTATTATGTGCCCATGTTGGTTGCTCGTAATAATGAACTTTTCCAACACTTCCACTTCGCCCAACAGTTATACACGGAGAATTACCACGTTCTGAATTATGATAGCCTATAATTCCATTAGAGCCTACAACTTCAACTTCACCTCCTTGCATTTGTGAAGAAGTAAGGTCGTATCCCCTTTGTAGTTCAAGGCATTCTCCCAACTTATATTTCTTTAGTTCCATTTTGTCTAATCTCTATCTTGAAATAGTGCAAGTCGGACTTGCACTATTGTTAAAATTAATTTGGCAAGTGTACTTACAGAATTGCATCATTCTTTATCCAACAATCCTCTCACTTCCTTGTCAAAGTCAGAGTCTATCCGTTGGGTCTTATTGAAAATATCGTATTCCTCCTCTGCTTTCTGTTTGGCTTGTGCAGCCGATATTTTACCCTTGTCTGGCAGAATCTGATAGCGGCGGAAAGTAAGGAACTCGTTAACACTTGTCGAGAACTGCTGCATATTGAAAGTGTTTTCACGCTCAATGAGGTCTTCGATATAGTCGAAGAAACCTGTAACAGCACGCTCCAATTGTCGGATTTCTTTTTCTTGCAAGTAGTTCTTGGCAATAGATACGTCCGACTTTAAGACACGCCCATCGGGTGCGTTCTTCCAAGTGGTCAATCCCATGTGGTCTTTCGTATGGTCTGCCTTTGAATAGATAATCTCCGCTGCGGTCTGCCCAGTGATGGCAAAGTGGAAGCGGTTTTGTATCATCGCATAGAAATCTTTTGTTGTCAGAGAGTTCTTGTCATAGTCGGTGCTACATTCTGCGTATATGTCCGTAATCTGTTGCCAAATGCGACGTTCACTTGCGCGGATAGAACGCACACGTTCAAGCAATTCGCGGAAGTAATCCTTGCCAAACACTGCCGTTCCTTGCTTCAACCGCTCGTCGTCCATGACGAAACCCTTCTTGATATACTCACTCAGAATCTTGGTAGCCCACTGACGGAACTTTGTAGCCTTTGCCGAGTTGACACGGTAGCCAACAGCAATAATCATATCAAGATGGTAAAAATCTACCAGCTCCTCAACATTGCCACGAATTCCCCTGTTTACGACGGTTGCAATTTTTGCAACCGTCGTGTCGGGCAGAAGTTCGCCAGTCTTGTAAATATTTGAAATATGACGGCTGATGCCAGACTTGTCAATGCCAAACAGTTGAGCCATAGCCTTTTGGGTACACCAAAGCGTTTCGTCCTTTATGACTACTTGCACTTTGCCGTCCGCATCCGGCATGCTATACAGAAGATATTGAATCTCGTTACTCATCTCCGTGTTCCTTCCCTACGTTTTCGTTGAAACTGATGCTATCCAACTGCTTCAATATCTCTTCTTCGAGGCGGTGGCTCTCTGCGAACTGTGCCTTCAGCGTTGTCTTGTATTGGCCCATGCGCTTGTTGAACTCCTCCTCGGTGATGTCCACATAGTCAATCTTGATGTCGAAATACTGTCCGGCAGAGAGGCTATATCCTTTCTCTTTGATTTCATCGTATGTCACGGCAACCGAGAAGTCGTCAACAGCCTCCTTGTTCTGGAATGTGTTCACGATCTTGTCGATCTCGAAATCGCGAAGACGGCGTTTCTGATTATTACCTTCCTTATATTCCTCACCCAGCTTGCTTGCGTCGATGAGAATCACCTTGTCGCTCTGTGCCGATTTGTCAAAGAACAGCACGGAGACATTGGTGCCGGTAGTAGCAAACACATTTGACGGCATAGACACACATCCATACACCCATCTTTCATCTACGATGCGTTGCAGAATGCGCTTCTCTACGCCACTCTTAGATGTGATAAATCCTGTAGGTATGACGATAGCGCCCTTTCCTGTTGGCTTCAGCGAGTTGAGCAGGTGCTGGATGAAGCAAGTGTAGATAGCCATTTTAGGTTTGTTCGGATCTACCTTTTTCACAGAGTTAGGAACACCAGCCCAGAAACGGATTGTGTCGGCAGCGAGCGTGTCACGATACTCTGGAAAATCGAGCTTGAACGGTGGATTGCTTACAATGAAATCGAATTTCTTCAGCACACCATTATTCTCTTTATGCGATGGTTCGGTAAGCGTGTTGCCTTGCACCACATTAGGCAGAGAAGCCGAAAGGTTGTTGAGGATAAGATTCAGACGCAGCATCTCGGATGATTTTTCGGAAATGTCCTGCGAGTAGATGGAACATCTGTCCTCACCTATCTGGTGAGCCAACGCCATGAGCAGCGTGCCTGTACCTGCCGACGGATCATAACAAGTGATGCCGCGGAAGTCCGACTTGTCGCCCACAAGCAACCGCGCCATAACCTGCGCTATGGCATGAGGCGTGTAATATTCAGCATATTTTCCGCCACTGGCATTGTTGAATCCCTTCAACAGGTACTCGAAGATGTGTGAGAAGAAATCGTATTTCTCGCCAAACACATCCTCAAAGTTGAAAGAAGCCACATTGTTCATCAGAGCCTTGGCAAACTCATCACGCTTCTGTGTGTCGGTAACATATGTAGTCAGCGGAAAGAAAATATTCACTTTGCTCTTTCCTGACGTGGTGACAGAGAAAGTATCGGCATTGAGCGAGGCAATGTCAATGAGAGTAGCATCGAGCAGTGTAGAAAAATCGCCTTTGGTGGCAGAGTTATAAAGGTGAGATAGCGTATGCTCCGGCTTCATGCGAGGCACGGAGTGTGGAAGATAGCTGAAAAGGTCTTCCACTTCATCCTCAGTGAATTTGTCATATTCAGCATCCCATTTCTCGGCGTTTCGTAAGCGCTCGCCATACATTTCATCGCGCTTTGCCTCATAGCCGAACTTATCATTAAAAAACTTGTAAAGGAACATCTCCGTTACAATTTTATATTCGCTGCCAGTGCCAGCCAATCCGTAAGCCCCGGTAGTGCTCTTCAGAGAGTCGATAAGGGCGATGGTAGCCTCAGATATATTGATGTTGCTCATTATTGTTTTTAATATGCGTAGTTACGTTGTTGTAAATATTCTGTTGTGATGAGATTATTGATAAACTTACGGTCCTTGATGTCAGCCCTTATGTGCATCTTCAGCAGTTCCTTGCCAATGATGGCAAGCACATCCTGCTGAAATGCCGGTTCGTTGTCGAGCTTGTTGATGTCGAGGAATATCATCCGGTCGATATCCTGCTTCATATTTGCCAGGTTCTCTGCAATCTCATATTCATGTTTTGATATGATCGGCTTTTCGCGCTTCTCGTTCTGTTCCTCAATACGCTTATGGATTCGCACAAACCGCTCGTCACCCTTGTACTTGCTTTTCAGCAGGCGGTTGCGACGATTGATTTCCCTTATTTTCTTCATCACCTCGTCCATGTACTGTATGCTTTCTTTTGCGTCAGCCGTGTCTTTAGGTACAAATCCCTTTTTGCGGAAATACTCACGGAACTCATCGGCAAGGATAACATATTTGTCCTCCTTTGTATCGAAGTTTGCCTCAAACTCAGCCTGCACACGCTCGCAACGCTCACGGATGTCGTTGACTATGATGCGCATTTCCTCAGGCATTCCTTTCTTGAACTCAAATTCCAGCTCAGAAAGTGCAACGTTAATGATGCCCGACACGTCGGCCTTATGTTCCGTGTTTTCAAGAAGATTGATGCGCTCGATGCGATGCGTCACCTCCGTGATAAGCGTAGGAATGGTGCCGATAGGTAGCGATGCAAGTTTCTGCTTTGTTTCCTCGTCGCCGAAAGAACGCACTTGGTTGACAATAGCCTTTGCCTCCGAAAGCGTGTTGCGCAATTCATAAAGGCTGTCCTTGTTGTCAACCTCGTCAATCTGCTTACGGAACTCCTCCATATTATCAGTGGTGAAGTTGAAGAGAACACTTTTTACCTGCCTGATTTTGGCTTCCACCTCTTCTTTCGTTACCATCACATCGTTGGCGATGTTGTTCTGTCCCGAGCCAATGCCGTCAGAAGTGCGGTTCAATTCACGCAGGTAGCGGTCGTTGGTAGCATCAAAATTCTCCTTGATGTTCACGAAATCAACCACATAACCATATTTAAAATCATGGTAAGGTCGGTTGACACGCGTCAAAGCCTGCAACAAGTCGTGCCCGTCGAGCGAGCGTCCGAGATACAGTTTCTTCAGACGAGGAGCATCAAAACCGGTGAGAAGCATCTTGTTGACAATGAGCACGTCCACTTCCTGAAGTTTCTTGAACCCCTCAATATACTCTTTACGTTCCAACTTATCGCCTTCGTCATGCAATATAAGCGAAGCGGTCAAAGGCCTGTAGCCAGAAGGCAAAGTCATTGGCTCTGCTGCCATTCCGAGCTGTTCCTCTTTATGCTGCCATATTTTCTCTGCATTATGAAAACGCTCCTGCCACAAGCGGAACATCTCTCTTGCCTGAGGGTTTGTCTTGCAGACAATCATGGCTCCGACAGAGTTGTCGTTCTGCTCCCTGCGGAAACGGCGGAAGTCGGATATGACATAATCGAGCAACGCATTAAGATAGCTTTCATCCTCAATGATCTTATTGCGGTCGATGTCTGACTTCTTCACTTTTACGCTTCCAGCCAATTTGTCGAGGATGTCCTCAATCTTTTCCTTGTAGATGGTCTCGACAGGCTCACGCATAAGTTTGCAAGTATAGCCGTCAGCGATGGACTTGTCGTAATAGTAGGTATGGATATAGTCGCCAAACACTCGCCAAGACTCACGCTCCTCCTTGAGAAGCGGCGTGCCAGTGAGGGCTATCTTCACAGCGTTTTTGTCAGCTTCGAGCAAGTTCGCCAAGAAACTTCCCTTGGGGTTATATCCACGGTGCGCCTCGTCGATAAAGAATATACGTTGCAGGTTGGTGCTGTAGCTGTCGTCAACTTGCACCTTCGCCTTATCTTCTTTGAACTTCTGGATGTTGACCACCATGATCTCCAACTTGCCTTCATTGTTCTGTGTGATAGACCGGCTTGCAATGTCCTTCATCAGTTCCTCACGGCTCTTGGCGTTATGCACGATAAGCCCACGGGCGGCAAATTCGTCGGTAGCCTGTTCCATAAGGTCGATACGGTCGACTATGAAATAGAACTTTGCCACGATGTTTTTCCGTGCAAAGAAATCCGTCAGACTACGCACGCTGTAATAGGCAAGAGCTGTTTTTCCGCTGCCCTGTGTATGCCAGATAATACCGCTCTTTATCCCATTGTTTAGGGTGCGACGGATAGCATAAGAGGCGAACATCTGCTGATAGCGCATAATATGCTTTTGCAACGTAGTGCCCTGTGTGCCGTCCTCCAATTCCACCTTGCGCTCAACGTAGGCTATGCCATAACGAAGCAGGAACAGAAAGCGCTCCTTGCTCAGCATGGAGGTTATGATACGGTTGGTAGGGGTGTTGACATCTTTGTTGGTCTGATACTCCTTAAGGTTCTTGATGACTACACAGTTGCGGTGCTTCAATACCCTATATTCGTCTTCATCCGTTATTTCCTGATAAGGATAATTGGTAACAAACGTTTTGTTCTCCTCACGGAACGCATTGAAGAAAGCCTTGCCCTTGGCGGAGCTACAATAGAATGCACCTTGAATAGGTACACGGCTCTCATTGTCGTATTCCTGATTATTGGAGAATATCATCAACTGCGTAACGTTGAAGAAGCGGCGAAAACATGTCTTGCTCATTCGTGTATTGATGCGTTCACGCTCAGCCAAGATACCCTCATGATTATTTGGTTTCTTTACCTCAATGAAAGCCAGTGGCATTCCATTGATGAAACAGGTGATATCAGGACGGAAGTTGTCCTCCGTGTCTTCGTTTTCACATGTAAACTCAGTGGTGACGTGCCAATCGTTGTTTTCAGGATTGTCAAAGTCAATAAGTTTTATTCCGCTATTGGAAGAAAGCATCTGGTAAAACTCGCGTCCTAAATCATCATTGTTTGCGACGTTTACAATCTTTGAAAAAAACAAAGAGACTTCCTGACTTGACAAAGACGGATTCAGACGTTTGACTGCATTCAGAAAAACGTCTATCAATATATTAGTCTTGGTATCATATGCATTGATATTGTCCAAGTAGGTATAGCCCAACTTACATAGATGGAGAGCTGCAGGCACTTGTACCCTGGTATTCTCATTGAAGTTAGAATTTCCCATAAATATAGATTTAGTCAAAGTTAATTATTTCACTTACATTGACATTCAATTGATTTAATTCTTCCATACAGTCAATATGTTGCTTATAATGCAAAATTATAGATTTTTAGTGAGAAACAATATTGCTCAATTCAACCTTTAACAAGATATAACTTTACATGTGACTATGCATCTCAACAATAAAAAATAAGTGAACTTGTTTTGTATTGTCTTCGATTTGCACTAACTTTGCAGCCTGTAAACTCTCAAGTCTATTAATATTCAATCAAAAATAACTAAAACAAAACAAAAATGAAACTCAATCGTTTAATTCTCGCGGCTGTGGCGGCACTCTTCGTACAGAGCAGCTACGCACAGCAGCCGTACGGCGGTTGTTGGCACCCGGACGACATCAAGAACTGGTCGCCGGAGACCGACAAGGACGCTAAGTTCAACCGTTCACGCGTGCCATTGGCTGAGCGCTTCAAGGAGCCGAAGCTGATGAAGGCTAATAGTCAGCAGTACTATGAAGGCCAGATCTGCAACGCTCCTATCCTTTTCCCGACATGTTCTATGTGTCCGTCGCAGGGCGCGTACAACTTCCTCGGCTATCAGCCTACCTACTGGCAGTATATGGACAAGCTCGTTTATTGGGCAGGTTCGGCTTCTGAGGGTATCATCATCCCGCCGCCAGCAGGTTCTATCGACGCTGCTCACCAGAGCGGTGTGAAGGTGCTGGGTCAGGTGTTCTTCCCGCCGTACGCTTTCGGTGGCAATCAGGCATGGGTGCGCCAGATGCTTACCAAGGAGAACGGCGTGTATATCTACGCTAAGAAGCTCTACGAGATTGCTAAGTATATCGGCTTCGATGGATGGTTCATCAACGAGGAGACCGGCGGCGGTACCGATTCGGAGTGGGTTGGCTTCATCAAGGAGTTTAATAAGATTGCGGATGAGAATGGCGACACACACATGGAGATTCAGTGGTACAACGCTAAGTCTTATCCGAATGTTACAATCCTGAAGTCGCACAAGAACACATCGCAGTTCCTCGAGTACGGTTCGCCGGGCGACTATCGTAGCTATGCAAGCCAGCTCGGCTGCACAGAGGCGGAGACCTTCTCTAAGATATATGGTGGTGTGCAGGTGGCTGCAAACGGACATACAGGCTTTGAAGGAGATTTGCAAAGTGCAATGCCTACCAGCGGACACGTCGGTTCGCTCGACCTCTTCTGCCCCGAGGAGAAGACATGGAAGGACAACGTGCGCAACTTGCTCGGCAAGAACGATACGGGTCCTGACGCATACAAGGCTATAACGAAAACTTTCGAGAACGAGATGCAGATGTGGACCAACTATGCCGGCGACCCCACTGTTACAAATGACGCTTGGTCAGGCATCTCGGGTCACGTACTCGAGCGTTCGGTTATCAGCTCAATGCCGTTCACAACATCGTTCTGCGTAGGTGTGGGCAAGCACCGCTTCGTAGAAGGTGAGAAGGTGGCTACACAGGACTGGTACCACTCTGGCGTGCAGAGCATTATGCCAACATGGCGCTACTGGATGGAGAACAAGGACGATGCTTCTTTCGAGATCAACTGGGAGGACGCTTGGAACTTCGGATCGAGCCTTAAGCTGAAGGGCGGCTCTGCGTTCAGCGGCGACCATCTCTGGCGTTTGTACAAGACTCAGCTCGCCGTGAACGGTGGCGGCACATTGCGCCTGGTTTACAAATCGTCGAACACGACAAACGCTTCTGTAGAGGTGAAGCTCTCTACAACAAGCTCTGTAAATCCTGACGTTACACTCTCTGCACCGAAAACCACAACAAAGAACGGTTGGACTGTTGCTGAGTACGACCTCTCTTCGCTCAACGGCAAGACTATCTATATGATCGGTCTTAACGTTAAGGCTAAGTTCACAGTCTACGACTACGAACTCTCGCTCGGCGAACTCTCTGTGCTGCCTGCTAACTATGCTCCGGCACCAGTGGAGGTGAAGAACCTCGCTACAACAAGCACGCTGGGCAACGTGCAGGGCGACGCTCGTCTGACATGGGACTTCGACTATACAGCCGACTTCGACCACTTCGACATCTATAAGGAGAACGAGGACGGCACACGCACAATGGTTGGACAGACTCGCGACGAGGCGTTCTACGTTCCTACATTCCAGCGTAAGGACAACGAGGCTTATGTTAAGTTCATCGTGACTCCGGTTATGAAGGACATGCGCCAGCAGAAGGGCAAGAGCATCGTGCTCGACTACCCGCAGGCTACCGCTCCGGTTGTTTCGTTCAATATCAGCAACAGCTATCTGAAGGTGGGCGAGAGCGCTACTATCACAGCTAACGGTACGGGTAATCCGACTGCCTTCAAGTGGACTCTGCCCGAGGGCTTGAAGCTTGCAAACGGCTTCTCACTCACCGACCAGACTATCACCGTAGTTGCAGAGAAGGTGGGCAAGCAGCGCGTAACTGTTGATGTTACAAACGCCATCGGCACATCTACTACTTCAAGCAATATCCTCGACGTAATGACCGAGGAGGAATACAAGAAGATTTACAACGTTGTATATCAGAAGAAGGTGCTCGGCTACAGCGGCTCTACCAACTATAAGGAGGTGCCGGATAAGATTATCGACGGCGAGACCAATCCTACTTCCACATCGGACAAGTGGTGTAACGTAAGTGCTGACAACTGGGTTACATTCGACCTCCAGAGCGTTTACCGCATCTATAGCTTTAAGATTTTCGATGGCAACGCTGGTCCAGAATCAGGCGTAGACCAGATTGACTCTTACCAGATCCTCCTCTCTGAGGATAACGAACATTGGACAACAGTTGTTGATACCTACAACCGCCAAAAAGAGAGCATCAAGACCGACTACATCGCTCCGATGCGTGCACGCTACGTGAAGCTCGTTCCGCACGTCAACGGCATCCTCCGCATCTGGGAGTTTGAGGTTTATGGCAAGAAGGACAACAGCATGAAGCTCTCTACATTGACAAACAATGTCATTATGAACGCTGGTGAGTCGTATAATATCAATGTGACTTACGATTTGGGCGATGGAGCTACTAAGGCTGATAAGTTCGAGTGTGTTGCTACAAGCAAGAACGGCAACGTGACCATCGGCACAATCAAGGAGAACGTGAAGAAGAAGTCGTTCATCATTCCTGTAACTGCTAAGCAGCGCATGGGCGACGATGTTGTTACTATCCGCGTCGTGAATGGTGACGACTACGAGGAGATTGCTGTACAGGTTGAGGTTGATGCTACTACACAGCCTAACGTGCTCAAGGGCAAGACGGCTGAGGTGCGCCACTATGAGAATGACTACTCTTTCGAGGCAGCTTTCAAGAAGTATGATGTCAGTGGTCTGACCGACGGCAACAAGGCAGACGAGGCTCTCACCGATATCGAGGCACCTTCTACCCACCGCGACGACGTATGGGTGATCTTCACCGCTCCGGAAGGCAAGCAGTGGGACCTTGCAAAGGTTGTTGTGAACATCCCGAACGAGAACTACGCAGAGAACGACAATAACGAGATGAGCTACGTCAACAAGGACGTGAAGATTGCTGTGGGCGACGACCTCACACGCATGAACACAGTGAAGACATTCTCTGGCTTGAAGAAGGTTTCTGAGCTTAGCTACATCTTCCCGGAGAGCGTGAAGACAAAGTATCTCGCTGTCATCTGCAACCTCTATGTCTACTCTTATCCGTCAATGGCTGAGGTTTCTGCATACGAGCAGTTCGCTGACCCGACTGCCATCAACAACGCTACTGTACAGAACGCTGTTAAGGGCATCTACACCGTGAACGGCACAAAGCTCAACGCTTTGCAGAAGGGCTTGAACATCGTGAAGTTCGCTGACGGCACTGTGCAGAAAGTGCTCGTTAAGTAAATTGGTAATTATTAATTCGTAATTATTAATTAGCTACGGCTATCGGAAGTGTAAAAGCTTCCCGATAGCCGTTTTTCTTATCCTGAAATGTAAAAAATACAACACAAACGCAAATTAGTCTGGCAAATGCTTGGTGGGTTGACTTTTATGATATATATTTGCAAACAAATTGTTAAAGTGAAATTATTACAACCGCTAAAAACCGCCATGACATGAGTAAGGACAATGTATTATACAGGGTGTACCATTTCTATGTAGAGGGTTTTCGCAGTATGACTCTTGGCAAGGTGTTGTGGACCGTTATCCTCATAAAACTGTTTGTTATATTCTTTGTGCTGAAGCTGTTCTTCTTCCCTAATGTGCTTGACCGTAAGGCGAATGGCGACAAAGCATCATATGTCGCAGGGGAGTTGACGGGCGATAGGGTGGACAGATAGCCACTCGCATCGGTCGACGCAGATGTCCGCATCGGTCGACGCAGATGATAGATGTATAAGTTCTGTAGCCCGAAAGAAACTAAATATAAACCTAATCAATAATAAAAAGACATCAAAAAATGACACATCTCTTGACTGTAGACCCTACACTTATCGACTGGTCGCGTGCGCAGTTCGCACTCACAGCCATATATCATTGGCTGTTCGTACCGCTCACACTGGGTCTTGCCCTCATCATGGGCATTATGGAAACGTGCTATTATCGCACTGGTAAGCAATTCTGGAAGGATACAGCCATCTTCTGGCAGCGACTGTTCGGCGTGAACTTCGCCATGGGCGTTGCTACGGGCATCATCCTCGAGTTCGAGTTCGGCACCAACTGGAGCAACTACTCGTGGTTCGTGGGCGACATCTTCGGCGCACCACTCGCCATTGAGGGCATCGTGGCGTTCTTCATGGAGAGCACCTTTGTCGCCGTGATGTACTTCGGTTGGCAGAAGGTGTCGCGTGGTTTCCACTTGGCATCGACGTGGCTCACCGGACTCGGCGCAACTATCTCCGCTTGGTGGATCTTGGTGGCTAATGCGTGGATGCAGTACCCCGTGGGCTGCGAGTTCAATCCTGACACCGTGCGCAACGAGATGACGAGCTTCATGGATGTAGCGCTCTCACCGTTCGCCGTGGATAAGTTCTTCCATACCGTGACCTCTACGTGGGTGGTAGGCGCAGTGTTCGTGTGCGCCGTGAGCTGCTGGTATCTACTGAAGCGACGCGAGCAGGAAATGGCACGCCAGAGCATAAAGATAGCAAGCATCGTGGGCGTCGTGGCTGCCGTGCTTACTATGGCGACGGGCGACTTCTCTGCCGTGAAGGTAGCTGAGAAACAGCCTATGAAGCTCGCTGCTATGGAGGCTCTGTACAACGGAGGCGAGGGCGTTTCGCTAACAGCGGTTGCAGCTGTCAATCCGTTCGAGCAGCCCGACTACGCCAAGGGCGAGGAGCCACCGCTGCGCATCGCCATCCCGAACGGACTCTCGCTGCTTGCTACGCACAAGGCGGACGGATATGTACCTGGCGTGAACGACCTGCTCAACGGCTACACACGTGCTGACGGCACGCGCGAGCTCTCGGCTGAGGAGAAGATGGAGCGCGGACGCAAGGCGATTGCTGCGCTTGCCGAATACCGCAAGCTGAAGGCTGCGGATGCCAACGACGCACGCTTGCCAGAACTTGCTGAGCAGCTGAAGCAGGACATGCCTTATTTCGGCTACGGCTACATCAAGGATCGTGCAGAGTTGGTGCCGTATATCCCCATCAACTTCTACGCCTTCCGTGTGATGGTAGGCGTGGGCACGCTGCTGATGCTCTTCTTCCTCGTCATCGGCCACATAGCATGGCGCAAGGATATCACCTCGAAGTATCGCTGGCTCTACGTGGCAGCACTGGTTATGCTTCCACTCACGTACCTGGCGAGCGAAGCCGGATGGATAGTAGCCGAGCTGGGCAGACAGCCGTGGGCTATTCAGGACATGCTGCCAACGGTGGCTGCAGTTTCCGATATTAAGTCGGGCAGTGTTGCGTTCACGTTCTTCCTCTTCCTCGTGCTCTTCACGGTGCTGCTTGTGGCTGAGGTGAGCATCATGTGCCGCGTGATACGCAAATATAACGCCGAGAAGCTTCAGACATCAACCGACAACACTTATGTTTAACTCTTCATATAACACATTCTTATGACATACGAATTTTTGCAACAATACTGGTGGTTCATCGTCTCGCTGCTCGGGGCGTTGCTCGTGTTCCTGCTCTTTGTGCAGGGTGCTAACTCTATGGTGCATAGCATAGGCAGAACGGAAGATGGGCAGCGCAAGGTGCTCGAGTCGACCGGCAGAAAGTGGGAGATAACGTTCACCACGCTCGTCACCTTCGGCGGAGCCTTCTTCGCCTCGTTCCCGTTGTTCTATAGTACGAGCTTCGGCGGAGCGTATTGGCTCTGGATGATAATCCTCTTCTCGTTCGTGCTGCAAGCTGTGAGCTACGAGTTTCAGCTGAAGAAGGGCAATCTGCTCGGCACACGTACCTATCGTTGGTTTCTCGTGCTGAACGGCATCGTGGGTCCGTTGTTGCTCGGTGGAGCTGTGGCTACGTTCTTCGATGGTTCCAACTTCTTCGTCGAGAAGGCATCGCTGACGGATATCGGTGCGCCCGTTATCAGCCGTTGGGCTAACGCTTCGGCAGGACTCGATGCGCTGCTCGACCCGTGGAATCTCGTGTTCGGACTCGCCGTGATGTTCCTTGCGCGTATGCTCGGCGCACTGTACATAATAAATAATGTGGAGGATGAGGACATCCGTTCGCGTGCCAGTGTGCGCCTTGTCGGCAGCACCGTGCCGTTCCTTGTGTTCTTCCTCGCTTTCTTTGTGCGTCTGTTGCTGAAGGACGGTTACGCTGTGGATGCGCAGGGGGTGGTGTTCATGGAGCCTCTGAAGTATCTGCACAACTTCCTCGCCATGCCGCTGTTGGCGGTGCTTACACTTGTGGGCGTGGTGTTGCTGTTGTATGGAGTAGGGCGCACCATTTTCAGCAACTCCTACGTGAAAGGTATCTGGCCGGCAGGCATCGGTGTGGTTATGGTAGTGCTCTCACTTCTGCTCATCGCCGGTCTTGGTGGCACTGCCTATTATCCCTCTAACGTCGATCTGCAAAGCTCGCTCACCATCGCCAACAGTTGCAGCAGCGAGTTCACTCTGCGCACCATGTTCTATGTGTCGCTTCTCGTGCCATTCGTGTTCGCGTATATTGCATACGTATGGCGTGTGATGGACAGAAAGTAATATTAGGAGGCTACGGTATTCTTGCCGTAGCCTTTTTATATGCCTATGCAACAATAAAAATAAATATATTTTAGTAGTGTTTCATTTTTTTGCAGTAACTTTGCACAATTAACTTTGCTGCATTGTGTTATGCGATGCAGACTTTCTAACGATAAAAACCAATCTATAATAAAATGAATACAAAACTATTATTCCGACTGCAATGGTCGAAGCGAGCAATGGCACTTGTCGTTGTTGCTGCTCCTTTGCAGTGGGCGTTTGCTTCGCAGGCAGAAAGTGCGCTGCGCACTCCCGTTGCGACTCAAACCGCTACCGTTGTAGCGCAGAGCGACAAGACACATAGCGTGAAGGGTCGTGTGTTTGACGAACTTGGCGAGCCGCTTATCGGTGCAACAATCTCCGTTGAAGGCACTAACGTAAAAACAGTTACAGACATCGACGGCAACTTCTCAATCAGCACACAGAAGGCTCCAGCCTCTACAATGCTCCGCATCTCGTACATGGGCTATAAGGACAAGGTGGTGAGCGGTGCTGCCAACCTGAATGTCACTATGCAGCTCGACCAGCAGTCGATCGACGAGGTGGTCGTAACGGCTCTTGGCATCAAGCGTGAGAAGAAGATGCTCGGCTACTCGGTGCAGGAGGTGAAGGCAGACAAGCTCAACGTAACCGGCGACCCGTCAGTAGTGGGCGCATTGGATGGCAAGGTGGCAGGTCTGCAGATGAACACCGCAAGCACCGGCTTGGGCGGTTCGACAAAGATAACCATTCGTGGCAACTCTTCATTGACAGACAACAACCAGCCGCTCTGGATTGTGGACGGCGTACCGTTCACCGACGACCAGACTTCTTCAGCTTCTACATATGGCGGTTACGACCGTGGCGGAACATCATTCGACATCAACCCTGAGGACATCGAGTCAATCTCTGTACTGAAAGGTCCGAACGCTGCTGCGCTCTACGGTTCGCGTGCCGGCAACGGTGTAATCCTCGTCACAACAAAACGCGGCTCGCACAAGCAGGGTTTCGGCGTTTCGTATAGCGGCAACTTCACATGGAGCCAGGCTGCAGAGACTCTGAAGATGCAGAAGCTCTACGGTCAGGGTTCGCAGGGTCAGTTCCTCTTCAACGAGGACGAGAATGGCAACAAGACAACCATGACGGGCGAACTGGCGTTCGGTCCGCGCTTCGACGGCTCAATGCAGACCAACTGGCTCGGTGAGAAGGCTCCCTACTCATACACCGGCGACCGTCTGAAGGACTACTTCCGCACGGGTTTCTCGCAGGCACACACCGTGGCTGTAGGCACATCGTCAGAGAAGTCGCACTTCCGCCTCTCTGTAGGCTATAACGGCAACGACGGCTTGTTCCAGAACGAGTCGCTCAACAAGATAAACGTAGACCTCAACGCCGGTGCTACCGTGAACCAGTGGCTCTCGCTCGACGGCAAGATTTCGGTGTCTAACACCAAGGCGGAGAACCGTCCGTACACTGGTCTGAATGGTGAGGTGGCTCAGCTGCTCCTCATGCCGGGCAACGTGTCGTTGCGCGACTTGAAGGAGAACTATACATCGCCCAATCAGCTGCACCGCAACTGGTTCGGTCCCGACCAGCATTATTCTAACCCTTACTATGCTCGTCACCGCTTCAAGAACAGCGACGAGCGCTGGCGTGCATTCGGCTACTATGCTGCTAATGTGAACATCACTGACTGGTTGAAGTTCAACGCCAAGTACTCGTTCGACTACTATCGTACACGTCTTCAGACATCCGACCTCTCCTTGGGCGACGGCGCTATCTCTACCGACGGCACAGGATGGCAGGGCAAGCTCGTCAACGACGGCATGACACGTGCCGAGGAGAACCACTTCGAGCAGAACATACAGTTCCTCCTTATGGGCGACAACCAGCTCGCAAAGAAGTGGCGCTTAGGCTATACTGCTGGTGCTAACATAATGTATCTGAAGTATGAGCAGCTCTCGGCATCGGTGCAGAACATGCTCGAGAAGGACAACTGGATATTCAACACCGGCAACAAGCTCACATCGGCTCTCGACGACGGACACAGCCGCGCCATGTACTCGGCGTTCGCTTCGGCTCAGTTGGCTTACGACGAGTGGCTCTCGCTCGACCTGACAGCACGCAACGACTGGTCGTCAACACTGCCTAAGAAGAACAACTCGTTCTTCTATCCGTCGGCATCACTCAGTTGGGTGTTCTCCGACTTCATGCGCTCTATCGACCATAAGCTGCCGTCGTGGATTACGTTCGCAAAGCTGCGCGTGTCGGCTGCGCAGGTAGGTAAGGATCCGGCTCCGTACAACCTCTACAACGTGCGCAAGTATCAGTTCGAGATGGGCAACCGCAAGCCTATCAACAACACCATCAAGCTCAACGCCAACCTGAAGCCGGAGATCAAGACTTCGTATGAGGTGGGTGTGGACATGAAGTTCCTCGACAACCGCTTAGGCTTCGACTTCACCTATTATTATAATACGACCAAGAACCAGGCTATGCTCGTTGACGCTTCGTCACCGTGGACACAGCAGTGGGTGAACGCCGGCAAGATCAACAACACTGGTGTCGAGTTCATGCTCTACGGTACACCGGTTAAGACACGCGACTTCCAGTTTGACATCACCGCAAACCTCGCTCACAACCGTTCTACCGTTAAGGAGCTGGCTGACGGCGTGAACCGCGTTTACTTCGCAGGCGACTCGAACATGCCGGTGAAGGTGGGTGCTGTGAAGGGTGGCAAACTCGGTGATATCTTCGCCAACAACCTCATGCAGCGCGACGCTCAGGGCCGTGTAATCATCGGCGACGACGGTCTGCCTATGGCTGCTACCGGCGACGGTAACCTTGAGCAGTATCTTCTCGACCATCCTATCGGCAACATACAGCCCGACCTGCTTATGTCTATCACTCCGACCTTCACATACAAGGGCATCTCGCTCACCGCAATGTTCGACATGAAGTTCGGTGGCGACATCGTTTCCGTATCAGAGGGTATGGCTACATCTGTAGGTACATCGGAGCGCACAGCATATCGTGGCGAGTACAAGACTGTCAACGGCGTTCAGGACTGGTACATGGTTGTACCTGGCGTTAAGGCTGACGGCAGCGTGAACACACAGGAGGTTAGCGCACAGAAGTATTATTCTACAATCGGTCTGTATAGCTCGCAGAAGGGTTATGCAGAGGAGTTCGTACACGATGCTTCGTACATCAAACTGAAGGAACTTTCGCTCGGCTACAGCTTCCCGCAGAAGATGCTGCGCCGCACACCGCTCACACAGCTGAAACTCTCGTTCGTGGCTCGCAACCTCTGCTTCCTCATGAAGCACACACCGGGCAACCCCGACGGCGGCTACGACACAACGATGTTCTCGCAGGCTATCGACTACATGGCAGTGCCTTACACACGCACATTCGGTTTCTCTGTTAACGTAGGATTCTAAATTTAAAACGACAAAATGAAACGCAATATATTATATACTGGTCTTATTGCAGCTACAACGCTGCTGACACTCGGTTCGTGCTATGACCTCGAAGATATGAACCGCGACCCGTACGGAGTGGAGGATACGGACAAGGGCGGAGAGATTACGCCCGAGGAGCCTACCGACACACGTTATGCCAACATTAACCTCAACTATCGTGTGAGCAAAGAGGACTCTGCTGCGTACAAGAAGCAGCTGGCTGATGCTCCGGCTAAGTTCCGCAAGTTCCTCTACGAGGGCTACTACAACGACTATCAGCGCACAACCAACCTCTCGCACGACATCTATGCCGGCTATGTGGCTAACAACCAGCCGAAACATGCAGGCAAGGCTCCCGACTATAACTACACCGACGGCTGGTCGGCTCTGCGTTGGAGCTTCTTCTACAACGACCGCTCATCGGAGTATCGTGACCTCGTGCGTGCATATAAGTTCAACGAGACACCGGAGAAGTATCGCAACATGTTCTACATCACGCGCATCTACTATGCGTTCCTCGCTCTTGCCAACACCGATACTTACGGCGATATGCCGTTCACGGAGTACGTGCAGGCTAAGGTGCCGGAGACTAACAACGTTGCATACAACACCCAGGAGGAGGTGTACGACGCGATGTTCCTCATGCTCGAGCAGGCTGTAGACAGCATCAAGCCCGACGATGCATCGCAGTACAAGATTGACAAGGACGACATCTGCTACTTCGGCGATGCCAACAAGTGGCTGCGCTTTGCCAACACGCTGCGTCTGCGCATGGCTCTGCGTATAAGCAATGTGGCTCCTGAGCGTGCAAAGAAGGAGGCTGAGGCTGCACTCAACAACAAGTACGGCTTGATGACTTCTAATGCAGACAACATGCAGACCGTGCCACGCCATGCTCCCGTTGAGATGGGCGGCGAGGATTCCGGCGGCGACGAGAACGTCTTGGCTATGTGCTCTGTAGCATACGGTGGCGAGAGCGTTCTGTCTAAGGATATGGAGGACTTCTACCGCAATCTTTCTGACGGCGGCAAGGAGTACACCATAAAGAAGGGACGTAAGGAGGAGATTACAAAGAAGATCGACCCGCGCTGTCTCATTTGCTGGTATCGCAGCAATATGACATCTTCTACATTGGCTGAAGGTAAGGATGCTTTGCGCAACGACTTCGTAGGTTGTGAGCGTGGTGCTCAGGCTCCGCAGATCTCTATGGATCCGCTGCAGTATAGTCTTACACGTACCGTTAAGGATGGTGCTTCAAAGGATCTTCCCGATGACCACTGGTTCAACTACTCTCGTCCGACGGTATGGCTTGGCTACGCTGAGTCGCTCTTCCTCAAGGCAGAAGCAGCGTTGCGCGGTTGGGCAGGTGCCGACCTTACAATGGGTGCTGAGCAGTACTTCCGTGCTGGCGTTAAGGCGTCGATGGACTACTACCACATCGCTGCAGAGGATGCCGACAAGTATATCAACGGCATCAAGGCTCTCAACGACGGCACATTCGAGAGTGGCGACCGCGAGCGCATCCTCGAGGCTATCATCACTCAGAAGTGGATGGCTGTGTTCCCGAATGGCAACGAGGGTTGGGCTGACTTCCGCCGCACCGACTATCCGGCTCTGCGCACTCAGCTGAGCAACTTCTCGGGTGGCGACGTGCCTAACGGCAAGCAGATCAAGCGTCTGCTCTACCCGAACAGCGAGTCGCAGAACAAGTTCTTCCAGGCACATCCTGAACTGCAGACCGCCAACACTCAGGGCACACGTCTCTGGTGGGATGTTAGCGACACCAACGACGCTGCAGGCAACCGTCAACAGCCGAATAACTTTAGATAACACAAGGGGGTGCACTTGTCTCAAGTGCACCAACCAAGTTATAACATTTACTCACAAGGGGGTGCACTTGTCTCCGCTCGGCTTTGCCGCTTGCCAAAGCAAGAAGTGCACCAACCAAGAAGAATGTATTAAAGCTGCTTGGTTGGTGCAGCGGAGACCGCTGCACCCCCTATTTTTTAGATAGCTGAAAAAATCTCCCATATCTTCCAGTTTTGCCGCAACTCTCTAATTATAAGGCATATAAAGGCTGGAAGATTTTCTTTTGAACGGGTTATCTGCCAGCCTATCTTCCAGCCTATCTTCCAGCGGAGACCGCTACACCCCTTGTATTACCATGCTACGGCAACGCAGTTGTCCCGCTACGGCAATGCAGTTGTCCTGCTACGGCAACGTGGTTGTTCTGCTACGGCAATATGGTTTTTGTTGGACAGCAATAAAAAAAACAGCATTAATGCCCATGCATTAATGCTGTTTTTTTATATTAGTATGTATAGAGTGTCTCTTATTCTGTTTCTTGTTTGCTGCCCTTCACCTGCCAGTAGGTTACCAGACTTGCCAGCACGCCGTACACAACGGTCTGCATCCACAACCCCTTTATCTCGGGCAGGATATCGCTGAATGTAGCACCAAGCGTGTTGAGCTTCACGAAGCCCTGGATGCCGAACGACGAAGGGATAAGCCACGATACGTAGTGCCATAGTTCAGGCACGTTGCTCTTTGGCCATGATATGCCCGAAAGGAACAGAAACGGCACTGAGGTGAAGACCACTAACAGCATCACGTCCTCGCGACGACGCACGAAGAACGAGAAGGTGATGGCGAAGAAGATGCACGCCAGTAGATAGGGGAACGTGAACAGCAGGAAATCGCCGAAGTGGATAAGCTGCACGAAGTGGAACAAGCGTGGCACTGCCAGTATCACCCACGCTGCGATAAGCATGAAGAGTACGAGGAAACCCATTGTGCGTCCGACCATGATGCGAGCCAGTCCGAAACGGCGGTCGAGCATCGGTCGTATGCGCAGGAAGCGGTTCTTCTCGTAGCTCGTGCCGTAGGTGATGCCGATGCCGAGCAACAGTATCTGCTGCAGGATGAGCACTAATACGGCAGGTAGGATGAAGTTGCCGTAGCCGCTTGTGTTGTTGAACATCGGTACATCGGTGATGCTGAGCGGTGCCGTCGTCAGTTCGTCCTCACGGTTGGTCTTGTTGCCAGACAGGCGTATCTGTATGCCAGAGTTCATGTCGGCAGCCACAGCCGTGCAGGTCTGGAAGATAGCCTTGTACGTGAGCATCAGTCCCATATTGCAGTAGACACTGACGTGCGCCTGCTCCATGCGGTTGAGACGAGTGTCAAAATCGGAGGGCAGATAAACCACGCCGTACACCTTGTGCTTGCCGACAAGACGCGTAGCTTCCTCAAGAGATGCGCAGCGTTCTGCCACCATCACGTCGGGCGATGCGTCGACATGACGCACGAACTCACGACTTGTAGCCGAGTTGGAGCAGTCGACAACAGCCACGGGCACCTCGCGCACCACCTCGTTGTTGTATATCCACGAGTAGAGGAGCGGGTAGGCGAGTGGCAGGAGGATGACGAAGAGCAGTGCGCCCTCGTCGCGGAACATCTCAAGATGCTCGTGCAGCCACACCTTTGCGGTGTCTTCCCAGAATGTATGTATCTTTTTTATTGTCATTTGAGTATTCTTAAAAGCGAGAAGCGTGATTTCTTACTCCATATATACATATTCCTTATAAGCTCGGTTGATGCGCAGAATGACGAACACCGGAGCCGCAGCGAACAGCACGAGAGCCGCGATGTTGAGTGCTACGTCTGAGAGCGGATTATTGGCGAAGATGCACGTCTCGTAGATAAGGAAGAAGTGGCGCATGGGGAAGATGTTAGCCAGCACCTGCAGCGGTGCGTCCATAGCCAGCACGGGGAACGCCGTGCCTACCATTGAGAAGCTGAGCACGCCCCACAGCGAACAGATGCTCATCGACATGCGCAGCGCAGGCAGGAGTCCGAACATGAACACGCCGAAGCCCACGGCAGCGAGTACGCTGAGCACAGTGAGCAGCACGATTACGCCCCAACCGCCAGGGTGAGGGAAGTGGAGCACGCCGAAGGTGTAGACCATGTATGCGCCCATCACCACGAGCCATACGGCGATGTGGGGGAGCATCTTGCCGACGAGGGCGATGAACGGATTGCCACCAGCTGCAGCCACCAGTTCGGTGGCAGTGTTCTCCTTCAGTTCCATACCCATGGCGTAAGCCGTGAGGAGGAAGATGAGCAAGAGCAGACACGTCGGCACGAGCATCGTCGAGAGATAGATGTTATAGTTCACCCACGGATTGCCCACGGTGTGCAGGTCGAGCACAATAGGCTGCAGGAATGCCATTATCTGGTCGTCGGTGTAGCCTTTGGCAGACATAACCGACTTGGCAACGCCTGCCGAACCGAGTGTGGACACGGTCTTTAGGTCTTTAAAGACGAGCGCACCTGATGTCAGCGTGGCGTAGCTGTAGTAGTACGACACGTGCGGTTGGCGTTGTGCCAAGAGTTTTTCCGTCGTCTCCTTCGGGAAGTAGAGGAAACCGTAGATGTCACCGCGCTGCATAGCCTGGCGAGCCTCCTCCACAGAAGGGTAGTGAGCCACCACCTCCGACGACTGGAACGAGTCGAGCAGACGTGTCAGCTTGCGCGTCGTGGTGGTGTTGTCGAGATCTACCACACCCACGGGCATATTCTCCGGCTGCCCTTCGTGCATGAACGACGTGAAGAACACCGTGACGAACACGGGGAAGAGCAGCATCGAAAGCAAGTACATGCGGTTGGCTGCCATACGTCGGCATTCGCGTTGGGCGATAAGCAGAAGTCGTTTCATAGTTTACTGTTTAAAAACCGACGACTGCTTACTTCTTCAGCACTAACGACATGCCGGGGCGGAGTCCGTCAATCTTGTCGATAGGGCGAGCCTTCACCTCGAAAGTCTTCAAGTCGTACTGTCCGTTCGACTTGGTAGCCTTCCATACGGCGTATGATCCCTGATCCTTGATGTAGTACACCTTCATGCGTATCTCGCGGTTGTAAGCGGGCACGAAAGCCTTTATCTCGCTACCGATCTTCATGCCGTCAAGCTGGTCTTCGCGCACGTTGAATGTGCCCCACATGTCGTTCATCATAGAGATAGACATGATTGGTGAGCCTGTGCCTACGAGCTCGCCTATCTTAGGATACACATCGCTCACCTCGCCAGCCATCTGTGCAATCTGCATTGTTTCGTTGATGTACGATGACACCTCAGCCACCGCACCCTTGGCGCGGTTCACCTGCGCAGCAGCAGCCTTCTTCTCCTCCATACGAGCACCGTTCAGAGCCATGTCGTACTGGCTCTGCGCCGCCTTCACTTGTGCCTCCAAAGCCTTGTAGTTGGCGAAAGCCTCATCGCGTTTCTGCGCTGTCACCACGCCCTCGTCGAAGAGTCGCTGCACGCGGTTGTACGATTTCTCGGCAATATCCAAGCCTGCCTTAGCCTGCTGCAGTACGGCGAACGCTGCACGCACCTGTTCCTTGCGTGCTCCGTTGTTAGCCATCTCGTCCATAGCAGCGGCAGCGTTCTCTGCCGACTCTGCCTGTGTCATCTTCGCACGCACATCGGGTGCGTCGAGTATGGCGAGTGTGTCGCCAACATTGACGTAGTCGCCCTCCTTGACGCGCAGTTCGAGGATGCGACCAGGCACCTTGCTCGACACACGATACTCCGCCACTTCTATCTGGCCTTGTATTGTTTCGGGCTCACTCTTGAGCGACAGGGTGCCGATGACAGCCACTGCCACAATAACCAACGTCATAAGGACGATGGTGATAAGAATATTCTTATGTTGTGATTGTTCTGACATAATAAAATGATATTGAAGGTTATTACTGCAAGACACCGAGTGCCTTTTTTAGATTTACTTGACTGAGTCGGACATCAATTTCGGCATCTATCTTCTGCGACTGTGCCTGGAGCCATGCTGTCTGTGCCGCCATCACATCGGTGGTCTGCAGCACGCCCTCCTTGAAGCCGACGTTTGCGCAACGCAGGTTCTCCTCTGCGTTCTCCACGTTCTTGCGAGCGAGTGAGAGTCGGAGGTTAGCCTCGTTCACCTTGAACTTGCACTGGCTTACCTGCAACTCAATCTTCTCGCTTATTTCGTCGCGCTCAAGCTGTACGATGCTCGATGCTATCTTGCTGGCACGCACCTTGTACGTGCCTTCCATCCAGTTCCAAAGCGGCACGCGCACCACTACGCCAACGTTCCATACGCCCGAGAGCTTGCGCTCGAAGCCGTTGAAGAGGTTTGGGTTGGATGCCATGTATCCACCGGTGAGGATAACCTGCGGCAGGAAGGCAGCACGCACGAGCTTTGTTGACTGTCGGCTGAGGTCGAGAGCGTTGTCGAGCAACTTCAGTTCGGGGCGGTTCTCCATAGCCACGCTGTTGTCGGTGTTCTCCACGTTAGCCGTAGCCACCAAGTCGGTAGAGTCTTCATCCTCAAGATGCACGTCGTTCTCCACGGGCAAGCCGCAGAGCTGGCAGAGCAACATCTTCGAGAGGGCGAGTCCGTTCTCTGCCTGGGTGAGCGACATCTCCGCCTCGTTCACCTTCACCGCCACCTTCAGTCCGTCGGCACGTGTAGCCACTCCTTCGGCAATCATCTTTTGTACGTCGTTGTCGAGTTTTTTCACTACTTCGAGATAGCTTTCAGCCAGCTGCTTCTTATGATGTACAGACACCACGAGCCAGTAAGCCTGATCGATGGAGTGGAGTGTAGACTGTGTAGTGGCTTCGATGTTGTTAGCCGCCATCTGCTCGCCAATCTTTGCCATGCGGTTGGCAGCAATGATGCCGCCACCCATGTAGATGGGCTGTGTGAGCATTACCGACACGGTGTAAATCTGTCGGGTGTCGGTGTGGAGGGCATCCACCACTTTCTGGCCGACACCGTCTACCACGCTGCCAAGCTTTGAACCTACCTGTCCGAAGAGGTTGCCCAGTCCGTTAGCAAGTTCGGGAGAGATGGCTCCCTGCTGCGCCAGTCCGGAGAGTGCAGACGAGATGTCGTTATGCAATGCACCAGTGGCGTGTGTACCTGCCGAAGAGAGCGATGCCTTTTGGTCGTCGCTTAGCAACGAAATCTCACGACTCGTCAATTCGTAGCCACCGAGCGCACTCACATGTGGCAGATACTTCGTCTTTGCTGCCTTTACCTTGTAATGAGCCATGTCCAGCTGCAAGCGCGAGGCACTCAACGTCTTGTTGTTGCGCAGAGCCATAGCTCGGCAACTATCAAGACTGAGCCTCTGCTGCGCCTGCACGTTAGCCGCACAACAAGCCAAGGCGATGAATAGAAATCTTTGTATCATTTGTGTTATCCAATTATTTAAAACTAAAGCTGCGTGAGCCAATCATATTGCCGTCGGCGAATATGCTCACCTGGTATGTGCCCTCCATGAGCGACTGCGACACATTCCAATACAGAGTAAGCGACTTCTCCTGACCATCATACTCTATGGTCTTCTTCATTGTAGCCTCGAGTTGTCGGTTCTGATAAGCGAATGAGCCACCTCCGCTGAGCACTGTGCCCGAAGGTGTGGTGATGCGCACGTAGAAGGTCTTTGTGCCGTTGGCAGCAGTGACGTTCTTCGCAATAGAGAAGTTTACCTGCACTGACTTACACTTAGATGTGTTGTTGGTAGACTTTCCGCGCTTGTTCTTCAGCTGCATTGAGATGCCCGTAGCATCGAGTTGGGCAGCGATAGCCACCTTCTCCGAGAGCGAAGCACGCTCGGTGTTCAAGCCTTCAATCTGGCGTGTAGCCTCGTTATATTGTCCTTTGATGCGTGAGTTCTCTTCTGTAAGGTTATGATTTAAGCGGTTGAGCGAGTCAATCTCGATGACATAGTTGCGCAGAATGGCGCGCACGGTAGCCAGCTCCTTCTTCAGGCGTGCTATCTCGCGAGCATCGTTTGTCTTCGTCTCTTTCAACTCCTTAAGCAATTTCTCTGTTTTCTCCTGCTCGGCTGTGAGCTGTGCGATGATTGAGTCGTTGCTAATCTGCATACGCATCTCGCTATACTGATTGGCAAACTGCTGGTACTCGTTCTCCATCTCCTTCTTGTCGAGTTCTGCGAGTTCCTGCATCGCTTTGTTTTCTTTTCTTTGGTTGTCCAAATTAATGTAGAGATAAGCCACTGCGCCAATGAGCGCAAGACCTACAATACCCCCTACTATCCCAGCAATGAGCTTCTTTTTGTTTTCCATAACTTTTGATATATCAAATAATTAAATAGTTTAAACTTTATGCAAAGTTAAATGTTTAATTTTAATGCGCAAAGCGAGGTGTGTTATAAATAAGGAATATTATCCAAAATCGGTGAATTTTAATGAAAAACAGAACAGGATTAGTGTGTTGAGGTGTTGAGGTGTTGAGATGTTGAGATGGTGAGGTGGTGAGATGGTGAGGTGTTGAGGTGGTGAGGTGGTGAGATTACTTTTTTATACATATCTCAACACCTCACCATCTCAACACCTCACCATCTTTCACCTCAACACCTCAACATCTCAACACTATTGTTGGAGATTCCATTTATTTCGTGTAATTTTGCACGTATGAATGAGACATATCAAAATATGGAGTTAAACGATAAGCGGATTGCCGTGCTGCTCTCGGGTGGCGTGGACAGTTCTGTTGTGGTGTACGAACTGGCGCAGCGTGGGCTTCACCCCGACTGCTTCTACATAAAGATAGGTCCGGAGGAGCAGGAGGAATGGGACTGCACTTCGGAGGAAGACCTCGAAATGGCGACGGCTGTGGCGCGTCGCTTCGGCTGCAAACTGGAGGTGGTGGACTGCCACCGCGAATACTGGGATCAGGTGACACGTTACACCATGGACAAGGTGCGTGCTGGCTTCACGCCCAACCCCGACGTGATGTGCAACCGACTCATCAAGTTCGGTGCGTTCCACGAGAAGCGCGGACACGAGTACGACCTCATCGCGACCGGTCACTATGCGCAGACCGAGATTGACGAGCAGGGCAGAAAATGGCTCACGACGAGCCCCGACCCCGTGAAGGACCAGACCGACTTCCTCGCGCAGATATACGACTGGCAGCTGAAGAAGGCGCTGTTCCCAATCGGTCATTACCAGAAGGGCGAAGTGCGCGAGATAGCGGAACGCGAACATCTCATCAATGCAAAGCGCAAGGACTCGCAGGGTATCTGCTTCCTCGGCAAGATAAACTATAACGACTACATACGCAAGTTTCTCGGCGAGCAGCCGGGCGAAGTGCTCGAACTGGAGACGGGCAAGCTCATAGGCAAGCACCGCGGTCTGTGGTTCCACACCATCGGACAGCGCCACGGACTCGGTTTCGGTGGCGGTCCGTGGTACGTCGTGAAAAAGGATGTAGCCAACAATGTGTTGTATGTGAGTAAGGGTTTCGAACCGCGTACCGCTTACAAGAAGGACTTCCCCATACACGATTTCCACTTCCTTACGCTCGACCCGTGGGGTGAGCCGGGCACATCGGCACGTGTGCGCTTCAAGATTCGCCATACGCCCGAATACCATACGGCTGTGCTTGAGCGTACGGGCAATGGCGAGTTCATCGTCCATGCCGACGAGCTGATACAAGGCGTGGCACCGGGTCAGTTCTGCGTAGTCTACGACGAGGAGCACCACCGCTGCTATGGTTCGGGAGAGATTACGGTATAAAGGTACAATTAGTTTTATTGCTGTCCGCTAAACACAAGTTGTTTAGCGGACAGCTTTGTTTTATACGCCACGGTTGGCATCTTGTAATCGTCGTAGTGCCTCGTCTTCGCCTACAATCCAAAGGATGTCGCCAAGACGCATCTTGTATGTAGCACCAACCATAGAGAGGTTTTCTTTTCCTTCCTCTCTGCCCACCACCATGCAGTTGAACTCCGAGCGCAATCCCGTCTCGGGCAATGTCTTGCCTACGAACGGCGAGTGCTTGTCGATGATAATCTGTGAGAGTCGCATCTCGCGCTTCTCTATGTCCGGGTCGTCAGGTTCAATGTCGACGGCGAGGGCAGCGTGCGCAGCAGCCAACTGCGAGTCGCTGCCGATGACCTGCAACTTGTCGCCGGGGAATACGATGTCGTCGCCACCAGGGATGTTGATGCGGCGGTGTCCGCGCAGTATGCTGCTTACGTGTATGCCGAAGCGGTTGCTTAGGCGTAGGTCGGCAAGGCAGAGTCCGCTCCAAGTGGAGTTCTCAGGTATTTCAATTTCTGATATGTGTATATCGCGGTCGAGTAAGTGACCCTCGTACAGTGGCTTCTTCAGTCCGAGCACCTGCTGTTCGATGTCGCGCGAGCGTAGGTTCTGCACGAACATTCGCTCCATCTTGATGCTCTGCTTCTTCAGTCCGCGCGACAAAATCATAATGCCCACCACAGCCAGTGCGATGGTCATCATCAGCGCATTGGTGAAGCGTGTGAGGTAGTTGCAGATGTAGAACACGAATGCCGAGGCAACAATCAGTCGCACGAGGATGGTAACGAGCAGCGGCATACGGTTCGACCGGCTGTCGTTCCACAGCGCACGGAACTCCTCCGAGTGGTTCTTCTTCATCACGATGGCACGCAGGAACGGTGCGATGAACATCACGGTGAGCACACCGCAAATGCCGTTAGCCCACCAGTGCATACCAGGCATCATGCGGCGTATGAACGGCAGGAAGAACGTTAGCATAAGTGCAATCGTAGCTACGGAAAGGATAGAGTAGATGATGGTGATGCGAGCCATCTGCGCGATGAGCGAGTGCCAGTTGCTCTTCGGAGCCGACGAGGGGTGGGAGAGCGTGATGTTGTTCAGCGCGCGTACCCATGTCTTCGGTAGGTGGCGCTCCAGCACGTTGTACGAAGGCACCGAGAGGCGTATCATGTAGGGCGTGAGGAACGTAGTGATGACCGACACTGCCACTACGACGGGGTAGAGGAACTCGCCCGTGACGTGCAGCGAAAGTCCCAATGAGGCTATGATGAACGAGAATTCGCCAATCTGCGCCATCGAGAAACCGCAACGCATAGCCGACTTCAGCGACTGGCCGCCGATAAGGAAACCGAAGGTACCGAAGATTGACTGTCCGAGTAGAATGGTCAGTACGAGTACGGCTATCGGTATGGCGTACTCAACGATAATCTTCGGGTCGACAAGCATACCTACCGATACGAAGAACACCGCTCCGAAGAGGTCTTTCACGGGCGAAACGAGCTTCTCTATCTTTGCCGCTTCGATTGTCTCTGCAAGGATGCTGCCCATCACGAACGCACCGAACGCCGAGCTGAAGCCCACCTTTGTAGAGACTACAGCCATGAGACAGCACAAGCCGAGCGACACGATGAGCAACGTCTCGTTGTTGATAAGTTTGCGTGTGGAGCGCAGGAAGAGTGGCACGGCGAAGATGCCGACCACGAACCACAGCACGAGGAAGAAACCTATCTTCATCACCGAGCCTATCATCTCGCCGCCGTCGGGGTTGTTGCCGCTGGCGATGGCGGACAGCATTACCATCATCACAATGGCGAGTATGTCCTCAAGGATGAGCACACTCATAACGGGCTGTGCAAACTTCTGCTGGCGCAGTCCCATGTCGGTGAATGCCTTATATATAATAGTGGTGGAGCTCATGGCGAGCATACCGCCGAGGAATATGCAGTCCATACGCTTCCAGTCGAAAGCGTGTCCGACAACGATGCCGAGTGTCATCATCGCGAAGATGATGGTGAGCGTCGTTATCACGGGCGTTATGCCCATCTTTAGAATCTTCTTGAACGAGAAGTCGAGACCGAGCGAGAACAGAAGGAACATAACGCCTATGTCTGCCCAGGTCTTAATGTCTACGGTGTCCATGACGGACATGGTGTAGGGCATGTGCGGACTCACGATGAAGCCAGCCATGATATAACCGAGCACAAGCGGTTGCTTGAGCTTCTTGAAGAGTAAGGTAACGGTGCTCGCAACAATGAGGATAAGAGCGAGGTCGTTGATCAATGTAGGTACTTCGGACACTTTGTATTCTTTAAAACAAGACAACCCAAACGATATTGTTTGGGCTGTCTTTCATTCTATTAAATTGTTTTCTGTAGTTGCTTGATAGCAACGCTTAGTCGTTGTAATGTGCAGTCAGCTCGCAGATTTTGATGATAACCTGCATAGCCTTCTCCATCACCTGCACGCTCACAAACTCGTGAGGACCGTGGAAGTTGCAACCGCCTGCGAAGATGTTGGGGCAGGGCAGACCCTTGAACGAGAGCTGTGCGCCGTCTGTGCCGCCACGGATGGGCTGCACCTTCGGAGCTACGCTGCTTTCCTGCATCGCCTTCAGCACAATGTCGATGACGTGCATATTCGGGTCTATCTTCTCCTTCATGTTGTAGTACTGGTCGTAGAGGTTCACGCTCACAGTACCTTCGCCCCACTTCTCGTTCATCTTGCGTACACACTCCTCGATGAAGTTCTTGCGGTGCTCGAACTTCTCGCGGTCGTGGTCGCGGATGATGTACGACAGTGTCGCCTTCTCGCAGCATGAATTGATGCCCAAGAGGTGGTAGAAGCCTTCGTAGCCTTCTGTCTCCTCAGGAGTGTCTGTTGCAGGAATCATCTCTGCGAACTCCACGGCGAGGCGCGAAGCGTTCACCATCTTGCCCTTGGCATAACCAGTGTGCACACTCACACCCTTGATGTTCACCTTGGCACCAGCAGCGTTGAAGTTCTCGTACTCCAGTTCGCCGAGGTCGCCGCCGTCGATGGTGTAAGCCCACTCGCAGCCGAACTTCTCGACGTTGAAGTGGTGTGCACCCATTCCGATTTCTTCGTCGGGGTTGAAGGCGATGCGTATGTCGCCATGCTCCACTTCGTCGTGGTCGCGCAGCCAGCACATTGCCTGCACAATCTCAGCGATACCTGCCTTGTCGTCGGCACCGAGCAGAGTGGTTCCGTCGGTAACGATGATGTCCTCGCCGATGTGAGCCTTCAGCTCAGGGAACTTTGTCGGCGAACTGACGATACCTTCAGAGAGCACGATGTCGCTGCCGTCGTAGTTCTCTACGATGTGTGGGCGGATGTTCGCTCCACTGCAGTCGGGAGAAGTGTCGTAGTGCGAGATGAAGCCAATAGTCGGAATGTTCTTCTTCGTGTTTGCCTTCAGCGTAGCGTAGATGTAGCCTTGCTCGTCCATCTCCACGTCGCTCATGCCCTCGCGCTCAAGCTCCTCTTTCAGATACTTGGCGAAGATGAGCTGCTTCGATGTGCTCGGCACGGTCTGCGACTCCTCGCTCGACTGCGTATCGAATTGTGTGTATTTAAGAAATCTTTCGGTAATATCCATTTGGTTGTATATTAGATGATACTGTTCTTCTTTGTCCACTCTACAATCTCTGGGATGTAGCCGAATGCGAGACCCGTAACGGTGTCTGCGCAACCGTAGTAGACAGCGATGCGACCAGTCTCAGGGTCGTGAACCTCAGCACATGGGAAGCATACGTTTGGCACGTCGCCCATGCACTCGTAAGGAGTCTGCGGAGAGATGAGGTACGGACCCGAACGGTGTGTAGCCTTCCAAGGTTGCTCGAGGTCGAGGAGGGCTGAACCGAATGCGTAAACATAGCCGTTGCAAGAACGGAGCACGCCGTGGTAGAACAGCAACCAGCCCTCTGATGTCTTAACAGGAACAGGACCTGCACCAATCTTCATGCACTGCCATGCTGAAAGCTCGAAGGCAGCCGGTGCCATAACGTGGCGGTGGCGTCCCCAGAACTCCATATCGGGCGACTCGCTGTAGAAGATATCGCCGAACGGTGTGTGACCGGTGTCGCTCGGACGAGAGAGCATAGCGAAGTTGCCGTTGATCTTCTCAGGGAACAATACACCGTTACGGTTGTAAGGCAGGAATGCGTTCTCGAGTTGGTGGAATGTCTTGAAGTCCTTTGTCCAAGCGATGCCGATTGTAGGTCCGTGGTAGCCGTTGCACCATGTTACATAGTAGCGGTCCTCGATGAAGCAGACGCGCGGGTCGTAACCATATACCCACTCGCCGATCTCCTTGTTGTCGCACTCGAAGCGGAGTGGCTCCTCGTTGATGTTCCAGTTCACGCCGTCCTTAGAGAAACCTACGTGGAGCACCATGCGGCGGTTTGTGTCGTCACAACGGAATACACCTGCGAAGCCCTCACCGAACGGAACTACTGCACTGTTGAAGATACTATTTGATGTAGGCAGCAAGTCGCGCGGAATGATTGGGTTCTTTGAACAGCGCCATAACGGAGTTCTCTGACCTTCGGGACGATCTTCCCAAGGCATGTTTGGCAATGGGTTGCCTGAAATGATAAGTTTGCTCATAGTTTTTTAAGTTTTTAAAGCCGTCTCTTCTGTCCCGTTCATAGGAGAGAAGAGGTGTGCTTGGTTGTTATTGTTATGTGAATTTATTTCTTGTCAGGATAAGTGAACGGCACAAACCATGTGATGAGGAATGCCGGTATCGTGCAGAAGAGCACGAAGATGAAGAAGTTCTGGTAGCCGAGCATATCGCTTACGTAGCCGCTGAGCATACCTGGAAGCATTACGCCGAGGTTCATAATGCCCGAAGCGAATGCGTAGTGTGCCATCTGGTGCTTGCCCGGTGCTATCTGCTGCATCATGAAGAGTGTCAGACCAACGAAGCCGAAGCCGTAGCCGAAGTATTCGAGAACGATACCGCCACCGATGAGCCAAAGGCTGCTCGGCTGATAGATAGCGAGCAGAGTGTAGGCAACGAACGGAAGGTTGAATACGCAGCAGAGCGAGAAGAGCGACTTCTGCAAGCCGCGGTGTGCAACGTAGTAGCCTGCAAGCACACTGCCGATAACGAAGGCTGCTGCGCCGAAGGTGCCGTAGCACAAGCCGATTTCCTTCTCTGTGAGTCCGAGACCGCCGTTCGCAACGTCGGCTTTAAGGAACAACGGCACAATCTTCATCACGAAGCCCTCTGCAAAACGATAGAGGATGATGAAGCAGATATAATAAGCAATGTGTTTTTTGCGGAAGAGGTCGACGAATACATTGCCCAAGTCGATCATAGTCTGCTTGAAGTCGGGCTTTTCGGCTGCGTCCTTTGCCTTTTCCGACGGCACGAATTTAGCGTTGTACAGACCGAGCATAACCATAATCACGCCTATCACTGCCATGATGATTGTCCAAGCCACTACAGTTCCGTTGTGCTTTGCAGCAGCTGCGGCTGTAGCGCTGAGTCCGGTGAGGTCACCAGTGTAGTAGTCGATGAGCATACCTGCAAGGTAAACCAAACCGCCGGTAGCGGCAATTTTTGCGATGTTATAGAACGCACCCTGCCAGCCGATATAGCGAGCCTGGTCGTCTTTAGATAGCGAAGCCATGTAAACGCCGTCGGCAGCTACGTCGTGTGTAGCGCCGCTGAAGGCGATAACTGCGAGCAACGCGATGCTTAATGCGAAGAAATTTGGAAGATGCAGAGCCAAGGCAACGAGTCCGAAGATGCAGCCGGTAGCAATCTGTGTAACGATGACAAAGAACTTCTTTGTCTTATACATCTCAAGAAGCGGACTCCAAAGCGGTTTCAGTGTCCAAGGCAGCATGATAAGCGAAGTCCAGAACGCAATCTGTGTGTCGCTTACATCGAGGCCTTTAAACATAAGTGTACATACCATGTTTAGCACCACGAACGGCATACCCATGGCGAAGTAAAGCGTCGGAATCCATGATATCGGGCTGCGCTTCTTGTCTTCAATAGCTATCTCTTTCATTGATTTGGTTTGAAAATATTAGTTTTTAATTTGTTAAATTCAATTGTGGGGCTTTTGTTGCATGTCTTTCGCTTGTATGGCAAGCAAGTGATTCGCTTGCATTGCGAGTTTTCACGGTGTGAAGTTACTAAGAAAATGTCGAATGACAAAACAACTGCGCCTAAAATTTGTTCAACACGTCGATGATTGTCGCCACTTCCTCTTGTGTGAGTGTTTGGTTGAGCGGAATGCTCAGTTCTTCGGCGTGTATCTGCTCGGTGATAGGCAACTGTAGTTCTGCCATTTCCTTGTAGCAAAGCTGCCGGTGTGGCGGTATGGGGTAGTGTACCATCGTCTGTACGCCGTGCTCAAGAAGGTACTTCTGCAGTTCGTCGCGTTGCTTGCATAGCACTGGGAAGATATGATGCACGCTCTGCTTGCAGTATTCTATTGAAGGAAGCAGCAGACGCTCGTTCTGTATGCGCTCTGCGTACTGCTTTGCTATCTCGCGTCGGCGTGAATTGTCGGCGTCAAGATAGCGCAGTTTAACACGCAGCACGGCAGCCTGCACCTCGTCCAGTCTACTGTTTCTGCCTTTATAATCGAACACGTACTTGCGGCTCGAACCATAGTTGGCAAGTGTTGTGATCATCTCTGCAAGAGTTTTGTCATCGGTTGTTATAGCTCCGCCGTCGCCCAATGCGCCGAGATTCTTGCCTGGGTAGAAACTGTGAGCAGCCGCATCTCCAAGCGATCCTGTGCGTCGATTGCCGAAATTACAACCGTGAGCCTGCGCGTTGTCCTCGATGAGTCGCAGGTCGTGGCGTCGGCAGATGTCGCCGATACGGTCGGTGTAGGCGCACTTGCCGTAGAGATGCACTACCATTATGGCACGGGTGCGTGGCGTGATAGCCTTCTCAATGCGTGTGTCGTCAATCTGGAACGTGTCGATGCGCGGCTCTACGAGCACCGGCTTCAGATTGTTCTCGGTGATGGCGAGTATGGTTGCGATATATGTGTTCGCAGGCACAATCACCTCGTCGCCGTCCTCCATTATGCCCATCTCTTTGTAGGCACGCAGAATGAGTGTAAGGGCATCAAGTCCGTTGCCGCAACCTACGCAGTGAGCGGTGCCTATGAAGTTGGCAAACTCTTCGCAGAACGCCTTGTTCTCTGCTCCCTGCAGATACCATCCGCTGTCTACAACGCGCTGCACGGCTTCGCTTATCTCGCTGCCGTGTTGTGCTGTAACCGACTTTAAATCAAGATATTTAATCATTTCGTAAAATTATACTTTAATGTTACGGAACAACCAATGTTCTCCTTAAACTCGCATAAACCATAGTTGGGTATGCCGTCTTCTGTCGAAGGACCGATGTCAAGCGTGCATAGTCCTGCTTCGTAGTAATGGCGGAACAAAGAGTAGGTAAGGAAGTTCATTGGGCGCAGAGCCGAATACTCGCGTATGTCGCCCCAATATACTACTTGCGCAACGCCCTCGGCTACATGAAAAACCTGCGCTGCAGCCACGTCTTCGCCTTCATGTTCGAGCACGAAGAAGTCGGCTCGTACGACGTTGCTCACCGTCTGCCACACTTGCTCCAGCGTCATGCGCAGCGGAAAGCCGCGCTCCTCACGGTTGCGGCGTATCACTTCGTATGCTCGTGTTACGTCTTCGAGGTCGTTGCTGTTGAGCTTTATGAGGTTGAACGGCACGTTCTGCGCATGATGAAGGTTCTTCCTTGCGCTGCGGTCGATAATCTTTTCGTAGTCGGCAATGCGCTGTAGGTCAACATGATAGTTGAGATCTATGCAGCGAACGTTCATCTTGCGAGTGAGCACACTCGTCCATTTCGACAGTTGTGTTTCGTCGTAGACAAGTGGTTGCAGCGTTACGGCAAGTTGCTGCGAGCGTTCTGCAGCGTATGCAAGCAATAAGTCGACTGCCTCCTCCATGTGTTCAAGAGTCTGAACGCCACGTGTCGTGAAACCTCCGAACGGAGCCGAAAATGGTGAGCGCAACATTCCGTTGCGCTCACCAAGTATAATGCCGAAGCGGTGTTTCGTGTCGTGTATCGACAAATAGTGCAGATCTTCAGTCTTGTTGCGGTTCAGTTCGGTGAAGTCGACCGAGTTGAATACATGTTGCGGTGTGTAGATCTTTGCATATTCGTCGGGAGATAGTCGTTCTATCTGCATCATTTCTTTACACCTTTATATTTAAGGAACTCCTCGTAGTCGTAGATGTAATCGCTCTCGTCGTACAGCTCCGAGGCGAGCACGAGGCACACCGCACCCGACGAGAAGTCGTCGATGGTGCGCCATATTCCCGTTTCGATGAGCAGTCCTTGATATGGGCGGTTGAGCAGAATCTTGCGCTTCTCGTGTCCGTCGTCGAGTGTAACGGTGAACGAGCCGCTCAGTGCAATGAGCAGTTGCTTCAATCGCTTATGTGCATGACCGCCACGCTTCGCACCTGCCGGCACATCATAGAGCCAGTAGGCGCGTGCAATATGGAACGGCACGTTCTTGAACTCCTCTACAACTGAGAGGTTTCCGCGTCGGTCCTCAATCTTCGGGATGTCAATTATCTTAGCATCTGCTACTTTCATAATCAGTTCTTTTCAGGTCGTTTATTTATCCATATACGGGTCGGTGCCCAATACGGTTGCAGCCAGGCGCTTCGCCTTGTCGCGCAATGCGGTTGTGTCGTCTGTCGGTTCGCCGTAGCAGAGCACTACGCCCATTCGTCTGCCGAAGTGTGCCTCTTCCTTACCGAAGATGCGTATGCGTGTGTGGTCTTCCTTCAGAGCCTCAACGAAGTTGTAAGGCAGTGGGTCGTTCGACTCCTTCGGCGAGAGGATAACCGCACTTGCGCCTGCGTGCTCCAAGTGGATACCTGCGATAGGCATACCCATTACGGCACGGAAGTGGAGCTCGAACTCAGAAAGGTTTGTTGTGTGTCCGAGAGTCACCATACCCGTGTCATGCGGACGCGGAGACAGCTCGCTGAAGATTACTTCGCCCTGCTTTGTGAGGAAGAATTCAACGCCCCAGATGCCGGCACCGGTCAGTGCACGTGTCACCTTCTCTGCCATATCCTCAGCCTTGCGCAGCTCATCTTCCGGAATAGCGAACGGCTGCCAGCTCTCGCGGTAGTCGCCGCCCTTCTGCACGTGTCCGATAGGCGGGCAGAACAGCGTCGGTCCATCCTTCTGTGTCACGGTGAGCAGTGTGAACTCAGAGTCGAAGTGTATGAACTCCTCGATGATAATCTCCTTAACGTCGCCACGGCTGCCTTCCATTGCGTCGTTGAACGCCTTCTCAAGCTCGTCCTCGCTGCGCACGATGCTCTGTCCGTGACCAGACGAAGACATGAGCGGCTTGATAACGCATGGGAAACCAATCTCCTTAGAGTGTTCGCGCAACTGCTCGAGCGTAGTAGCGTAGAAGTACTTGGCTGTGCGCAGACCTAACTCCTTTGCAGCGAGGTCGCGAATAGCCTTTCGGTTCATCGTGTAGTTCACGGCGCGTGCGCTCGGCACTACCTGTATGCCTTCCTTCTCAAAGTCGAAAAGACGCTCGGTGCGTATCGCCTCAATCTCTGGCACAATGATATCGGGGTGGTGTTTCTCTACAACAGCTGTCAGAGCGTCGCCGTCGAGCATATTGAACACTTCGTGCTCATCGGCAACCTGCATTGCCGGGGCATTCTCATATCTGTCGCATGCCACGACATACTGTCCTGCACGCTTTGCGGCGATGACAAACTCCTTGCCCAGTTCGCCCGAACCCAATAACAATATCTTCTTCATAGCTTATTCTCCTATCTTGATTATGTATTCGCTCATGAACGAAGCACCCGGCTGTAGGTGATTCATCAAGTATTTATCGCGGAACTGACCGCGATACTCGTAGTGATCGTGTACGCCATACCACGGCTCGATGCAGAGGAACGGAGCGTTCTTGCCGTAAGGTGTCCAGATGCCAACGCAAGGAGCGTTGAAACTTACTGTGACTGCAGGACGCGCTGTCTGAGGGTCGAGTATTTCTATCTCGCGCAACTGGCATTTGTCGATGATTACTGCGTCGTCCTTGAAGCTCTCCTCGTTGAAAGCCCAGAGTCCGCCGTTGCATCCCTCCAGTTCGTAGCGGTCGTCGGTGATGCAACCCTCGTGATTGCCATAGATGCGCTCAATCTTGTCGCCGCGGTCGAAGCGCAGGCAGCCTTTGATTGGTTCGCCTTCCTTCACTCCCGGCAGGTAGAAAGCAGGGTGGGCACCTATCTGGAAGTGTATCTCGCGTGTATCGGTGTTGTGAACATGCCAGATGACGTGTATCTCGTTCTCCACGAGCTTGTACGTTACTGACAGCATGAAGCGGTATGGGTACTGGCGCAGAGTAGCCTCTGTGTCTGAGAGCACGTATGTCACGCGGTCGTCAGCTTTCTTCAGCACTCGGAAGTTCATGTCGCGTGCAAAGCCGTGGCGTCCCATCTGATAGGTGTCGCCTTCGGTGCGGTATGTTCCTTTCCACAGTCCGCATACAATAGGGAATAGTATAGGTGAACGGCGTCCCCAGTAGCGGTCGTCGCCCTGCCACAAATACTCCTTGCCTTCGTCGTCCTTGATGCTCTGGAGCTCGGCTCCAAGGTCGGACACTTCAACTGTTAACAGTTCATTGTGCAATGTTTCCATTTCGATAATCTATTAAATTATTCTTGTGTTCTCTCGTTGAACTTCTCCATGAGCCACACCTTCTGGTCGGCGATAGTGAGGTGGCTGTTGTCGAGTACGAGTGCGTCGTCGGCCTGGCGCAGAGGCGATGTCTCGCGGTGGGTGTCGATGTAGTCGCGCTGCTCCACATTCTGCAGTATCTCGTCGAAATCGGCAGGCATACCCTTTGTTTCAAGCTCCTTGAAACGGCGTTGTGCGCGTATCTCGGCTGAGGCAGTCACGAAAATCTTCAGTTCGGCGTTGGGGAACACCACCGTACCGATGTCGCGTCCATCCATAACGATGCCCTTCTCATTGCCCATAGCCTGCTGCTGCTCCACGAGTTTCTCGCGTACAAAGGGCAGAGCCGCTATCGGACTCACGTGTTGTGACACCTCCAATGTGCGTATGTATCGCTCTACGTTCTCTCCGTTGAGGCAGACTTCAGGCAGCTTAGTCTCATTGTTCAGCTGAAATGTGAGTTTTACATCGGGCAGCAAAGCCTTCAGTCTCGTTTCGTCGATGTTGCCTTCGGCGTCGAACACGTCGTTGCGCATGGCGAATAGCGTTACCGCACGATACATAGCACCCGTGTCAACGTATATATATCCCACTTCGCGTGCAAGATCCTTTGCCATTGTGCTCTTGCCACACGATGAGAAGCCGTCGATGGCTATCACAATTTTCTTCATATATAAGTTGTATATTTAGTATATGTTTTTAGTTGTTCGTTAGTTGTTTAAAGCGAGAAGGCAAGGTTCAGCATGAGCGACGAGCTCGACACGTGGTACTTGCCGTAAGCTAAGTTTATCTTGAAGCGGTTGAGGCTAACGCCTGCTCCCACCGAGAAACCTGCCAAGTGGGTGCTTCCGCCTTCTGAGGTGTTTATCTCCATTTCGTCGGCACGTCGGAAGTTGTAGCCCAGTCCGAGCCAGAAGTTCTGCGAGATAGTGGCATCTACGCCCAGAACAAGATGGTTGAAGAAGCGGTAGTTCCAGTGGGTGAGGTCTACAAGCGTGGCTGAGATTCGCAGTGGTGTGTGTGCCAGTCGCTTGCTTGCTCCGAGTTGTATGTCGATAGGCATCGGGTCGTATTCGTCGTCGTATGCCTTCAACTGTCCTCCTAAGTTCTTTGCTACAATCGAGAGCGACCAGTCGTGTTCTGGGTCGAAGTAGTTGAGACCGAGGTCGATGCCTGCGCCCACCGAGTTATAGCCTCCTATGTGCGATGTCAGGAACTTCGCCGTTATGCCGCCAGCGAAGCGGTCGTTGAGCATATACGAGAAATATCCGGCTACTGAGATGTCGCGTGCCGAGAACTCGCCCAACTGGTTGTTGTTGGCATCGGTCTGTCGCATCTTGCCGTAGTCCATGTACTGTCCCGACACAGCCCACGATGCGCGTTTGCCCACGGTGCGGTTGAATGTGGCACTTGCAGTCTTGGCTCCCGCCATGTAGGTCATAACGTTCAGTCCGATTGTCTTGTCGCTTACAGAAGAGAGCAGGGCAGGGTTGTTGAATATCAGCGCGGCATCGTCTTCAACGAGTGTCACGTTGTCGCCACCCACGGCTGCGGCGTGTGCGCTGACCGGCAGACGCAGAAAGTTGTAGGCTGTCTGGCTTTCCTGCGCTGATGCTGTCGTCGTTGCTAACACGGCTATGGTTGTTATTATTGCTTTCTTCATTCTTCTGCAAAGTTAGTTATTTATTTTAATAATAACGCAGGAGTTTCCGATTTGTTGTGTTTGGGAAAGCAAAAAGGCGCGCCTGCAGGCACGCCTTTTGCTTAATTAGTCATCGTTCGCGTCCGCCGTCTGATCGGATTGCGTTCGCCGTCTGATTGGATTGCGTCCGCCGTCCGATTGGATTGCGTTCGGGTGACGATGGCTTGCAGTCCGCTTAAATGGTTTGCGGACAGCAGTAAGTCTTCTATTTTCCGCTGACAATCTCCTTAGCACGTTCGAGTGCCAGATTGATATGGCTGCAGATGTTCTCCTCGCCCAGGATATCGTAGAAGCGAGCTTTCTGTAGTTGGGCGTGCACCTTCTCGCTCACACCAGAGAGTACGATTGTGATGCCCTCGTTCTTGCTCATCTCGCAGAGGTTGGTAAGGTTGTGTATGCCTGTTGAGTCGACAAACGGCACCTTGCGCATACGTATGATACGCACCTTCGGGCGGTCGCCGAACGAAGCCATGATTTCCTCAAACTTGTTGCCGGCACCGAAGAAGTACGGGCCATTGATTTCGTACACCTCCACACCCTCAGGGATAGTAAGGTGCTCGATGTTGCCCTTGCTGATGTCCGACTCCTCGTTTATCTCGTCCATGATTACCTTTACGTCCGTAGTCTCCGACATACGCTTCATGAAGAGTAGGCAGGCTATGATGAGTCCCACCTCGATAGCCACGGTGAGGTCGAAGATGATAGTCAGGAAGAAGGTTATGAGCAGCACTGTCACGTCGCTTTTCGGGTTCTTCATCAGTGCTACGAACGAGCGCCAACCGCACATGCCGTAGCTCACGATTACGAGCACGCCAGCCAGACACGCCATAGGGATGTACTTAGCTAATGGCATGAAGAAGAGGAAGATAAGCAGCAGCACTACGGCGTGGATGATGCCGGCGATAGGAGTGCGTCCGCCGTTGTTGATGTTGGTCATTGTGCGGGCGATGGCACCCGTTGCAGGGATGCCGCCGAAGAGTGGCGAAGCGAGGTTGGCTACGCCCTGCGCCACAAGCTCGGTGTTAGAGTTGTGGTGGTCGCCGATGACACCATCGGCTACGGTTGCCGACAGCAGCGATTCGATGGCACCGAGCACAGCGATGGTCATTGCCGGAGCCACCAGACTCTTTATTGTCTCCCATGTCATCACTGGTACCTGCACGTCGGGTATGGCGTTGCTCACGTTGAAGCGGTCGCCGATGGTCTCAATGCTTGTGATGCCTGCGTACTGCTTCAGGAGCAGAGCTGCTATGGTCATAACGATGATGGCTACGAGTGAGCCGGGTATCTTCTTGCTGAACTTCGGTGTGATGGCGATGATTATCACGCTCACCACGCCCACCAGCGAGCACCAAAGGTCGGCGGTGGAGAAGTGCTGTATGTAGCAAATCCACTTCTCGACGAAATCGGACGGCACCGTGTCGATGGTCAGTCCGAAGAGGTCCTTAATCTGTGTGGTGAAGATGGTTACGGCGATACCGCTTGTGAAACCTACAACAATCGGGTAGGGGATGTACTTGATGATAGTTCCGAGCTTCAGCAGTCCGAACAGTATGAGGAATACGCCTGCCATGATGGTAGCAATGGTGAGTCCTTCGATGCCGTATTTCTGGATGATGCCGTAGATGATAACAATAAAAGCTCCCGTCGGACCTCCAATCTGTACCTTACTGCCGCCGAGCAGCGACACGAGGAAGCCGGCTACGATGGCGGTAATGATGCCCTTCTCGGGTGTTACGCCTGAGGCGATACCAAATGCGATGGCGAGCGGTAGTGCCACAATGCCTACAATGATGCCTGCCATGAGGTCAGACATGAAGTTCTTCTTGTTGTACGACTTCAGTGTGTCAAACAACTGGGGCTTTAAATCGAATGTTTTCATCCGTATAAATTAGTGTTGAATGAGTGAATATAAAATTATAGTTTCCTGTAAACGAGTGCAAAATTAAACATTTTTATGTAAATAGCGAAATAATGCTAATGCTTTCCACCGCCAGTTACCTATATTTAACACTGGAAAAGTGCCCGTTTCTTATATAAAAAGCGTAACTTTGCAAGGTTATAAGAAGTGAAACGAAGTAATATATATTTAAGGTGGAACAAAAGAAGTCAAAGAAAGCAGACCTTGAACGCAAGCGCCCTCTGTGGTTCTTGATAGGACTCGTCATGCCGACGTTGGTCTTTGTTGCGCTGTTGGAGCTGGTCACCTGGAGCGGCAGAAGCAGCACATCGGACAATGCGCTTGACGACTTTCTCGAAGAGATGGAGCAACGCCCAAAGAAAGAGCGCGAGGATATGGTGGCTGCGATGGATGTACGCAAGCAGAAGCCGAAAGAAGCTGAGCGTGTGAACATTGTTGACGAGCCGAAGGAGATGGAGCCGCTTAAGACCATCGCCGATATGCACATCGAGGGCGACGAGGAGGGTGCGCCTTCGGCAGACAAAGATGATAAGAGAAAAGACGATACGCAGGTGGCTGCCGTAGACATGGGCGACAATCCGCTCAACTTCCGCATCGTGGAGCAACTGCCCGAGTTTCCAGGCGGCATGTCGGCTTACGTGAAGTGGCTCACCGACAACCTCAAGTATCCTCTCGCTGCACAGAGACAGAAAATAGAAGGACGCGTTGTTGTCTCGTTTGTCATCAATCGCGACGGATCACTCACAGATATTAAGGTGACGAAGTCGGCCAATCCGCTTCTCGACCGCGAGGCTCTGCGCGTGGCGAAGATGATGCCCAACTGGAAACCCGGCATCAACAACAATAAACCCTGTCGCACGCTCTTCGCCGTGCCTATCGACTTCAAGTTGTAGAATGCTCACCCCCTCACCATCAAATCTCAACATAACAACACCACAACATCTCAACATCACATAACAACATTAATCATGCACACATCTGATCAAATCCTGAAACTTGTCAACGACACACTTGACAACCTCGCATACGACCGCAAGCCGTCGTCGCTCTACGAACCTATCCGCTACGTCCTTTCACTTGGCGGCAAGCGCATACGCCCCGTGCTGATGCTCCTTGCCTACAATCTGTTTAAGGACGACCCCGAGTCGATCGTCATGCCTGCTTGTGGATTGGAAACATACCACAACTACACACTTCTGCACGACGACCTCATGGACAACGCCGACCTGCGTCGCGGACACGAAACCGTACACCGCCGTTGGGATGCCAACACCGCAATCCTTTCTGGCGACTCGATGCTCGTGCTTGCATACCAGCGCATCGCACAGTGTGAGAAGGAGAAACTTGCCGAGGTGCTCGCTCTGTTCACCGAGACAGCACTCGAAATCGGCGAGGGTCAGCAGTACGACATGGACTTCGAGCACCGCAACGACGTTGCTGAGGAGGAGTATATCGAGATGATTCGTCTGAAGACAAGCGTGCTTCTTGCTTGTGCCCTGAAGATTGGCGCTGTTCTTGGCGGTGCTTCTGCCGAGGATGCCGACAACCTCTACCGCTTCGGCGAGCAGATTGGCTTGGCGTTCCAGCTGCAGGACGACTATCTCGACGTATATGGCGACACAAAGGTGTTCGGCAAGGCTATCGGTGGCGACATCACATCCAACAAGAAGACATACATGCTCATCAACGCCTTCAACCGTGCCAACGACGAGCAGCGTGCCGAACTTGTGCGCTGGATTGAGGCTACGGAGTTCGACCGCGCAGAGAAAGTGGCTGCCGTGACACGCCTCTACAACGAGATTGGCATCGACCGACTCGCTCAGCAGAAGATAGAATACTTCTTCGCCGAGAGTCGCAAATATCTCGCAAAAGTATCTGTTGCTGAGGAGCGTAAGGCAGAACTGGCTGCTTACGCCGAGCGCATGATGAAACGCAAGTATTAATTGTTGGTAGACAACTCGTCAACTTATAAAACAGAAGAATGTTCATAGATACACATACGCATTTGGACGGCGAGGAGTTCGCTACAGACCGTGCCGAAGTGATGGCTCGTGCCCGTGAGGCAGGAGTGGGCAAAGTGTTCCTTCCTGCCATCGACATCAAGTCGACGGAAGCTATTCTCGATGTCTGTCGCCAATATCCCGGCTATGCCTACCCGATGGTGGGTCTGCATCCCGAGGAGGTGCGAGCCGACTGGCGCGACGTGCTTGCCCAAATGAAGCAATACTTGAAACCCGAGAACCGCTTCATCGCTATCGGTGAGGTGGGCTTGGACTACTATTGGTCGCGCGAGTTTGAGCAGGAGCAGCTCGATGCCTTCGAAGAGCAGGTGAAATGGTCTGTAGAGACACGCCTACCGCTGATGATCCACTGCCGTAAGGGTCAGAATGAGATGGTGCAGCTGCTGCGCCGCTACAAGAACGACCTGCCCGGCGGCGTGTTCCACTGCTTCACCGGCAACGAGCACGAGGCTGAAGAACTGTTGCAGTTCGACCGCTTCGTGCTTGGCATCGGCGGTGTGCTCACCTTCAAGAAGAGTCATCTGCCCGAAGTGCTGCCTGCCGTGGTGCCTCTCGACCGCATCGTGATAGAGACCGATTCGCCATACATGGCTCCCGTGCCCATGCGCGGACAGCGCAACGAGAGCGCCTACGTCAAGTTTGTGCTCCAGCGTCTCGCCGAAGCCTACGGCGTGAGCGACGATGCCGTTGCCGAGGCTACCAATGCCACCGCCAAGCGCATCTTCCCGCTGGCGTTTGCAGAGTAAAGGTTAGGTCTTTATTCGGTAGAAGTTAAGCCTTTTTACAATAAAAGCTTTTCAACAAAAAGCGTAGGACGATACATTATGAAATTCCCGCGATGATGTAATGATGTTACATCATCGCGGGAATTTTGTTTTAGCACCGCGGGAGTTCGGTTACATTATCGCGGGAGTTTCTCAATTATTATGCTTTTGTAATATAGTCGATGTAGTTTAACGTTTTTAGTTGACTACTTTCAGTCTTAATTGTAAAGTTGGTTGA
>OGIV01000045.1_pt1 | contig 91142 bp, 105 predicted proteins | sample 1571861 | NCBI WGS metagenome assembly OGIV01 (sample SAMEA2582099, study PRJEB24529) | metagenome | biome: Human gut stool | place: China | collected 2011 | reverse complement strand
GATAGGGCTATGCCCGAAAAATAAAAGCCACCCGCTAGGCGGGTGGATCTTTACTCTTCCGCCTACAGGTTTGTCTGAATTTGCAATATGCAAAAAATGCATATTACTTTTTATTTGCTGGCAATTTGCCTGTCATTTGCTGGCGGCATTCTAAAACTGACCATATTGTTATAAAGAAAAACACATGATATAATATAGCCAGAAGGTAAGATGAATCATTTCTGTTTTGGTGGTAATGGCGCCGGTTTTGCAGGTGGCAGAGGCATGGTAAATTGGTCGCTTCTGCTTTCGCTGCTAGATGGCGCAGAATTTGGGTTATTCATTGTTTCACCTTCTTTCAGAATGGAGGGATATTGTGGAATTAAATTTATTTCAAAATATTGCACAGGCAGCTCCGGGGTTTGTAGGCGTGGCAGCCTGCAAGCTGATGAACGGCAATGTACAAAAGGAAAAGTTAAATAATGAGGTTCTTGCTTACTTTCTTTTTGCTGCAGCAGCTTGGTTGCTGGCATTGGTGCTGAGCAATATTTGTCTACTGTTAGGTATCCAGCTCAGCGAAATGATGCGAGTAGCTTGCGCTATTATCTTTGCCGGAGCGTTAGGAATGCTGTGGCCTGTATGGCTGCGTGATAAGGCTGTAGTGTTGGCCAACATTATCAATCAGCGTTTCGGTAAAAATCCGATATTTGTTGAAGAAACGATTTTGGAAAAAGTTGGCTGCGACAACAGGCCTCATTACTATGAAGTCTATAAAGCAGGTAATCTTATTGCTTCCGGTTGGGGCGAGCATTTTCTGAATAACGAAAAATCATTTTCCTTGCGAAGAATTGAAGGTTATACCATGGAAGACCTGCAAGAATTCCGCGCTATTGTTTGGCGTGGAGAGGACATGGTATTGAAAGAGTATATTTTGAAAGAATACTGATCCTGAAGGCGCTCTCTTACGAGGGCGTATTCTTTATTTTTTAGGTTTATCGAGCTGCTTGATACTTTCGCTTGGCGTAGGCAATTTTTCTGGCATTGTGCCGCCGAGTTCTTCAATAGTTTTGCGAACGGTACGACCGACTTCGTAATGCACTTTGTTGGCAGCTTCTTTGCTACTGATATTCTCACGGCGCAGTTTGTCTTCTGCCTGCGTGATGCGGAACAGGTTCGCACCGAGTTCCACACTGCCCATGTGGTCTAAAATCTCTTGATTAGGTTTAAGCTTTTTGCGACGTTTTATATCGCCAGCGGTTTCACCGCCATAAAGTCCCATGTAACCGCTATTTTGGAATTTGGCGAAGTCAAGGTTAGTTTTTACGCCTGCGGCAAAAGCTGCATCAGCGAGAGCAACGTTATGCTGTTTGATATTATTTCGTGCTTCAATGCGAGCGTCTATTTCTTTGTTGAAAGCTTCTGCTGCTTCAAGGTCGTGGATATGGTCCGCACCGAGTTGCGCGAGCCACTGCTTGAATGGTTCGGCTTTAGGTGAGGGGATAGATTGGATAATACGCAGAATACCTTCTGTATTTGCGGTGTCAGTGAGACGCATTTTCCCGTCTTCTGCAAGCAATTTCAACCTGTGACAATTTGTCACGGTTTCATTACCTTCTGCTTTCATTCTTTGCTTTAGCTTGCGCCAATAAGCTGATTTATCCGCGCTGTCGGTCAATGCACCGACAACATCGACAACAGAAAAGAACCATTCTCCGGCTTCATCGTTCCAAATGGAGCGAATCTGTGCACTCTGAAACAATTTTACATCTTTCATGTCTTCATTCCTCACTTTCAAAATCTATTATCCTAAACTCTCCGCGCCTTCTTCTGCCTTGCGCTGGAGCTTGGCCAGCTTCATGTCAACATAATCATCAACATCTTCTCTGCCGTCAGCATCCAGCTGGCGGTATTTTTTTATGTGTGTTTCTTCCTGCTGGGTGAGGGAGAGAGAGGGGGAAGGGGGAGCATCCCAACCCATCAAGTAGCTAGGCGTGGTGTGCAGGGCTTTGGCTAAGATTTCAATTTGATTAATAGGAACCTTTTTAATGTAACCGGTTTCATAGCGTTGCAAGGTTGATTTACTTATTTGGGTAGCATCGGATAAATCTTGATAAGACATTTCCAACTTTAGACGTCGTTCTTTTATGCGTTCGATTAAATCAGTTAATTCTTTTTCGCTCATTATAGTCAACTCCTTTAGTAGAATAATACCATAAATGCAACATAAGTACAAGAAAAAAGTAAAAATCGTTGCATTTATGCTTGACTTATGTTTCGGAACGGTGTATTATAATCGTAGCAGAAATGCAACAAAGCAATCTTTAGGAGGTGAGCAAATTGGACTTGAATAAATTGAGAGGCGTTTTAGCTGAGAAAAGAATTACTCAGGTAAAATTGGCTAAAGCCTTGCATTTATCTGTGAAAAGTATGAATGCAAAGCTTAATGGTAAGACACCTATTACAGTTGAAGAAGCTAATATGATTGCAAAAATCGCTGACATTAGCAATCCTACGGAAATTTTTTTTGCAGATAGCGTTGCATAAATGCTACGTGGAGGTAATGAAATGAAACTTATACTTACCTATAATGATGTCTCAGTCGCTGCCAGCGCTCTGCAGCTCAAGGCTCGGGAAGCACAGATAAATGCGAAAAAGAGCAGAGCGAAAATAGAAGTGGAATTCTGGCAAGAAAGAGCCGAGACCTATAAAAAAACCTATGAGGCGTTAGAGGCACAGCGCCTGCAGATGCTTGGGGAATACGAGCAGGCAGATGCTGAGGTAAAAGAAACGGAGGTGAAAAATGCGTAGACGTTCATGGAATAACAGAAGCCAACCGTCTGAAACGATTGGCTTCTGGAAGATTAAGTGCAAGTGTTGTGGCAAAGAAATGGTGTTTTTAATAAATCCAAAAACATTACCTCATAGCAACAGCAGACTTGCTAAACATCTTATGAAAGGATACTTAGCCGAAAAGCTTAGATAAGATGAAATTGGCTACTGGCTCTGTAAGCCAAGAATTTTCCTGTAAAAGAGATGAGAATTTGGTTAAGGTGCTTTGATCATAGCTGCCTTTTTTTGAACATTTTTCTAACGCTTCTATAAGTTCATTGAATTTGCCTTCGTCAATAGTGTTTGCAGCAATTATCTTTCGAAGGTCATCAATAGAAGCGCTTTGATATGTACTAGAAGCATTAGGCCCGAATGCAGAACCATATGCAGTACCAACGTTATAGACGATGTTGGATGGCTGAGTTTGAATTTGGGATGTAGCACTGGCGTGAATAAAATCAATCCCATCACCGGTAACAGTTAATTCTTTCTTTAGTTTGCCAACAACGATTTTTTCTTCAGTTACTTCGTTTAGTATAACATCACCAATTCTGACATCGCAATCAAAGGGTAAATCAACAGATAATTCATCATAATACAATCCTTTGACTGTTGCTATTTTGTTACTGTTTCGGAATATAGAAAAATTTGTACCTGATACTTGAACTAAAGTGTCGAACATTCTCATAAAATCACCTCCATTCTGTGCTTCTATTATAACACTGAGGCAAGGAGGTGGAGAAGAAGGAAAAATGAGCATTCAATTTACGCCGGATACTCCGGCAACACGCCGCGCGTTCAATCGTCTGGCGAGAGAAAAAATGAAGTTGCGCCTGCTGGCAGACATCCGCATGGACCTCATGGTCTGCGAGATAGAAGGCTGGGACAAACTGGAGTATCTGGATGAGCTGCTGGCGCTGGTGCAGGAGCTGAGGAAGGGAGGGTGAGGAGAGTGCAGGATAAAAAAATGACAACCTGCCCGCATTGCGGAAAGGTCGTCAAAAAAGGGAACTTCTGCAATAAATGTGGCAAGAAGCTGGCTAAGATATGTGACTGCTGGCTGATGAAGCGTCCATATAATTGCAGCTTTCAGAAGTGCCCTGATATGTCAGACTTTACATTATTGCTTCTGCATATTCAGCAAGACCAAAAGCGTAGGAAATACGTTTTTCTGGCACCAATCCTTGAAGCAATCAACTGCAAGACCTTGAAGGCCGTCAAGAAACTTAGCGTAGACCAGCGCAGCATAACGAGACTGGGGAGTTTCAACAATGATGTCTGGTATAAAATCTACTAACTGTTTTTTCTGGTCAGGTGTTAGATCATCAAGCATATTGATGATGTTCTCAGCAGTTTTTAAAGTTGCTTCTGTCCAGGGATAGGGAGCACCGCAAGCGTAGCAGTAAGCGGGAGCGATAGAGAGGCGCTGAATAGTGGAAAAGTGGAAGCAGTTATCTAACATGTTTCCCTTTACACATCCTCTTTCACCACGTATTTTAGCGTGGCATGATGGACATTCATCAATAACCTTAGCTCCACATATTTGACAAAAAGAATTTTCATTCTCGGGATGATACTCAACATTACTGTTGTTGATGTGACCTGATAAACAGATTTGAGCATGAGTGTAAAAATATTCGCTTATAACAATCACCTCCTTCCTGTCCAAAGTTTAGTAGAGAATTTGAGAGTGAAAAACAGTTCATCTACTACACTGGTAGTATAATACAACATCTTGTGTAATGTCAAATGGTCAAATACAAATATGTTGCGGAGGTGCGTTAAATGTTAAGGCTGAAAGAAATCAGAGAAGCTAAAGGTGTATCAAGATACCAGCTTGCTAAAAAAGCAGGTTTGCAATATCGAACAATTCCTGCTATCGAAAATGGCGGCGATGTAAAGTTAAGTACTTTAAAGCGTTTAGCCGATGTTTTGAATATAAGCGTTAAAGATTTATTTGCAGATTAGCACTGGACGCGGCGCTGGTGCAGGAGTTGAAGAAGGGAGGGCTGTAATATGGCTGATGTACTGTACATGTCAATTAAGGATTACGCTAAGCACGTATCGGCCAGCGTAGGAACCATCTACGATATGTGCCGGAAGGGCAAGCTGCCGGCCGTAAAAATCGGCGGCTGGCGCATCAATGTGAAGCGTGCTGATGAAATGCTGGAGCAGCTTTGCGATGAGCACATGGCTGGATATACACCGGTGATAAAGCCGGCCAAGGTCAATATTCGCACTGCTAATGCCGGCAATAGCTACCTTGCTCGTCTGGAGCAAATACGTAAAGGCGTTGTGTAAAGGAGGGAAACGATGATGAAAAAAGTGTTATTTGCCCTACTGGCAGCCTGTTCCATTTGGGTGGCGTGGGATTACACCCGCCCGGTTGAAAAATTTGTTGTAAAGACAACCGCTGGGGAGGGTGACACCCTCTGGCATTTAGTTGGCGATGTTATGCAGCGTGAAGGAGATAACCGCGACATCCACGAGGTTATCTATTATACACGCGAGATTAGCAATATCAAGGGCACTCTTCAGGCCGGTGATGTTGTATTAATCCCCGTCGAGGTGCGTAAATGAGCGCCGCTGGCATGGACAAAAGAAAAAGAGCATTGATATTAGCGTATCAGTGCTCTAAGAAGTAAAAAATATGAGAAAAAGAATTAAATTGTTCGCACGAAAGTGAAAACAAAAGTAAAAAGTGAAATCACATATATTATAACAAACACAAGGAGTGAAATCAATGCAGATTAATTTCAAATTAGAAAGAAGAATCGGTGCTCTCAGCGAGAACCCTTCCGGTTACACCAAGGAGCTGAACGTGGTTATCTGGGATGAGAAATACACAAAATATGACCTGCGCACCTGAAACCCCAATGGCAAGCCCGGCAAAGGCATTACGCTGACCAAAGAGGAGCTGAAGAAGCTGTATAAGCTCATCGGCGAGGAAATCCGCCAAATGGGAGGTTGCAATGAGTAGCATAGCTCGTAAAAATAAACGCCGTGTAGCATTTAAATGTGCAAAGCAGGGCATGGCTCCTGCGCAGGCCATTGCGGCATCCGCAGCACGTGAAATCAAAGTAACAAAGGAAGCAGCGGCAGAGACCATGGAAGTCTTGCTGCAGGCCATAGCGCTCGTTGCGGCGCACGATTATGGCAAGCTCAACGCTAAGGATACCCGCCTGGATGTTTTGGCCAAACAATTATACCAACGCAGCATTCAGGTTAAGAAGCGTCAGCTGAATGAAGAGGAAAACAAAACCTGCCAGCGCTTTGCCGGTGCAGTTATGGAAATTTGGGAGGAAGAGGAAGGGAAAGGTTATGCAAAAGATTGATTATTATGCTGTATCACGTAGCATGTATGGCTTGCTGCGCAATAAACACATCAGCTACAGAGGACATCTGCTTGTAGAAGCTCGCAGAAAAGCGCGCCATCAGGTATCTAATTTTGTTCTGCATCGCAAAGCGCGCAAGCTGAAAGACATGGAGGGTTAGCAATGGTATTAACTGAAGGACAGAAACAGGCAATTAAAAAGCTGGATAAAGAAATGGAAGCAGCCAAGGATCCATGCTCTAAGTATATTGCTGAGCAGCTGCTGCAGCTGGCAACTTCTTGCCCGGAGGTTTCAGAAAAAATCCTCGAGCAAAAGAAAACCTTGGCCGGTGCGCTGGATGCTATAAAGGCAGAGGCTAAGAAGCACGCTGTTGGCGGCTGTGGCTGCGTGGATGAGGCGCAGGCGGTTGAGATTGCCTGCAAATATTACAACATCAAGGTCACAGAGCCTGCAGCAGAGCCAGCGGCCGCGCACCAAGCGCTTGGCAAAAATCCTGAAACGTCGATGAATAATGGCGCTGGCACTGCTGCCGTAAGCGTTAATCTTGATGATTTTTTCTAATTTCAAGAAGGTGAAATCAATTGAAAAAGAAGGAAATAGAGCAGGCGGTTGCTAAGTGTTGGCCCACAAGCAGAGAAAGACTACTGGCCGATAAAGACTTCCTGCACTTTATGCGGTATTTCCCTGCTGGCATTGGCGATAAAGTGAAACGCTATTTTAATCAGGTAGCCACGGGGAACGAAAACTTTTTCATGGTGCCTGACCGTGAAGATAAGCAAAAGGCCATATGCAGCAGGTGTGGCAAGCACATTGTTCTTGCTAAGTTTAAGTTAAGCCATAAAGACAGAACAACTTGCCCGAAATGTGGAGCAGATGGTGAGGTTGTACATGCCTGGCGAAGAGCACGTACCCAAGCGAAGTATTATTTTACATATTTTGAACGCGCTCTGTATGACAAAGAAGCTATAATCGCCCGCAGCTTTGCTGTCTATCGCTGTATATGCGCCGATACCGGAGAAATATTTGACGATTATGTTCCGCGTGAATATTACCTGATGCGCAAGAATGAAGCCATCCATTGGACACATGAGTACGATTTTGGGGGTAATGAATACTGGAGCAAAAGAAGAAGTCTGTATAGCAAGGATTATGTTATGGAGCTTAGCGGTTACCATGTATGGCTTGGCTTGGACCGGCTGGAGCCGCTTTTAAAGGACAGCTGGCTAAAATACAGTCAGCTGGACGCGTTCTTTAGGCTGACAGGTGCAGAAGATGCTTTCCGGTATATAGAGCTTTATCAAAAGCACCCGCAGCTGGAGTACATAATGAAAATGGGACTGTGGAACATAGTAGCAGAAGGCTTAGAATGCCGCAGTTTCCGTAATATATTCAACTGGAAGGGCAAAACGCCTAAGGACCTGCTTGAAGTGCCAATCGGCAAAGGAGATATGCTTGCGCTATCAGCTTTGGCGGTGGATATGAATACATTCAGCCTGGCGCTGTATCTAAAGAAAAATTCGCGCTTTAGTCTTGTGGACCTTGCACAAAAGCGTAAGGAGCTGGAACAGCTGAGTCACTTCGACACGTGCGAAATGTTTGACACATTGAAAGGCTATGGCGTTTGCCCAGAAGAGACTTTAAAGTATATCCTTCGACAGCAGCAGAAAAAGACAAGATACTACAGCATCCGAGGAGTTCTTATTGACTGGATTGATTACCTGCAAGACTGCGGCAAGATTGGCTTAAGCCTGGAAGATACGGCGGTGCTGAAGCCGCATGACCTGCAGCAGGCACACCAGAACATTATTACACAGCTTAAGATTAAAGCAGATGAAGAGCTTGATAAGCAGATTGCCCAGCTTAAAGAGGAACGCAAGCAGTACAACTTTACCGCCGGCGTTTTTTTAGCAAAGGTTGCCGAAAGCTCATCGGAGCTTATTGCTGAAGGCAAAGTCCTGCATCATTGCGTAGGAACATATGCAGATAGGCATGCTAAAGGAAAATGCACCATTATCCTGATACGCAGACTGGAAGAACCGGAAGTGCCATTTTATACAATGGAGCTTGTTGGTCCTGAAAAGCGAATCATTCAGGTGCGCGGTAACCATAACTGTGGCATGACGCCGGAGGTGGAAGCCTTTGTTGAGAGCTATAAAAAATATTTAGCAGAGCTAGGGAAGAAGAAGGGAGCGAAAGCAGCATGAATGATTTGCAGGTGACTCGCACACCGGAGATGGTGGCGGCGGAAATCAATTTAATCAAGGACCAGACACGCAAGCTGGTCCTGAGCAACAGCATCCTTATCGGCAAGAAGCTGAAAGAAGTTAAAGAGATGCTGGAGCCTGGACAGTTTGGCAAATGGCTTACTGAGGCGGTGGATTTCAGCCAAAGCACGGCCAACAATCTTATGCGCGTGTATGAGGAGTACGGCGCCGATCAGGGTGTGCTGTTTGGCAGCGCAGCAAAAAGCGACGTCGTGGAAAAGCTGACCTATACGCAGGCGGTCTTGCTGCTGGGCGTGCCGGCAGAACAGCGTGAGGATTTTATCAAGGAAGCGCATGTTGAGGATATCAGCACACGTGAGCTGCAGGCGGAAATCAAAAAGCTGAAGATGGCCAAAGAAGCTGCCGAAGCCAAAGCGGAAGCTGACCATAAGCTGACCAGAAAGACTGAAGAGAAGCTGGCCAAGGTCAGCAGGCAGGCCGAAGAGCTCAGCATGCAGCTGGCTGGTGTCGCCGAAAGCAAGAAGATTGTCGAAGCAATGAGCAGCCAGCGTGATGTTCTGGTGGCAGAAGCCGAGGAGCTGCGCAAAAACCTTTATAACAGAGAGCAGGAAACAGCTATCTTAGAAGAGCGCATCAAAGAGCTGGAAGAACAGCTTAAGCAGCCGGTGACCGTGGCTACAAAGACAGAGATTGTGGAAAAGATACCGGATGCTGTTGCGCAGGAGCTGGAAGAGCTTCGCAGTAAGCTGGCAGAAAGTGAAAATGATGCAGGCGCTCAGAAAGAGGCGCTGGAGCTTAAGGTGGAGATTTGGGCGGTGCTCAACGGCATCAATAAGCTGCTGGAGCATTTGGATAAGGTCCAGGATGGCAAGCGTGGCGCCGGTGTATGCAAAGCGCTGGCCAGTGCCTTGGCGCAGAGCCAAAGCCAGATTACCAAGCGCTTGGCAAAATTTGAGCAGGAGGCTTAGTTATGGAGATTATGCTTATTGATTTTGCAATCTGCTTAATCACTACAATCGCTGTAATGTGCATCGCAATGTGCTATGTTCGTAGTAAGCTCGTGAGGGATAAAACATGAAACGTCAATGTCACGTATGCGGGCAGAAGAATGGCAGCTGCAATCAGTATATATTGAAGAATGGCAATGAAATAACGATTTGCCCTAGCTGCCTTGCATTTAGCAGCAACGAAATAGCAAAAACTGCACGTCAGGCGCATAAAGAAGGCTTATTGGTGAAAGGAGTAGGCAAGAGATAAAAATGAACGAGAAAACAAATAAATTCACTGACAGCTGCAGCAATAAATTCCGTGAACTGGCAAATCTTTTCAAGGAAAAGAATAAGCAATACGGCGACAAAGATCCGTTGGCGAATTTTCGTAACGGAGCTATGCTGCAATATGGCGATGATAGCCGGGAACATATGTATGAAACGGCCAAAAGCTATTGCTTAAAGCATGTTGCCCATGTTTTCGGTGCCGGACAAACTATTAATGAAGAAAAAATCAGCGAAAGCCTTGGCGATATTGCTGTATATTGCATCATCATGCAATACATGGTAGACAACAAGCAGGCTACAGAAACAGTAAAACCGAAGGAGAATGGTAATGAATACTAAGGAAGAATCTATCAATAAGGTTGATGAATTAGTGAACCGTGCACAGCTGGCCATCAATGATTGGCAGTGCAGCGGTGATGTGGACTGCCTGGAAAAAGCAGCAGCATATTTGCGTGCGGCGATGATGGAAGCGGAGGGAAAGAATGAATAGTATTATTAAATTTTTACCTACTGTTGACGCACCGGAAAGCACTAGACTGCCGCAGCGCAGCACTAAGTTTTCCGCAGGTTATGATTTTTATGCTCCAACCGACATTTTTATTCCGGCCGACAGCGAAAGCGTGCTTGTACCATTGAACGTCAAAGCTATTATGCCTGGTGATATGGTGCTGCTGCTGTTCATCCGCAGCAGTCTGGCAGTGAAATCAAACTTATCACTGGTTAACGGCGTAGGCGTTATTGATAGTGATTATGCAAACAATCCGAACAATGATGGTAATATAGGCGTCAAATTCAGAAACAGCAGTTGTGAAGATATTATCATTAGACAAGGAGAACGCTGTATGCAGGGTATTTTTGTACGTTATTTTGTAACCGAAGATGATAATGCAGACGGTGAACGTGTAGGCGGTTATGGTTCGACTGATCGTTAACAGATAATAAAGCAAATATCTCTGCCGCAGAGCGCAGGCCGTAGAGCTGTTGCCTCGCTCATATTTAACTAGCGGATTATATACAAGCATTGCAAATGGCGCAGACAAAAAGAAGAAGTATATCGCACGTATGCGGCCTGCGCTCTGCGGCGGAAAAAAGGAAGGACGTATAAGCAAGTGGATAATGTAGATGACTTTACCATTAATCTTGTTATAACTGTCATAGTTCTGTTTATTGGCTTGGCGCTGGTGGGCGGCGAAAATGATTAAAGCAGCTAAGGCTTTTGGTGGGGCGAAAGCATATGACATATCAATAGCATGCCCATGCAGAGAATGTGACGTGCGTTTCCTAGGTTGCGGCAGAATATGCAGCGATTACAAAAAGTATAAATTTGTCCTGGCCATACTGAACGGGAAGCGCCAGGCGAAGGCAAAAGCAGTGGCTGAATGTCGCGCGATGCGCAATGAGCGCATCAGAGAATGGAAGCATAATAAATGTTGGCCAAAAGGCTAGCGTAAATAATAGATGATAAAGAATATATGAAGGGAATACTGCGGGGCTGTTCTGCCTCGCAGGTTTCTTCATTATATATAGAAGAATTTTGAAGGTCCACAGAGGCCTTTGAGGCTTGTATGTTAGTAATAACAAAGCGACCACGGGCATTTAGGAGGATAAATCAATGGCAATGAGAAGCGGTATAAGAGAAAAGACATATTACTGTCAGGGAACCAGTAATAGTCAAAAGGCCGATTACATTGAAATTGATTTGTTCCCCTTTGTAGAACTCAAGTACAAGCCTTGCAGAAGTGGCAGACAAAAGGCAACTTCTCCGAAGCAGAAGAACCTTAACGATAAAAAGGCAAGAAGATATTTTAGACTGCTGGCTAAAAGCAATTTTGGCAGCAATGATATACACCTGACTTTGAGCTATGACAATGATAACCTGCTTGATACACCGGAACAAGGAGAGAAGAGGCTGCGTAATTATATGCGAAGATTGAAAAGATTATATAAAGCTAATGGCAAAGAATTAAAATACATCTACGTTACCGAGGTTAGCAGCAAAGGCAGAGTGCATCATCATCTGTTGATTAATCGTGGAGTAGACCGTGATGCTATTGAAAAAGCGTGGGGACATGGTTGGGCGAACAGCAAACGTATCCAGGCAGAGCATGGAGGTATTGAAGCCCTGGTATGTTATCTGAGCAAAGATCCTAAAGGCCGCAAGCGTTATACAAGCTCCCGCAATTTGGTTAAGCCGTTGGAATCTGTAAGCGACACCAAAACTAGCTGCAAGAAATTCCAGCAGCTGACTCTTTGGCCGGAAGACTGCGAGGATATGCAAAAACACTTTGAGCAGAAGCATCCTGGCTATCGCATTATCAGCGTGGAAAAATATTATAATGCTGTGACCTGCGAATGGTATATCAGAGCCAAGATGGAGCTTAGAGAAGAATATAAACACAAGAAAGGAGAGATGCGACGGAATGAATAAATTGAATTTAATATTGACCATACCGCCTAGCGTCAATCATTGCTATAAAAACTTTAATGTGATGGGACGCAGGAACCGTGTGCTTACGCCATTGGCAAGAGCCTGGAAGGAAGAGGCGTATTATATTGCTAATGCTTTGGCACATCGGGAAGGCTGGCGCGTGCCTGAACCGGAAGAAAAGATTGTGCTGGAAGTAGTTGCCTTCTGGCCAGACGGCAGGCGGCGCGATATGAACAATACGCATAAGCTGCTTTGTGATGCCTTAGAGGGTGCAGTGTATCTTGATGACAAGATGGTGCTTGTGCGGGATATGGATTTTTCCGTTGACAGGAAGCGACCTAGGCTAGAGGTATGCGTATATGTGAAAGACGATTAAAACGCTAAAATTAATCTCTAGGAATATAAAACCCTAGGAAAATACCCATGATAAAATTTTAAGTTTGTATGTAGATTATCAAGACCGGCAGGAGGGCAGCGTATGACCAAAGAAGAATTAAAAGAAAAGTTGAAAGGCGCTATGTATGCTCAGCGCACATTGGAGGGAGAACTGGATAAGCTGCAGGAGCTGCGTAGTCTTGCACAAAAGGTTACGCCTGCTTATAGCCAGGCACCGGGAGGCGGTAGCGGGAATGGACAGAAGCTGGAAAACTCCATAGCAAAGATAGTTGAGCAGGAAAAGATTGTTGCTGAGTGCTGCAATGAGCTGTGCGCCCAGCTGGCAGAAGTCCGGGCTTTAGTTGCGTTGCTGCCGATGGGACCTATGCGCCTTGTGATGCAGCGCAGATATTTGAATTACCAGAAGTGGGAACAAATTATGATTGCCCTTAATTATAGCTGGCGTGGAATGCATAAGCTGCATAGCAAGGCATTGGAGATGATTATCAAAGCTAAACGCAAATAAAGTAAAAACCTCAAGCTACATAATTGTAACTTGATGTTTAGTTTTTAGAAAAAATGAAAAACAATTCATAAAAGCATTGACAAAATAATCAAGATGTAGTATAATATAATTACAGCAAGGAGGTGAAAACATTGGATAGCGAAACAGGTCAGAGATTAGCAGAAATGATTGCAACTGCAGTTGTTACGAAACTGACAGATAAAGCAATCGAAGAACTGCTTGAATATCTCAAACAAAAAGAAAAAACTCCTCAATCCAAGTCGCCCGACGAAGAATAAAGGAGTTTAGCAGGTCGGGGATGGCACTCCCCACCTGCTCCTATTATAACATAGATTGGAGAAAAGACAATGACAAAAAAAGTTATTTTATTTATCGTGCTTGAGATTGTAGCTATCGCGCTTATGGTGCACTCAATCATGAGTGTTGTTAAGGATGAGCAGAGTGCAGTAACATTTGCCGTTGGTTGCGTGTTCGCTTGGTTTGTTATGAAAAATTGGGAGATTTGGAAGAAGGTGAAGCAGATATGGAAGAAGTAAAAAAAACCTGGGGCGGTAAACGTGCCGGAGCCGGGAGACCGGTGGGAACAAAAAAGGAAGTCAGCGTTCAGCGTCCGCAGCACCAGCTGAGAGCGTTCCCTGATGAATGGGAACTGATTCGTGAGTTTGCCAGATTGGTAAAGCATGTATCGAAAGAAGAATGCGAGCAGGCTTTAAGCGATTTGGCTGAGGGAAAGTACAAAAAAACCACTAAACTTGATTAAAGTTGGCAAAAGTGCATAGAAGTGCACTATTAACCTGTGCTATAATGTATAATAGCGAAAGCGAGGTAAGAACATGAAAGACGTCGTTAAAGCAACAGATGTACTTGCAGCAGGTTTTCTGGCGCTCACCATTTACAGCGGGCTGCTTAGCACGCAAATGGGTGGCAAGCTGTTGTTCGGTTATCTGGTTATTCGCTTTATACTCAAAAACGCAACAAAATAACAACGTGAGCCGCAAGGCCGGAGTGAAAAAACTCCGGCCTTTTCTATACCCAAAAACTAACTAAAAAAACATCAGCGCAGGCAGCTTGAAAGAGCTGCTATTTTTATGCCCCGATTATTACCTTGAGCTGTCGAAAAATACACCGGCATCAACGTAATAATTATGCCAACGTCTTTCAAATCGCTGATGTGCGCACAGAAAAAACAAAGTGCAAGCTGGAAAAGAAACTTTACTTTCATTCTAAAGGTGAAAAACTTGTCCACTCAACACGGACGCTGTCAAGGTACTTCCTTGGGGGGCGGCCCTATGCGGTGGTCGGGCATCGCGCGGCGAAACCGTTGTAAAAAATTCAAAAAAATGGGGGTGGTAATGTATGAATCAGCAGGCGGCTGAGAAGAATCAAAAATGGTATCAAATAACCGCCGACGACCGTCTGCTTTTGTCGACATCCAAAGCTGCCCTCATGATGGGAGTCTCGACCAAAACGCTCGGCGAATGGGAGCGGGCTGGATGCCCGAAAGAAAGGCGCGGCTGGTATGATTTGGCGGCGGTGATTAGCTGGAAGCGTGAGCAGAAGACTCCGGCGGCCAACGGAACGCGAGAAGCACGCAAGACTGAAGCTGATATCAGGTATAAAGCAGCTAAAGCGGCGATTGCTGAGCAGGACCTAAAGGTCCGCACCGGCAAGCTTATCGAAATATCGGTTGTCGAAGAAGGACTGACGGACGTGTTCCAGAACCTGAAGGTTTCCATGATGGCTATAGCAGACCATATCATGATGGAGACCTACACGCAATTCCCGGAGCTCGCGCCGCAGATAAGGAGGCTTATAGATGGTTATGTCAGAGCAGCCCTCAACGATGCAGCAAGAAACAGAGGAAAACTCACTGAGCAGCGAAATGCTGGAAAGTCTGGCGGCGATAAGAAAAAAACAAGAGGACGTCCTCGAAAACACAATAAATAAGACTCTGCTGGTGCTGGCGCCGGAGGAGCCTATGACTGTATCCGAGTGGGCGGCTAAATACCGCTACATGGGTAAGAACGAAACCTCGCGACCTGGCTTGTGGCGCAATGAGCTTGTACCTTATCTGGTCGACATCATGGACTCACTTAATAGCGACAGCGTTGAACAGATAACATTCCTGAAGCCTACGCAGGTTGGCGGCACAGAATGCGGCATCAATATCTTAGGCTATATCATAGCGCAGGCTCCGTGCCGTGTTATGTACGTCCTTCCGAACAAGGACGCCATGGAAGACTTTTCGCAAGACCGCCTGCAGAAGGTGCTCATCAGCAACGAATGCTTTAAGGGAAAGTATGCGGCCGGAAACAGTAAGAACGCTATGCTGCGTTATGCCGGCGGCTTCTGCAAATTTGGCTCTGCGCAGTCACCTACAGACCTCGCTTCTTGGTCTGTGCCGGTCATCGTCTTAGACGAAATTGATAAATTCCCAAAGATGTCAGGCAAAGAGGCTTCACCTTTAAAACTCGCTGAGGAACGCACCAAAAACTGGGCAGGCAAGAAGAAAATGTTCTTCTGGTCCACGCCAACGCTCAAAACAGGGCATATTTTCAAGCTTTACGAGAGCGCTGATGTGCGCTATGAGTACCGCGTTCCCTGCCCGTTCTGTGGCGAGATGCAGCCTTTAGCGTGGAAATACGTCAAATTTGACGCGCATCAGCCTGCGACGGTCGTTGAGCACAATGCTTATTACGAGTGCTGCCATTGTCACGAGCATATAACCGACAAGGATAAGCCTGATATGCTGTTGGGCGGGCACTGGTTTCCGCTTAATGAATGCGACGGACAGCCGCGCAGTGTCGCCTACGGCCTAAATTCCCTATATAGCCCGTGGGTAACATTTGGCAAGATGGCGGCGGAATTTGTCCGCTCCAAAAACGATCCGCTGCTTTTGATGAACTTCGTCAATTCTTGGCTGGGCGAGCCGTGGGAAAGCAAATCGGCGGTTATGGATGCAGATATTGTCATCCAGCACAAAACAGACTGTCCGATGTATGTTGTGCCTAAGTGGTGCCAGCTGCTTACTGGCGGCGTTGACGTGCAAAAGGGTTACATGTACTGGAAAATTGACTGCTGGGGGCCGGGAACGACGTGCCAGACGCTGGCTTACGGCAAGGCGCTGAATTGGGACGAGCTGGAGCAAATCATGGATACGACCTGGACGGGTGAAGATGGCGTAACGCCGTATCAAGTCTGCATATATGGCATAGATACAGGCTATCGCACGGAAGAAGTCTACGACTATTGCTGGCGACATCAGGGCGTTGCGTTCCCTGTCAAAGGCTCATCCACGCAGATGGCGGCCTATTTGAGACCGTCGAACATCGAACCAAAGATGCCAGGACGCATGCCACTGCAGCTGTGGATAGTAAACACAGACCAATATAAAAATGAAATAGCTCAGCGCCTGGAAAATCCAATCGGTCGTGGCAGTTGGATGCTTAACAGAGATTGCAGTTTGGAGTTTGCTGAGCAGATTACGGCCGAACACCGTATCATTGACGATAAAGGTCATGAGCATTGGGTAAAAAAGACAAGCGCAAAGCAAAACCATTTGCTTGACTGCTCTGTATACGCTTTTGCTATGGCAGATTTGGTCAACATGCGTGCGCTTCAGGATGTGATTATCGATTCTACGCCTGCCGTACAGCCGGAACAGGAGCAGCAGGCAGGTGAGATGGTTATTCCAGAGCCGCAATTCAAGATTTAGAAAGGAGAAGAGACATGATTAGCATCGAAGAGCTTGAACGTCGCAAAATTGAGGTTGACGCAGCTATCAGCAACATCATGCGTACAGGTCAGCTTGTACAGACGCGAAACGGCAGGGTAGAACACGCCAGCCTTAATGAGCTGCGTGCTGAAAGAGCGGCCATTGAGCAGCAGATAGCTGACTGCTATCGTTCTTCGGCTGGCGACAGCTGGGGAACTAAGGTAAATTTCGTTGGAAGGGGGTGACATTTATGCAAAGACAAAGAAATTCTACCGCGCTGGAGCGCTTGTCTGTAGGAATAGACAGGGTTATTGGCGTATTCGCTCCCGGCTGGGCGGCAAGACGCGCCATGAATCGCCTGAATATGCGTCTGACATCAGCTTACGAAAGCGTACCTACGTGGCGCAATAGCTCCGATTGGCTGCCTGCTGACGGCAAGGGCGAGGCCATCAATGCTCCAAGCAGAGATTTGGCCAGAAGCAAGGCGCGTCACCTTGAAAGAAATTCGGAGCTGGTAAACAGCATCCTCAATGCTTTTGAGCGCAATGTCGTAGGCAAGGGTTTCAACCTGCAGGTGCGCACAGATGATGCAGACTGGAACAATGAGGTTGAGGATTTATGGGCGGAGTGGTGCAGGCCGGGCAACTGTGACGTTACAGGCCGTTTCTGCATGACAGAAATTCTGAAGCTCATAGTCCGCAGACGCATTGTCGATGGTGGTATCCTCGCCCTGCGCGTCACTGACAAGAGCAGTGCTATTCCTTATCGCCTGCAGCTGATGGAGGTGGATAATATCCGTGGCGACGGCTCTATCAAGAGCGAGGCCGGAAATCCTATCATTGGTGGCATCGAGGTAAACGAATACGGCAGACCGCTGAATTATTTTCTGGAAAAGGCGACGGTGGATATCACATCTACGCCGGAGGTGGAAAAGGTACCTGCTGAGCGAGTTTTCTACCTGGCTGACAAAACACGGCCTAGCGAGGTCCGCGAAATCACGCCGTTGGTGCGTGCGTTGGATGAAATCCGCGATTTAGAGGAGTTTTTCAACGCCGTATCCTTTAAGCAAAAAATTAACGCGGCTGTTGCTGTGTTTATCACAACGCAGAAGGATGCAGCGGCTAGCATTGGCCGCTCTATTATGCAACAGCAGCAGGCGAAGGATAATAAGTCAAACCAGCGTATTGATGCAGGCTCAATCAAATACTTGGATCCGGGGCAAGATGTGAAAACTCTTGTGCCGGCCGGTCAAAGCAGTGAGCTTGCGGATTTCAATCTGTCCATCAATAGGCGTATTGGCGCCTGGCATAATCTCTCATACGAAATGATGACGCGCGATGTGTCTATGGTCAATTATTCCAGCGCTAGACAAAATTTGCTGGAAGACTGGAAAGTGTTTGAGGGCGAGCAGCAGTTTATCGTTGAGCATTTTCTGAATTTCGTGCTGGAAGATGTGATTACGGCTGCTTATCTGGCTGGACGGTTATCCCATGCGCCAAAGGACTTTATGGCCAACCGCCAAAAATACCTCAAGCATGAATTTATCGGGCAAGGCCTGCCTTGGATTGATCCGCTCAAAGAAGCACAGGCTAATCAGGTTATGCTGGCGACAGGGCAGATTACACTAAAGGACATTTACGCTAAAAAAGGCAAGGACTGGGAAGAAGAAATCAACCAGCTTGCCGTCGAATTGGAGAAAACAAAGGAGCTTGGCTTGGTAAGAGAAGCTCTTGATGTCGTGAAAGGAGATGATGACGATGGCAAGTCAAAACGAAAGTGATTTGCAAAAGCGCATGAACATGCCTCGTCAACGCAACGCCAAGCTGGAAGGCTTTGACGAAGAGAGCAAAACTGTCACCTTGTCTTTCGCCAGCGAGACGCCTTGCCTCGATTGGTGTGGCGAGATGGAGATTTTGCGCTGCACCGACGAGGCTATGGATACGCAGCGCTTCACAGATGGCGTTATGCCTATCTTGTATAACCACGACAGAGATATTGTCGTGGGCAAACCGACAAAAATTTGGATTGAAAACGGTCGGGCTATGGCCACCATCGAATTTGCCGGCACCGAAAAGGCTCAAGAAATCATGGGCCTGGTGCGTGATGGTTTTTTAAATGGTGTATCCGTTGGCTATCGCGTCATGCAATGGGATGTCGTCGAAAGGGGCGCAACCACTGATGATGGCATAAAGGGACCTGCTTGGATTGCGACCAGGTGGGAAGTCTTTGAAATCAGCATTGTCACCGTACCTGCTGATGGAACTGTTGGCGTAGGGCGCTCCCTGCCTTTTAACGCCAACGACGTGGAGCCGCATAAGGCTCATAAAGAAAGAGAGGAAACCATGGAAGAGAAAGAAAAGAACGCTCCGAATGAAGCGGAAATTCGTGCTGCTGCCGTCAAGGCAGAACGCGAACGCTGCGCGGCCATTGAAGACCTGTGCCGCAAATTTAATGTTGACGAAGAACGGCGTCAGCAGTGGATTGATGGCGGATTAGACATCACCACCATTAATCGCGAATTACTGGAAATCTTAGGCAAACGGAATAAGCCTGTGCCTAGCGCCCGCTATGATGTTGGTGAAGACCGCAGCAAAGAGATGCGCGGCGTTTATGTGGATGCTATCCTGATGCGTCATGGTGTAAATGTAGCCAAGCCGCACGACGGCGCAGACCGACTGCGTCATATGTCTATGCGTAACATGGCCATTGATATGCTGAGTCGCGCTGGCGTAAGCAATGCGTACACCATGGACGACACTGAGCTGTTCAAACGTGCTATGACCACCGGCAGCCTGCCTGGCGTATTGCAGGATGTAGTTAAGTACACCATCAAAGATGGCTACGATGCTGCTAACACTACTTATCAGGAGTGGGCACATATTGACTCCCTGAACGACTTCCGCCCGGCCAACATCGTGGAAATTGGCGCAGAAGCTGAGCCAAAGCTCATTCCGGAGAACGGCGAATTTACTGATATGGATTTGAGCGAATCCAAGGAAAATGTACGTTTGGAGACCTATGGCCGTTCCTACAGCTATACTCGTCAGGCATTTATCAACGATGACATGCGTGTGCTGACTGAAATTCCGCGTATCATTTCCGGCCGCATGGCTGCATACATCAATACTCAGGCATACAAAGCGCTGGCTGGCGCAACCTACAATGCCGCTAACACCGGCACCGCAGGCGCTATCAGCGTAGCGTCTTTGGCTGAGGCGATGGAAAAACTGCGCAAAGCCAAAGACAAGAAAGGCCATTTCTTGCGCATCATGCCGAAATACCTGATTGTGCCTGTGGCGCAGGCTGTGACTGCTGCGCAACTGCTGCATTCTGCAGCTGACCCGAGCGCTTCTCATTCCGGTGTAAACAATCCGTTTGCTAATGCATTCGAGATTATCTCTGATCCGGAACTAGATGCTCTGAGCTCCGATGCGTGGTATCTGGCCGCAGCTCCTAGATATGGCTACGGCGTACAGGTTAATTTCCTAAACGGCAACCAGACTCCGATTGTTGAAAGTCAGGTATCTTTTGATACCCTGGGCTGGAAATATCGCATTTACCATGACTTTGGCGTAAAAGCCCTGTCTACTCTTGGCATTGTTAAGAACGCTGGCAAATAATGAGAGGTGAATAATAATGGCTAACGAAAATGCTGTTTTCCGCCGTAATGGCGATAAAATTGATTACTCCTGCACGGACAAGGTTGCCGCTGGCGACATCATTAAGCTGCCCGGTGGCTTGGTTGGCGTCGCTGAGGTTGGCGGCGCAGCTGGCGACGTTATCGCCCTGACCATGCGCGGCGTGTTTGAGCTTAACTCCGTCGGCGCTATCGCGCAGGGAGCGCTCGTATATCTGACATCTGAGGGCAAGGCGACGGCGACTAAGGGCACCAATACCTTGATTGGCACCGCCTGGGCTGCAGCTGCTGCAGGCAGCACTCGTGCGCTTGTAGCTATCAACGTAGGCGTTGAGGCTGCTAGCGCCTAAAGCTATCTTTTACGGGGCGGCGCTGGCCGTCCCGTTATCTCCATATGGAGGTCAAAAATGAATGAATATATTAAGAAAATCATCCAAAACGCGACTTTTGATGATGGTATTTTCGCGGAAAAAATCAGCTATAACGGCATGGAAATATCGGCCATTGTAGAGGTTGGCGAAAATGAACTGCAGAAGTCACGAGGCGGCTTTAACCGCCTCAGCAACACTGTAGTTGTCAGCGGCAGCGGGTATTTTACCGTTAAAACCGAGGATGTGCCTAACCCTAAGCGTGGCGACGTCATTATTTATGACAGCAAAAAATACTATGTCGCAGGCATCGAGCTTATCGACTCTCTCGGTGGCAGCGTTACCGTTAAAGTGACATGTGACGAGAGGGGGTATCTTAACAGATGATTACTGTAGATATCCGCGACGAGGTAACGCCGCTCATCAAAAGCTATCTTGCCAATAACCCTAAAATGATTGCCAGCTTAACAAAATCAATAGGCTGGTATGTGCAGGGTAACGTAAAAAAGCTGAGCACCAGTACCCTGCCCGACAGATGGGCCGACCGCGTCCCGCTTAAAATCCGTCGTAAGCTGGACAATAAAGCTCCTAAGGGTTGGCTCGGCAAATTAAAGCGTGCTATCGGCTACGCTTATAACCCTGGCTCTAAATCTGTAGCGATAGGCTGGACCAGCTCGACGGCAGCCATGGAGGGCAAGATACAGGAGTTTGGCGCTAGGCGTCAGGTAACGCCACGGCTGCAAAGATTTTTTGCAGCCCGAGGCGTGCCCCTCTCCGAGCGCAAGAAGCAAATTGATGTACCTGCACGTCCAATCTTTGAGCCAGCGATGGAGGTTATCCATCCGCAGCTTGGCAGCTACATCCAAAATAAGGTTGCAAGCTACATGGAAAACGGCGGCCATGCCCGCACAGCTGGCAAAAGGCGCAAATATGAGGTATACACATGAGTTTAGTTAACTATCTCCAAAATGAGGATTTATGTTCTATTGGAGCAAAGCTCACAGCACATATAGCTGCTGATCAGGAGCTTGCCCGTTATTGCGATATGCATTTTGGCAAAACTCTCACCATCATTGTCGGCCCGCCTGAGGCTTATATGCCTCAAGATATCAACGCACCATATCTGTTTATTCATGATTTTGGTAAAGCCGAGGGCGCTGCCATCAATACGGCGTCTTATGAGTGCGTTTTTTCCCTCGGACTCGACGTTGACGAGGAAAACGCTGAGCTGCAGCCTGACGTAATTATCTACGCAGGACAGCAACGCACCAGCGAGATGCTCACGCTGCTGCAGGATGCTCTGTACCAGTACAAAGGAGGCTGCCAACCTCCTACCACCGTGGAGCAGCTCATGCCGGGGCTTCCCGGCAATAACTCCCGGCACTGGGAGGGATTTTTAACCGCTGTATGGACATTGGACATTTCCATTGGCGGACAAAACCATTTTTAACTAAGGAGGATTGATTTTTATGGCAAACACCTGCCCGTGGGGCGTAGGCTCCAAAACCAGCACTCTGATTGCTTTTGAGACCGCATACGGCGTAACTCCGTCCGATGCAGCGACAAAATCTGTCAGAATGCCTTTCAACTCTAACGGCGTCGGCAGCTCTCAAAACAGCACCTCGCCATCTACCATCCGCGGCAATCGTAACCCCGTTGAGCCGATTTTCGGTAACAACGATGTTTCCGGTGACATTGTTGTCCCGGTCGATTACACTGCTTTTGGTTACTGGCTTAAGGCTGCATTCGGCGACCCGACAAGCGCCAGAGTCGGCGATACCAGCGGAAATTATAAACATATTTTTAAAATCAAGGACAATCAGCCGTCCTTGACCGTCGAAAAAGCTTTTCCCGGAATCAACACCTACATCAAGGAGCATGGCTGCAAAGTCAGCAAGCTGTCCTTGTCTGTCGGTGGTGACGGCGAGCTGACCGCAACCCTTAGCATGATGGGTGGCAAAGAGGAAATCACTACCACATCTATGGCAACAAATGCCGTAGAACCTGAGTTTAATCGCGCTCAAAATTTCCAAGCTCAAATCAAAATCGGTGGCACCGTCAAAGGCAAGATGACCTCTTTTAGTATGGACATTGATTTTGGCCTTGACGGCGAAACATACTGCATCGGCGGCCAAGGTTTCCGCGAGGCGATTTGTGAGGGACTGATGACCATCAGCGGTACTGTTGAGGCGTTTTTTGACAGCAAAGAGTATATCACCATGGCCGAGGCCAGCACTGAGACCAGCGCCGAGGTGGTTATCTCCAGCGGCACCTACTCTCTGAGCATCCTGCTGCCGGAAATCAAGTTTGCCCGTACCTCTCCCGGTATCGACGGCCCCGGCGGTATCAAGCAGAGCCTTAATTATAATGCTTATTATCAGGATGACAGCAACGCCAGCGCTGCCGTTGTTACCCTGACCAATAAAAATACCAGTTATTAATCGGAGGTAAGGAATGAACGAAGAATATATCTTAGAGTGCCGTGGCATGAATTTTGACGAATACTGCAAGCTGGAAGACCTCCAGAAAGAGTATCAATCCAAACACCCGGATGACAAAACCGGCTTAGGCCGCCTGAACCTCAATTATGTTATGCATAACATTTATCCGGATGCTCCCGTTGAGCGTATGACCGTTGGCGATGTGAGCGCAGTTTTTGCCCGCACCATGGAGCTGAGCGGTATTGTCCATGAGGATGAGATAAAAAACTTGAAGACTGCGTCCGCTGGCAGTACGAGCGCAGCAGCTATTGCAAAGACTGCCGCAAAATAAACCCTGATTTTGATTGCAAAACCTGCGAGTATAGGCCGCCTGACGTTATGCCAGGCAACTCGCAGGCTATGCACATCCGAGAGCTTACGAGTAATTGCCGTAATTATGTTGCCGGCATGGCAGGCGTGTACTGCATCAGTTATGATTGGCCGGGCATTGAAAGCATATGTCGCATGAGCGGCATAAAGACCAACAGGCATATCATTGACAGGCTGCGCAAGCTGGAAGACCTGGACATAAAATATTTAAACCAAAAGGAGGCGGCCGCAAATGGCTAAAGTAACCGAAACACGAGTAAAAATATCGCTGACCGATGCCATGAGCGGGCCTCTGCGCAAAATCGAAGGCGAGGCTATGGCTACAAGCAAATCCGTAACCAATCTCAGCAGCAGCCTTAAAAATTATGCATCAATAGGTGCACAGATGGCAGCTGGTGCGTTTGGATTTAGTGCTTTAAGCGATAGCATCAGCCAATTGGTAAGCTCCAGCCTGCAATTTAACAAGACCATGGAAACCAATGCTATCGGCATGGCTGGCATCTTAACATCCATGACTACCATCAATGGTAAAAACATGGAATGGAATCAGGCGCTAAAGGCTTCCCAGGGAATTATCAAAGGTCTAAACGAGGACGCCTTGAAAACCGCAGCTACATCAGAAGAATTGGTTGGGACATTTAGAGCGCTTTTAGGTCCAGGTCTTGGCGCCGGTATGAAGATTGACGAAATCCAAAAACTGACGACCACCGGCGTGAACGCAGTAAAATCCTTAGGCTTATCTGGCCCGCAGCTTATACAAGAGCTACGTGATTTGGTGCAGGGCGGTATTACGCCTGCGAGCAGCACGCTGGCAACGGCTTTAGGCTTGACGGATGCTGACATTAAGGCTGCAAAAGCCAGCAGCGAAGGCTTGTTCAATTTCTTGATGGAGCGACTCAAAGGCTTTGAACGTGCGGCGCAGGAAACACCTAAAACTATTGCCGGCATGGAAGATCAGTTAAAAGAAGGTCTCTCCAAAGCAATGAGCATTGCCGTGGAGCCGGTTCAGGAAAAATACAAGGAGCTTATGCAGCAGACATCCGGCTTGCTTTTTACGGATAACTTAGGCATAAACGAAGACCTGACCAACAAGCTGCAGACAGCCGGCCAACATGTTGCTAATATGGTCGAAGACTTTAAGTCGATGGGCGAGATTGTCGCTCCTATTGTCGTCCCTGCGGTCGAGGCGCTCGGGACAGTTTTGGGTATAGTCTTAGATAACGCCGGCAAAATCACTTTAGCATTTGCAGCGTGGAAGGCCTACGATTTTACAAAGAATTTCAATTCCTCACACTTCACGCAATACGCAGCCAACGCTCAGAAAGCTTGTCAAACTGAAATAAGCGCTGCGCAACGAGCTGCGCAGGCTGTTATGCAGGAGGAGAACAAAAAACAGACCGCTATCCGTCAGCGAGAGGTGGTTGAAAAAGCTGTTACAAAGACCGCTAAAGACGGTTATATCCAATTAGCTGCACAGCTTAAGTCGTTGTCCACAAAATATCAACAGCTGGGACTATCAGCTGAAGAAGCCGGGAAGCTCCAATATCAGGCAGCAAGGCAGGCTGCACGTGGCAATATCGAGCTCTCTCAAAAGATAATAACAGCACAAACACAGCATTTGGAAGCTGCGGACGCCGCTAATAAGCAGTCCGGTAAGCTCGCCAAGCTCACGGAATGGGCGGGCTACACCGGCGGCGCTCTCACTGCTGTTGGTATTGTCCTGCAAAGCGTCACCGGTGATACTAACAGCTGGGCGTATAGCACAGGGCAGTACCTGACCATGGCTGGCATGGCCATTGAGGGCGTAAGCATGATGATTACTGCCCTCAGCAAGCTGCGTGACGCTTACAAAGAGGTTGCTCTCGCTAAAGCTGCAGCAGGCATGCTGTCTGTTGGCGGTGCTGCCATTGCTATCGGTGCAGGTGTAGGTGTTGCGGCAGCAGGCGTGTACGCTCTCACTCACGGCATCAGCTGGGATGAGGCCAAGAGGCGCTATTTTGGCAATCCCAACGCTGGCAAGAGCAGCGAGCCGGAAAAAGACAAGCCGCTCGACAACTCCATGCCGGATATCAGTTCAATCCAGCCTAAGGATTTTGGCGGCGATACCGGTACCGGCAAAAGCAAAGGCACGGCAACTGCAGCACGGAAAGCAGAGCGCGAAGCGGAACGTGCAGCGCAGAAGCTCCAGAAAGAGCTTGGCAACGTCCATGACCTGCAGGCAGAGCTTAATCGCAAAATCTTAGAGGATACCGCCGAGGCATCAGCTGTTGCTGCAGCTAAGCTCGACGAAGAATTAACCAAAATGAAGTCTAAGCTTGAAAATGCTGCTAAAGCCGGTGTGCCTGATGATGAAATCCAGAAAGCTCAAAAGCTTATGGACACTTACGCTGAAGCTGAAAGACGTCTGGCCAACAATGACCAGACAATCAAAGCTCATCAACAGCGTATGGACATGATACAGGCTGAGCAGGATGCTCATCAGCTTACCGCTCAGGAGGCTGACAACCTGCGCCGTGAGGAGCTGACCAGCTATCAGGATAAGCTCCAGCAGATTTTAAGCAGCCAACAGCTCAACACCGAGCAGCGTCTGCAGATTATGCAGGAGTATTCCAACGCCGTACATGATATGGAGAGCGCCACGGCCGCTGACTATAAAACGGCGTGGGAAGATGCCCTCGATTATATCCGCAACAAGACTTATGACCAGTGCGCAACCATCCAATCAGGCATCGACGATATGTTGGACAGCTTTGCTAACTTTGGTCAGAACATGCTGACTGAAAGCAAGTCAATCGGCGAGCGCTTTGACGATTTGTTTAAAAGCCTTGCCAACAGCATCATGAACACCATGATGAAAGTTATTATGCAGGGCTTAATCATGAAATCAATCATGAGCATGTTTAGCATGGGCGGCACATCCGGCGGCATCGGTGACGTTAAGATGTATACGGATATGTCGGGGTGGTCGCCTATATCGTTCCACGCCAAAGGCGGTCTGGCCGATGGCTGGGCAGTAGTCGGCGAGCGTGGACCTGAGCTGGTTAACTTCAGCCAGCCCGGCCGCGTCTATACAGCTGAGCAGACTGCTAAAGCTTTAAACAGCAACGGCGCGCCTAATAACGTAAAAGTTATCATCGAGAACAAATCAGGCCAGCAGGTCAAAGCTACATCCGCCAGCACGCAATTTAACCTCAAAGATATGGTTATCAATGTGGTGTTGGAGGCTGTCAGCAACAATGACGGCGGCATCAACAATATCCTGAAAGGAGCGCTTGCATAACATGGCAACAGCATTAACATGGCCGTCCTCTATAATTGAGCCTGAGTATCCGCTGGCGGAAACGCCGGAGGATGCAGTTATCCGCTCCACGATGGAGGACGGCACAATAAAAACGCGGCCACGCTTTACGCGTAACCGCATGACCTATGAGCTGAGCTGGTCCTCTATGCCGGAGGACCAGAAGCAGGCTCTGGAAAAATTTTTGAGGATTACCACCAAAAACGGATCTAAGATTTTTAACTGGACTCATCCGTCCAGCGGAAAGCAAATTGAGGTCAGGTTTAGCGAGATGCCTAAATTTAGCCTCAAAGTCAAAAGCTATTGGCAGGTATCCGTCAAGCTGCAGGAGGTGTAGGCAATGAGCGTGACATTATCAAGCGCAGCTGTCGCCTGCGCCAATAAGGTTGATGGCGACGGCGCATATCTGGCGCTGCTGGAAATCATCATTCCAGGCGAGGCTGAGCATATCTACCTCGTCCGCAATAATGAGGATATCTATTGGCGTAATCAGCTGTGGCAGGCGTTTCCGTTTACCTTGTCTGACCGCAAGGACGATAACAAGGGCACGCTGGCTAACATCACTATTGATGTGGACAACAGCACCCGTGATTTAGAGTATTACCTAAACCAAGGCGGTGGCGGTGCTGGCAGCAAAGTTATCCTGCGTTGCGTACGTAGTGATGACCTGACAGCAACGGAGCCTGATTTTGAGGAGTATTTTAGCGTCAAATCAACAACGGTTACCGAGAGCAAGGTTAGTTTTAGCCTGGGTAACGCGTACAGCACAAAAAGCCGTCGCCCATGGCGTAGGTATCTAAAAAACACCTGCCCTTTTAAGTATAAGGGTGTGCGCTGCGGCTGTACGAGCAGTCTTGCCACATGCAATCACACGTTAGCCGATTGCCGTGAGCGTGGCAACAGCAAGCGCTTTGGAGCTTTCCCGGGCATCCCGCAAGGAGGCGTATACGTATGATTGATTATAGTGATTTGATTGGTACGCCGTTTGTGCAGGACGGCCGGAGCAAGGCAGGCTATGACTGTTATGGACTTACCAAGGAGATTTTTGCCAGATACGGCAAAGACATTGGCGAGTATTGGTGCTGTGTAGACGATAAAGCAAAAATCAACGCTATCTATCGCGGCGCTGTTGCTAACGGCAGATGGCAGGAGGTTGACTATAAGCATGGCGAGCCGATACCTGTACCGGCGCTGGTAGGCCTGCGTTTTAACGCACCGCCCGGCTGCGTTAACCATACCGGCGTTTACATCGGTGACGGCAAATTTATCCATACGCGTGAGCGCATCGGCGTGTGCGTAAGCTCCATCACAGCCCCGCCCTGGAACAAACAGGTCGTTGGCATTTACAAATTTATCGGTTAGGAGGTAGGCAGATGGTCAAAGTAATATTTGTTAAAAACCCGTTTAGCCCTGCCCGCGACCGCGTTATCAAATTATCAGAGGCCGCAGACAGGCCTCTGAATTTTTATATTGAAGAATTTACCCAACAGCTCCCAAATCAGGAAGCATGGATACAAATTGACGGCCGCAAGGTTGATGCTGTTGTTGAGAATATCAGCAAGCTGCCGGTTAAACATGACAGCGTTATTGTCGTCATGCCTAAAGTAGCCAAAGGCGGCAAGTCTATCTTGGGCCTTATCGCTGTTATTGCGCTGTCTGTTGTGGCTATGGGTGTAGGCAACCTCCTTGCAGTTGGCGGCGGCTCGTTTTTTGCTGGCGGCGCTGCGTGGGGTGCAGCGTCCTACATCGGCGCTGCAGCCGTCATGTTTTTAGGCAACAGCTTAGTAAGCCGCTTTTTTGCCCCAAAAATAGACGCTGGCAAATACGGCGACAAAGAGGACCCGACCTACAGCTGGAGCGGCGTCAGCACAATGGACGGCCAAGGCAACGGCATCGCCATTACCTACGGCAAGGTTAAGAGTGGCGGGCAATCGATTATGAAATTTACCAGTAATGACGGTAATGACCAATATTTTAACTGGCTCGTTGCTGCAGGCGAGGGCGAGCTGTCTATCTCTGATATCAAGCTCAACAGCAATCCCGTGGAAAATTACGAGAGCGTTACCCTTGATATCCGCAACGGCACAAACGATCAGGATGTTATCCAAAATTTTAACGATACAATCCTGACAAAATCTGTGGCCTACGAGATAGCTAACAATGAGTGGCGTGCGGACCAGCTGGAGGGCAACAGTACCGAAGGAATAATCATTGAGGTGGAGTGTCAAAACGGCCTCTACCATGCCAACGATAACGGCTCTCTGGGCACAGCTTGGGTAGATATCCAGGCACAATATGCGCTTGTAGGCTCCGATGATTGGACAACCTTTGTACAGGCAGGACGCTATGCCAAAAATAATGCGCTGGGTGCCGTAGTAGTCGACGGTTCACGGCGCAATGATAAATACAGAGTAATAATATCGTCTGCAAAAGATTCTGATGGTTATGTCATAGATAATCAGATACGCGTCAGAGTGAGCGAGAAAATCTTTGATGGGGAGAGCAAGACCATTACCAAAGGCGACACCGGTACAATCGATATCTATGGTTTTAGGTTTGATAAAGCCAAGCTGCTGGCTGCATCCAAGGGCTTATACACCATTGAAATGGCGGACTCTGAAAACCGTATCACCGGCGCCAAGGCTGGCAATGTCCGCCGTCAATTTAGAGTCGATAACCTGCCAGCAGGCCGATACAAGGTGCGCGTGACAGTTACCGACCGCAGCGCCGAAATCGACAGCAGCCGCGATGCCGTGCGCATCTGGTGGACTCAGCTCAGCAGCATTATCTATGATGATTTTTGTTATCCCGGTGTAGCTCTCCTAGGCATCAAAGCCAAAGCGACCGACCAGCTAAGCGGCGGGCAACCACAGCTGGAATTTATTAAAGAGCGTGCGACAATTTATGCGTGGAATCCTGCCACGCAGGCCTATGAGGGCAAGGCAGCCAACAACCCTGCGTGGGCAGCGTATGATTTTATCCATGGAGCTGAGCGCCTCATGGATATAAATAACCATGAGTATGTCTATGAGTATAAGGGTGTGCCTAAAGAGCTGATGCTTTATGACCAATTCAAACGATGGGCCGATAACTGTGACAGGCTCAATCTTAAAATCAATCTCGAAGTAACTACGCTGAAAGATTTTTGGACAATCGTTAACCAAGACATTGCTCCTGTTGGCCGTGGTATGGTGGTGCAGTTTGGCACAAAATTTGGCTGCATATATGACCACGCTACCCAGCCTGTGCAGCTCTTTACGATGGGCAACATCGTGCAGGGGAGCTTCAGTTTGTCCTACCTCTCGACTGATGAGAGGGCAGACAGCATCGAGCTGACCTACGTCGACGCGGAAAAAGAGTACGAAAAAACCACGCTCACAATCTATTCCGACAATTACGATGCTCTTGATATCCCTAACCAGCCTACGCAGATAGCTATGCACGGTATAACCAGCTACAAACAGGCATACAGGGAGGGTAAATACCAGCTCTATTGCAATCGATTGTTGACCAAGACAATCAGCTTTAAAGCTGATGTTGAGGCAATCGGCTGCATGGTGGGTGATGTTATCCAGGTTGCTCACGATGTACCGCAATGGTCCATTTCCGGGCGTGTGCTGGAGGCGCTCGATGATGGCAGCGTTATCCTGCCTATTGATCCGGATGAGCTGCAGCTGAGTCCCGCACGTGACAACCTGCTTTATCCGGTAGTCACCGAGGCGACATATATAGCAGGCCAGACCTCAAGCGTTATCGGTTATCAGACGTTAAAACCCGGCGTTGCTGAGCGTTTTGGCAAATGTACCGTAAGAGTAACCTGTGAGGTTGAGTATATCAACGCAGCGTTTACGAGGTCGACAGGCTTTAGGCGTGCGGGCCTCGAGATGTATTATGCGACCACCAGCGGGCAATATAATTACGTCGGAGCGTGGGACGTAATTACAACAACGTCGCTTATCACCAAGGCCATACAGCTCGACTCTCTGGTGGAAATCCCTGAGGACGTGTCGGAAATCAGCAGCATCGAGGCTGTCGGCGTATATGTACAGGGCTGTACCACCGGCAAGGTTATCATACGTAACGCAAAAATGGAATTTGTTGAGAGCGGCGGCGCTAACGCAAGCGATTATGCGCTGATGATACGCAGCAGCACCGATAACACCCTGACTACCTATAGCCTGACGAGCTTATCCGGAACGTATGGCGAGGTCAAGGCTGTGGCTGTCGGCAACAAAATCCATGCAGAGGACGGCGATTTGTTTAGCATCGGCAAGGTTGATGCTGTTGTCAAACCATTTACGGTTACAGGCATAACTCGCAGCAAAGACCTCGAGTACACCATAACAGCTATCGAGTACGCTGACGGAATTTTTGACGAGAATTACACCATCCCACCGAAAGACACAACGCTCATCACCGACCCCAACGCCGTTGATGTTATCAACCTTGATGCGCATCAGATAGGGTGGAAAGATAAGCTCGGCAGACAGATGAGCCATCTGTATATCAGCTGGGCGATGCCGGAGGGAGCGCAGGCTGACAGCTTTATTGTCCTGCTATCCAAAGACACCGGCAGAACATGGAGTACACTCACAACGACCACCAACATGTCGGCTGAGGCCGATGTGACGGCCTATACCGTCTACTATGTCAAGGTTATTACCAATTACCGGTTAAAGCAGAGTAGCGGCGCTGTATACGGACCGGTAAGCGAGGGCTCGGATGAGCTGCCGCCTAACGTCACCAAGCTTGATGTTGAGGTGCTGCATAACGGCACACGCCGTTATTATTGGGATTTTGATTATCCTAACCCCAACGATATAGCAGGTTTTAGATTTAAATATATCCAAGGGAGCGTCGCGAACTGGAACACAGGTTTCCTTGTGCAGGACGGCCTCATAACCGCCCAGCCGTATGAAACAGCCACCGTCCGTCAGGGCGTGCATACGATAATGATTAAGGCCGTAGACAACGCGGGGCAGGAGAGTGCAAATTTTGCAACGTGCCTGGTCGACTTCGGCGAGCCTTTGGAGGACAACGTGCTATATAAGCTTGATTTTAGTAGCAACCATTGGAGCAACATCCAGACCAGCGGCTCCGTAATGCTTGACGGCTATATCCACAGCAAACAAAACAGCACCCATTACATCGCACCTAGCAATTACTATTGGGACAGCCCGACGGCCAATTTTTGGGGCTCCTTGATGTACCGGGATTTTTACGTTGAGGCAACGCTGACGGCTCCTGCATCCGGTAATTTTTATGTTTTATACGATATTGTCAACGCAGCCAACATCCTCTACAAGGTTATTGACCGCGACAACATCTATAAGCAATACTCAACCAAATTTAAGGTAAACGCCGGCGAACGCATATCCTTGCGGTTTGAAGCTCCGTCCGGCAGCGAGGAAACAGTCCTCAAGAAGCTGATTGCTGTTATCGACGTACCGGACAGGGAGGAGCATTTTGAAAAGCTCGCTATCCCTGCTGAGGGATTGGAACTGCCGATAGTTACGCCTAACTATCAGACAACGGCCGTCAAGATTGACTCTATCAGCAGCACGCTACAGGGCACATATCAGCTAGATATCGTGAGCCGTACGCCATGCAAGATACGTTTTTACCGCATCAACAACGATGCAGGGTGGAGCCGTGACCCCGTGGCCGTAACGGCAAACATTACATGGCAAGGCTTTGAAAAGGAGGTAATTTGATGGCTGTAGATGGCGTTTTTGTCCTCGATGAGAAGCAGGGCAAGAGTTATAACCGCATTGACACAGCCGCCAGCTGGCGATCAGTCAATCCTGTGCTGGGTGCCGGGGAATTTGGTATTGAGAAGCTGAGCGGTGGCAAATGTAATTTAAAGGTGGGCGACGGCGTGACCACATGGAACAGCCTGCCATACCTTGTGAAGAACGGTTAGAAAGGAGTGATGCTAAATGTCATTACCTAAGATTTTGGATTTTAGCAATTATAATCGTTATCCCGGCGACAGCAATCCGACAACTGATGCTGATATGCAGGATTATCTCAGCAATCAAAACGAGCTGGCTAAGGCTCTTACCGACCGCCTTTGGCAGCCGGAAACACAGTATAAGGCGGGTGATATTGTTGCATCGCCGTCTATGCCGCCGGGTCTTGTAGCTGTGTGCGTTATTGCAGGTGCTACATCTAACGTGGAGCCTGCGTGGACGGGCAACGAGACAACAGTTGTTGATAATTATTGTACGTGGGAGATGCGGCTTGCCTACAGCTACGCTTTGGCAACTAATGACGACGTGCAGAACGCCCATGACGGCAGGAGCGCTGAGGCATCACATCTGCTCAACATCGGCAATGTGTCTAAAATTTTTGCCCTCGTGCAGAGCAAAATCACGGCGTTGTTTGGCAGGGATAACGTCCTGCCGCAAAAATACGGCGGCACAGGTGTGAGCGCTGCCAGCGCCGACGCATTACTCAAAGCGTTAATCGGCAGCGGCTCCATCGGCTCCAGCAGCCAGCCTATCTACTACAAAGACGGCAAATTTTACGCTGGCGGTTATGCGTTTAGGCTTAACCACAACACAACGGACGATAAAATCCCTGTTTTTGCCAACGGCATGCTTGACTACATCCTAAAGAGTGAGCTTGCTAACGCGACGACGGGCGGCGGCATCGTCGCAGCCAACCTTGCGCAGAACGGCTATGTAAAATTCTCAAACGGGCTAATTCTGCAGTGGGGAAATAGCAACGCAGCTAACCGAGATACCACGGTAACGTTTCCCATCGCATTTAGCGTCTTATACAGCGTTGTCGGCGTTCCCAAAAGCAGCAGTAACCTAAGCGGCAGCAACAGCAATTTCGGGGTAAAATCGCAAAACAATAAGAGCTTTGTCGCCAATATGTACGACAATGGCAATGGTTATGCAGGCTTTAATTGGTGTGCTTTTGGTAAGGCTTAGGCTTTGCTGATGGCTATCCACCAAAATCCAGCATAGCCGTTGCCTGTATCGTAAGAGCCCGCTTGAAACGTCTTGTTGGTTACGTTTGAGACATATTGGCAATTTTGAGAGCCCGAGCAGCCATAGTTATTTTCTGTGCGCGCCACCGCTATCACTGCATATGTCACGGATGTAGCTATAGGCAGTGTTATGGTAACATTACGCGTGCCAGTTGTATAAACTCCCCACTGCTCAGATGCCTAGCAAAAGCCAATAATGAATGCATTTACCGCCTGTTGAAGCGAACATGTCATTACAAGTTTCAATTGTAGTAGTAGTAGTTTTGGCAATATGTGGGACTTTCCCACAACTATACCCCAATGTATTGTACGCATGAGTAACAAACAGTGTATTATTTACGCTTATGGGTAGATTGATAGTTTTCGCAGTTGATTGGGTGCCTTCGTAACATCCCCACTGCACTACATGCCAACAGCTATCCAACGAGCGGTATCATTTGCGCCCCAGCCTGATGCTGTTGCTGCCGTAAATGAGCTGCGTGTGATAGCCTGTAATGACAGCGGCTTCTGCCAATAAGACGAGGCATCACGGAGTACATATGTTGCTACTACCGCTAAGCAGCGCGACGGAAACGTAACAGGGTACGCTGTTGCATAGTTGTTCTGTGTAGCAACTCCCCACTGCTTATCGTCCGATAACAATCCAAGTCATGGGAGCACTTCTCTCATAAACAATTTTAAAGTCTTTCAAAGTTTTATCATAAATATAGCCGTATTCATTACCGCTTGAAGAAGCATAATCAATATATTTTCCAGCTGCAAAAAAATATTTTTCCTGTAAAGCAATCGGAAGAGTAATTGTGGGATAGCTTCCTGATGTTGCAGGAATTATTCCCCACTGCATTTTCCAATGGCAATCCAATAAACTGGTGCGCCGTTATACGCCAAAGTAAAGCCAGATATGGTTAACCTTGCAAAACAAAAGCAGTTACCACCGATGCCGCTATTGTTAACTTGGGGCGTTACCAACGAGGTGAACAGCACCGAAAAAGTCAATGGAAATGATACTACACCGTTACTGTTATATCCCCACTGCTTATACGCCGATGGATAACCAATACGCACGTTCAAAAGATTTGTATGCGGCGTCAGGGGCTGCTGCGGTAAAATTAAACCCGTTTAGCATAACATGGCTTGCGTATATATCTAAAGTTGATGTGCCAGAGGCAGAATGAAAAGCAGTTAAGCAAAATATTTGAGTTGAATAAGCGACTGGAAAGTTAACTGTCACATCATATGAATTAACAACTCCCCACTGCAAATCGAAATCGCCCCGAAGGGCGTAGAAAGGAAAAAATATGAACGATAAACGTATAAGTCAATATCTTATCCTGCCGGAAAATGGCAACAGAAAAGATACCAAATTAGCCGTCGAATATGACGAAGCTCAAATCGCCGATTACCTTAAACAAGGCTATGTCATTGTTAGCCACGATGATTTTAACAAGCTCATTGGCAATGACAACGGCGAATACCTCATCGCTGATGACGGCAGCGTATATCCAAAGCCAGCACCTACCGACGCAGAGCTGCTGCCTGCAGCTAAGCAGGCAAAACTCGCTGAAGTCAGCCAGTGGACAGCAGCCAACATTACGGGCGGTTTTATCAGCAGCGCCAGCGGCGAGCCTGTGCGTTATGACAGTGATGTAGATACGCAACTGACCATGCAGGGCATCGCCCTCAACGTCAGCACGCCGCTTTTTGCTGCAAAGTATCCTAACGGTTGTCCGGTGCGTGGCGTGGCTGAAGGGAAAGACAGTAAAGCCGTGTATCTGCTCAGCCCGCAGCAGGTGATGCAGTGGATGGCTGATTTGTCGATGCACATCGGCAACTGTAAGCAAGAGGGCTGGCAGAAGCAGGCAGAGGTCAACGCCTGCAAGACTGTAGCTGAGGTGGATGCTATCAAATTATAGGAGGTGATATGCCATGTTTAAGGTTAATGACAACAACATCAGCATGATAAGAGGCGACAGCGGTGTATTTACTATCACCATCACTGACACCAATGGCACTCCTGTTGAGCTGACTGATGGTGATGTGCTGACGTTTACGCTCCGGAGAGCCGCCAGAAATCCCGCTATCGTCCTGCAAAAAATCATTGCTGACGGCGAGCTGGATATCAAACCAGCAGATACCGAGGGGCTGACGTTTGGAGCTTATGTATATGATATCGAGCTCAAACGCGCTGACGGCTATGTCGATACAGTCATCCCGCCGCACGAGTTTTTGCTCATGGAGGAGGTGACCTACTGATGAGGTTACATGGCACGCTGACGGCTGCCAAAGGCGAGCTGCTAGGTACGCTGTCACCCGGCAGAGCTAACCTGTATGGCAGGCTCTCGGCAAGGTCGGTTATCGGCGCTGAGCTGTATGAGGGAGCCTATACGGTACACTCTGCAGCGCATGAGGCACAGGAGCTGCCAACAGCAAACAAACATCTGGTTAAAAATATCACTGTTGAAAAGATACCGTACTACGAAACAAGCAACCTGTCAGACGGTATTACAATCTATATAGGAGATGAAAGGGAGATCGAAATTTATGGCTGAAAAAACTATATCTAAAGTTGTATACGGCGGTAAAACGCTGATTGATTTGACCAGTGATACCGTTACCGCTGACAAGCTGCTTAGCGGCGTTATCGCACATGACAAGAGCGGCGCGGCTATTACCGGCACCTGCACATTTGATGCCGATACCAGCGACGCTACTGCCGCCAGCGCAGAAATTTTGAGCGGAAAAACAGCATACGTTAATAAAATAAAAGTTATCGGCGAAATGAAAAACAATGGTGCTGTTACCGGCAGCATCAGCAAAAAAGCTGAAGCCTACAGCATCCCTATCGGCTATCATGATGGCAGTGGCAAGGTGGGCATCAGCTCTACCGAGCAAGCTAAGATTATTGCCACCAACATCCGTGCCGGTGTATCCATCTTGGGCGTTACCGGTAGCATGAGCGGCACAGAGGGCGCTAAGGCACAGGCTAAGACGGCTACACCTAAGGTAACGGCGCAGACCATCCTGCCGGACAGCGCTCAGGGGTTTAATTACCTTACTCAGGTAACCGTAGAGCCGATACCCTACAATGAGAGCGACAATGCTCAAGGCGGAAAAACCGTTACCATAGGCTAAGGAGCGTAGGAAAAAATGGCAGTGAATAAAGTTATATACGGCGGTAACACCTTGGTGGACCTTACTGGGGATACCGTCACCGCTGCCGATTTGGCAGACGGAGTAAAAGCAACAGGGTCAGACGGAAACCCTATTGTAGGCCTGATGCAAAAGGTTACCATTGATGCTGAGCTGTCGGACACTAGCACTAACCCGGTACAAAATAAGGTGATTACCGAGGCTATAGCAAACATGGGCGGCGGCTCAGGCACTTACCTGCCGTTGACGGGCGGTACAATGACAGGCGGCATTACAGCACCAAATTTCCAGACAGGTGCAGGCGCAACAAATTATTTCCAATGCCGCAAATTTAGGGGCGAGGGTGATGCCGGTACATACTATCACGCTATAGATTTTGGCTACTCTGGCCACGACAGCGTAGATTTCTACGAGTATGACCCAAATTGGCGTTTTTATAAATGCACATCCGGCAATAAGTCAAGCGCCGTCCTTATCGGTAATATTGATAGCAACGGCTGGAACGGCGGGGCGCGGCTGACCGGAGCGCCGACAGCACCGACGGCATCTGCCGGAACCAATAACACGCAGATAGCGACAACAGCGTTTGTGCAGACGGCTGTTGGCGGAAAAGCCAACAAGTCAGACCTTGCCGGTTTTGTTACAACATCCGGGCAAAACACATGGCGAGCGCAGCAGACGTTTAACCTTGCTACGCTTGGCTATGAGCAATATTCCGCACCATACAGCAGCACAAATTCCGCCAGTCCATCTACGTCAGCAGCATCTTATTATGCGACAGGGGCGTTTGCGCTTAACCTTGCGACACTTGCTGCGCTGCTCAGCAGCAATCAGTCGACGGTGTTTACGGCCTACATCACCGCTGGCGGTGATTATGCCCTGTCCATCACCAACGGCGGCACGATCAAATATATCGGCGAGGCCACAGATGTGGCTATCACTAGCGCAGGCCTGCTGCTCAACATCCTTATGACCAAGGACAGCAATGGCAGCCTGACCAGCATAGTGCAGGCCAACAAGCTGCCATGAGGTGACAAACATGGGACTTAATCGCATGATGTTTGTTAAAAAATCTGCTGGCAGCGGCGGCGGTGATGAGCCTGCCAATATGTTTATCATGACTATGGGCCAGCAGGGCAGCCAGTACGGTTACAGCCGATATAACGCCAATATAGGCGAGGTCACCGGCGAGGTGTACCATGATGGCAAAGCAGTAACCCTTGTCATGACCTGCTATTACGGCGGCTGGCTAGATGTTGCCTTTAAAGTTGACGGCGTGACGAGCGGCAGCTATAACATCAACCTTAACATCACGCCGCTCGAAACAGGTGTAACTGTTAATTTGGCTGTTGGCAAAATATCATATCAAGGTTACGCAACTGGTTTTTACACCTACGTGCAACGTGTGCCGTCAAATGTGACCAACATGTTTACCGCTGCCAATGTAGGCAAAAAATATAAAATAGAAATTGTGTTTAACTGAGGAGGCAGGCCATGAAAACATATACATACAAGGATAAAATCTATGACAACCTCTATGATTTGTCGGAGGCTATGGGACAGGATGGCACGTTTATCCCACTCAGCATATCGGATGCTGATTTGGGATGTTTTGGCGTAACCATCGGTGAGGTTGAGGAGCCGCTCGAAACCGTGCGCGCCCATAAGATTTTTGAGCTTAAGGCTGAGCGTGACAGCAAAGAGGTGGAGCCGATTGCGTGTGATGGCAACCTGTATGATTACGACAGCAAGGCTCGTGACCGTATAGCAGCTGCTATTATTGCGCTGGATGTGATGGGCGCTGCTGCATCAATCATCTGGACGACAGCAGACAACCAAGATGTACAGGTTACTGCTGACGATTTGCGCGCTGTTGTTGCGTCTGTTGCTCGTCGCTCCAACACCTTACATGTAGCCTATCGTGAGGCTAAGGACAAGGTAGAGGCTGCGAGTGATGTTGCAACCATTAAGGCCGTTACCTTAGACGTGCGATAGCGGATAAAGCCTATAACCATGCGGGTTTGAGCTATGTCCCCGACATGATTGTCGGCGAGTAACACGTTAGCAACATCAAATCCCAGCAGCGGCAAGGCTTAACAGCGCCAGCGCCTGCCAATTAAGCAACACGTTAGCAACACTGCCTGTATCATATCAAATCAATAGCTTTTTTAAGCTCATGCAGGCTTTTATGTGTATACACGCCTTTGGTTATACCCTGGCTGGCATGGCCTAAGATACGCTTGACGGCCGTCTCGTTTGCTCCGGCATTGTCGAGCATCGTGGCGCAGGTATGACGGCACTCATGCGGCGTGTGATGGCAGCTTGTCGCATCCATGACGTTGTCAAAACGCGTTCTAAAGCGATGATAGGACAGAGCAGCGCCATCATCTACAGTGATGAGCGTTTTGCCTGGCTTATCCATCCAAGCCTTAAAATAGGGCAGCGCCTTGCGGCTGATGGGCACGGCTCTGTTACGGCCTGCCTCGGTCTTGCTGTCTCTGATGATGTAATAGCGCTGCTTGAGCTTGACGTCTGCTTTGAGGACGGACAAAAACTCGCTCGTCCTCGGCCCACCATATATCATCATCACAACAGCCTGCGCCCAGCAGGATAACGGCTCATCGCTCTCGGCCAGCTTTTTAACGCGGTTGAGCTGACGTGTATTAAACGGCTTTTTAGGATATTTGGTAATCTTGCGGTCGATATCGACAAAGCGTGAGGCATCGGCCGTCGCTGGTATAATCTCGTATTTGATGGCGTAGGTATATAAGTTATGCATGAGCTGCCTGCATTTTTTCTGGCTGGCATATCCGATACCGGCAGCACTTATATCATGGATGATGGCCTGCAGGTCCTGCAGCCGCAGCTTGACAAATTTGGCCGTGTGGATAGCCTGACAATGGCGATAAGCTGCATCGTAATTGGCTCGTGTGCTCTTGGCTATTTTATGGTAATGCTCGGCCGACCATAAACCGAAGACCTCAGCAAATGTTATCTCGGAGGCGTTAAACAATGATGGATCTCTATTATACGCAACGAGGTACGAGAGGGCCGCCTCGTAACTCTCAAAGTAACCGATAGGCTTTTGCCTGCCACCGATATATTTTTTGGCGACGTATGGTTTCCGGCGGCGTTTATCGCCGTAGTAACTGATGCTGCCAAATCCGTTTGGCAATTTTAATCGTTTTTGCAAATAAAATCACTCCTTATAATATATTGCTATTATTATAAGGGAATGGGAGGGATACAATGAATTACAAATTATTTTTCGAGTCGGCCGTAGCTGCCGGCAAAACCTTAGGCACAGGCTGGAGCTATAAGGCGGCCGCGACCGCTATCATGGTACTGCTGCTGCATAAGCACGCAATTTTGTTTTACGCATTTAGCTTGCTGGTGTTTGTCGATTGTTTTACAAAATGGGTCGCTATCAGCTACGCTTATCTCAAATCGCAGGGCGTGGCCGACCCAGGCTTTTTAAAATCCGTCATCGGCATAAAGCGCGCCCGTGAGGCCGGAGAAATTAAAAGCGAAGTGATGAAGCATCGTTTTTTGGGCAAGATTGCCGTATACCTTGTCTGCGTGATGGCAGCTGCGACCGCTGACCTTATCATGGTTGAGCTGAGTAAGCCTGCGTGGGCTGTCAGCACTATTATCGGTTATTTGACAGCAACAGAGCTGCTGTCAATCGTGGAAAACCTCAACGCTGCAGGCGTAGAGGCCGTACAAGGCCTCATCGATACCATCAAGAAAAAAAGGATGTGATAACATGGACCTTAGACATCTCTTAGCACACGAGGTAGCTGCTGGCATCATCGCCACCGGCATCGAGGGCGCTTATGACTCGGTGAGCTGCAGCACCGCCGGCAATTATCCCAGCATGGGTGTGAGCCAATGGGAGGGCGGCCGTGGGGATAATCTGCTTAGCTGGATTGACGGTGGCCGTAAATTTATCGGCCGCACATACTCCGATATCGTCAACTCCGGTGAGCTGGATGAGCTGCGTGCGGTCCTCGACAGCGAGCAGGGCAGAGTTGCTCAGATGGAGATACTGGCAGCCGACTGCCTCGATTATATCGACGCGCTGATGCTGTACATCAGCGACAGCAAATGCGTTATCTATGCAGCTATGTGGTGCCCAACTAGCACCAATGTGGTAAGGGTATTTGTGCGCAATCGCAAAAACCGGGGCTATGATGTCGATGACCTGTCCGCCCTGGCTGCTGTCTTTGAGGATGAGTATTACGTAGCTGCTGCCGTCGGCAACGCCTACAAACAAGGCTATGCCAACAGGGCGAGAGCTACATATAATTATCTTGCCGGGCACGATATCGACTGGGGGCTGCTGGATGTATGATAAGACGTGGATATATCGTATCAGCGCTGTGTGTCTGTGCGCTGCTGTCGCAACAGCTATCCTGTACGCCTGCCTCAGCAGCAGAGGCAGCGCCCCGGCAGGAGGTAATGGTGAGCGTGCCGCTCAGCAAGTTAACCGAGCTGCAGAGCTTAATCAGCAGGCAGGAGCTGCGATTAAATCAGCTGCAGGAGCTGTTGAGCGGGCAGAGCAACGGGCTGAGTCAGCAGCAGCAGCAAATCAGTCAGCTCAGGCAAGAGCTGCAGACTGCAAAAAGCTCGTTGACGAGCTCAGAACAAATAATCAACGAACAAAACAAATCATTGATGAGCTTATCGGAGGAGCTCAAGCAGGAGCAACACAGGACAAGGCGTATTGAGCGGCAGCGCCTGTTGTGGCAGGTTGTTGCGTTTGGTACTGTGACTATTTTGCTGAAAGAAAAAACTACATAATAAAAATCAAGCCTACGAGAATTTAACTCGTAGGCTTGATTTTTATTGACAAAAGTGACAAAAATGGTATACTATACTATTAAACTTGTATGGAGACGGATAGAATGAATTATAACCAGTGTGAGCAAGCAGATTTAACAATAATAGGCGAATTAAGATATTGCAAAAAATCTCTTGAAAATATAGCAAATCTACAGGAAATGGTAAGAAACTCGCTGAAGAAAAAAATTATAGTGGAACTTAAGGCTAGATATATTTCTCCTGCTTTGTATCCATTGTTTATGTCGCTTATTGAAATCGGTAGACAAAATCAGAAACAAGTGATTTTATTATGCAAAACATCTAATGTCAGGTTGACGAAGTTGTTAAGCGAACATGGTGTCGTATCTTATTACAGCAATAACAATTTCGGCGATACTGCTACTAACAAATTGCCGTACACTGATGTGAAAATAGGAGATGGAACGCCTGAAATTGTGGAGAAAATAAATAGTTTGCTGCCTGTTAGTATGTCGTTGCAATATAGGTCTCGTTTTACATCTAAACTATACGAGCTTTTTATAAATTCACAAAAACATAGTAAAACTAATATACCGGCAAAGGCGAATGCTTATAAAGATAAAAATTATTTCTATCTTTCAATATGCGATGTGGGTGTTGGCATTCCTTTTAACGTTAGGAATTTTATGAAAAATGATGAGTTTGATGATGTTAGTACAATGAAATGGGCTTTCGTTGATGGAAATTCAGCTGCTGAAAACTCAACTGTTATATCCAGAGGATCCGGATTAGGAATTATAGAGAGCTTTGTGAAGGAAAACCACGGTAAAATGTTTTTTGCTAGTGGGAAAGCACTTTATCATATACATGATACAAAAACAGAGTTTATTGCGTTACCAAAACCAATAATAGGTACTTTTGTTACTATAAGAATAAATGCAGACAAAGAACATATTTATACGATTCCAGAGGAGGAAAAGCCATGACTACAATTTTAATATCTGAAATTTGTCCTTTTGCATTGGCTGAGGAGGATGGGAAAAAAGTCTATGATGCCATTGATAATGCATTGGAAAATAATAATGGAATATGTGTTGATTTTAACCAAATTTCTCTTTTTGCAACTCCGTTTTTCAACACTAGCTTGGGTGCTATTATCTTAAAATATGGGGTTGAAAAATTTGATGCAATGGTTGAAATAAAAAATCTTGATGCATTGGGAGAGGAAACTTATCAGCATTCAAGAAATAACGCCATAGTTTTTTTAAAAAATAAAATTAATAGAGATAATATTGCTGATATAGTTGAAAGAAATTTACAAGGAGATTAAGATGAATAAAGTTATTGATCTTAATAATGCCAAGTTTTCAGATGATGGAATTCTCGTAAAAATAGCTGTAGACACGAATGTCTTACTTTTTGTTTTTTATGGGCAGATTAGTATACTGAGAGATGATCAAAGTTCGCATGCTAAACGTTATCAGAAGTTTATTGCTGATACTCTTAAGAATAAAAATGTAAGGTTTTATACGTCTGCTGTTAATCTAAACGAAGCGCTTCATGTTATAGAGAAAACAGAATGTGATATTTATAATGAAAGTATAGTTGGAACTGCAGTTGACTTGAAATCTTTTAGGAAACAGCCGACTAATAATATAGCGAACAAGAAGCAGTTCTCTATGTTATATCAGCAAGTGGCAAGAGTGATGAAGATATTGGATTACAATATTAATTCAAAATTTATCAAAGAATATATTAATCAATATGATAAGACTGGTTATGATTGTTTGGATGCGGCATTGGCAAATTGTTGTAAAGAAAATGGGATACAGTATATTCTTACAGATGATATTGATTTTGTTGATATTGAAGATGGGATAGATGTAATCACAGCTAATCCTAAAGCATTACATAATGTTTAGTATAATAAAAATTAAAAAATGTGGCTACGCCACTTCTCCAATAGCTTTAATATCGACGTTTCGTCATACTAATTTTCTATTGTATTTTTTAAGACATTGTATTCTATCTATTAGAGGTAGATTACAATGTCTTTATTTAGCATTAAACAAATTCTCAAAAACCACTGGCCTTCTTGCCGTTCAATCGATGCTGAGAAAATTCGTCAAGTAGTCTCTTGTTGAGCGTCAGCGCCTCTTATGGCAGGCTGTTGCCGGCGGCGCTGTCGTGTATATGGTGCTTAAAGAATAGTTTATATTTGGGGCCAACGCTGGGGCCAACGCGCCTAAAAAATAGCTAAAAACAGGGCAAAAAACAGCAAAAATCAACAACTTAAAAACGCTTTTTTTACACACAAAAATACCCCGCAACCTGCATGGTTGCGGGGTTTCTCTCATGGTGATCCAGGAGGGATTCGAACCCCCGACCCACGGCTTAGAAGGCCGTTGCTCTATCCAACTGAGCTACTGAACCATATTAACTTGGAGCGGGCGATGGGAATCGAACCCACAACATCAGCTTGGAAGGCTGAGGTTTTACCACTAAACTACACCCGCATGGTCGGAGTGGCAGGATTCGAACCTGCGACACCCTGCTCCCAAGGCAGGTGCGCTACCAAACTGCGCTACACCCCGAATACAAAAGGTATTATACTATTTAATTAAACAGATGTCAAGAGAAAATATATACTTTGTTAATCATGAAGCAGAAGAAAAATATTTGAAATCATATTTTTCTTCTGCCTGACAGATTGTTTATTTCAGCAGCTCTTCCTTAAGCTCGTGATATTCACGCGAAAAATAGGGCGTGAGCTGTGCTTCGCGGTGGTCATAGCCAAAGGCGCGTTTAGTGAGCGATAAAACAGGCGGTGCCTGAATGCGTTTGGCAACAGCAAAGCCGGCGAACAGCTTCCACCAGCGCTCCAAATCGGCAATCAGCGCAGAGGCACTGGGGCAGGCTTCGTTAATCGCTTCCTGCGTACAGCCAAGCTCTGCGGCCAGCGTGTCGGCTTTGTACCAGCGCAGGATATCTGCCGGAGTTGTTTTGTGCCAGTTTTCGATGAAGGCGCGCAGCAGGTAATCATGATAGCCGTAAACAAGCGGGTCACCACCGTTGCCTACTGTCTGCGCATCCGAAAGCTCGGCGCTGGGGCGGATATGGAATATAGCTTCGGGGATTACCTCACGTTTGTAAATTACTTCGTTCAGATAGCGTCCCAAAGCGTATACTTGATGCTTCCAAAGGTCACCAATCATGGCCATAGCGCCGCAGATGTCACCGTAGAAGGTGGCGTATCCGATAGCCAGCTCTGCTTTATTGGAGTTGCAGCTGAAGGCGCCGCCGAAGGCTGCTGACGCAGCAGCGATGACACGTGCACCGCGGTCGCGGGCCTGGATATTTTCTTTAATCAGTCCGCTGAGCTGCAGGTTGAAGTTTGAACCGTCTGCCAGATTGGTGATAGGAGTTTCTTCCAGTTGCTTGACAGTCAGCTCATAGCTTTCGCTGATGGGCATTACGGCGTAGTTGGCGCCAAGTGCCTGCGCCAGCTGCTGCGCGCTGTTGCGGGTGGCAGCGGAGTTGAAGCGTGAAGGCAGGTTGAGCAGCAGGATATTTTCCGGTCCCAGGATATCTGCATACATAACGGCGGTTACGGCGCTGTCGATGCCGCCGGAAAGACCGATGGTCATACGTTTGATGCCGCATTGCTGCAGGAATTTGGCTGTGCCGTAGCGCAGAGCGCGATACACGGATTCCGGCTCCTTTGGCAGCTCTGCCGGCGGACAGGTGGGGATGATGCAGTTTGCTTCTGTATCCCAGGTGAATTCTAAAAAGGTATCGGCATACATGGGCGCAGAGGTTACCAGACTGCCGTCACCGTTATAAGCGGAGCTGCAGCCGTCGTAGGTGAAGATGTTCTTGCCGTTGTTCTGGATGCCGACGTTGTTGCAATAGATAAGCGGAATGCCTGCGGTGCGTGCCTGCGCACTGAAAAGGCGGTTGCGCTTACGGTTTTTGCCCAGCGTGTAGGGTGAGCAGGAAAGGTTGCATAAAAGCTGTGCTCCGTTGTCTGCCAACGTTTGCGGTACGTTAAGGTGATAGTTTTCCGTCCAGCCGTCCTCGCACAGCATGACGCCGATGCGCAGGCTGGTGCCTCGGATGACGATTTCCAAAGGCTGCAGTGCTTCGCTGACACTTGCACCTTCTTCGGCGCAGAGTTTCTGCAGGCTGTAAAAATGACGGCAGTCGTCAAATTCGCGGTAGTTGGGCAGCGATGTCTTGATGAAGAAGCTGCGTCCCTGATAACCGCCGAGCAGCTTACCGTTTTGGCAGGCAAAGGCGGCGTTGTATTTGCGCACGCGTCCGTCCTCGTTGAGCTTGCCGGGCTCTGTGGCAACGCTGCCGAAGATTACACAGATATTTTCGGAGGCAGCGACAATTTTTTCGGTATAATAGGCGCAGTCATCCAAAAAGGTCTGCTGCTCCCAGATGTCGCCGATAAGATAACCCGGCAGTGCCATTTCGGGCAGAAGCAGGATATCGGCCTCAAGGCTGCGTGCTTTTTCAATAGCGTCAATGATTTTCTTATAGTTTACATCAGGACGGCCGGGAGTAATTTCCAGCTGTCCGCAGATAATTTTCAGCTTCAATTTATTGTCCTCACAATTTTATTTGCATTTTACATTACTATAGTGCTATTATAACAGAGATGAAGTAATTTCTCTAGCTTAGAGGGGGTTTTTCCTGATGAAACATAACAAAAAAACTAATGCAGCCCGCCGTCTGGACGAGCTGAAGATAGAATACCGTATTATGGAATATCCGGTGGACGAGGAGCATCTGGATGCTGTGCATGTTGCCGCAGAGGTTGGCATGCCTGCATCACAGGTATTCAAAACACTGGTAGTACGCGGTGACAAGAACGGCATTATGTTTGCCGTAATTCCCGGTGACGGCGAGCTTGATTTAAAGGCGTTGGCCAGAGCCAGCGGCAATAAGCGTGCCGAGCTGGTGCATCTGAAGGAGGTATTGCCGCTGACAGGCTATATTCGCGGCGGCTGTTCCCCCTTGGGCGCTAAAAAGAACTATCCTGTATATATGGATGAAACCAGCAATAACTGGCCGGAGATTGCAATAAGTGCCGGTCAGCGCGGTATGCAGATTATTGCGGCACCGGCTGATTTGCAGCGTGCTACGGCTGCAACGGTGGCACCGCTGATTTTTGCAGAGTAACTCTTGTTCCTTCCTATAAAATATGCTATTATAGTCTTGATAACCTATTTGCACAATTGTGTTTGAAAGAAATACGACTGTGCTGGCCTGAAGGCGTATTATTAACGCTGATGGCAGTATGATGTCAAAATTTAAAGAAGAAAGTAGGTTGAATATATGTTATATGTTAGTACAAGAGGGAAAACTGATTTGTTTTCCGCTGCACACGCGATAACCCGTGGTTTGGCAGCGGATGGAGGATTGTTTGTACCGCAGAATATTCCTGCGATGCGTATGGTTGATATAAAGGCGATGGAGCGCAAGCCTTATACGGAGCGTGCTGTTGATGTTCTGCTGCAGTATCTTACTGATTTCAGCGAGGATGAGCTGCGCGAATGTGTAAATGCTGCCTATGCGCCGGAAAAATTCGGTGATAATCCTGTGCCTTTGGTACAGGTAAATGATAACACTGGTGTGCTGGAGCTGTGGCATGGCCCGACGTCTGCTTTTAAGGATATGGCACTGCAGCTTTTGCCGCATCTTTTGACACGTTCGATGCAAAAGACCGGTGAAACGAATAAGGTTGTTATTCTGGTTGCTACCTCCGGTGATACTGGCAAGGCTGCTTTGGAAGGCTTTGCTGATGTTCCGGGTACGCAGATTATCGTTTTCTACCCCAGCGAGGGTGTGAGTGATATCCAGAAGCAGCAGATGATTACCCAATCCGGCAAAAACGTAAAGGTTTTTGGTATTGAGGGTAATTTTGATGATGCTCAGCGCGGCGTAAAGGAAATCTTCGGCAATACTGCTCTCAGTGACGAGCTGGCGAAAAAGGGCTATACCTTCTCTTCTGCCAATTCTATTAACTGGGGCCGTCTGGTGCCGCAGATTGTTTACTACTTCAGCGCTTATGTAGATGCTGTGAAGGCAGGCAAGATTGCTGCCGGCGACCCGATTAATTTTGTTGTTCCGACAGGTAACTTCGGTGATATTCTGGCAGGCTATTATGCTAAGCTGATGGGCTTGCCGATTGACAGACTGCTTTGTGCATCCAACAGCAATAATGTGCTGACTGATTTTATCAATACCGGTGTTTATGACAGACGCCGCGAATTTTATAAGACTGTTTCTCCTTCTATGGATATTCTTGTTTCCAGTAATCTGGAGCGTCTGCTTTACAGCGTGACGGAGCATGATGCTGCGCGCGTGGCAGATTATATGAAGCGTTTGAATACCGAAGGTCATTATGAGATTGACAGCGAGGATCTGAAGCAGATTCAAAGTCAGTTCTTCGGTGCTTGGGTTGATGAGCTGGAAACTAAGGAGGCTATCGGCCGTATCTATAATGATCATCATTACCTGATGGATACACATACTGCCGTTGCTTGGCGTGCGATGGAAAAATATCGCTTCCTGACCAGTGACGAAACCTATACCGTCGTTCTGTCTACCGCAAGTCCGTATAAATTTGCCGACAGTGTGCTGGCAGCGCTTGATGATGCGCAGCCGCAGGGCAGCAATCCTTTTGAGCTGCTGCAGAAGCTGCATGCCGATACCGGAGCGGAGATTCCGCCGCGTATGCTGGCGCTGGAGAACCTGCCTGTGCTGCATTCCGAGGTTATTCCTGCAGATAAGATGGAGCTGGCGGTTGTAAAGAACCTGGTATAAGTGAGCTTTGTTGCGGCGATTGCTTGCGTTGCAGGAATGCTTTCGCTGTAATGAAAAAATTTAATATTATATATGAAAGACTTAGTCTGCCGAACAGCGGACTAAGTCTTTGTCATAAAAGGAGGTATAAAGTGGACTCCAGGAGTGTACTTGAACAGGTGCGCAGCGGTAAACTGTCTGTGGCTGAGGCTGAGCGTTATTTTAATCGTAAGGCGTACGAGAATTTAAATTATGCGCGTCTTGATACTTCGCGTGAGCAGCGTACTGGCTTTGCGGAGGTTGTTTACTGCAGCGGTAAGCCTGACGCGTATTTGGCGGATATTTATAAGCGTCTTTTGGCGGAGCAGGGTGAGGTGTTCGGCACGCGGGCAACGCCGGAGCAGTATGAGCTGGTGCGGCGGCAGCTGCCTGATATTGTTTATGATCCGGTGGCGCGGACGCTGAAGCAGGAGCGCCCGGATAAGGAGCGCTGCGGCTGCGTTGTTGTGTGTACTGCGGGTACTGCCGATATTCCAGTTGCGGAGGAGGCGGCGCAGACGGCTGAATTTTTCGGGACGCATGTGGAGAGGCTTTACGATGTTGGCGTGAGCGGGATTCACCGTCTTTTGGATAAGGTGGATTTACTGCAGCAGGCTAACTGCGTTGTGACGGCTGCAGGTATGGAGGGTGCGCTGGCGAGTGTTATCGGCGGCCTTGTGCGTAATCCGGTGATTGCGGTGCCGACTTCTGTCGGATACGGTGCGAGCTTTCATGGGCTGAGTGCGCTGCTGACGATGATTAATTCCTGCGCTAACTGTGTTTCGGTTGTGAATATTGATAATGGCTATGGCGCGGGGATTATTGCGACGCAGATTAACAGGCTGGCGTGCAAGTGAGATCCAACCCTTCCGTCTGCTCGCAAAGCTCGCAGCCACCTTCCCTTTCAGGGAAGATATAAACTTTTATATGCTCCCTGCGTCGCAAGCGACATTAGCATGACCGACAGTTTCTCGCGGCGCGTAGCTTGCGATAAACTGGGTCTTAGCGTCAAGGGAGCTGGCATCGCCGCAGGCGATGACTGAGGGTTGTTTTTAAATTTTTTTGAGGTAAAAAATATGCCAAAAGATACAGATTTAGAAATGCAGGCGGAAGCCAAGTTTGCTGTGCTGCAGCAGGAGCTGCGGCGCTTGGGCAGTGTGCTGGTTGCGTTCAGCGGTGGCGTTGATTCGACGTTTTTGCTGCAGGCGGCTCATTTGACTTTGGGCGATAAGGCGCTTGCAGTGACGGCGCGTTCCGGCGTTGTGCCTCAGCGTGATATAGCGGAGGCGGAGGAGTTCTGTCGGAAGCAGGGAATTCGTCATCTTTACTTTGATTTTGATGAGCTGCAGGTGCCGGGGTTTGCCGAAAATCCGCCGGACCGTTGCTATATTTGCAAAAAAACGCTGTTCTGTAATTTCCTGCGCATTGCACAGGAAAACGGTGCTGTGCTTTGCGAAGGCTCGAATATGGATGATTTGGGCGATTACCGCCCCGGTCTGAGGGCTTTGGCGGAGCTGAAGGTGCAGAGCCCGCTGCGCACTGCAGAGCTGACAAAGGAGGAAATCCGCCTGCTGTCGCATAAGCTGCAGCTGCCGACTTGGGATAAGCCTTCCTTTGCCTGCCTTGCTTCACGCTTTGTTTACGGTGAACGTATTACAGCGGAGAAGCTGGCGGCGGTGGATAAGGCGGAGCAGCTTTTGTGGGAGCTGGGCTTTAAGCAGTTCCGTGTGCGTGTGCATGGCATTTTGGCGCGCGTTGAGCTGTTGCCCGAACAGCTGGAGCTGGCAGTGGCGGAGCCGATGCGCAGTACGATTTACAAAGGATTGAAGGCTGCAGGCTTTGCTTATGTGGCACTTGATTTGCAGGGCTATCGTACAGGCAGCATGAATGAAACTTTAAAGCAGGATTAATTTGTACTTATAGCGAATTTTAACATTAGCCTGCTACGAGTATGCAGGCTCCAGATTAGGAGGAAGATTTATGAAAAGCTTATATTTGGAATGTAATGCCGGTATCAGCGGCGATATGCTGGTAGCAGCACTTTTAGATTTGGGCGCGGATAAGGAGGTACTTGATAAGGCTTTGCAGAGTATTCCTGCAAAGGGCTTTGAGTATAAAATCAGCAGAGTGTCTAAGGCAGGCGTTGACTGCTGCGATTTTGATGTTATTCTGGACGAGGAGCATGCTAATCATGACCATGATATGGCCTTTTTGCATGGCAACGGCGATGCTGTAGTGCATAGCCATGAGCATGAACATCATCATGACCATGAGCACGAGCATGAACATCATCATGACCACGAACATGAACATGAGCACAGCCATGTGCCGCATGAGCATCATCATCACCATGAGCACCGCGGTCTGCAGGAGGTTATTGCGATTATTGATGCTACGGATATGAGTGCTGCAGCCAAGGAATTGGCGCTGAATATTTTTGATATTATTGCGGATGCTGAGGCAAAGGCGCATGCTGTGGAGAAGAATGCAGTGCATTTCCATGAGGTTGGTGCGATTGATTCTATCGTGGATATTGTGGCGATTGCTGTGTGTGCCGATAGCCTGGGTGTGGAAAACGTAATTGTGCCGGAGCTGTGCGAGGGCCGCGGCACTGTGCGCTGCCAGCATGGCGTGTTGCCGGTGCCTGTTCCGGCAACGGCAAATATTATGCAGCGCTTTGGCTTTAATGTACGCTTGCTGCCAGTGCAGGGAGAATTTGTTACTCCGACCGGTGCAGCTGCCGCTGCTGCGCTGATGACTACGGACGAGCTGCCGCAGAGCTTTAAAATTCTGGGCATCGGTCTGGGTGCAGGCAAGCGTCAGTATGAGCGCCCCAGCATTCTGCGTGCGCTGCTGATTGAGGATAACGCGCAAAAAAAAACTCTGTAAATAGCAATGCTTTGCAGACAGATTGCATCTGCCAGCTGCAGTCTGATATTGATGACTGCAGCGGCGAGCTTTTGGGCTACACGCTGGAGCGCCTGCTGACGGCAGGAGCGTTGGATGCTCATTATCAACCGGTGTTTATGAAGAAGAGCCGTCCGGCGTGGGAGCTTACTGTTATCTGCCGCGAGGAGGACAGAGCGAAATTGGAAGCGCTGATTTTTGCGGAAACGACAACAATCGGCATCCGTCGTGCGCGCATGGAACGCACTGTGCTGCCGCGTCGCAGGGATGTGGTGCACACTGCTTACGGTGATGTAGCGGTGAAGCGCTGCCTGCTGGAGAACGGCGAACGCTGTTATGTGGAATATGACAGCGCTGCCAAACTGGCGCAGGAGCAGGGAGTACCGCTGCAGGATATCTATCTGGCGGCACAGCTGGCGCAAAAAAACATAAATTAGCCACAAAAGTGTGGTATAATATCTCCATAATACGTCAGAGAATGGAGAAAAAATGACTAATGTTTTCGATTTGATAGAAGAATTTTATACACAGGATGAAGAATGGAATTCGGTACTGCAGCAAGCCTGTGCTGAGGATTTCCTGCGCTATAAAACATGGCAGGGAGCCAAGGATGGCGAGCTGGTCAAGATTTGGGATTATATTACGATTCTTTGTATTTACCTTGGCAATTCCGAGAACTTTCTCGGTGATATGTCACGTGAGGATTTTATTGACTGCGTAGGCTGGTGCTGCCGCAATGTTTCCGGCTTCCCGGCAACGGAGAGCAACATCGCACATTTCCTGGATGTTATGCAGGAGTTTTATGCATATATGAAAAAGAAACGCATTATTACCCGTGATAATGCGCCTGCCGAAGCTAAAGCTAAGCTGCTGGCTGACGGCAGATTGCAGATTGTCGGCAGGGACGGCAGCTTTTTGCCTGGGAATGACCGCTATAATCTGTATTCTACACCGGATTTGCCGACGAAGGTGTATCTGAACATCGGCGAGAGAATGCAGAATTTGCTGGATGATGTGCAAAGCTACTATACGCAGAAGCAGTTCCGCCGTGATTTGGAGCGGGCCGATTTTCTCTTCGGCAGTATTTTTCAGAACGGTACTGTTCAGGAAAAGCCGGGCACGGAGGAATATTCACAGACCTTTTGGGATTATTTTCTCTTTGACTATCGTCTGCTTGAAGATGACAAAACGCCGCTGCAGCATTACCGTGATGTAATCTGCCGTAATGCTTCCGAGATGGATACCTCCGTTGATATTTTGAATGAGCTGATTAAGGCAAAGCTGGTTCTCTTTGATGTGCAAAGACGTACGGAGGAGGGAATGTATGTCTGCAGAAATATTTTCACCAATGAAAAATATACGCTGATGCTGCCGGTAGATGATAATATTGACACAGAAGGCTATATTTTCATGGGCCATATTTTTTATGAAAATACTATGGTGATGAACTTCCTGCGCGGACTGGTGATGTCGCAGACCTCGCGTAAGCGCTTTTTCGAGGTTGTCAGTGCTGCGAAAGACTGGTTTGCCGTGCGCCAAAGCGGCGAGATGAGCTGGGAGGAGTTCATAAACCGTAATCCGATGTTCGTACGCCATGTTTCTGTTTTGTATGCAATCTATGTGCGTATGGAGGGCTTTAATTTCAGTACGCAGATAAGTGATTATCAGCCTGCGGCGCTGCTTGAGGACAAGACCTCGGCAATGCTGGAATCTCTTAGAGGAACAGGCCTTTTTTCTGCCTATGATATACAGCTGATGCGTACCATGTGGAGCGATTTTATGCTTCGTGGTAATGCTTTGGCTGATAATACAGACGCTGATTTTGAGCATTGGACGGCAGCGGTTATGTACTGCTTTGTTAAGCTGAATGATGTTTATACCTTTACGGAAAAACAGGTTTTTGCTATGTGCCGTGCTACCGACCATGCGAAGCTGAAGCAGATGATAGATATGCTAAATGAAACCTTGCAGCTGGAGGCACATGACCCGCGTTACGTTAACGAAGAGGGTTTGCTGCTGATGCTGCTGCAGTGAGAGGAGGCACCAGAATATGAAGTGTGATTTTTGCGGCCACGAGGTTGCTCCCGGCACAGTGGAATGTCCGTACTGCCATTATCAGTTCAAGATTGATGCGCAGGTGCTCAGTCCGGAGGAGCGCGATACCTTTGAGGGCGTGACGATAGACGAGAGCGCAGGCACAGAGGAAAACAAAAGTGCCAGGGAAGGCGCTGTATATGACAGCGGTGCTGATGCTTATAATGAAAGACAGCAGCAGGTGCCGCCGAATATCAAGGTACATACCTTTGGCTGCGGCAGCGGCATTCTGATTACTTTTCTGATTTTGTGCGGCATTGTGGCAGTTATCTTCTTTTTGCTGCCGACGTTTATTGTCTTTGCCGCTGTGGGCGCAATTGTTTTGTTTATTATGCGTCTTTTTATGGGCTTTTAATGGCGTAAAAATGTATTTCTGACGGCCGGCAGTGTTGCCTTGGGCAGAACTGCCGGCTGTTTTGGTCTGTTGTAGAAATTTTTTCAAAAAAATTTTAAAAAGCCGTAAAAATATAGAGGATTTTTCTGATTGACGGCGAATAATATGCAGGTACACAATGTGTGAAAAGAATAGGAGGCATAAGATATGCATAGTTACAGCATGGATCTTGGCGGCAGAACTCTTACTATTGAAGCCGGCAAGATTGCAAAACAAGCTAATGGCGCTGTATTAGTTTGCTATGGCGATACCGCCGTAGTAGTTGCCGTTACCGGCACCAAGACCCCGCGTGAGGGTGTAGACTTCTTCCCTTTGACTGTTGATTTTGAAGAAAAAATGTACGCCGTAGGTAAAATCCCCGGTGGCTTTATTAAACGCGAAGGCCGTCCGTCTGAGCAGGCTATCCTGACCAGCCGTCTGATTGACCGTCCGATTCGCCCGATGTTCCCGGAAGGCTACCACAACGATGTACAAATCGTTGCTACCGCTGTTTCCGTTGATCCAGACAATGCTCCGGATATGCCCGCTATGATCGGTGCATCCTGCGCTCTGTCTATTTCCGATATTCCGTTCGAAGGTCCTATCGCCGGTGTGCGCGTAGGCCTGATCGATGGTGAATTCATCATCAACCCGACTGTTGAACAGGCTAAAATCAGCCAACTGAACCTGGCTGTTGCCGGCACCAAAGACGCTATCCTGATGGTAGAAGCAGGTGCTAACGAAGTTTCCGAAGAAACCATGCTGGATGCTATCTGGTTCGGTCATGGCGTAATCAAACAACTCGTTGAGTTCCAGGAGAAAATCGTTGCTGAAATCGGCAAAGAGAAAATGGAAGTTCCGTTCTACGCTCCGCCTGAAGAAATGGCTGCGGAAATCGAAGAATATGGTGCTCAAAAACTCAAAGATGCTCTGATGGATGCTAACAAGCTGGAGCGCGAAGAAAACGTTGCTAAGGTTAAAGCTGAAATCGCTGAAGTATTCCTGGAGAAATATCCTGATAATGCTAAAGACGTTGCTTACATCACCCAAAAGCTGGTTAAGAAAATCGTTCGCCGCACTATCTCTGTAGATAAGATTCGTCCTGACGGTCGTCAATTAGACGAAGTACGTCCGGTAAGCTGCGAGGTTGGCCTGCTGGCTCGTCCACATGGCAGCTCTCTGTTCACCCGTGGTCAGACTCAGATTTTGAACGTTCTGGCTTTGGCTCCGCTGCGTGAAGCACAAATTCTTGATGGTCTTGGCGCTGAGGAAACCAAGCGTTATATCCATCACTACAACTTCCCGCCGTACAGCGTAGGCGAAACCAAACCGTTGCGTAGCCCTGGCCGTCGTGAAATCGGTCATGGTGCTCTGGCTGAGCGCGCTCTGCGTCCGGTTATTCCTTCCGAAGAGGAGTTCCCGTATGCAATCCGTCTGGTATCCGAGGTTCTGGAATCCAACGGTTCCTCCTCCATGGGCTCTGTTTGCGCAAGCACACTGTCCCTGATGGATGCAGGCGTTCCTATTAAGGCTCCTGTTGCCGGCGTTGCTATGGGCCTTGTTAAGGATGGCGAATACTTCACTATTCTGACTGATATCCAAGGTCTGGAGGATGCTCTGGGCGATATGGACTTCAAGGTTGCAGGTACCGAAAAAGGTATTACTGCTATCCAGATGGATATTAAGATTGACGGTATCAACAAGGATATCTTCACCCAGGCTCTGGCACAGGCTAAACGCGGCCGTGAATTCATCATGGGCAAAATGATGGAATGCATCAGCGAACCGCGCAAAGAGCTGTCCAAATATGCTCCGAAGATTACTACTATCCATGTAGATCCTGATAAGATTGCTAAGGTTATCGGACCTGGCGGCAAGATGATCAAGAAGATCGTTGACGAAACCGGTGCTAAGATCGATATCGATGATACCGGTCGCGTATTTATCGCTGCTGTTAACACCGAGGCTGCTAATAAGGCTATCGAGATGATCGAAGGCATTACTGCCGAAGCTGAGGTTGGCAAGGTTTATACCGGTAAGGTTACCCGTCTGATGAACTTTGGTGCTTTCGTTGAGATTCTGCCGGGCAAGGAAGGTCTGGTACATATTTCCCAACTGTCTACTGAGCATGTAGATAAGGTTGAGGATGTTGTAAGTGTTGGCGATGAAATTGTTGTTAAGGTTACTGAAATCGACAACAAGGGTCGCATTAACCTGTCCCGCAAGGCTGTTCTGATGAAGAGCGTACAAAAATAATTTGTGAATTTAAAAGAGCTGTCGCTTTTGTGACAGCTCTTTTTTGTAGATTGTAATGTGGTGTTATATGTATCGTAAGTGATATATCCTTCCTCTCAGAAAAAATTTTCCTATGTCCGTAGGACATAACGCAATTTTCGTGTGGAACCAGGACGAAGTGCCGCAAAACTCGCGCTATGCAAAGAGTTTTTCCTATATAAGTCCGTCATAGCACTCAAACAGTTGCGACACTTCTATGGTTCCAGACACTTATTTGCTAAAATTTTTATTCGCTGCACGATATACCACTTACTCATGCTTGGTTTTTGACGAACCCTCTTGCCTGCCCATTAGGGGAAGGTGCCGAGCATAGCGAGGCGGAAGGGGGTAATAGAATAGGAGGTTTACTAATGAAAACACGTGGTTTCGAAAAGGTTGCCAGATATATGGATGTTGAGTTCCCGATGCCGGAGCGCAAGACACAGTTCAGCGCCGGTTATGACATCAGCGCTGCCGAAGAGGTTGTACTGGAGCCGGGTAAGCTGGTGCTGGTGCCTACAGGTGTGAAGGCTTATATGCAGACAGGCGAGTTCTTGGGCCTGCATATCCGCAGCAGCATGGCGGTAAAGAAGCATCTGATGCTGGTGAATAATGTCGGTATTATTGATGCCGATTATTATAATAATGCTGATAACGAAGGTCACATTATGGTGGCTTTGATGAATATGGGTACCGAGGCTGTTACGATTCCGCAGGGCGAGCGCATTGCCCAAGGTATTTTTTACAATTACCTGACGGTGGATGATGATGATAAGGTAGCCAAAGCAGTCCGTGGCGGCGGCTTCGGCAGCACAGGCAAATAATAATATCATACGATTATCTTCACTTGGAGATTCTGTTAAAAGTGTAAATAGTTTACAATTTTAACGAAAAAGTGTAGACAATATAGGGAAATATGATATAATTAGTTTAGATAATTTTGGAAAAATGGAGGTTTTCTCGATGCAGAAAATTGATCAGGCATGTGTAAACACTCTTCGCTTTTTGGCAGCAGACCAGGTAGAAAAGGCTAAATCCGGCCATCCTGGCTTCCCTCTGGGTACCGCTCCTTTGATGTACACCATTTGGGACCGCTTTATGAATTATAATCCGGCTGATCCGCAATGGTTCAACCGCGACCGTTTCATCCTTTCTCCGGGTCACGGCAGCGCTTTGCTGTATGCTATGCTGCACCTGGCAGGCTATGACCTGTCCCTGGATGAGCTGAAAAACTTCCGTCAATGGGGCAGCAAGACTCCGGGCCATCCGGAATTCGGCCTGACTCCTGGCGTTGACGTTTCTACCGGTCCTCTGGGCCACGGCTTTGCTATGGGCGTTGGCTTTGCTATTGCCGAAGCTATGCTGGGCGCAAAGTACAACAAACCTGATTTCCCGGTTGTTGACCACTACACCTTTGGTCTGACCTCTGACGGTGACCTGATGGAGGGCGTTTCCTGCGAGGCTGCTTCTCTGGCAGGTACCCTTGGCTTGGGCAAACTGATTTACTTATATGATGACAACAAAATTACTATCGAAGGCAGCACCGATATTGCCTTCACTGAGGATGTTGAAGCTCGCTTCAAGGCTTATGGCTGGCAGGTTCTGCGCGTAGAAAGCAGCGAGGATGTTGACGCTATGCAGGCAGCTATCGAAGAAGCTAAGGCTGATACCATGCATCCTTCTCTGATTATTGTACGCACTCACATCGGCTTCGGCAGCCCGAAACAGGACAGCCCGTCCTGCCATGGCGAGCCGCTGGGTGGTGAAGCATTGACAGCTACCAAAGAAAAAGCCGGCTGGCCGCAGGAAATGTTCTATGTACCTGCTGAGGTTAAAGAACATTTTGCTGCTAAGCTGGATGGCTGCGCTGCAAATGAAGCTGCTTGGAAAGCTTTGATGGATGACTATAAGATGGTATATCCTGAGTTGGCTAAAGAGCTGGAAGACCGTATTGCCGGCAACTCCATGGTTAACCTGACTGCTCTGGAATCAATCTTCAAGGATACTGTTAAAAACGCTACCCGCGAAGCAAGCGGCGATATTATCCAAGTTCTGGCTGCACAGCTGCCTGAGCTGGTTGGCGGCAGTGCTGACCTTGGCCCGTCCAACAAAACTATCATGAAAACCGGCGGTTACTTCTCCAAGCTGGACAGAACCGGCCGTAACATTCACTTTGGCGTTCGTGAGCACGCTATGGGTACCGTTCTGAACGGCATTTCCCTGCATGGCGGCTTCATTCCCTTCGGTGGCACTTTCCTGGTATTCGCTGACTTCCTGCGTCCTACCATCCGTATGGCTGCACTTATGGGAATTCAGTCTGTATTCGTACTGACTCACGATAGCATTGCACTGGGCGAAGACGGTCCTACTCATCAGCCGATTGAAACCACTATGGCTCTGCGTCTGATTCCGAACGTAAGCGTTATCCGTCCGGCTGACGCTCTGGAAACTGCTACCGCATGGCAACAGGCTTGCCTGAACAAGCATAAACCGACCTGCCTGCTGTTGAGCCGTCAAAAGCTGACTGTACTGCATGACTATGCAGCAACCATCCATGAAAACGCTCATAAGGGCGCTTATGTACTGAGTCCGGCTAAGAACGAGGCTAAGGCTGTTCTGATCGGTACCGGCAGTGAAGTACATCTGGCACTGGCTGCACAGGCTAAGCTGGCTGAAGAGGGCATTGACGTTAGCGTTGTATCTATGCCTTGCTGGGATGCTTTTGATGCTCAAAGCGATGAGTACAAGGAAAGCGTTCTGCCTGCAGGTGTAACTAAGTTTGCTGTTGAAGCAGGCGTTCCTTACGGCTGGAGCCGTTACACCGGCACTGAAAAGAATGTTCTGGGCATTACCACCTTCGGCGCTTCCGCACCCGGCGATGTAATGATGGAAAAATACGGCTTTACTGTTGAAAACCTGGTTGCAAAGGTTAAAGCAGCGCTGTAAACTTAATTTGAAATTATTCTTAAAGACCACTCTGCGGAGTGGTCTTTTTGCGTTGCATATGATATGTGAAGTATTGCGTTCCCTTGTATTGCTCATGTACTGTAAGCGAAAAGCGGAATCAATCATATGTAGGCTAAGCACTTATTTTTTATACATTTTATGCATACGGATTGTATAAAATGTGTTATAATAAGAAGATAATAATGTATAACTGTCTTCATTACGCTGTCGCGCTTCTGCCGGCACGTAAGCGAGCAGGAGGTGCCGGATATGGAAGAAAAAAATATAAAGGACACTATCAGGGCCAAGGCTGCAGAAGCCGCTGAAGCTGCTGCCGAAGCAGCGGAAACACAGGACAAGGAAGAATATGGTGATATACGTATTGCCGACGAGGTTATCTGTATCGTTGCCAGCCTGGCGGCGCAGGAGGTGCCGGGAGTTGTCGGCATGAGCGGTGGCCTGACAGATGGCATTAACCGCTTCTTGGGCAAGGAGAACGCTTCTAAGGGCGTACATTTGCATTTTGAAGGCAAGACGGTAAATGCCAGTGTGTATATTGTTATTGAATACGGCTGCTGCATTCCGGAGATTGCTTTGGAGGTACAGGAAAAGGTTAAAGATGCTATTGAGGCGATGACAGGTTACGAGGTGCAGTTTGTCGATGTCAATGTCGAAGGCGTGGCCAAGAGGCGTGAAAGCGAGCTGGAAAAGGAAAGCTCATCTGATGTTGATATGGCAGAGATTTTGCAGGCGCAGGCTAAGCGTGCGGAAGCAACGGAGGCCAATTCCTTTGAGCAGCAGCTGGTTAATCTCCATGATAACCATGATTTTGAGTTGCCGCCGGAGGAAGACATGGATGAAAAGCATAGGAAGTTTTTAGAGGAGGATTAACTGTTATGGGTATTGCGGATAGAATTATCCTGACGCTGTATACGATATTGATGACGGTAGCTTCAGTGCTGACGCTGCTGTGCAGCCTAGGCGTTTTCTCTGATACCGGTATGGTAGCGTTTATCAGCCATATTCCGGGCAACTGGGTTTATGCTGTCGGCGGCGTGATTATGCTGCTGGTGAGCGTACGCCTGCTGATTACCGGCCTGGGACTGACGGGCGTAAGCTCGCTGAAGCTGAGTGACAGCGATAAGGGCAAGGTGCTTGTAGGCAAGGGCGCATTGGAGGATTATATTGCTGTTCTGTCGCAGGAAATATACGGCATCCATCATGTAAAGGTTATTGTGAAGCTGGAGGATCAATGCATTGATGTGCGCATTAATGCTTCGATTGAACCCGGCATAAATATTCCGGAAACCTCCGGTGAGATTAAGACCAACGTCCGTGAAACCATCAAAAAGGTTACCGGCATTGAGGTTAAGGAAATAGAGCTGTTCTTCAAACAGATTAAAGCAAAGGAAGAATAGGAGGCAGAAGCTATGTTTAACGATATTCTTAATGATATCTGGAATAATTATCGAGGCCGTCTGCTTTGCTCGGTGTTTGGCCTGTTTATCGGCGTGGTTGTGCTGTGGCTGGGATTTTTCCAGGCACTGTTTCTGATGATCTGCATCGGCTTGGGCTTTTTTATCGGCAACAAGCTGGATAAGAAAGAGGATTTGCTGGAGTGGTTGGATAGGTTGTTGCCTCCCGGCTATCACAGATAACGGTGGTGGCGGCGAAAGATAAGGCACCATCTGCTTCACAAGGGCTCCTAGGAGTACGCGGTAGTACGCCGTCGTCGCCCTTGCGTTGCATCTGATACCTTCTATTTCGCCTCAAATTAATAGGTAGTGGCGAAAGACAAGGCACCATCTGCCTAATCTGAATCCATCATCATACAAGATATTTATTAAAATTTTTTATACAAGGAGAGTGTGCAAATGATTCGTAGACTTGCAAGAGAGGTTGCCTTACAGGCGTTATTCCAAATAGACTTTACCGGTAATGAGGTAGAACAGGCTGTTGACGCAGCTTTAGATGAGCACGAGGAGCTGCATCCGGAGGCTGCGGTAGACAAGGCTTTGGATCAGCATAAGGAGCTGGGGGCAGCAAGTGCCAGAAACTATGTTAAGAAGTATTCTATGGTGCTTGTTAACGGTGTTGTAGAAAACAAAGAAGCTATTGATGCGACTTTGAACAGCTGTGCAACCGATTGGACAGTAGAGCGTATGCCTGCTACCGACAGAAATATCCTGCGCGTAGCAGTTTTTGAAATGCGCCATGAAAAGCCTGCCCTGGCTGCAGGTGTTGCTATCAATGAGGCAGTGGAGATTGCCAAGGCTTATGGAACCGAAGAATCTCCGCGCTTTATTAACGGTGTTTTAGGTAAGCTGGCAAGAAAATGAGCCAAAAGGTTTATTTAGGCATTGATACCAGCTGTTATACTACCTCTGCCGCTCTTTTGGCGGAGGATGGCAGCCTGCTTGCCGAGGCCAGACAGATTTTAAGCGTGAAGCCGGGACGCTGCGGCCTGCAGCAGTCCGAGATGGTTTTTCAGCATACACGCAATCTGCCGCGCTTGGTGGAGGAGGTCTTTGCTGATAAGGATTGCACCTTGGCAGCGATTGGTGTCAGCGGTTATCCGCGTCCGCTTGCGGACTCCTATATGCCGGTGTTTCTTGCCGGTATGAGCGTTGCCCGCAGCCTGGCAGCTGCCTATAAGGTGCCACTGGAGGTCATCAGCCACCAGGAAAATCACTTGGAGGCCGGTCTTTGGTCGGCAGGCGGTCCGCAGGCGGAGCGCTTTTTGCTGTTGCATGCTAGCGGCGGTACTACCGATTTGCTGCTGTGCGAACGCCGTGAGGACAGCCGTTATAACCTGACTCAGGTTGGCGGCAGTTTGGATTTGCACGCCGGTCAGTTTGTGGACCGCATCGGTGTGGCGCTGGGACTGCAGTTTCCGACAGGTCCGGCGCTGGAGCAGCTTGCAGAACAGGCGGAAGCGCCGCTGGAGCTGCCGGTGTCCGTGCGTAAGCTGGATGTGAGCTTATCGGGACCTGCAACTGCCGCTATGCGCAAGCTGGAGGCGGGGGCAAATGCTGCCTCTCTAGCCTTGGGCGTGGAGCATACGCTGGCGGAAACCTTTGCCCGTCTGCTGCGTAACGGTGCAGCGGCATATGGTGTGCGAGATGTGATTTTGGTTGGCGGCGTCGGCTCCAACAAATATATCCGCAAACACGTTGAAGAAAAGCTGGCGAAGCGCCGTGTGCGCCTGTGGGTGCCGGAAGGACGCTTTAGCTGTGATAATGCCAGTGGCTGTGCCGCTGTTGCCTGGAGATTACATAAGAAAAATGACTGAAGCTGTTTATTCGGTAAGCGAAATAAATAATTTCATAAAGCATATACTGGAGCAGGAGCCGGAGCTGCGTAATCTGCAGGTTGTCGGTGAAATCTCCAATTTTAAGCGCTATCCTTCAGGTCATTGTTATTTTACTTTGAAGGATGCCGGTGCGGTACTCAAATGCGTAATGTTTCGCAGTAAAGCCGTTAACCTGCGCTTTCAACCGCAGAACGGCGATACTGTTGTTGCCGTAGGCCGTTTGGCAGTTTATGAACGCGACGGTGTTTATCAGCTGTATACCGATTTACTGCTGCAGCAGGGCGTGGGCGATTTGATGCAGGCTTACGAAAAGCTCAAGCAGAAGCTGGAGCGTGCCGGCCTGTTTGCGCCTGAGCGTAAACAGCAGCTGCCGCTGCATCCGCGCACTGTGGGTATTATTACCTCTCCTGCAGGTGCAGCTGTGCGTGACGTCATAACAGTGTCACGAAGGAGAAATCAGGGCATAAAGCTGTTGCTTTATCCCGTTAAGGTGCAGGGTGAGGGCGCTTCGGCGGAAATTGCTGCGGCGATTGAATTCTTTAACCGTAAAAAGCTGGCTGACGTCCTTATTGTAGGACGTGGCGGCGGTTCTATTGAGGATTTGTGGGCCTTTAACGAAGAAATTACCGTGAAAGCGGTGGCTGCCTCCAAAATTCCGGTGGTCAGTGCTGTAGGCCATGAAACAGATTTTACGCTGTGCGATTTTGCTGCCGATGTGAGGGCTGCGACACCGTCGCAGGCCGCGGAGCTGGTGGTGGCTGATGTTGAAGGCTATAAGCAACGCGTTGTCTATCTGGAGCAGCGTGCGCGCAGCCTGCTGTCAGCATTGCTGACGCAGCAGCAGCGCAGATTGGATAATTTAGTTAATTCGTGGGCGCTGCGTGACCCGGAAAGGCTTTTTGCCGACCAGTCGCAGCGTCTGGATACTGCTTCGCGCAGACTGCGTGAGGCCTTAGAGCTGCATCTGCAGCAGGATGAGCATAAGCTGGCGCTGGCGGCGGCAAGGCTGGACAGCTTAAGTCCGCTGGCTGTTTTGGGACGAGGCTATTCTGTGAGCCAAAAATCCGATTATACGCTGGTAAGCAGTGTTGATGACCTCAGATGGGGTGATGAGCTGCTGACAACAGTCGCAGACGGTGTGATAACCTCGGTTGTTCAGCAGGTAGAAAGGCGGTAAAGGATGGCAACGAAAAAGATTGCAAAGAACATTAAGTTTGAAGATGCCTTAAGCGAGCTGGAAGCACAGGTACAGCTTCTGGAAAGCGGCGAGCTGCCTTTGGACAAGGCTCTGGAGGTATTCAAATACGGTGTGGAGCTGAGCCGTGTCTGCAGCAGCAGATTGGAAACAGTGAAGCAGGAGGTTGAAAAAATCGTTGTTACCGACAGTAACGACGTTGGCTATAAATTAGAAGCATTCCAGGATTTGGAGGTAAAATAATGGATTTTAAAGCTTATTATGCTAACCAGCAAAAACTTGTAGAAAACTATTTGAAGAACAGAATTGCTAAAAAGGGTATTTCCAAGGTAGATGAAGCTATGGAATACAGCCTGATGGCAGGCGGTAAACGCATCCGTCCGATTCTGCTGATGGCTGCGGCAGAGGCTGTGGGCAGCAAGGGCTACAATTATTTGCCTGTGGCTTGCGGTCTGGAAATGATTCACACCTATTCTCTGATTCACGATGACCTGCCGTGCATGGATGACGATGATTATCGTCGCGGCCGTCTGACCAATCATAAGGTTTTTGGTGAGGCCATGGCAGTGCTTGCCGGTGACGGCCTGCTCACTTTGGCGTTTGAGGTAATGCTGGAGCAGAAGAATGTTGACCCTAAGGTTCTGATTGAAACTGTACGCGAAATGGCTATGTGTGCCGGTAACTTCGGTATGGTTGGCGGTCAGGGCCTTGATTTGGAATTTGAAGGCAAAAAGATTACGCCGGATGAGCTACGCAAACTGCATGCGGGCAAGACCGGTGCGCTTTTTATTGCTGCCATCCGCGGCGGTGCGCATCTGGCCGGCGCTAATGATCAGCAGCTTTTGGCTCTTACCAAATTTGCTGATTTGCTGGGACTTGCCTTCCAGATTACCGACGATATCCTTGATGTCGAAGGTACTGAGGAGGAGCTTGGCAAGCCGGTAGGCAGCGATGCCAAGAACCACAAATCTACTTATGTAACACTGTACGGCCTGCAGGCAGCACACGAGTTGGCAGAAAAGACTGTGGCAGAGGCTTTGGAATGTCTGGAAATGTTTGGCGAGAATGCAGAGCCGTTACGTGAAATTACTCGCCTGATGACTGACAGAAAGAAGTAATTATGGCAGAGAATAAATTTTTAGATAAAATTAATTCACCGGCTGATGTCAAAAAGCTTTCCGTGCCGCAGATGGAGCAGTTGGCTAAGGAAATCAGACAGCTTTTAATCAGCGTTATTTCGCACACCGGCGGCCATCTGGCACCGAACCTGGGCGTAGTAGAGCTGACTTTGGCCTTGCATAAGGTTTTCAATACGCCGGAAGATAAGATTATTTTCGACGTAGGTCATCAGGCCTATATCCATAAAATTATCACCGGACGCAGGGAGCAATTTCCTACGCTGCGTCAATACGGCGGTCTTTCCGGCTTCCCCAAACGCAGCGAAAGCGAGCATGATGCTTTCGGTACCGGTCATTCCAGTACTTCTATTTCTGCGGCATTGGGCATGGCCTGCGCCCGCGACCTGCAGGGCGAGGACTATAATGTCGTAGCCGTTATCGGTGACGGCTCCATGACCGGCGGCATGGCTTTTGAGGCGCTGAATAACGCCGGTATGCTGCATAAAAATATGATTGTTGTGCTCAACGATAACGAAATGTCTATTTCCAAAAATGTGGGCGCGATGAGCGAATATCTTTATCAGCTGCGTACAGGCGAAACCTATAATAAAATTAAAAATGATATTGAGGGCTGGCTCAAAAATATGGAATTCGGCAGTGATGTGCTGAAGGCTATCCGCCGCCTGAAAGGCAGCGTAAAGTACCTGATGGTGCCGACATCTATTTTTGAAGAGCTTGGCTTTACTTATTTGGGACCGGTTGACGGACATGATCTGGATGGCCTGCTGGATGTACTGCAGGCTGCCAAAAAGATTGACGGACCGGTTATGGTACACGTGCTGACGAAAAAGGGCAAGGGCTACAAGCCTGCGGAAGAAAGCCCCAATAAGTTCCACGGTACCGGCCCCTTTGATATTGCTACCGGCAAAAAGATTACTAATCCGAATGCACCCGTAAGCTATACCGAGGTTTTTGGTAAAACCTTGAGCAAGCTGGCTGATACCGACGATAAAATCGTGGGTATTACGGCTGCAATGCCTGATGGCACCGGCTTGAATATTTTTGCCGAGGCGCATAAGGACCATTTCTTTGACGTAGGTATTGCCGAGCAACATGCGGTTACTGCGGCTGCAGGTATGGCTGCTGCCGGAATGAAGCCTGTGGCGGCAATTTATTCTACCTTCATGCAGCGTGCTTATGACTCCATCATGCACGATATCTGCATGCAGAAGCTGCACGTAACGCTGTGTCTGGACCGTGCCGGTCTTGTCGGTGATGACGGCTATACGCATCATGGCGTTTTTGACTACGCTTATCTGCGCAGCATTCCCAACATGACCATTATGGCGCCGAAGGATGAGAATGAACTGCAGCACATGCTGAAAACAGCGCTGGATTTTGACGGACCTGTTTCCGTGCGTTATCCGCGCGGCAGCGGTGTGGGCGTTGCGCTGGATACGCAGTGGCAGGATTTGCCGATTGGTAAGGCAGAGGTGCTGCGTACAGGCAATGATGTCTGCGTCTGGGCGATTGGCAGCATGGTGCAGACTGCTCTTGATGCAGCGGAGCTGCTGGAAACGCAGGGAATCAGCGCAGGTGTTGTGAATATGCGTTTTGCCAAACCGCTGGATGTTGAACTCTTGCGTGAGCATGCGCAAAGCTACGGCAAGATTATTACTCTGGAAGAAGGCGTACTGGCAGGCGGTGTCGGCAGCGCAATTCTTGAAGAGCTTAATGAAAATAAACTGTTGGAGCAGTGTGAAGTACGTTGCTTCGGCATTCCTGACGAATTTGTTATGCATGGCGACAAAAAGCTGCTGTTCCGTGATTTGGGACTGGATACGCCAACCATTGCTGCCAAGGCTGCAGCATTTGTAAAGGGTGAAGAAGAGTGAAAAAAGAAAGACTTGATGTTCTGTTAGTTAACCGCGGTATGTTTGAAAGCCGTGCCAAGGCGCAGGCTGCGGTTATGGCAGGACAGGTATTGGTCAATGAACAGAAAATAGATAAACCGGGTACACCGGTGGCACCGGAGGTTACTATCCGTCTGCTGGGTAACAAGCTGCCCTATGTAAGCCGCGGCGGTTTGAAGCTGGAGAAGGCTTTGCAGATTTTCCCAATCAGCGTAGACGGCAAGGTTGTAGCTGATATCGGTGCTTCTACCGGCGGTTTCACCGACTGCGCGCTGCAGAACGGTGCGGCAAAGGTGTATGCGATTGACGTAGGCTACGGTCAGCTGGCGTGGAAGCTGCGCAACGATGAGCGTGTAGTGAACATGGAGCGCACCAACGTGCGTTATCTGGAAGCAGACAGCCTGCCCGAGCAGGTGGATGCTGCAACTATCGACGTAGCCTTTATTTCGCTGGATAAAATTTTGCCGGCGGTACACAAAATCCTCAAGCCCGAAGGCTTTGTAGTGGCTTTAATCAAGCCGCAGTTCGAAGCAGGCAAGGAAAATGTCGGCAAGAAGGGCGTTGTGCGTGATGCTGCCGTGCACGAGCAGGTTATCAATAACGTCATCAGCTTCGCCAAGGGTGAAGGCTTCGGCATTGCCGGATTGGATTTTTCTCCTATCAAGGGACCGGAGGGCAATATTGAATATCTGCTGCACCTGACGCTGGGTGACGACGATGCCGTAAGCAGCGAGCAGGTAGCACAGCTTGTAGGCCGCAGTCATGGCGACTTAGATAAGAAAGCAGAAAAGACAGAGGCATGAGATGAAAAAGAAACGTTTAGGGATTTTCCCCAACCTTGGTAAAGAAAACGTCTGCATTGCTCTGCCGGAATTTATTCAGCTCTGCAAGGACTGGGGACTTGAACCGGTGTTGCCTGTGGATGTGGCGCAGCAGTATGGCGTAAGCAGCTACAATAAAAGTGAGCCGCAGACGTTGAAAACGCTGGACTATGGTGTCAGCCTCGGCGGTGACGGTACACTGCTACAGATGGCGCGCCACCTTGCACCGCTCGATGTGCCTGCCTTCGGTATCAACTTCGGCAAGCTGGGATTTTTGGCAGAGATTGATTTGCAGGGTATGTATAAGGCTATCAGCCGTCTGGCACAGGGCAACTATACGCTGGAAAGCCGCAGTCTGCTGCAGGCCAGAGTTATCTGCGGCGATAAGCTGCTTGCTACGGCGCATGCGCTCAACGATTTAGTTTTGGCTAAGGGCATGTTCAGCAAGCTGGCGCATATGATGCTTTTTATTAACGGACGTTTATCAGGTAAATACGCAGCAGATGGCTTGATTATAGCAACGGCAACCGGTTCTACGGCATATTCTCTCTCAGCAGGCGGACCGCTTGTTATGCCGGAGCTTGATGTCAGCGTCATTACTCCTGTCTGCGCACATTCGCTGACGAACAGAGCGCTTGTTATTCCTATGTCGGAAACAATAGAGCTCAGGCCGATTCCCGGCAGTGAGGAAATGCTGCTTTCGGCTGACGGCGAAAATGTTATCGAGGTGCCTAACGATACCAGTGTGCATATCGCCAAATCGCCTTATGAGATGAAGTTTGTAAGACTTACGCGACGCGATTATTATCAGACTTGGCAACAAAAATTAATGCGCAATTTATAGGAGGCGCACGATAAGGCACCGTATACTTCATCAGGATAGATATATAGAATTATTTTGCTATTAGAGGTGATTGACTATGAAAATGACCAGACATGCTAAAATAAAAGAGATTATTGACAACAATAAAATTGAAACGCAGGAGGATTTGGCTTCCGCTTTACGTCATCAGGGCATTGATGTTACGCAGGCTACGGTTTCGCGTGATATCAAGGAACTGATGCTGGTCAAGGTGCCGGATGCCAACGGACATTATCACTATGCTTATCCGAAGGAGCACAGTACAATGCTGACTATGGAGCGTCTGGAGCGTACCTTTAACGATTCTATCGTCAGTGTGCGTGCTTCCGACAGCATGGTGGTAATCCGCACGCTGCCGGGCACAGCGCAGGCTGTTGCCTTTGCCGTAGACTACATGAAATGGCCGGAGATTCTTGGTTCTATTGCCGGTGATGACACCGTTTTCATTGCTCTGCCAAATAAAGAAGCTGTAATCACTCTGCTGGAACGCTTCAAGGATTACAGATAAGCGAGGCAAGGGATTATGCTGCAATCATTGCATGTTCACAATTTTGCACTGTTAGAGGACGCGCATGCTGATTTTACCCCCGGCTTCAATGTTTTTACAGGTGAAACTGGTGCCGGCAAATCTATTCTGATTGATGCCTTTGGCATGGTGCTTGGCGGGCGTTCTTCTGCTGATTACGTGCGCAGTGGTACGGATGGCCTGTGGGTGCAGGCTGTTTTTGACGTGAGCGGGCAGCAGGAGCTTAAAGCGCTGCTGACGGAGCACGGTCTGGAGCCGGAGGAGGATTTATTTCTTAAGCGTCAGATTAGCGCTGCAGGAAAGAGCCGCGCTTATATCAACGGCGTGCAGGTGCCATTGGCTGTGCTGAAGGCTATCGGTGCGCGTTTAGTGGATATTCATGGCCAACATGAAAACCAGGCCTTGCTGAAGCCGGATGCGCCGCTGCATCTGACAGATGCTTTTGGCGGTCCGAAGCTGGCGCAGGCACTGCAGGAGTATAAGCAGCTTTACAGCGAGTATACTGCTGTAGTAAAGCATTTGAGCAGCCTGGAGCAGGAAAATGAGCAACAGGATTTGCTGCTGGACCGTTACGCTTGGGAAATCAAGGAGATTTCGGATGCTGCCTTAAAGCCGGGCGAGGAAGATGGTCTGGAGGCGGAGGCACGCCTGCTGCAGAACAGTGAGCGCATTATGAAGGCTGTTGACAGCTCTTATCAGCAGCTTGATGAGGAGGACGCGATTCTTTCGCGTCTGGCGCGAGTGCGCGACCAGCTGCAGTATGCGGCACGCTACGACAGCCGTCTGACGCCGCTGGCAGAATGTGCCGACAGTGCCTGGATCAGCCTGGACGATTGCCGCACGGAGCTGAGCGAATATATGGCAGGCAGTGAGTTTAACGGTGAGCGTGCGGCACAGGTACAGCAGCGCCTTGATATTATTTACCGTCTGCAGAAGAAGTACGGCGGCAGTACACAGTCGGCGTTGGAATATCTGCAGCAGACGCAGGAAAAGCTGGAGCAGCTGCAGCAGATTGCAAAGCTCTTAGAGCAGGCACAAAAGGCAGTAGCGGAAGCGGTTGTGCGTTTGGGACGTGCTGCCGCAGTGCTGACGCAGTTGCGTGAAGCCAGCGCCAAGGCGTTGGCGCAGCGCATTACGCAGCATATCCGTGATTTGGCAATGCCTAACGGTGTGCTGCAGATAAAATGCGGTCAGCTGGATAAGTTTATGCCGCTGGGCCGTGATGAGCTGAAATTTATTTTCAGTGCGAATATGGGCGAGCCGCTGAATGACCTAGAAAAGGTAGCGAGCGGCGGCGAGCTGAGCCGTATTGCTTTGGCGGTTAAGACTGTGCTGATGAACAGCGGCGATGTTGCTACGATGGTATTCGACGAGATTGATACCGGTGTCGGCGGTGTTACGGCGCAGAAGATGGCGGAAAAAATTGCTGCTATTTCCAGTGTCGGTCAGGTGCTGTGTATTACGCATCTGCCGCAGATTGCTGCCTTTGCGGATAATCACATCCATATCGAAAAGCAAAGTGCCGACGGACGCACGGTAACGCAACTGACAACGCTTGATTATAACGGACGTCTGCAGGAGCTGGTGCGCATGACGGCAGGCGCAACTGCCAGCAGGGCAGCCTTTGAAAGTGCTACCGAGCTGCTGCAGGGTGCGGAGCAGATAAAAAGCAGCTTTAAGCGACTGCAGGAGAAATGAGGTAAGATAATGCTGAAAAAATTTCATGAGGCGGCTTTAGATGAAATATATGTACCGGGAAGCAATGAGGAGGTCTTCAGCGGACGCCTGCTGAAGGTACAGCGTGACCATGTAACGCTGCCGAACGGTAATGATACAACACGTGAATATATCCGTCATCCGGGCGCAGTGGCGATTGTACCGGTGCTGGCTGACGGAAGCGTGGTGTTGGTAAAGCAGTGCCGTTATCCGCTTGCTACATTGCTGTGGGAGATTCCGGCAGGCAAGCTTGACCATGGTCCGGAGGAGGACACATTGGAATGCGCAAAGCGTGAGCTGAGCGAGGAAACAGGCTATGACGCAGAGCATTGGCAGCAGCTGATCAGTATTGCGACTACGCCGGGATTTTCTGATGAGATTATCCATTTATATAAGGCCTGGGGATTGCAAAAGTTTGCCCAGCACACCGATGAGGACGAATTCATCGGCGTGCTGGCCTTTACTCCCGCAGAGCTGCGTCGCATGGTCGCTGACGGCGAGCTGTATGATGCCAAAACCCTGTGCGCTCTTTACGCTGCTAAGGTAATTTGAAAAAGTCAATCACAATAGTTATTTGAGGCTGCTGAGAAGGCAGCCTCTTTTTTCGTGCCTTAGCTTGTCAAGCTGGCGCTACTTCTTTATAATAGAAAGTAAGTGTTTAATAAATTTCTATGAGGGAGCAGATGATACAGATGAAAAAGTTGCAATATGTGCTTGCTTCGCTGCTGGCGGCAAGCGTTTTTACAACTGCGGCTGAGGCTGCCAATTTTAATAATGAAGTAAAAACCCAGCAGGGTGTTGTTGCCGGTGCTTATGACGACAAGCATCAGGTAGTACAATGGCTGGGTGTTCCGTATGCGCAGCAGCCGACTGGCGCTAACCGTTGGCGTGAGGCGCAGCAGGCTAAAAAGCATAAGGGAATTTTGGACTGCACCAAGGCTGCACCGGCGAATATCCAATACAACGGCAAAAAGGTGCTCGGGCAGGAGGGCATGCTGACGTTGGATATTGTGCGCCCGGATACGCAGGAAAAGAATCTGCCGGTACTGGTTTATATCCACGGCGGCAATAATCAGGCTAGCAACAGCCATCTGATGGAGGGCAACAAGCTGGCGCAGGAAGGCAACATGGTTTATGTTTCCGTACAGTATCGCCTGGGGCTTTTGGGCTTTAACAATCTGCCTGCTCTGGCAGATGGCAACAAGAAGGAACAGAGTGGTAACTTCGGCTTCCTTGACCAGGCAACAGCCTTAGACTGGGTACGCGAAAATATCAAGGAGTTCGGCGGTGACGCCAAGAATATTACTGTTTCCGGTTTTTCTGCCGGCGGACGTGATGTTATGGCGATGCTGATTTCGCCTGTTTTCAAAAATAAATTTGATAAGGCTATTTCCTTTAGCGGCGGTCTGACTGTTGCCGATGCTGACAAGAGCAAGAAAACTATCGCGCAGAAATTAGCCCCGATGGTGGTAGAGGACGGTAAACAGAATAATCTGATTAACGCCGAAAACTGGCTGCTTAGTGACAACGGCAAGGATAAAAAGGCCGTGCGTCAATATCTGCAGGCAATGCCGGCAGAGCGTCTGGCGCCGGTGATGGCAGGCGCTGTCATCCGCATGAGCGCTTTCCCACATCTTTACGGTGATGGTGAGGTGCTGCCGGTAGAAGGCTTTGCTACGAAGCATTACTACAGCGTGCCGCTGCTGATGCTGGCAAGTGCTGATGAGTTCAGTTCTTTTGCTGCGCGCGATACCTTTTTTAAGGATCGTCTGAGCTTAATCAACAACGATTATAAAACTACCAGCGAATTTATATTTGCTAATAAATACGGCAGTGCTTTGTATGGCTTCTTCAACGGTCAGCAGTCTGCAGAGGTTTTGTATCCGCATTATAAGGCTGATATGTATGTCTGCAGCTTTGCTTTTGCTCATACTGCGGATGTTGTCGGCAAGGAATACATGGTGCGTAACGGTGCGCTGCACGGCATCTTCCAACCGTTCCTGACGGATCAGGGCTACGGCTACACCAAAAATACCGATGCCTTTGAGCAGGCAGGCTCCAAGGAGCTGAGTAAAGCATTTATTGCTTCGATTGCAGCCTTTATGCGTACTGGTAATCCTAATACACCGGCCTTGGGAACCACATGGCAGTCTTGGACTCCGACTTACCGTCCGGGGCTTGTTTTTGATGCCAACCGTCAGCATGCACGCATCAGCAGTATCAACAGCAGAGTAAGCTATGCCGGCATTTTGGCAAAGATGGCTAATGACAAGAGCATCAATGAGCAAAGTAAAAATTATATCATTCATAATGTGCTGAACGGACGCTGGTTCAGTGACGAGCTGGATGCCAAATACGGCAATCCCAGTCTGTGGCCTAAATAAGCAGTTTTATAAGGAGCTGATTGATAATGACAGAAGAAAAAAATACTACTCCGCTTCATGGCAGCAATGTTGCCAGAGAGCAGATTCCGGCAGCCTGCAAATGGCATGTAAGCGATATATATGCCAGTGAAAAGGATTGGCAGGCGGCCTGCGAAGAATATAAAAGCAAGCTGCCGCAGCTGCAGGCTATGCAGGGCAAACTGAATACTGCAGCCGCAGTGTGTGCTGCCTTAAAGCTGCAGGAGGAGCTGGCCAAGCTGTTGGATAAAATTTATGCTTACGCACGCTTGCAGCAGGATGCGGATAATACGGACCAGAAGCTGCAGGCGCTCGCAGGCGAGGCCGAAGGTATGGCAGCAGCCTTCAGTAACGCTAACGCTTTTGTAGAGCCGGAAATGCTGGCCTTAGGCAAGGAAAAGCTGTTGCAGATGCTGGACGAAGAGCCTGCATTGGCAGAATACCGTTTTTATATTGAAAATATGGTTCGTTTATCAGACCATGTTTTGTCTGCAGATAAAGAGGCTGTTTTTGCGCAAAGCCATTTGGCAACAGGTACTGCAGCAGCGGCCTTCCGCGCACTTGTGAGTGCCGATATGCAGTTCCCGGAAATTACCGACGGACAGGGCAACAAGACTAGCGTCAGCGAAGGCTGCTATCTGCTGAATATGACCTCTCCTGACCGTGTACTGCGTAAAAATTCTTTTACCGGCCTGATGAATACCTATCATCAATACCGCAATACGTTGGCAGCAACACTCACAGGCTCTGCACGCACCGGTTATTTCTATGCTATCGTGCATAACTATAAAGATACACTGGAAGCAGCGTTGGCAGAGGATAATATTCCGTCCAGTCTTTACGACGGACTGATTGATACCGTGCATGATAATTTTGCCCCTCTGCATGAGTATATCCAATTGAAGAAGGATGTACTTGGCGTAGATGAATTCCATTACTATGATATGTATATGCCTATTTCCAATGCAGGCGACAGCTTTGCCTGCAGCTTCCCGGAGGCCTGCGCTAAGGTTGAGGAGGCACTTGCTCCGTTAGGCAAGGAATATCTTGCGGCGTTACATAAAGGCATGACCGAAGGCTGGATTGACGTTTACGAAAACAAGGGCAAGCGCTCCGGCGCATATTCCTGGGGCGTGTACGGCGTGCATCCCTTTGTGCTGCTCAATTATCAGCCGCGCTATAACAGCATTTCTACCATTGCGCATGAAATGGGCCATGCTATGCACAGCTATTTCAGCAGTCAGGCACAAAGCTATGTTAATTCGGAATATACGATTTTCTGCGCTGAGGTTGCGTCCACAACGAACGAAAACCTATTGCTGGAGCATACCTTGAAGCATGCTACGGCGGAGCAGAAAATTTATCTTTTGAACCAGTTTTTGGAGGCAGTACGCACAACGGTTTACAGACAGGTCCAGTTTGCTGAATTCGAAAGATATATTCACGGCGAAATCACTGCAGGCCGTTCCCTGCAGGCTGAAAAGCTGGAGGAATACTGGCTGCAGAGCAACAGGGATTACTATGGGCCGGCGCTGACTGTGGACAAGGAATTGGCAAGCGAATGGTCTCGCATACCGCACTTCTATACGCCGTTTTATGTGTACAAGTACGCAACAGGCTACAGTGCGGCGACCGCCTTCGCCAGCGCAATTTTAAGCGGCGAAGCGGGAGCGGTGGAAAAATATCTGGGCTTCCTGCATGCGGGCGGCAGCGATTATTCGCTGAACATCCTGAAGAACGCCGGCGTGGATTTGAATACGCCGCGGCCTGTAACGGTAACGTTGCAGAGGTTTGCTGCTAAGCTCAAGGAGCTGAAGGCGCTGTTGGGAAAGTAAATTAAAGTAAGATAAAATATGTTATAATACTCCTAAAGCAGATTGTTTAAAGTTGTTTAGCTGCTTTAGGAGTTTTTTATTTGAGGTGCACAATGAAAAAGCGCAGGACACTGGAAGAAATTTTAGGCAGTAAGATTAATGCTGAATATAGCGAAAAGCATGCTTATATCATGGAGCTTGTGGGTAGTGGGCGGATAAAGCCTGTACTTGCGTCGAAGAAAAACGGCAAAAAGCCACCGTTGTATCGGGAATATTGGGAGCTGGAGGAGAAGCAGGATTATTCAGCGTTAAAACAGGAGCTTTTGTTTAACCTGGCTCCGCAAATTAATATAACATATTATCAGAATAATCTTGAAGCCTATGATAAAGAACGCAAGGATGTTTTGTCGTTGAGCAATTTTTTGCAGAAAAGTGCTGCTTTACTTACGAAGCCAGTTTCTTACAACGAGCGCAGCTTCCAAATCTGGCAAAGGGAAAAGTTTTTGCTTCAGGGAGCAGGCAAAAAAATACTGAGGCACTGCGGTTTGGAGCTTGCTAAACTAAACTGTTACAGTACTGCTGAACCCTTTGCTTATTTTGCTACAACACGCGCAGTACCACAAAAGCTGTTGATTATAGAAAATAAGGACACCTTTTTTAGCATGAGAAAGCATCTGCTGGCAGGAAACAGCCAGCTTTTGGGAGAAAATATAAGTACTGTTATTTACGGCGCCGGCAAAAGAGTCGTCAGCTTTTTTCAAGAGTTCAACGCCAGCGCTGAACCATACATGCTGGCAGAAGGAAATGAGCTGTTGTACTTTGGCGATTTGGATTACGAAGGCATAGGCATTTATGAAACACTGGCAGAAAGCTTTGTTGAGCAAGGAGAGATTAAACCGTTTATTCCTGCGTATCTGGCGATGCTGGCGAAGGCAGGCAATTACAAGCAACTGCCGTCCACGAAAAAAGACCAGAACCGAAATCTGCAGGGAGGATTCTTCCGTTATTTTCCCGTAAATGCGCAATCGCAAATGCAAAGTATTTTGCAGAAGGATTTGTATATCCCGCAGGAGATTTTGACGATAAGTGATTTTTGAGGTTGATTATGCAGTATGATTTTTTGAAGGATTTTACGAGACGCATGAAATGCGTAGGCTTATATGCTCTGCTTTATGATAATAGCAGTCAGAAGTATATCTGGAAGGAACGTGGTTTTAACACTCTGGACGAGCAACTGAACGTTATTTTTTCTGTGATGCTTTATATTATGGAGCAGTCACTGAAGGAAGAAAGCTGTACTATTGATAATATTACTGTTTTTTTGGACAGTCTTAACGAAAAGTATTATAAAAAGTCCATGAGCTATGCTGAATGCAGTGATTTGGCTAAGTTCATTGTTAATGTAGTACTGTCTAATGAAGGAAGGCCGATGTACTTTGGTGGTTATGATTATGAGCAGCAGGAGATGAAAGAGCTGCACATCAGCTACGTTAATAATCGCATTATCTATGACGAACAAGACGTGCGCCGTACATCGTATTATCTTACAGATGATGGCTATAATCTGCTTTTGGGGACACTGGAGGTTGAAAGCAACCTGAAGCTGACGATTCAGGAAATGATATTTAAGCTGCATCTGGAGAAGCAAAGCTATGATAAGGCGTTGGATGATGTAAAAAATATCTTTAACCTGATGCGTATTCAACTGCAAAAAATTCAGGCTGCTATGCTGAGGATAAGGCGCAATGCTTTGGAGTATAGTGTCAGCGAATATAGTGAGCTGTTATATGATAATCTGCAGACTATCGACCAGTCGAAGAAAAAATTCAAGGGACATCGCGATGTTGTGCAGGCACGTGTAGAGGATTTAGAGAAGCAGAATATCAGCTTAGATAGTTTGCCGCCTGATGATGTTGCCAAGCTACGGAATCTGCGTGAAATAGATAATTATTTAGGTCGTGCAATAGATGAATATCAAAAAATCTTAAATAATCATTTTGACCTTAAGGCCTTATATACAGCAGAGCTGGAAAAGGTTTCGCAAATGTCTCTGGTACAGCGCTTTAATTTACGTGCCGACTTTTATGAGAAGCTTTTAACGAATCCGGAATGCCTGCAGAATTTAGATATATTTCTACATCCGTTATTTAATAAGGAACTTGAGAAGGCTGTTAATCCGAATCTTTTTCTGGAGCTGCAGAGAGTACGGCTGTTGGAAGCTGAGTGGGAGGAAGGTGCAACTGAAAGCTTTGACGCTGAGGCTTGGGAGGCGGAACAAAGAAAGCTGTTGGCGGAAAGGCTGGCGCAGTACGAAGCAAGCCTGACTGTTATTCTGAAGTATACCATTAGCAAAGGTCAGTTGCGCCTTTCTGAGCTGATAAAGCAGCTTAGTCAGGATGAGCGCGAGCGCTTAGTTCCCAATATAGCAGTATTTAAAGAGATTATGGTGGAGCTGCTCAAGGTTCAGAAAATTGATATTACTAGCATGCGCATCGAGCGAGCAGGATTTATTCAGGAAGAGACGAAGGATTTTCGCCTGCAAAGTATGCTTTTGGATATTTTGGACAAGCGTGCGCAATGGCAGACAGTAAAAAAGCTTATAGTACATCGCCTACCGGAGGCTAATCCGGTTTTGTTGAAGCAGCTTGATGAAAATACTGGTGTTTTGAAAAATATCCGTTGTTCTGATGTCATGCTGAAGGCAGTTTGGGAGTGAAAATATGGCTTATCAGATTGAAACAATTAAGCAGTCACAAAAAATATTTTATTACTTATTGGAGCATCACGAGCTACGGGAGGAAAAAGCACCGGAGCTACACAAAGCATATATTGAACAGGATGAAGTGCAGACGTTAGTCAAGTCGCAAGCAGATGCTGCTGATAGCCATGTAGAAACGTATGGTGGCATTATTTATCTTATACCAGGGCAGGAAAATAATTATTTAGGCTATTCCAAAGGACAGCTGAAGAAGGAGCTTTGCCGCAGTAATGCTACCGATAAGGATTATTATTTGGTGCAATTTGTTATCCTGGTTCTGTTGTTGGAGTTTTATGACGGGCAGGGCAGCAGCTCTAAGACGCGTGATTTTATTCTATTGGGAGATTTGCAGAATTCCATAACAGACAAGCTCAAGGAGGGGGCAGCGCGTTATTCTGAGGATGAGCAGGCGCAGAATGGCATGGCCTTTACTGCTATGCGAGAGGCTTATGAGTCCTTGCGTTCTGATGAAAAAAGAAATCGTCAGAAAACCACTAAAGAAGGTTTTATGTTCAGCATTTTACATTTTCTGCAGGAGCAGGGTTTGATAGATTATATTGAGCAGGATGAAATGATTAAGACAACTCGCAAACTTGATCATTTTATGGATTGGAATCTGTTGAATAAGAATAATTTTGAGCGGGTGCAGAGAATTTTAGGAGCGGAAGAAAATGAGCAAGATTAATGCTATCAGGTTGGTTAATGTAAATTATAACCATAATTCCATTCATATCAGTGATGAAACACTGCACTTTAATGGCAGAAGCACGTTGATTTCCTTGCAGAATGGTGGTGGTAAGTCTGTACTGGTGCAACTTTTAACGGCACCATTTGTACAAAAGCGTTACCGTAATCTTAATGAGCGTAGTTTTGCCAGCTATTTTACTACATCTAAACCATCTTTTATCATGGTGGAATGGTTATTGGAGGATGACGCCGGTTACTGCCTTACAGGAATGATGGTGCGTAAGAGCCAGAATATGGATAATGACGAGGAACTGGAGCTGATAAATTTTATCAGCGAGTATACCGAGCCCTGCGAGCAGGATATAAATCATCTGCCTGTTGTTGAGAGTGATAAAAAGGAGCTTAGAATTAAAAGCTTTAATGCTTGTCACAAGATGTTTGATGATTTTAAAAAGGAAAGAATAAACAGGTTTTTTTGTTATGATATGAATAACTCTGCGCAAAGTAGGCAGTATTTTGCCAAGCTTACTGAATATGGTATAGATTATCGTGAATGGCAGAATATCATTAAGAAAATCAACGAAGAGGAGTCTGGTCTTTCTAAGCTGTTTGCTGAATGCAAGGATGAGAAGGGCCTGGTAGAAAAATGGTTCCTCGATGCTGTAGAAAATAAGCTGAATAAAGGCAACAACAGGATGCAGGAGTTCCGCAATATCCTGGAAAAATATATCACTACTTATAACGAAAACTCTAATAAAATCCAACAGCAGGAAAAGCTTATTGCATTTCAGCAGGAGGCGACACCTATTTTGACATTTGGCAAAGAGTATGAAGCTTCTTCTGCTACTGTCGCTGTTAAGCTGAATAAAATTTATGAGTGCCTGGCTGAGCTTAACCGGTTCGCTGATAAAAATGAAACGGAAATTGCTGTTTGCAATGCTGAATTGGATGCTTTAGGTAAACAATTGGTGCATTTGCTGCATGAAGAGTTTTCCAGTAATTTTTATTATGCAGAAGATAAAAAAGAAGCGTTAATCGTACTAAAAGAAGATAATGAACAGCAAAGCAGTCAACTGGAAGAGCAGTCACAATTATGGGAAAGGCGGCGGCATATTCTGGATTGTGCGGAATTGCAGGAGCGCTTAAATGAAGATTTGTTGGAATTACAAAGGGTAGAGCAGAGAGTTACTGTTTCCCGTAAAAAGAATAAGGACCTTGAACCGGAGCGCGAATATATTGGCTATTTGCTGAAAGAATATATTGAGCAAGAGCTGCAAAAGATGCAGGAGCGCTTTCAGCAGGAAGAGAGTGACAAGAAGGCTTGTCTTGACTTACAAAAACAAGCTAAACAGGAACTATCAGAGTTAATCAGCAGATTGAATGAGCTGCATACTACGCAGGGACGTCTTCAAGGCTTAGTGCAGGCTTATGATGATGCTGAGGAAAGCTATAATAAAAAGTGGGAACCTGGCGCTGCTGGTTTGCAGCGTAATATGCTGGGCGAATATGAGGCCGGTGCGTTAAAGGTTATGGCAGAAAAGCTGGTAGCTGATGAGCAGGAAGCTAGTGATAGGCAGAAACAGCAGCAGCAGAATTTAAGTGGCCTAAAAACTGCGTTTAGTGACTTGGAGCGTAGCTTACAGAATTGCTCAAAAGAAAGGGGCAGTAAAGAGCAGCTCGTAGTAGAACGTACTCAGGTTAAAAAACAGCTTGATGAACAGCTTGCAAAACGAAAAACATTACTGCAATATCTTCAGCTTGACGAGAAGTATCTTTTTGATAAAGAGTATATTCAAAAAGAGCTTTCCAAAAAGCTTTTGGAAATGGATGAAGCCAGAACAAAGCTGTTGCATAAATTAGATACAGTACAGAAAAAGTATCAGGGACTGCAGACTGGCAAAACCGTGGAGCTGTCAACTGAACTGGTGCAGATGCTGGAGCGTTTGGGCATAAATATTGTATATGGCATGGAATGGCTGAAAAACAATAAAAATAGTGAGGAATTGAACCTGGAGCTGGTAAAACAGCATCCGTTCCTGCCGTATGCTTTGATTATGACCGGCAAAGAAATAGAAGACCTGCAAAGGGCTGAAAAAAATATTTATACTTCACTCCCGGTGCCGATTATTTTACGCGAAAGCTTAACGCAAGCTACACAGATAAAGGTCGATAATGGTGTCCTTAAAAGTGCAGATGTGAATTTCTTTATGCTATTTAACGATAATCTGCTAAACGAAGAAAAACTGCAGCGTCTGCTGGCTGAATTGAAGGCAAAGCTGCAGAAGATTGAACAGGAGCTTCAGAAACGAAAGGCTGAATATGATTTATACAGTGCGAAATATAGCGAGCTGCAGGACCAGAGGCTTAGCAAAGAAAGCTATGAGAGGATGAAGGATGAGTTGCTTTCTTTGCAACAGTCAATTGCCGGACTGCAGAAGTGGGAGGAGCATATGCAGGCCGAAAAGGCTGATAATTTACTGGCGCAGGAAAAGGTTAGCCAGGATTTAGCAAAAATAGGCCAGATGATAGAAAAGCTGAAACTGCATCAGGAGGCATTGCAACAGTTGACAGTAAAATATCAGCAATATCTGCTTGATAATAAGCAACTATACGAATGCAATAATACCTTGGCTAATGCAGAAAATGCAAAGCAAAGCCTGGACGATAAGCTTGAAAAATTGCAAAATAAGCTTGAGTGGCAAATAAAATATCTTGCGGATCTTTCAGGTAACATGAAAGCTTTAGATGATGAAATGGCTCAATATGCAGGCTATAAGCAGGTGCCTAAGCCAAAAAATTTTGCTGATGATATTGCGCAGAATACTGAATCCTTGAAAGCACGGTTAAATAGCATTAAGGAAAAGCTTTCCGGAGAATTAAGAGCTCTTGAGGATAATAGAGCAAATCTCGCAAGAAAGGTGAAAAAGGTTGAACAAAAGCTGCAAGATAGAGCAAATCGTTTTGGACTGGAAAGCAAAGAATGGGTGAATGAGCGTTATAGCGAAGCTAAAATGCAGGAGCTGGATGCAAAGCAGAAGCAGTTGACTCAAGATAAGAAAAAGCTTGGAGAAGCACGTATAGATATTGAAAAAAGATTAACACAGGTGCAGGGGGAGCAAAATAATATTCTCAGACAGATGGAAGAAAAATGCCATGCTATTGAGCCTTTGCCTAAGGATGAAGTTGTTGAGAAAAAATTTTCAGAAGAGAAAAATATGCTTCAGTATAAGCGCACTCTAAAGGAAGAGTTGCAAAAATCCTTGGGAGAACAGGAGCAGAATATTAGGGAGAATATTGTTGGCTTGGCTGAATATAGTGAAGGAGCGACAAATGTAGAGTGGTGTGAAAGCTTTATTTTGGAGGATTTTTCACAAGAAGAGCTGTCAAGTTATACGTTATCGTTGAGAAAAGAATATAAGACTGCCCAAGCGCAGGAAGATGAGGCGAAACGAAAGCTGGAGCAGGCTCTAATCAAGTTGCGCAATGTAGAAGCTTTTCAAGAGGATTCCTATAAAAAATGTATAGAGATGCTGCAGGAGCTTACAAGCGATGCGCATATCTTTGTAAAGCAGCTTAATGCTGTTTTAGAGTCCTATGTCAGAATATCTGAAAAACTGCAGGTTGATATTGCTATAGTTAAGCAGGAAAAAGAACAAATCATTACTCAGTTAGAGGATTATCTTAAGGAAGTTCACAAGCAATTAGGATATATTGATCGCAATTCTAGCATTCAAATTCGTGGTCATTATGTAAAAATGCTCAAATTGCAGCTTCCTGACTGGGATGAAAGCGCTAATATTTATCATCGTAGTATTACAGATTTAGTAGATACAATAGCGGAAAAAGGATTGGCAAAATTAAGCAAAGGTGAACCCCTCACTGAACTGCTTGGTAAGCTGTTGACTACCAAAGAACTTTTCGATGCCGTTGTTGGTATTAATAATGTTCATGTGCAGATGTTCAAGGTTGAGGCGCAACGTGAAATACAGATTTCCTGGCGTGACGTAGCACGTAATTCCGGTGGCGAGGGCTTTTTATCAGCATTTGTTATTCTTTCGAGCCTTTTGTATTACATGCGTCGTGATGATGCAGACGTTTATGCAGACCGCAATGAAGGCAAGGTACTAATGATGGACAATCCGTTTGCTCAGACTAATGCCGCGCATCTGCTTACGCCGTTAATGGAAATGGCAGCAAAAAATAATACTCAGCTGATATCCTTTACCGGACTTGGTGGTGAATCGATTTATAATTGTTATGACAACATCTATGTTTTAAACTTGATTTCGTCTAAGCTGAGTAATATTTCTTATTTGAAAAGCAAGCATATTGCCGGTAATGATGGGGAGTTTCTGAGTCTGGCGCGTGTTGAGGTGACCGATGAAGGGCAGATGGATAGTCTGTTCTAAGAGGTATTTTCCTAGCAAGTAACCACTCTATAAGAATTTTTAAATAAGGCTATTGACAAAGCTTTAAGAAACGAGTATAATTACTATTGTTCCGAGTGATTGGAACTTATGCCGAAGTGGCGGAATTGGCAGACGCACTTGACTCAAAATCAAGCGGGTTCACGCTCGTGCCGGTTCGAGTCCGGCCTTCGGCACCAGTAAATTTAGCGGTTTATCGAAAGATAGACCGCTTTTTTGTATTTCAGAAAGTGCAGCTGCAATAGCTGCGCAATAGACATAATTTTTATCCCAAATTAGCTTTTGACAAGAAACCGTGATACAAAAAGAAATAAACATACCTCTGAGAACGCCATATTTCGCTTCTAAGGACATGAAACTATGATTTAGGTATTCCTGTATGCGTGAGCAATAAAAAATGCAATACAGGGCATTTTAAAGCAAAATTAGCTGTATTGCATAACAGACAATTTAAAATTTTAATCACACAACGGCTTTGTAAAACCAGAAAAACTGGCTTTACAAAGCTTTTTTGCGTTACTGAAGACTAAAACAGGGCTGAGTATCCTGATCTCTCGATGTAAGTAAATGCGAGAGATTGGAAAGCTGCTCCTGATTACTTGCAAAATTAGCTGAATAATTACCCAAGAGAATTTTATCAAACTCTAAAAAATCATCATCCTTTATAATTTTTAAAACATCATCTTGTAATAATCCTAAATTATTTAAACTTCCAAGATAAGAAATGAGAAAGCTATAAAGCAAAAAAACAATATTCGCTCTAACAGATAAAGAGAAATGCTTTTTTCGCAATGTAATATTCCAATATTCACTAGGTATTTCGTTTAAAACTTTACAAGAAAGAGAATTAAGAAAAAGAGTTTTAATTATAAATAATAAATCCCTCTCATTCTTTTCGATATAAGAATCAATATATGGATTTTGTGAAACACCAAACAACCAATCAAATGAAACTGAAAAAACTCTTGAAAATTTATTAAGAAGTTCAACTGAAAGAGAGTTTCTATTTTCTTCAATACGAAAAATAGTAGCTTTACTTTTTATATTTAGTAAATCAGCAACGTCACTCAAAGTTAAACCATACGCTGTACGTATTAGCTTCCAATGTCGACCGATTTCACATAAGTCAGACAATACAGACACCTCCAAAAAATTGACATAAACCAAAAAAATGCGATATAATTAAATTACAGACGTTTCACGCTATGAAACCTGCATTATGAAACATTTAAAGCTCAACTTGCTTTAATACTATTTTACCAAAAAAGCATTAGAGCATCAAGAAAAAATCCAGACTACAAAACCCTAAAAAAGCTAATATGAGCAGTATTTGAAATCATTTTAGCCTAAATCCGAATAAAATAAATAACTGCCACCCAAAAGCAAGAATAATAAAAACGGCAGCCATATACTAATAAACTTAAGACTAAGTAAGGTAGTAGTATATATATAAATACTACTACTAGAGGGCGATTTGAAAACTGTGGATAACTCTTTGAAATCAAATTCTAAAAACAAATAAGTTTAGCATAACAAAGTGATTAAAAAAAACGATTAAGTTTTCAAAATATATTTCACTGACTTTCCCTCACAAGTTCAGTGTTTTTTCCTCACAGTTAGGTGTTTTTTCCTCACAGTTCAGTGTTTTTTTCTCACAAGTTCACTGACTTTTCCTCACAGTTTCGGTGTTTTTTTCTCACAAGTTCACTGACTTTTCCTCACAGTTTCGGTGTTTTTTCCTCACAGTTCAGTGACTTTTACTCAAAGTTCGAGTGTTTTTTTCTCACAGGTTTAGCCTCATATTACAGCGAATCAAAGATACTGCCTAAAAACGTTCACTGATAAATTCTCACAGTTTCCTGGAACAAAAAAGAATATTAAAAATATCTACAAGGGAGAAATTTAGATGAAAAATTATATACCACTAATTGTTACTCAAATATTAAATATAAAATTATATACTTTATTCAGAGTAAAAGGTAAAGATATCAATAACCATGGCAATCAAACATATTATTTCTCTTATGATGGTTTGCATAATAATAACGATGAAATCAATGTTGATCTAGAATTGCAAAACAAAATTCTAACTGGAAAAGCAGAAATAATTTATCCCAAAAACCCAAAAAAAATACCTCAAAATATCAATACTAATGACATTGAAATCAATGCAATCATAAACAGATTTAAATTAGGAGATTTGACTTTAGCAGAATGGAAATTTGTTTATTATTTGATTACTAAAAACAATTCTAAAAACGAAAAACAAATCATTGATTTTGAAGAATTTGAATATCTATACCATTACCAAGGCAATACAGTAACAAAAGAAAAGCAAATACTAAACTCTTTGATTGAAAAACAAATATTGATAGCTTACAAAAACAAAGAAAACAGAAAAACTGAAATAACATTTTCTAATAAGCTGCTAGATAATATAAGAAAAACTGGATATAAATACAAATTAAAAAACATAATTAATTTCAGATGTAAAGCAACATTTCCTTTTTATGACTATCTAGTATACCAATTAAAAAACGAGAATTTCGAAACAATAGAATTAACACTAAAAGAATTCAAAAAAACATGTTCCCTTAACAATAAAAGCTATTTACGTTATTCTTCGCTGAAAAACAAAGTAATTAATCCGGTAATTAATGATATTAATGACTCTTTATCAAAAAATAAATATGGTTTACGAGTTTATCTTGAAGAAATCAAAGATAACCAAAAAGTTATAGGTCTTAAAATAAATATAATCAGAAAGGAAAAATTATAATGACAGAACAAAAAATAGCAAAAGAAAAAATGCTTACCATCGACAAAGAACTTAAAAAAACAAACCCAGTCTATATTACAGTAGACAGATTAGTATCAAAAATGAAGCTAAGCGTCTTGGCCGAAAAAATTATAAGAGCGATAGCTTCGAATATCGCTGAAGGCAACTGTACTAACCTTGAAGATCTATCCCTGTATACCAATATAGAAACCTCCATAAATACAAAAACCTTCTGTGAGATATTCAATTATAAAAATGACAACTGCTTTACTAATCTAGCTGATGCACGAGAAGAATTACAATACACAGGCTTTACGCTTCCAGGTAAATGTAGACCAACAGATTCATTGATTGCTAAAAGTTATGTAAAAAACGGGAATATGTACTTTCAAATATCCCCATTGGTTTTGCCATATTATGTTGGCAAAGGAATAGACTACGAACTTATTAACATTATTAACTTCAAAAATGTCAATACATTCAAATTTTATGAGTTCCTTTTGGATAAATTAAAAAATGAAAATGAAGCAATATTTACTCTAAGTTTCGAAGAAACTAAAGAAATGTTTCATGTAGCAAAAAAATATGAAAGATATACCGACTTTAAAAATAATGTCCTTAAACCGATATTGAAAGATATTAATGAAGAAAATTATAACAAAGAAAATTTCTGCAATATTAGACTTTCAATAGAAACGATAAAAAATAACAGAAAAATAACTGGAATACAATTTACAATTACACGAAAAGAACCCAAAATCGTACCAGTAATTTCGCTTAATCTGATAAAAGAAAAACTTACTGACCAGGGACGCGTAGCATATGATTTCTTCCAATACACCTCAAACAATGGATTATTTGAGATTGATAACTGTATTAGAGAATATGGAGAAGAAAAATTAATAGAAATCTACGAATACGTAAAATATCAATATGAACATGAAAAAATAAAAACCACATTAAAACGTTACGCAGCCAATGCATTAAAAAAAGGATGGTGTGATCCAGAACTAATCAATAAACAAGAAAAAATAAAAAATAATACCATTGAAGCTCCCAATAAACCGGAACAACTAGAAACTCCTAAACCTAAAGAAACATACGATGAAAGAATTCTTAATAAAATAACAAATATGAGCAAAAAGCAACAACAAAATCTGTATGAAAAAATCTTAATGAATTATCCAGATAAGAACAATTTCGCGTACCAAATCCTAAGCTCATTAAGTGACTATGAACAACTTATGACCAGTCCCGGATATATCAAATTATATATAAGGATTTTGAAAGAGCAAAAATTCATTGATATACTCATGGATCAATTCTAAGGAGAAAACAACAATGGCAAAAAGAAAACCTAAATTTTTAACAATCAACCAGCTTCTGGAATTTCTTGGATCTAATACAATAAACCGTATGACCATATACAAACAGATCTGGGCAGGTAACATACCTGCAAAAAAAATAGGAAGAAAATTCCTTATACCGATGAAATGGATAGAAAAAGAATTTGGTGAGTATAATGAACAATAAAAGCAATGCAGGAAGTATATTCTATTTGGAGAAAAGAAAACGTTGGGTATGGGTAGGTACATATAATAATGAACAAGGCGAAAAAAAGAAAAAATGGATCTCTGCATTAACTCAAAAAACTTTAAGAGAAAAAATAGAAGATTTTACAGAAGAGCTGAAAAATAAAGCCATAGAACCTGGTATGAATTTAGAACTCTGGGTAGAAAAATGGCTAAACGTAGTTGCACAGCCAATGGTATCAGAAAATACCTTCATTTGGTATACTCATATCCTAAAATATATACACTTCACTTGTAACATACAAACAGATAAAGATCATATCGTACAATATGATTTTGGAAAAGAAAAATTGAATCTCATAACACCAATCAAAGTACAGGAGCTGCTACGTAATTTAAGATACTTTGGAAATAAAAACCACAAAAAATTAGCAGCAAGAACTGTCAACTCATTTCGAAGAGTCTTAGGTATGGTTCTTAAAAGTGCTATGGAAAACGATTTGATAAAAAGTAATCCTGTACTTAAAGTCAGACCATTTAAAGTTCCTAAAGACTCAATTGTTGTATTGGACTGTAAAGGTATTCATAACTTCCTTGAAATAATTAAACAAGGAAAGTACTTTGACCAGTATTCAAATAAAAAATTCGACCGTGAACGAAAATACTATAAGCAAGAATTCTACGCTTTGGTAAGTCTTGGATTTGCTTCGGGAATGCGAATATCAGAAATATGCAGCTTAAAATGGAGTGACATAAATTTTGATGAACATTATCTGCAAGTGAAATGGGTACTGAAAACAGAAAACAGCTATCGGAAAATAACATTAGACTCAGAAACAATAAACAAACTTAAAGAGTTCAAGGAATTTCAGAATGGCTTTCAAGAAAACCACCAGGAGTATTTTCATCAAGAAAATGATTTGGTGTTTACATCCGGTACAGGTAAAAAATTAGAACCAAATAACTTCAGGGAATATTATTGGTATCGAATGATAAAAAAAGCATCCTTACCGGAAAACTTCAGGATCCACTGCATGAGACATACCCATGCAACCCTTTTGCTGGAAAATGGTGTAAACATAAAAGTAATATCTAAAAGACTGGGCCATTCAACAGTAGAATTTACTTTAAAAACCTACGCCCATGTAATAGAAAGCATGGAAGAATCAGCAGCATCAAAGTGGGAAGAAATAATGAAAGAATAATTTTTAAGAAAGGATAATAAAAACATGAAATCAAAAATCACCTTAAAAGAAGAAACAAATCACATGATAAGCATTGATGTAATCATCGGATGCTATCAATACAATTGCATTCTTGTATGCTACGCTGAAACTGAATTCGGAAGAACATGGCATATGGTAATACCCAATTGGGAAGTAAATTGTCGCATTGGCAAAAATATCTACTATAATGAAACCAAAATTAAAGAAGCTTTAGAACCAGAAATGAGATTCCCTGAAGAATATGCAGCAATAATTGCTAAAGCGATCACCAGCCGTTTGAATGAACATGATAAAGAGATCGATGAAGCAATCATAAAAAAATACTTTCAGGATGATAAAGACAACGAATAAGCAGCTATTAAAAAGCAACATATTATAAGCCTTGGCTAATATAAAGCTAAGGCTTTTTTTCATGCAACGATATTCTAAAATCCCTTGTAATGAGCAAACGATTGTGTTAAAATAAGATAAGAGAGTAACGAAATTTACGGTCTCTTCCTAGCGCGAAGCGTTAGGCGCACTTACGCGTTTCCAATACCAAGGCTACGCCTTGGTGGAAACGCAGTGCGAGGATGCTAAAATAATAAAATAAAACACAATCCTTAAGCAAGGAGGATGAGGACTAACAATCCCTCATCAATTACAGGCTTAGCCTGTTGAATTGCTTAAGGATTTTTTGTTTTTGAAAGAAGAAAGCAGACATGGCAACCTATCATTTAAGCCTTAAAAATGGAAAAGTGGGTACTGCAGAGCAGCACGCAGATTACATATTGCGTGAGGGACGCTACAGTGGGGGAAAACGTGCGGAAGAATTGGTCTATAAAGATGCCAATCTCCCGCATTGGGCTATGTCTGCATCTGTATTTTTTGCATGTGCGGATAAGTATGAACGTGCTAACGGCAGAGCTTATACAGAATTCGAAATAGCTTTACCGAATGAGCTAACGCATAAAGAAAACGAAAAATTGGTAAATGATTTTATTGCTACCCATATAGGGAATAATAAAGTATGGGCATATGCTATCCATAGCAAGCCTGCTACGTTCGACGACTCACAAGAACAAATACATGCACATATAATGATTTGCGAACGTATTGTAGACGATGAAATGGCAAAAGCCAAATCACCCTCTAAATTTTTTAAAAGATACAATGCTAAAAATCCTAAAAATGGTGGCTATCAAAAAGACAGAAGATTTTCTGGATATACAGAAAGCAAAGATAATTTAAAATTGATTCGTCAATCCTGGGAAGACATGGTTAATGCTGAATATAAAACTCATGGAATAGATAAAGTTGTATCCTGCAAAACTTTAAAAGCGCAACGTGATATAGCAGCTGAAACAGGAGATGAAGATATGGTTGAATTTTTAAATCGTACTCCCCAGGAACATCTTGGCCCGGCTCTCGCATATAAAACCAAAAAAATCATTGAAGAAAATGGTTATGATCAAGAAAATATCGACAATACCTTGGACAAAATTTATCAAATGAGTGCCAAGGCTTTTGGCGTAATTATAGATAAAATTCAAAAAGCACGTAAAGCTGCTGAATTAAAATACAAAAAACAAATTGAGTTAGAACGTAAAGAAAAGGAATATAGTGAAAAACGATTAGCAGAGCTTACTACTTCTGGCGAAATTATCAGAAAAGATTTTGTAAAATTACTTGGTTCAGTTAATAACCAAATAAAATATAACGAATCTGCAATTATAAGAATTGAAAAAACAATAACTCCGATTGATCAAATGCCAAGCAAGGTACTTAATATTATGACCAGCGGCAGATTTGAAAAATTGCAAAAAGAAGGTGAAGCAATAATCAGCCTTAAAACTAGACTAAAAGAAATCTTAAGCCTATACGGTCCCAAAGAATCTATGCCTAATAATATACGAGCAGAATATAACGAAAAAGGACGAGCTTACAGAATCCTAAAAGCTGATTATGAAAAGCAAGATACAGAAATACGCAGCTTCATCAGCTCCGAAGCGGGTGACAAATGGTATAAGAAATTATTGAAAGAAATACTTGAACAAAATAAAGATATGGAAAATCAAAAATTAAATCTGCTTAAATTAAATAGCGAATACAAAGAATTACGAAAGGAAATCATCGAAGTTGGCAGAAAGATAAACCCCCACCTGCATTACAGAATGAAATCTAAATATCGGGCTCCAGAACTTGGCAACGGAGCATCAGCTATATTTGACGCAAGAAATGATATCAATAATCTGTTACGCAATATCATTAATGCCGGCAGGGAGAATATAAAACATAACAAGATGACTGTAAACCTTCAAGATAAAAAGAAAAATTTCTGGGAAGTATAAACTTATACCACCTATCCGCACACTGTCAAGGTAGTACAAGATCTCGTACCTCAATCTTGTCTCCACCTTGACAGTTTAGCTCAATGATAGGTGGTATATAAAAAGTATCAAAAAATAAGGAGGAATAAAAATGCTCGTAAAAGATTATATTGAAAACTGCCTTAAGTTTGCAAAAGAAACAAAAAAATGGGAATCTCTAAATCCATATAGCTATTATTTAACTAATGGCTTTTCTTGGAATGAAACTTGTGACGGAAACGGAGGAGGATTAGATGTAAGCTGGGCATTTAATATGTCAAATAATGAAATCAAAAAACTTGCACCACAAAAATTTGTAGACTTGATTAAAGAAGAAATCCAAACAGCAATCGATAACGACTTATCTAGTGATGAGATCGGAGAATTAGTAAATACGCTGTTAAAATAATAGGACTGGAACGTACTCGACAAAAAAGAAAAGAAATCTAAATTGCAATAAGAAGTTGCACACTTTTTGAAAATTAAGATGCATAGATCTTA